>Ga0210041_1000959_pt1 | contig 29581 bp, 43 predicted proteins | sample CryGeymeta201503_FD_183973 | JGI IMG/M metagenome (GOLD analysis project Ga0210041, IMG submission 183973) | Groundwater microbial communities from Crystal Geyser aquifers in Utah, USA - Crystal Geyser metaG 2015-03 (SPAdes) (version 2) | ecosystem: Environmental > Aquatic > Deep subsurface >... | reverse complement strand
TTGTGCGGCCGATTGCGCGCATCAGTGCGGCGGCGGACAAAATTGCCGCAGGTGAACTGACCTATCACGCGCCCGCCGTGCAAGGCGATGGCGAGGTGGCGCATCTGTCCACCGCAATCCACGACATTGATGCGGCGCGCGATAAACTCAGCAAAATTGCGAGATAAATCACACCAGATTTAATTTGTACAATGTACAAACGAATTGTGTAGGATTAAAACCACAAAGAAAAGCCGACCACACAGAGTCGGCTTTTCTCATCTGATACCTTGGTGGATTGACGTGGTAGGGAGCCTTGGCTTTGGCTCACAGGTTTGCACTGTGGGTTATAAGTGACCGAGGTCATGTTGACGCATGATCTCGGTCGCTCTCTCTTAATTCTTTGTCTTGCTGTAGTTGCCGCGCCCGAACAGGCGAACCGCCCAATACATCAGCACACGCCGCCAACGCGGCACCGCCAATACCTCCATCGCCTCCAGAAACACCGAATCGGCGAAGGTTTTACTGCCGATAGCCTGGTCATATAGATAATCATGGATGATGGCCGCTTTGGCGTACTGGCCGTGCGGGGGGAAGATGACCCACAACAGGCGCGGCACGGTGGCCAGATCGGTAATCGTGCCAGCGGGAACGCGAACACTCACCACTTGACCATATATCTGCGCCCGGAATCTCTGCCTAATTGCGTCGCCCACGTAGTAGTCAAACTCCGCGAGTAGCTGCCAGCGGTAGTTTTCCAACATGCGCAGATCGGCGGGCGTGGTAAAACTACTCATGGCTATGCGATCGGCAGCGATGCAATAGCCGCCAGTGCAACAGCTTTGTTAGCGACCTGTGCCGCATCGAGGGCGGGTTGATCAACGGCAGCCGTGATCGCAGCTTTGGCTTGGCTACGCAATGCATCGGCCAGCCCCACCAGCCCGGCGAACTTGGCAGCGTTAGCTTGTACTTTGGCTGCCCATGCGGTTTGCAGTACAGGTGTCGTGATACCTGCCGCAGTCATAAACGCAGTACCTTCGCCGCTGACGGTGGCTTTTGTCACCACTGCGTTAGCGGTTGACAGCTTCATCGCCCAGGTATCTTTTTCGACCTGCGTTGGATTACCTGCAAGCTGCTGGACGGTTTCAGCGTGAAACTGGTCAACGGCGGCCAGTGCTGCGGTCTGATTTGTAGCAAACTGCGCGGCCAGATCGGCAGCGGTAGGTGCGGGTTTTGGCACCAGCTTCCCTTCGAGTATGTACAGCGGCGCATCCATGCGTGTCACCCATTCAGCATCGCTTATCTGCACCAGTTCAGTACTGGCGGGAAGATTCGGATAATCTAAATCCCCCGTGTCATACCAGCCGATGACAGGTGTAGGCTGTACTAATTTTGAATCGTATTGTGCAAATTTTGTCATGATTTCTCCTTATCTACCGATGGCAATCCATGAGCAGTTAAATCCAACGGCAGATGACAGTGCTATGAACCCAGTTAAAGCCACGTTGGTTAGCTGGCGTCCCATAACGACGGTTGCACCATCCGATTGTGAACAAGTGATCTGGTATACGTTTGCTGTGAAAGCAATAGGGAAGGTGACGGCTACGGAAGTACTGCCTGAAAAAGCTGCTGCTCCCCACTGAATAATCAATCCGCTTGGTAGTTTCTGATAGCCGTTTGCGGCCAATGACGCGCCGAACACGGAGGCATATGCGGCATTCCCCAATCCCAGCAATTCATTGCGCACAAACGCCGTCGTTGCTAGCTTTGTTGTGTTATCGAATTGAGGTTGGGTGATGCCGCCCGAGGCAATCAAGGCAGTAATCGCCGCGATCAATTGCGCATTATTGCCCGGCACCAGCGCGATATTAGCTCCCTCGATCACCCCGGCGATTTCTTCCTGTAGGCTGTTCATGACATCGGCACTCAGCTCGGTCGCTGATTGTCCGGTGGCCGGATTGCCCGCCCGATACCCGTGCTTGCCTAGACCGAATAAGTCGGTCGCTTTATTGGTCGTATTGATCCGTTGCATTGTGTACTCCTGTTAAATCACGAATAGCCTTGAACGCCTCGTCGTTGATCTGCGCGTCAGAGGGTGGGGGATTGCCGTTTATATCGATTTGCGATACTCATAGTTTCACTCCTGGTTTTTGGCTGATTTTTATCAAGCCACCGTGCAGCCCGCGAACTCCGGCAGCCCCATGATGTAAGCATAAATTTCCGTCTCAACTACCGCGCCATTTGTGTGATTGCAGCTATATTCTTCGCTGGTGATAGGCTCGTTCCCATCCTTTGCATCTGCGCTCGATGCGTACACATCCAGTCTTCCGGACGCAATTACCTTTTTTTGAGTTACCGGAGGCTCACCAAGCCGCTCGTATTTGTTAATTACCCGGGCATCCGCAAGCCGCATATAAGCATCTGGCACGACGGCGCTGGCGACCAGATTCCCGCTATAAATTTTTTTCGTAAAATTTCCAATTAAAGCCATGATGTACTCCTTATAAAATTAACCAACAACCCAGTTAGTGCCGTTATGGATAACCGGAGTAAATACAGTTCCTCCGCCTGCGACGATAGATAAAAAAGTAGGAGACAGAGCATCCGAGACACAGCAGCGCTTGCCCGCCACACCAGCAGGTAAAGTCGCAACAGTATAAATTCCTGTTTTAATCGTCGCGGTAGCAGATATATCACCAACAGGACTTATGTTTGCCAACAAAGCCGCCGCCGAATCCACGATACGCAAAACGTCGCCCGTCTGCCCGGACTGCCCTTGCACCAGCATTGTCGTCGTTGCGGCTGACATACCTGCATTATAGAAATGGAAAGCCTGCGGGTAGCCAGACGAGTAGGCATTGCCGTTTGCCCAGAATTGCGCCACGCGATTTGTCCATGTCGTTTTCCAGGGATTTGCTCCACCCGTATTCAACTCATAATTTCCAGCAGCGGCAGATAACAGTATTATTCCAGCCGCACCAGCCCCGATATTTTTTATAGCCAGCGCAGGTTGATTCGTGCGATTCGCGCCGTCCAGCGTCATCAGAGTGCTGCCGTATGCGCCCGTTTGCTGGATTACCTTTACGACTTCCGTCGCGACGTTGAGTGCCACAAATGGCGCGACAGATAAATCTACCGTCCCTGAAAACGGTGTGATTTGGGTAGATGGTACTTTCCCCGCCGAATCGAGTGTCGCGATGCCATTTGGTTGTCCAGGCTGTAGTGATGCTGCGCTGCTGGCAGCAGCCAGCTCTGAGGTGTGCGCAGCAGTTGCAGAAGCGTCAGCGGCTGTAGCCGATCCGGCAGCAGCCAGTTCTGAGGTATGTGCAGCGGCGGCCGAAGTGTCGGAGGCTGTGGCCGATCCGGCAGCAGCCAGTTCTGAGGTATGTGCAGCGGCGGCCGAAGTGTCGGAGGCTGTGGCCGATCCAGCAGCAGCCAGTTCTGAGGTATGTGCGGCGGTAGCAGAATTTGAGGCCGCGCCCATCGCCGCGATTGCCGTGTCCACCGCCTGCTGACCGATAGGTGCTGCGGGTGCAGCAGGCAGGGTGGCGATGCTCTGCAAGGTGCAAGCCGCATTTGGCACCGTACCGGTGACCGACAGGGTTTTCCCGCCGGGCTGGCTGAGCTTGAAAATATACTGGCTGGACTGACTGCCGAGTTGGTTGGGAAAAAGGTCCAGCACCGCGACCCCAGCCGCATCGCTGACCGTGGTGAGCTGATTCGGCACAATGAACCCGTTATACAACTCGTCGCGGGTCAAGGTGGCGCTAACTTTACCACCCACTATCGGGTGGCCATTCTGATCGGCAAAGTTAACGGTAACGGGGACGGTTGGGATCATCTAGGCAACTCCATAATTCATCAGCACCACGGTATTGGCGGGCTTTAATTTGTTCAATCGGCATTGCAGTTCGGAACTCAACCAGGAACGCAGCGGGCTATCGCAGGGGTCGCCGACGCGCATCTGATAAACCGCCAGCGCGTTGACGGTATTCACCTGCCAGGCAAAGCGCCAATCCTCGCCATACACCGGCAGATCGCATGGCGCGCCACAGCTCATCGGGCGAAATTCGGTAATGCTGGTGTCGGTGTAGCCCAGCATCGCAGCCAGGTCGAGATAGAACTGACGGCTCTGGCCGTGTACTTTGCGCAGCTTGTCCAGCACCAGGTTACGGCGTTGCGATACCGTCATGGCAGCACCGCCCGCACAGCTATCCGGCAGTCCCAGCACCCGTTCCCAATCGGCCAGCAACTCAGATGTGACACGCGGATCAGCCTCATCGATCAATCGCATCGCACAGTCCTGTGCGCCGTCGCACACTGCCCCGTCCGCCGCCAGATCAGCGCCCAACAGCGCGGCGTTGATGTCATACACCCCCACAGGCAACAGCCGTTTGAGCAGATCAGCGTGCGTCATGACAGTGCCACCGTGCCGAGGATAGCCAGCTCGCTATGCGTTGCATCCGCCAGCACCACCACATTGGCCGCCGGGCTGGTCAGCGTGACATCCAGCACCCCGTTGATGCCCATCACCAGACTGATAAGCCTGGCGCGCGGCACGGCATCGCCGACATGCAACGTGGCGAAATAAATCGGCAACAGCGCAACAATCCGTGCAGTCGCATCTGCCAGCGTGATGCCAGATAGCGTCAGACTGGCAACAATATTGACCGCCACCAGCGTGGGCGACATCACCAGCACATCGGCACAAACCGGACGTTGCGTATTGAGGTAAGCAGTGACATCCGCCAGCAATTGTGCGGAGGGTATACCACCGGATGCCTCGATCACTACATCCACCGAATTGATCGCGCGGCGTTGAGCAAATACGTACGCATCCACTACGCCAGGCACCGTCATTGCCCAGGCAAAATAATCGTGCTTTGCGCCGCCCATCGGCGGCAAGCGCATCTCGTACAACAGGCGTGCCAGCAGCTCGGCATCGCTCTCGATATCCGTGCCGCCGGTCATCATCAGCACCGTACTGGCTGCCTGCACCCCGGCGGGTGCGGCACTCAGCGTCAGCGCCGTGGCCACAGCCTGATTGCCGCTGGCACCAGCCAGTGAGGCTTGCACGGCAATATCCACCGTACCCGCCGCGCCCACCGTGCCTGCTGCGGTCGTGAGATACGCCACTCCGCTGGTTGACTTGAGTTCGGTACCCAGCGCGATAACACTGCCCTGTACCCCGCTCAGACGCACACTGCCAGTGGCCGTGGCGGCGGTTTTACGGCTGAGCGCATACAGGCTGGCATGGCGCTCCAGATAATCGCTGTCGGCGGTGTCGGGGAAAATCTGCCGCGCTACCCAGGCCTGGTGCTGATATAAACCCTCAATCGCCGAGGCGGTGGCATTGGCGCGCAGCGCAAAATCGGAATCATCACCCACATAGGCATCAGGCCGCTGATTGGCGATGTCACGCAGGATCGCGGTACGGATTTGACGGTAATCGGGGGTAGTAAAGGGCATATCAGATCACGCTGACGGGATGTTGGAAGGTCAAGGTTTGCCCGGTTGAGGCCAGCACCTCGATCAACAGGCTCAAGCGGCTGGCGGTACGCTGCGTGGTAACGGTGATCCGGCTGGCACGACCAGCGGCCAGCACAGGTGCCAGTGCCGCTTCGGCGTATTGTTTGGCGAGAATCGCCACACGGGCAAGGTCCTTTTCGCGCTGCAACTCATGTAAGCGACTACCCAGCGTCTTATCCGCCCAGTAGCTGCCCAACGGAATGCTCAGGCGCATGAAACAACTATTCGCCAGCCCGCCTGCCGGGTCGTGATTCAACACGCCACCTTGCAGCAAATAATCTTGAGTCAGAGGGTTGATCAGGATGTCCATGTGCGCAGCTTACGCGCGCATGGGAGGGCAGTTAAGGCGGAATATCTTCCTATGGAGTACGCAACCTCGGTTGCGTTATGGTGTGCAGCGGCACATAAAACTTTTGTTCCGGCACCGACATGACGCTGCCAGGCGCAGCCGAGGCTGCGCACTCCAAAATTACATCTGATTGCCCGTTGGCGCGACGCTACCGCCTTGCGGGTCGCTATGAGTATGGGCGTTGTAGGTTGTGCGCATACCCAGCATCGTTTTATTGCCGTGGTCGCTGATGTCCAGCTGCGCCACGATGCTGCCCGCAACGTTAAGATTGCCGCTCATATTAACGGTCGGGGTAGTGATGTCCACGGCCAGCGAAGACACCACTTTCATGCGCCGGTCTGCTGACAGGGTCACGTGATCACCCCACTGGTTGTAGATCGCCATCTCGCCGCTAGCCAAGCCTTTCAGACGCAGCGTGCCGTGTTCGGTAGCGATGACAATGCCGTGCGCCGTCTTACCGCCGATCGGCAACACAATCGCCATTGTCCCGGCGGGTGGATTGCTGGTAAAGCCAAACTGCTGGATAAGCTCCGCGTCCTGCAACTGCTCGCCGCTCATCCCGTCGAGCTGCACCAGCTGCACCGCACCGGCAGATTTCACCAGCGTCAGCACGCCACGAAACGCCAGCCGAATACCGCTCAGGGCGCGCTGGATACGGTTGTCTACTGTCTTGATCATGGCTGGGTTGCATCCGAAATTTGCACGTGCGGCGTGCTGTCGTTCTTGCCGCGCCGGTGCTTGTTCTTGTGCGGATGCGCATCCAGCAGCCAGGCACCGTCTTCCTTGAGCGTCAGCGTGGTGCGCGTGCCCTCGTTACGCGAGCGGGTGAACTTGCGCGCCATCAGGAAATAGATCGCCGCAATGCCATGCGGCTCGGACACCACATAAATCCGCTGGCCGGGGGTCCACAGCATGCCGTTGCCTGCGCCGTCCGTGCTGGTGATGCGATGCCCCTGCACCGTCGCGGTCAGCGTCAGCCCCTTCAGGCGACTGTCCGAGATCAGCTTGCGCGCCCGGTCGCGACAAATCGCCGCATTATCAGCCTCATGGTCGGTGATGATCTTTGGCCGATACCAGCTCATGCCACTATCTTTTTCAGTCGCTTGCAAAGCATTTTTACCCTGTTCAAGGCTGGTGCTGTGGGTTTGCCCCAGCACCGTCACCTGCGAATAGCGTTCCGCGACCGATTCAGTTTTATCCAGGCTCAGCACGTTATTGCCTATCCCGTCCCGGCGCAGCACCAGCGTGGCCGAGACGGGTTGACTGTAATCGGGGCCGCCGATCACCAGCGTGCCATCCGGCTCAAACCACGGCCACAGCCCATTGGCCTCGGCAGCATGGGACAGCACATCCCAGGCGCTGTCGCCCGGCTCGACGCTGATCTTCTCGCGAGTTCGTATTGCTGCCGCATCCAGGCGGATTTTAGTAATCCCCAGCGGGCGCACCACCTTGATGACAATCTCCTGCAAGCTGGCCATCTGCGCGGTGAAAATCGGTGCCGAACAATCCAGCAAAACCGCCGCCCCGTCGCGCCCGGAGATCGTCAGCGTATGCGAGGACTTAGTCACCTGGTGGCTGACCTCATCAATACGCCCGGTCATCACCGTATCACCGCTGATCTTGACCACCACCGGCGCACCGGCGACCACATCCGGCGGCATCTGGCCAGCAGACGGGTGCCCGGCCAAAAGGTTCATGGACATGCCCAGCGTGACATGCCAGGCATCGGCAGGCGTGAGCAGGTCGGAATCTACCTCGTAGCCCGACCAGTCGCCCTGCATCTGGCCGCCGACCAGCAGCTCGACAGTGTCAGGCAGGGGGTTATTTTGCGTAGGCATTGACCACCTCACCCTGACGCACGAACGGACTGCGTGCGCCGTTCAGCCGATACAGCTCAGGCGCGCGGCTATGATCGCCATACCACAGGTGCGCCAGCAGCCGGAAATTACCGTCGGCCTCCACCGTGCGCCGGATCAGCGGCGGACGGGTCACGATGATGGCGCGTGCCGCCTCCTGTACCGCCAGCGCCATCGTCTTCAACGGCTCGGTCATCGCGCGCCCCTGCTCGATGCCATATACCGCCCGCACCTGGACAATCGCAGTCTCAATTGCGGCACGCGCGGTATTCGCCACCGCCTCAAGCTGCGTGGGGGTCAGCGTAGGTGTCGCCGCTTCCGCCGCCAGCACTAACCCGGCGGCATTGGCCAGTCCGGCTGCCGTGTTCACCTGCACCGTTGCCGCCACTGCCGCAATGCCTGCCGCTTCCGCCGGGCTATAAGGCAATGCGCCCGGCGGGCGACTGAAGATGGAAAAGGCATTCAGATCGTTTTGAATACTGGCCCAGTCGGACAGCAGATTGCTGCCGAACTGGCGCAGGTCGAGTATCCCGTTCACCAGTGCTGAGATGTCATTGCCCCAGGCGCGCGGAAAGCTGAGCACATCCATCCCGGACAACAGCACGCCAGCGGCGCGGGTAATCCCCAGCAACGGCATCATCAAGGCACTGCGCAGACCGTCCAGCACCGCCAGCGGGTTACGCATCCGGTCTACCGTAGCACCGATATTCTCCGTAGCGGCAGCGGTGGCGGCCTGTGCGTGTTGCGTGATCGCTTCCGCCTTCTGTACCGCCAGTTCGCTACCAAAGAACGGTGCGGCAGTGGTAGATTCGACGAACTCGATCTCAAGCTGTGCCTCGTCCACCGTCTCGGCCTCATGCGCCACCCGATAGCTGGCCACCTGACAGAACATCATGCCGAACACCGGATGCTGCAACCAGCCGCCCCGCGCCGCGTCGGCGGCGGCAAGCGCCTCATCCGCACCATCCAGCGCCGCGATAAAGGCCTGCATCCGGGTTTCATAATCCGCGCCGTAGAACACCGCGCGCAAGGAAATATGCCGCGCATGTGCGCCCATATCCTCGACATCCGCGCCGGCCACATAGGGGTAGTCGTGCTCTACCAGCGCGCGTTGCACTGCATCGCTGGCATTGACGCAATCAAACGTCACGCCGCGAAAGGTCGCATCAAGTAGGGTATCTGTCCAGGCCATGTGCGCAGCTTACGCGCGCATGGGAGGGCAGTTAAGGCGGAATATCTTCCTATGGAGTACGCAACCTCGGTTGCGTTATGGTGTGCAGCGGCACATAAAACTTTTGTTCCGGCACCGGCATGTCGCTGCCAGGCGCAGTCGAGACTGCTCACTCCAAGCGGGAAAATTAGTTGCGGCGGGCTTCCCGGTTGATTTTACCGGTGACCACCTGGGTGATCTTCTCACCATCCAGATGCAGATTGACTTCCAGTGCCTGCTGGGCTTCCTTGCTGCCGAAATACGCGGCAATTTTAGCCATCATGCCACCGAGGTGTTCGGTCATCCAGCCCTCCATACGCGTCCCCTTGGTGGCATAAGACCCTAAAGACTCCACTGCCGCCCCAATACCATAACCGACAACACCTGCACCGGCCACCATTGCGGTGGCTGTTGCCGCTGCGCCTGCGCCCAATGCGGCAATTTCTGGCAGGGTAGAATAGGCAAGCAATTTTGCGCCAGTCGCCACGGTTTTGAGCAGCCCCGGTACAGATGATGCCGCAGCAGCAGTGGCCGCTAGATCGGTTGCCGTACCTGCCCCGCCACCGCTCTGCATCTGTGCAAAATTGGTCACAAATACCGGCGTAACCCCGGTTGCCGCCTGGATCGCCTTACCTTCGGCGATACCGCCCGCGAGGGATGCGCCTCCACCCAAAAACCCCTTGAGTGCTTTTGCGCCGCTACCAAAGCCTTTTAATAGGTTGAAAAGCCCATAACCTGCGATGCCTACTGCGGCGGTAGCTATCCCGCCCACCATCCAGTTATTCGCCTGTTTGTGATTATCCAGCCCTTGCGCCCCGGCATCGGCAATGTCGTTTACCTTGTTGGCCAAAACCGTTGCCTTATCCAGGGCGGGTGTAAATGCCGTTGCCAGCAGCGTTTGCACCGTGCCCGCAGCCGCCTTGGTGGCCATGTTAAAACCATTCATCGTCACGGTCATGCGCTCTTCCAGGCCGAGAGATGTATCCATCTGCTTTTGCATGCCTACAAACAGATCACCTTCGCCACCGACCATCAGCGCGGCGCGCATCCCTTCCTGCCCCCAGATATCATGTGCTAGCCTGGCCTTGGCACCGGTGTCGCTAATTTTGCCAAACTGCTTGTGCACCATCGCGTTTTCAGCGTCGAGGCCAATATACTTACCCTCCTTGTACAACAGATTATTCCACTTACCGTCTTTGGTGTTTGCCAGGCCAAGTTCAGTCATTGATTCGCGCTGCTTGGGTGTTAACCCGACAGAATCCAGCATATAACGGTTAACTGCGGTACCGGCCTCGTAGCCTAACGGTGCCATTGCAGCGGCCATTGTGACTGAATCCTTAAACGATACGCTCAGCAGCGCAGCAGTCGAACCAAATTGCTTGAGCGAATACATCAACTCTTGCAACGAACCAGGCGAGGCAGCTTCCCCCTTCGCCAACAGGTCGGCAGCGTGTTGGTAATCTTCCGGTTTGAAATTGTACTGTTTTCCGATACGCGCCAGCATATCGCCGACATCCTTTGGGTCAGTGCCGGAAATACTCGCCAGACCAGCTGCGGAATAGGCCGCGCCATGTGAGCCTGCGACGGCCTCCAATGGCACACCGGCCTTGAGCATATCGCCCTGAATATTGACGATCTCCTTGGATGAATACGGCATCACCTTGGAGACCTCGCGCCCGGTATCCCGCACCTTCGCAAGTTTGGCAGCCAGATCGTCGGCCTTGTCGCCAACCTGCGCGATATTGCCTTTTACCCGGTTCATGGATTCTTCCAGATCGGCAGCTGCTTGCACCCCGGGCTTCATCTTGCTGCCAATATAGGCGCTCACCGCAAATGCCGTACCTGCGCGCTGCAAAGAGCGCGTCATGGCATCAAAATGAGCGGCGGTATCCTTGCTGATCCGCCCCATATCAGTTAGACTTTTTCGCAGTCCACCCAGCACCCCGGCCGCGCCGTTTGCGGCAGTGATTTGCAACATGAGAGCGAGCGTTGTTGACATGAAAAATCCCTGGCTTATGTATTTATTGCGGGTCTGCCAGATAGGTCAAATACTGGCCGTGCTGGCGCTTTTACTACTGGCTGCGGCGGTGGGGTTTGTCCTTGCACCCCAAGGTCAGGAAGGTTTTTATGCCGTAGTTTGTGCGGCGCTTACGGGTGGGTTTTTGGCGGTTGACGCTTGGAGAGATAGCGTTGCTGAGAAACACCGGAATCCCCCTTCTTTTTAAGCCCGTTCAATTGCGCAAACGCATCCAGATACGCCCCCGCCTCAGTCTCACTCATCTCCAAGGCCGTATGCCACGGCACCCCGATCTTGACCAGCGCCAGATGGAGGTGCCGGTAATTTTTAAGTTTTTGCTCGAAAGCTTTGCAGCCGCCCCTCCAGGCGACCATTAGCTGCCATGATGACCGCCAGATCTGCATCAAACATGGACAGCAGCAGTTCAGTGGTAATTTGAGCCGAACTCAGCTCACCTAGCTTTACAATCTGACACGCGATCAGCGCCACGCCGCGATAGGCATCATTCTGTTGGGCCTGCTCATCGGCCATGACACGGATCGAATCGCGCACCAGGCGCGGGCGCAACACAAAATCGCTGTGCAGTACGCCATCCACCTCGACACCGACCAGCAGCTCGCCCACTTCCTTGAGTTCAGCACTCATTCGATCACCTCGCGCAAACAGGCCATGCTCAAATCGCGCTTGGCCTCGCTATCCGTGCCATACTTCTCGCCCACGTCCAGCGTGAAGCAATCCAGATAACTGGTGCGACGGCCGCCGGGGGCGGTGGGGTACACCGTCAGTTTCGCGCCCTCGATGGCTGCCCAGTCCATATCGCCCAGCAGGGGGATCACCACCGACACCTTCAGGTCAATTTCTTCCACGCCCTTGGCGAAGCCTGCCGGGCGACCGCTGCGGTTCATGGTTTTGACCAGCTTGCGCCCGGTCTTCTTGGTCACGTCCAGGCTTTCCACCCCGACCTCAACCCCGTTCACTTCCAGCACAATCGCGCCTAAATACTCTTTCAAAGCCATTTTTCGTCTCCTAAAGGTAGCCCCCCTTTGAAAAAGGGGGGTTGGGGGGATTTACAGATACAGATCAATCCGCCCGGCGAACACATGCAAGCCGTTCACCACGTTGGTCGGAATCTTCGCGTCCAGCCGGTTCGGGTCTTGCAGGTCGCGTTCGACGAGCAGCTGGCCTTTCCACAGCCCCACGTTCTGCACGATCTCCAGCTCTTCGAGCTTGTACAGCACGTCGAGCAGTTCGGAACGCACCTTGTCCGGGGTACGGGCGGATAACTTTTCACGCGGGAAGCGCAGGCTGATGCGCTCGCGGCAGGCTTTTCGCACATAGTCCAGCGTGCGGATGGTGGTCAAATCCAGCATCGAAATGTCCGGCACCCCTTGCGGGTCGAGCATATAAGTGGTGATGGCGCGCACGATCTGCACCTTTTCGCCGGGGCCGACCTCAGAGGGGGTGATGCCGTTGTACAGCGCGTTTTCCTGCTCGACACGTCCCAGGCGATTAGCCAGCGGGGGCGCGCTGATGCCGGTCAGCGGCAAGCTGTTGAGCGGGCGCGCCGGGTCTTCCTCGCTGGCCACCACCGCGCCATAAGCCGCCGCCACCTCATAGCTGGCTTCATAGCCATTCGCCACCAGCAAGCCGCTGATGCGCCCGCTGTTGATCAGGCCGGCCAGCGTGGTACTGGCCGCCAGCGTACCGGTATGCGCGAAGATGCCGACCGCACCGCGTTGTTCCAGCGGGCCGGAGACCGCATCCAGATGGGTGCGCAATGCGGTCAGGCTGGCCTGATCGTTCCAGGCACTGATCAGGATATTGTGGCCAGCGGCAAATACGGTCGCCAGCGCAGTCGCAATCGTCGGGTCAGTCGCACCGTTAGCCATTGCCACCACGGCAGCCGTCACCCCCGTGGCCGCAGCCACCGCACTCACTTTCAGACCATTGCCCAGCGTGCCCTTGTTCTTGGCGGTCAGCGTCACCACGCCTAACGCGGCAGCAGCGGTCACCGGCAGATCAGGCTGCTTGGCGATCTGCGCCACCAGCGCAGCGGCAATCACCGTCGCCGTATCGGCTGCCGTGACGGCCACGACAACGGACTGGTCGCCGATGTTCAGTGTAACGACACCACCGGCAGCAGCGGGGCCGGTCAGCGTCACCGTACCCGTCGCCACGACAGAGCCACCTGCATCGTCCAGCGCGATCATCGAAAGCGCCAGATAGGCATTCGCCTGCAACGCCGAGCGCGCCATCAGGTGAGCGACTGAGCCACGCCCGAAGAAAGTCGCGGCATCCGTGTCAGAAAATACCTCCACCACCGTGTTGGCCAGCACCGTGCCTGTTGCCAGCTTTTGTCCGACGATCAGGGTTTTTTGCAGATTGCCCGGCAGCGTGCGCACCGCCAGCTTGGTGTTGAATTCAAAATACTTGCCCGGCTTGCGGATGCTGGACGGGATGTTGTCAAAAGCGATATTGGCGCTGGGCATGTTCAAGCTCCCTTGGTGGTAGTTTTAACAGTTGCGACGACCTCGAACAGGTCACCATCACTGATACGGCGCTGGTAATAGGCGCTATCCGGCACGATTACCGGTTCCGCATCGGTTATATAATCGTGTGGCTTGCCTTCCATCGGCACTTTCAATCCTGCTGCGGCTATGAGGTTCATCGTGGATCCTTATCGTAAAGTTGTCAGGTCTGAGGCATCAGCAACATCGTCGCCGGGCATCAGGTAATAGTTGATACCCATGCGCAGGAACATCGGATCAGTCGGGTCTATCGGCGTGCGCGGCTGGGTTTCGACATATTCGGTATGCCATTCGCGGACGAATACCGCCATGCCCTGGCCGTTCAGCTTAGTGTTGTACAAGGTGCGTATCGCCCCCGGCTTGAGGTACGCAATCGGCAGCCCAAGATCGGTATTGATCAACAACAGGCTGATGTCCTGCAACATCTGATACGCGCCTACCTCCTTGATCACCCCGTTCACCGTCAGGCCGTGGCGGGTATCCCGTTCACCGCGCACATTGCGCGCCGCCACCATCACCGCAAAGGTCGCCGGCAACAGCCACTTGTCGCGCGAGGCCGCCACTGCCTTGGGTTTCCCCGCACCGGCAAACGCCACCCATACCGCCGGGAAGGTGCGCACCACCCGTGCCAGATCATCGTCCAGCTCACCGCCGTAACTGGTCACACCGGACAACTTGTAGCCCAAGCCCGGTGTTGCCGTATTGGCCGCCGTGATACGGGCGATGATCGCGTCTTCGATTTGTGAGATCACGCTAATAATCCCGCAGATTGACGCGGTTAAAAACACTGCCCGCCGAAACGATTTTTACCGTCAGTGCTTCGCTGGCCGGTTGCCCGGATATTGATACGCCGATATCCAGCCGCCCGTTGCGGATCTGTTCCAGCATCCGCAGCGCATCCTTATGGCGGCTGCGCGCCACCTCGGTTTCCGTGACATCCGCGCCCAGCAACTCATAGCGGGCGATGGTGCAGCAGATCGCCACCAGCAACTGCGGCACCACCTCCAGCGGCAAGGGATAACGTGCTGCCAGGTAACTATCCATCGTATCGCTGGCGCGCTGCAACGCGCCTTCTACCACCAGCATATCCGCCACACCGTCGCGGTTGCGATCACTGATGGCAATCACTTCGGTTTCGCCGAACTGAGCCGTCAAATCACTGAAGGTGGCGTAGGACATTTAACGGTTAAGCCGCCGCATTTTGGATCAGGAAGCCGGACTGCATCCCGGTCAGCACCGGCACGCGCTCGAAATGCACGCCATATACCCAGCTTTCGCGGTTGTTGTCCAAATACGGCGTTTTGACAAACGGGTTGCCGCGCATCGTGTAGGTGTAGGCAAACGAAGGCTGCTGGATGGTAGAGAGACTTTGCGGCACAAAGCCCAGCACCACATCGAGCCCCCAGATATCGGAGAACACGCCCGCATCGCTGGCCGTTACGGCTGCGCCCACTACCACCTTGGGGATGCCAAAGAAATTAGCCAGCATATCCGTCGTCACCGAGGCTGAACTGGTGTACTGGAAGCGCGTTTGCACGGAAGTATTAGCTTGTAAGGCCGCGAACACCTTGGCTGAAATCAGCATCACGGTCGGATATTGGCCACAACTGGCGCGGATCGCTTCCTTGGCAGCCAGCACATCTGTCAGCGGCTTGCTGGTAATGTCAGACCACTTTTTCACGCCTGTCAGTGCAACCTTATGGTTGACATCGTAGTTGGCGGCATTGCGCGCGATACCCGCTTGCTGCACTTCCAGCGTAGTGAGGTGGATATCTTGTACCAGTTTGACATGCAGTCCCGCCAGATCAATGCCGGGCACAAGCTGCGCATCGCGGCTCAATTCCAATGGCACCAGCGCCTCCAGCGCATGGCCTTCCACTGCATAGGGACGGCCGAGGTAGCCTGCGCTGATGCGCTTGGTAGCAGCCCCCGGCGCGCGGCGCGTATCGTAGAGCTGGAACGCCTCCTTGCCGAATTCGATAATCTGACCGCCCGCCACCTCTACCGGCACAGCGGGGAACAGCGCGGAGCCGACCATCTGTGCGTTGCTATAGCCCTGCACGATAGTAGAGAGGATCGGGTCAATGACGCGGATTTGAGCTTGATTCATAGACATTTTGATAATTCCTTTTAAATTTTTAGTTTTGGATCAGCAGAATCTCGACCAGGTCGCCCGCACTTGCCGCCGCACTCAAGGCGCGTCCGACGGTGATGCCTGCCGCTTTGGTCACCGCGCGACCCGCAGCGCCGACTTCTACCGCAGCACCTGCAGCAATTGCAGCACCCGCCGTCACCAGTGCCGTACCGGCCACATTGACGCTGACGGCCTGACCGATATCGGCAGCGGTATCAGCCACACCCAGCGCCGTGCCTGCTGCCGTTGCTGTTACCCCGCCGATGGTCACCAGCGTATTGGCTGCAATAGCGGCAGCCGCCACCACCGTCAGATTTAAAATCGAGATATTTTGTTTCATGGTTTAGCCCTCCACGGCCTGAATTGCGGTTTCAAAACTGACATTATTTTGTTTCATATAAGCCTGCGCCTGCGCCAGCTTGACCAGTGCCTCTGCATCTACGGCATGACCTGAGGGACCCGCAAAATTAACGACACCCTGTGGCAGCGTTTTATCAGCACCGGCGGTTTCGCCAAAGCTCACCAGTTTGGGGCTATTGGTCAGCATCGCCTTCAATGCCTCAACCAGCGGCTGTTTCGCATCGCCTTCGCCGAACTCGATTACTTGCTCACTACCGGCCAGCTGATCCAGCGAGGCGACGACGACCGCCTTGTGTGCGGGCAGCAGCGTACCTGCCGTGACCAGCCCTTCCGCGAAGCTGGCGTGTCCGGCATGGCGCGTCGCCGCTGCCGTAGCCTTGTCGCGGGCAGCGACATCAGCCAGCTGCTGTTTCATCTGGGCGTTCTCCGCCTCCAGTGCTGCTTTTTCTTCAGGGGTCACGGTGCTTCCTTTCTCGATAAATGAAGGGGTTACGGTTACGGGGTCGTTTTTTTCAGGTTCTGGCTGGCGCGCGATATTTTCCAGCGTGGCAACGTCATAAGCGGGGATTGCCTGATCGGCATCCGCCAGACCAAACTTACCGATAATCCAGTCGCGTAAACTGCGCAAAATGCCTGCGTTGACCACCTCGTCGTATTCACCGAACTCAACGATGCCTTGCTCGCCATCCGCAAAAGCAGGGTTGCGCAAGCCTTTCACGCCGGGCGGCATCGCACCCAGGAAGCCGACATGGCGCAGGTAATACACGCCGGGGACCGGGTTGCTGGGGGAATCGGGGGCATAGAACGAGGCAGATATTTTCTTGAACGAACCCTTGCCGACCATCTCGGCAAAGGCGGCATCCACCTGGGTGGGGTTCGCTTCCAGCGCGCCATCGGCAAAACTCAACGCGCCGACCCAGCCATACGCCGGAGCGTCATGCTCGGGATGACCGCAGACCAGCGGCGCTTCGTGCTTGGCAGGATCGTAGGCCGCAGCCGTTGCCGATAAGTCGGTTTCAGAAAATGACAGCGCAGCACCACTCATCGCGGTGTGCCTGCCGGGCTTGAAAATCTGGATGGGTTTAGATGTTTGCATGGTTGCCATTGTGGCAACCTGAACACAGGCAGTTAAGCCGGAAGCGTTTCCGCTTCACTCAGCAACAGCAGCAATTTTTGCTGCGTTGTTGCGTGGGACTGCCCTTGCGGCAGATGGGAGGATGCAATAGGTTTGCTGTTTTATTAAGTTACCACACAATCTGCGTTTGTGAACCCTCTTGTTAATACCGCAAAAACCGATTTATAAACGCGCTGGCTGGGTTTTAGCAGGGCAAGTTATATCCTTGCTTGACTTTTGCCGCAAAAGCCCTAGAACAGGCTTCCGTTCAAATCATCTTCAGGCAGATTCGATTCGATGTTGCGAATCTGTCGAGGAGTCAATCCGTACAACAAGGCGCACTCGGTTTGCGAAAATCCCAGCGCGCGGCTACGCAGCACCTGGCGATGGCGTAGCTTGATTAAGGCCATCTTGCAGTTGGGCGGCACAATCGTCGCGCCAGGCCAGTTTTTTACCAAGGCACTGGCGGCGAATACGCCCAGCTCTTGTACTAGCCAGTGGTCAGGCTGCATCACCGTAGGAATAAAAGTCGGAATGCCGGGGCGCAGCGCCACCAGCTTAATGGCGGCACTAAAACCAATCAGCCGAATCAGCTTGAGCATCAACAACGGTAAGTCATCCAGCTCAACATTTTCGAGGGTGATCTGAGACTCAGCCATTTTTTACCTCCGCCAGCGCGCGCGTCAGCACCTGATACGCGTCCTGCATTGGGTCAAACGTGCCGTATCGCTGCGCAGCGCCGATCACGCCAGACAGCTCATTCCCCCGATCTTCCGGCAGGTGCAATTCGCCAGCCTTGCTCGCGTCGCTGCATTGTCTGGCCAGCGCTTCCACCTTGGCAGGCAGAAAGCGCATCGCCCATTTTTTCAGCGTCTCGATCAGTGTCCTGGCCTGCGCGCTGTCTACCCACTGCAAGGCATCCACACGGGTCAGCCGTTTTACATACACGGCCAGCGCTTCTTCGGAGGGATTGCGTACTGCGCCCAGCTCGTGCAACAAAATCCATAGTGAGCGAATTTTACGCGACTCTGGATCTGCGGCCAGCGTACGGGAAATCCCCCCGCTACGCTGCCCCCCTTTGGCAAAGGGGGGTGGGGGGGATTTGAAACGCACCTTGAAGCCCAGTGTTTTGAAGTGGTCGAGCAGCTGTTTACGCTGCTGCCAGCCCAACTCCTTGCTGCTACTCATACCGAAACGATCATGCAGCATCGCGCGATAGGTATCCTCATCCATGCCTGTCTGCTGCCGGGCGATATGGATCAACTGAATCTCGCGGCGGGCAAGATCGGCTTGTTTGAATTTGGCTGGGTATTGGTTGCTCATTTCATACTCCTTTCGTTTAACACTTGCTGGAGGGCATTAAGTTTCGTTTAACGCCCTCGGGTAAATGCTAGTTACACTAGCCGCATCTTTCAACGCTTTGGCTGCGCTGGCGCAGTCAAGACTGCGCACTCCATATCAAACTGCGTCTTGCTCAAAAGGCGTTATCACAAAATCTTCCACGCCCTTAATAAAGGTGATTCCTGCAATGCCTGTTACGGCTTCTGGATCAGCTTGCATGGCCTCCTTATTGACCTCCGGTTTTTCGCGGATGAATCGGTCTAGCCCCAACTTTTTCAGCGTTTCAATTACCAGAGCTGGCTTACTGACGCGCACGCTCGGTGGCCGTTGCCGCCACTGCACCTCGCCGGTGACCAGATTCGCGGTCTTGACCTTGCCGCCGTTGGTAAGATCGAAGCGGTTGGCTTCGCACCAGGCTTGCAAGCCTTGCTGACGGGCACCGAGGTCGCCCTTGAGCACCTCTAGCCGGGGCTGGTAGGTCTCGGTGATGTGGGCAATGGCATCATTCATCTCGGCCTGTTCGCGCAACAGCTTGCGTTGCAGGTCGCCGAACTGGCGGATGTATTGCGCGGCCTCGTCGCGGGACTGAGGGACATCCAGTTGCGCTTTGGTTTTGATACGGGTTTTAGTAGGTGTGGCCATTTTTATCTCCTGTTTTTGAACTGTTTAAAATGTCTTTTACGGATTGAGGCATGGTGCTGCGGGGTTTTAAATCCCCCTCCGCTACGCTCGCCCCCCTTTGTAAAAGGGGGGGTGGGGGGGATTTGCTTCTGCCCGCCAGCCGGTCTTCGTGCTGCTGTTCCTTGCGCTGGTCTGCCTTGATGCTGTAGCCCTCGATGATCGCCAGCAGATAGCCGTGGCTCTTCAAGGGCAGCGTCAGGTTGTCGCGCTTGGCGATCATCTCGTCCATCGCCATGCGCCAGTAATCCTGCGGAGCTGAGCAGATATGGCTGTTGCGCTCGATACGGGCAGCGGTGATCATCGGCAGCAGCTCGTTGATCAGGTTGGCCAGCCGATCCAGCGTCAGGTTGCGCTTGGCCGGACGGAACAAGGCCAGATACCGGATCATGTGCCAGCCTAACGGCGATGGCAGTTGCATCGCCGCCATCACCGCCTCGCGCGCGCCTTCGTTGCCCAGCAAGGCATCGAGAGAAAACAGCGCGCCACAGGCTGGGCAGGTGAGTTTCATACCCGCACCCCGTCGGGGAATACCCGTGCCATGAACGTATCCAGCCGTTGCAGCTGCATCGGATTGAGCCGGATCACCTCCTCGTTCAGCGTGATGAAAAGGTTGTAATCGTCCGACAGCATCAGGCCAAAGGCGGGTTCTGCGGGGGCGATGACGACCGGTGTCAGCGCAGCGGGTGCGGAGGGCGCAGCGGGCGCGGGTTTGGTGCGCCTCACAGCGGGGACGGATACCGTAGAAGGGGTCGCGCGCACGGAGGCAAAATAAATCCGCTCGTTCACGCTCCCGGTTTGAGTGAGCTTTTTGTTGACATTGACCATATCCCAAATCGCTTTGGTGATTTTTTTATTACCGGCCGTCGGGTATTTTTTAGACGCAAAGTCCAGTAGTTGATCGCGGCGAATGCCCGGGTGAGCGGCAACTTCAGTCAAAATGTCCAGGCACAGCGTGGGGAAGATTCTTGAGCGCGTCATACGCCCTTGAGGCGCTGGCACTTTTTTTACGATGACGGGGGCGGGGGTTTGCATGGTGATCTCCTGAGTGATAATTGATGTTTTGGGCTGTATTTTTGCAGCCAGGCTTTGCTGGTATTTTTTTTCGGCCATCGCGCGGGTATGGCCGTCAATGACAAACGAACCTCTGACAGGGGGGGTGACAACACCCGTCAGCCAGTAGACTTGTGTGCATACGCCGTAGTGCGTGATCGCTGCGGTATTGATTTCGCCGCCGTCGAACATCTCGTCGAGCAGCACCTGCACCGCCGCCCGCTCACCGTGACCCAGCAGGGTTTTTGCGGCAACATAGGCTTGGCTGGATGATCCAGCCAACGCCTTGAGAATAGCGGCGCGCAGGTCGGGGAATAAGGTTGGTGTGTTCATACCCATATCTCCATCATCTCGTCGGTATGGTGACTTTGAGCAGGGTCTTTTTGTTGACCTCAACCACATACATGCCGTCCGGTATCTCGTCATCATTCAACTGTTCCAGCGCGTATTGCAGTGCCTCGGCCTCGCTGTCGAACAGCTCCGACGGCATCACGATGCCAAATTGCTTTTTCATCAGATTTCCCCCCGCAAAGTTTGAATGCGCAGTGCCTGATAGGTCGGGGCGTTCATTTTGCCAGGGGCGGCAAGATGGCGAGCGGCGGCGTATTCCGCATCCTCCAGCCGCGCTTCGGCATCCAGCCGCCCCAGCACGGACTGGATTAACAGCAGGGCCAGAATCCCTGCCACGATGCGCCAGTTAGCAACCCTGCGATTCCCTGCGCGAATTTGAGTGAGTTCAGATTTCATGCTCAAGCCTCCTTGACGGTGTCGCCATCAACCTTGGGGAAGCCTTGCAGGGCGGCAAGGTTCATACTGGCGATGAGCAGGTTGGATACGGCGAGCGGGTAGATCAGGCTGACAGAGCGAGAATCGCGACCGCCGCGTGCGCTGGTGTTGAAGGTCAGCTTGGCACGAATCGCCTCGATGGCCGATGATTCGACTACATTGCTGAGCGTCTTGCCAGCGCGTTGGAACTTGAACTTGAGATAAGACTCCAGTTCGTTGTCCAGGGGGCTGAGCTCAACCACCTCACAGCGTTGCACCACTTCGCGCACCTCATGGTTTTGCTCGCTCAATCGCATGCGCAACTCGGTTTGCCCGATCAGCACGATGCCGAGCAGCTTTTTGAAGCCGTCTTCCAGTTCAAAGAAACGCTTGAGGTGCTTGAGCGTGGCGGTGGGCAGGCCGTGCGCCTCCTCGATCACCAGCAGGTATTTCATGCCGGCGCGATTGCCGTCACGCAACACGCGATGCACCTGGCGAAAGCGCGCCTCGCTGCTGCGCTTGATACCTTCCAGTGGTGCCGCTGCGGCGATGATGGCCTCGGCGATCTGCACCGCCTTGAGCGTTTTACCCTTGGCATCATTTTCTTCCATGCCCAGCACGTAAGGTTCGATCACCACGATCTGCTGGTTTTCACGGGCGATGCGGTCTATCAGGTCGCGGCGCAAGGTGCTCTTGCCTGCACCCGATTCGCCCACCACCGCAACAAAGCCTCCGTGGCGTGCGGTATGCCACAAGGTTTCACGCACATAACGCACGTCGTCAGAGAGGAAAACATCCTCATGTGACTGGAGATCATCGGCGAACGGGTCGAGGAATAAGCCGAAATGCTTCCGGGCGGCTGGTGTTAATGTCTGTTTGCGTAGTAACATGGTTTCCTCCTGTAGTTGTAAATCCCCCGCCCGTTGCCCCCCCCTCTTTGACAAAGGGGGGCTTGGGGGGATTTGGGGTGTTGCATCAAAAGCACGGCGACATACTTGGCGGTCTGCGCCGTGCAACTCTAAAAAGGCCAGGATTCCCGACCGGACGGTCTCAAAGTCCGGTTTTTTTGGGAACATCCCGTGATTGCAAATCTGTGCGACACAGGCGGGTGACACACTCAAATGCTGTGCCAGTTCGCGCTGTGTCTTGCCCAGGTCAGCCAGATTTTGTTTCAGGTTCAAACTCACTTCATTCCTCCTACGACGGCCAGTGGTGCAGATTCACCGCGCAGCAAGCGTGCCTTGAGGGCTTCCACTTCACTGGACGGGATACGTTTATCGGGATAACGCTGGGTGACGACAGCCGCAAAACTGGTCTGCCAGTCGCGCCCCATACTCTTGGCGAACTCCACCAGGGACAGCGGCGGGAATTCGATTTTGTTACCGCGCGCGGCGGTAATTTGTTCGGTTACCAATGGCGTCGCATTGGGCAGCAGGCGCTGCGGCAGTTCGGCTTTACCCAGGTGTGAATGCGCTACCAGCCCCTTGCCCTCATTGAGGTGAGCGAAGGGGCGGGCTTGTTTGGCTCGGCTCTTTTCGGCGCTGTCGCGGGTGGCCTCTTCACCGAAGGCAGCTTGGGCTAAACGCTTATCAGCCGCCTCAGTGAGTGAGTATGTAGAGGCGCGGTATTCGCCTTTTTCCTGCGCGCTCAATGAATTCCCAAACTGGTCAAAGGCGCTATCTGGTTGCACTTCCACCAGCAAAGGATCACCGCCAATACGCGGGATTTCCACGCGCAGCGCACCGTCTTTTAGCAGCAACGCCCAGACCTTGACCTGCATCTTATTGGCGAGGAATTCCGCCCAGGGGCGCAGATCGTATTGACGGCTTTTCTTGATTTCAGGGTGAACAAAGCTGATCAGGTAATTGCTCTTGACCTGACGTGTATCCTCGGCAGAATGCAGGAAATAGCGGCACACGCTGATTTCCGGGATTTCAATCAGATGTTCCGGGGTGCGCATGATGAGTTGCCACAGCTCATCGCGCACCAGCAACTCACCCGATGCCCGCTTGACGCGGCATTCGACATGCGGGATGGCATTGGCGTTAAAGTCGCGTACCCAGCTGGCGGCAGAGGCGTTGAGCTGCTCCACGCTCGTCACAGGCTCGAACTTTAAACGGCTCTCAAAATGGGTTTCCACCAGCCAGTTGGCGTTTTCCACGCCGCCCTTGGCCCACGAATGGCCGGGCGCGTGGGTGACCACTTCCACCCCCATCGCTTCCATCCAGTTCAAGATACCGTGCGAGGTATTGGCGCTGCCCTTGTCCATCTCCAGCGTGGCGGGCAGGCCGTAGGAAAGGCGATTGTCCTGTTTACACAGGGTGTAATGCAGGAAGTTGAACAGCACTTCCTGATTCTCGCCTGCCGCCTCAAAATAGCGCACATCAATGCTGGAGCTGGCTTGCTCCCAGCGCACATAACGCCATACCTTGAGCAGCACCTTGGCGTAGTTGCCGGGCTTGTTCTTGTAAAACTCTTCGTCACGCATGATGAATTGACGGCCGTGCATGTAGTAGATCACGCACAGGCTGGGATCCACCTGCATCACCTGGTTGACATGCTTGGGGCGGGTCTGGATATGGCTGCGCGAGGCGATGATGCTGTCCACGTCGAGGTTACGCTCGCGCATCAAGGCATTGTAGCGGCTCTTGCTGACGGTAATCTCCACCCCGTTTTCTTGCATCACATTCATCGCCACGCCCGTAGGCAAGGTCTTGTTGCCATTGCCGCGCACACACTCGCGCTTCATTCCTGACAGCATCTCCAGGGTCTCGGCAGGCACGCTGGTCTTGCCCTTGTCGGCGCGCGGGCTACGGTTGGTTTTGCGTCCTGAGTGTTCCTTCAGCCAGCGATAGACGGTATTCGGTTTTTTACCGACAAACTCGGCAAATGCCTTAACCCGCGCTGTCTGTTCACCGCGCGGGGCGGCAGCCAGCGCATCGCGCAGGGCAAATAGTTGCTGGAGCATGTCGGGGGAGAGTTGCGCGGCCATGATGAAGTCCGTTGTCATTGAGGATATAAGGCGTTAAACCTCAACCGATCAGCGCGCCCAGCGTGCAGTCGAACAAGCGCCGCACCCGGCTGACCAGCGCTTCAGCGCGTTCAATTGCCTCGGCCATCTCGCGGCCAATCTGTTCGCGTGCCGCCGCCAGCGCGGCCTCTTCGCCGGGCGCAGCTTCCTGCTGCATTACTTTTTCGCGGATGATGTCCAGCGCGGTGATAGATTCCAGGAAAGCCGCGCGATGCCCGGCGACATGTAAATTCAGACTGCGCATCGCGTCCGACCAGACCGCCTGCGGGTCTATCTCGCGGCTCAGGTCTTTTTGCAACTGGGTGATGGTGCTGCTTTTTTGCTCCAGCACGCGGTCGGTGGCGGCAGCGTCCGCCTTAGCTTCGCGCAGAGCAGCACGTAATTCCTTCACCGACATGGTGGCAATCTTGTCCAGCTGAAGTTCGCCCGTCTGACCCGTCAGCTCCAGCTCTTCGAGCTGCTCGTCGTCCAGCACCAGCATTTCAAACAGCTTGGTTTGATTGCCGAGTGCTTTGGTTAAATGTCTCGTTGACGAGACATTTGAAAACTTGCCCGCCGCCTGCATAAACTTGGCGGACACCTTGCGATCAATCCCCAGCACATCCAGCCGTGCCATGAAGTTGCCATGTCCGCACGCTGCTTTCAGCACCGCCAGCCCACGCCCCACCTCAAGGCACGCCTCCACGCTGCGGCGCATGTTGGCGCTGATGTCGCGCTGGATCAGATCCGGGTCAGTGCAGTCGGCGGGCAGTTGATAGCCGATCTGCAACGCGACCGCGCGCACGGTGGTGTCCAGCTGCGCATTGAATACCGCCAGCTCCTGTGCGGCAGCGCCCGCTTCAACCAGCCGGGTATCGTCAAAATTATCAGTCGCTGAATTCAGTGTTTTATCGTTTGCAGTGCGTCCCATGTTGTTACTCCCTATGTGTTACGTGTAAAGTTGTGTTTCAAATCGGCGATCTGCTGTTCGGCTTTGCCGATGTCGGCCAACACTCGGCCAAATACACGCCCCATCTTCGGGGTCGGGTGGAAATGTCCGGTTGCCTCATCCTTGCGCGCCCAACCCTTGCCGATCAGGCTTCTCATCAATACCGTGACCGTGCTGGGCGAGAGTTCCAGCCCCTTGGCCAGTGCGCCGTTCGATGCGCCATTCACCGCACAGCCAGACAGGGCATCCAGCAGATCCAGCACCTTGCCAGCCGAGTTACGCTCATCTTCCGTTTTGCTCATGCTTCTTCTCCTATCTCAACGCGTGTGGGTTTCCAGTGCTTTTCGCCCAGTGGCAGGCGGTCTGCCATGTCAGCAGTGGCGATCAGTTGCTGCGCCAGGCGGCGCAATGCTGCTGGACGAATTTCCAACCCATTGAACGGGCTGGATTCCAGTTGTATCAGCGCATCACCATGGCGGCAGCGAGTCAGTGCGGCTTGCAGATTCATGATCATTCCTCCGTAAATTCAAACTCAGGTTGCAAATGTTTTTGTACGTTTCCCTTGTGCCAAGCCAAGCCCTCCATGCCTTGCTGGATGGCGGCGAGCACGACATCTGCCTCAGTCTTGCCGCTGTAAAACTGGAGCAATTGACCAGCGGCGGAGTTAAGCAGCTCTTGCAGGGCGTGCATATCGTCAGGCGTGGCGTTGCGGCCCGTGGGTGCCTGGATCACCAGGTAGCCCTCGCTGGCCGCCAGCCAGCGAGAGACAAAGTTGATGCCGCAAATATGTTCGTAAGCAGGGACGGATGAAACCGGCATCTTGCCGTTCGACATCCACTTGTAGAGCAGGTCAGCCGTCACATCCATCAGGTCGGCAATGCGCTCGACCGAGTAGTTTCTCTTCTCCAGCGCATGGTCTTTGCATAGACGCAGCGCGTCGCGCAGGCTGGAGGGGTGCACCCGTTTCCAATTACGCCGCATCATTTGAAATCCCTCCGCCGATGCTGTTCTGAACAAATAGCCGCTTGGAACAGGTGAAAAGTCTTTTTAGTGGGTAAAATGCGCAACAAGTCATCAACATGGCTTTATCCAATAAAGGAGACTCAAATGAAAATTCGTTATGTATGCTCAAGCCCGACTTGTAACCGCTCTTTTTTAGGCAGCTATCAAGACAAGTATTGCGACCGTTGCGGCTCAGCCATGCTGGATGCTTGTCCCAATTGCGATAGCCAATTGAAAAGCGACCTGCCTTTTTGCCGGGTTTGCTCACAGCGAATCAAGCCTGAACCAGAGCGGCAGCCAGCTCAGTAGGCTTGCCGCACTCGCCGCAGTAGTTATAGGGAAGCTCGCTGATCGGCGTGTCGTGACCACATGGCAGTTGCGTCCAAAGCTCGGCGGCACAGCAGCGACAGAAGTTGACCCGAAATGCAACGCCGTCAGCTGACAAGCGATGTTTAGGCCAATTCGCGTGGCAGTTTGGGCAGATTAGTGAGTCCTCATCGTATGAATCGATGCGGTCGCCTGCGTCTAGCAGTGATTTGGTTTGGGTGGTTTTTTGATTCATGACGATCTCCTAGGCAGTAAGTTTGTTGGTGATGGATTTGCGAGACTGCGGGGCGGGTTTAAGGCCTAGCAGGACAGCAGCGCGGTGTGCTTCGCCGCGATAGCCCGCAAGCTTTCCGCAGAGCAGATCGCGGGCTGCCTGATAGCTGATGTTGTGTTCACGACACAACACGCTGAGTGTGATGCCTTCGGCTCTCAGGCGGGCGCGTGCTTCGGTTATCTGTTGTGCGCTTATGCTCATGATGGTGTCCTTGTTTGTGGTTTTTTTTGGTGTTGCGTTGTTCGATGTGGTGATTATGGTGTTCGTTTGAACACCTGTCAATACTATTTATAATTATTTTTATGTCTATATGAACACTATTGGAGAGCGGTTACGAAATGAGCGTGAGCGAATCGGGTTCAATCAATCTGATTTTGCCGAAGCTGGAGGGGTGTTAAAGAGAGCGCAAATTCATTATGAAAAAAACGAAAGGATGCCCGATGCGGGTTATCTTTCCGCCATCGCCGCCGCTGGCGCAGACGTGCTGTATATCCTCACTGGGTCGCGTAGCGCGCCTGCCGCACCCGCGATCAGCCGCGAGGAGGCGGCATTCCTGGACAACTATCGCCACTCACCAAAAGATGCACAGGAAAGTATGCAGACGATGTGCGCTGCGCTCGCGCAATCGAGCGTGCACCCGCAAGGGGTAGGCCGTGGCTGTACAGCCGACAAGTCGGCAACAGCCACGCTCAAGAAAAGCAAGGCGGCGTGAGTAAACAATCTGATGACACAGGGTTATTTGTGATACTGGGCTTGCTGGTTGGGCTGGTTATTGTCCTCTGCACGCTGCTGTATAAGATGATTAAGGAGTCTGTCCAGTGGCTGCGCAGACATAACAGCAAAGCGCATGCAAAGCCTGCCGCTGCCGATCTCTGGCGCATGCCCCCGCCACAAGCGCCCACATTACGCGCAGCGCGGCAACCTGCGCCATCCCGTCGCAATGATCCTTGGCTGGATCACTGCATCGAAATCGAAAACGCTTGGAATCGCGGTAATTACGACTGGGCAAGAATGCAATTGCAGAAGATCGCCTATGGCATGGTGGGCAATGCCGTGACCGATGCACAACGTGCCGACTTCACACGATTGATGACAGCATTTGCCAAGGAAGACCCGCTCTACAGGGATGTGATGGCGAGAGTTCTACCTCTGGTACAAGCTAATCCGGGCATGTTGCAAAGCCAGATTTACAAAGGGCAACCCGATGGCATCAAGGAGCAGATGCGTTACGTGCTTTATTTCGCCAACGAGCTTGGCCACATCAAACGCATTAAGAAAGGCAATAGCTATAAGTTGATGCTGCCTGATGAGGTCAACGATAGTGGCGTTGAATATATCGGCCAAAATTCTAACTAAGTGAGGGATTAGTATGATTCGAGATTTTGATTTAATTCGTAAATTGTTATTGGCAGTAGAAGCTGCACCACCCGGTGTCAGGCCGATCCGCCTTACTTGCCCAGATGGCTACGATGAGGCGGTGGTTGATGCCCATCTGGCTTTATTGATTGAGGCGGATTTATTGGACGGGCGCGTGCAAAAGTTTTTATCCGGAAAGCGCAATATCACCGTATTTGACCTGACGTGGGAAGGCCATGACTTTCTCGACATTGCCAGACCAGATACATTATGGGCACGCGCCAAGCAGATTACTAAAGAGAAAAGCCTACCTCTCACGCTGGAGGTTTTGAAAGAGGTTCTAAAGGGGGTTGCTCAAGGCTTGCTTTCTTGAAATCTTCATATAATGTTTGCAATTCGAATATGCAATTTCTTTCTACATTCCGGCCAAAGCGCATAGCCGCCTCACCGACGCTTTCCTCATAAGTCTGATTTTTTTCACACTCACGAAGATAGGTGTTGTGCTTGTGTTCATTTCGATTTTTCCATTTAGCGATAAGCGCCTCCAAGTCATCGAAGACTTTCCCCGAATCGTTAATCAAGTCCGCTGCCATATCAAACACCTCGAAGTCTATTTTTTTCGTTTTCATTGGTTACCTCATATCTGTTTCGTTCTTGAAATACTCTAGTCTTAAACAATAGATCTGTTAAGCCGGAAACACTTCCGGCTTAACCGCCCCCTCGCGCGCGCGTAAAGTCGCGGCATGAACACCCCCCCTACACCTAAACAAATATGCGGACGCTGCGCCCACTGGTCGCGACTGGACGATGACCGTCTGCCGGATCACGGCAGCTGCAAATATCGCCCGACCGGGCATTACAGCTATAAAACGCGGGTCTGCCTGACGACTCCGGTGCGTTTCCAATCCAAACCACAGAGGGCATAACAAATGAATCTCTCACCCCATTTCACCCTGGAAGAGCTGACGCATTCGCAGCAGGCAGTGCGCGGCAGAATTGATAACACGCCAAGCAAATCGGTGCTGATGAATCTGAACAAAATTGCCACGCTACTTGAAGCCGTGCGCCAGTTACTGGGCGAATACCCTATCCAGATCAGCAGCGGCTTCCGCTGTATCAAACTCAACACACTGATTGGCGGCGCAAAGAATAGCCAGCACACACTGGGATTGGCCGTAGATTTCATCTGCCCAGGCTACGGTACGCCCAAAGAGATCTGCCAGTCGCTGCTGGATTCTGGTCTGAAGTTCGACCAGATGATTTGCGAAGGCACTTGGGTGCATTTGTCGCTGGCGGATGATGATATGCCGACTCGCAATCAGGTGCTGACCGCCGTATTTGAACCGGGTCGCAAGACGCAATATCGGCAGGGGCTGGCATGAAGCATCTGATTGTATTGGTTATTCGGCTCTATATGATTTGCAGTGGATAATGCGACAATTTGACCATGAATAGTACAACTTTATTTGGCATGGCGCTCGGCCTGCAAGCGCCTTGGCAGGTGAACGATGTTTCGTTCGCCGCCGAAGCATCCAACCGGAAAGAATTACACCTGCATATCGGTTTTGCGCGTGGCTCCCGTTTTCCTGATGAGACGGGAGTCGCCTGTCCCGTGCACGATAAGGTAGAGCGCAAATGGCAGCATTTGAACTTTTTCGAGCATCACTGTTTTTTGCATTGCAGCGTACCGCGTATCAAAACCAGTAACGGCAAAGTAGTGACCGTCAGCGTTCCCTGGGCGCGTCCTGAA
>Ga0210041_1000953_pt1 | contig 29799 bp, 13 predicted proteins | sample CryGeymeta201503_FD_183973 | JGI IMG/M metagenome (GOLD analysis project Ga0210041, IMG submission 183973) | Groundwater microbial communities from Crystal Geyser aquifers in Utah, USA - Crystal Geyser metaG 2015-03 (SPAdes) (version 2) | ecosystem: Environmental > Aquatic > Deep subsurface >... | reverse complement strand
GACGGCAAGCGGTGCATATACTGTTGCAAGCGGTAATTTAACAATAACAACTGGTGCAGTTAAGGCAAATTCAACCGTTACGTCTCAGGTTGAAGGATATATGTATGAGTACAGAAACAGTTTTGCCACAGATACTGGTGGATACGGTGGATTGCAGATTGCCGATGTAGCAACCACAACTGCATCTAACTCAGCAGGTGATGCCCTTACATACTTTATGATGAGTAATGCAACAGGTGGTAGTACTACTGTTGGGGCTTATGGGAATACTGGTGACAGTACAGGATATGATATTGTTGCTGGAAGCGTAAGATATACTGCCACTTTGGATACTTTTTACGTGGACGGGTTTTCTCACGATTCGGTGAACACAACTTATTTTCACAACTATGTGCAGAGTCTGCAAATGGGTGACACATGGACGGTAAACAGTCCTCCATATTTGTGGATAGGGTATTTTACAGGTGATACCACTACTGATATTAAAGATACAGTCACCGATTGGATAAAAGTCCGTAAATATGCCTCCACCTCCCCTGGAACTCCATCCACCGGATCGGAGCAAGCGCAATCTGCTGTTACGGGTAATGCCGCGCCGGTTGCGTATTGGCCACTTACTAAAGACACTTATAACTCGGGTACGAGTTCTTTAGCAGAACTTACTAGTTCTACAGACTCGGGTCAACCACCTGTACTTCACCTCACCATGGATGACGGAGATATTGATGAGCACTCGTGCGCTGATGGTGGCGCAGTTGCAGGAGTTTGTGATGTGAGTGGCAATGGTAATCATGGTACTGCCAATGGCACAATGACCGACAGTGATTTTGTAGCAGGAAAAATCGGCCCGAAAGCGCTGGATTTTGATGGGGTGGATGATGAACTCGAGATAGGAGACACTACAAGTGTTGATTTTGATACGCAGAGTTTCACTATTCAGGCTTGGGTAAGCCGTGGATCTTATACAACGTATGACATGGTAATTTCAAAGCTAGATGAGGGGGCAGGCGAACGACAATATGAACTGTATATCCGTGATGTTGATGATATTGGTTTTACTGCGGGTAATGGTTTGACATCTGAAGATACGGTTTATGCAACATCAACCATTACAGATGCTACTTGGCATTTATTAACAGGAGTGTACAAATATTCAAGTAATAATTCTTACCTTGAAATTTACGTGGATGGGATATTAGAAGGTTCCAAAAAAACTACAATTACGGTTGGTGATAGTACGCAGCCATTAATTATTGGTAATGGTGCAGATGGTGGTGGTGAATTCGATGGCCTTATCGATGAGGTCAAGATCTACAACTACGCCCGAACTCCTGAGCAAATTAAAGCCGATTACAACAACAACAAAGCATATTTTGGGGGTGGATCATCAAACCCAACATTTACCAGTCATCCTGAACTTGGTTCAGGATCTTCCGCTCAAGTCCTACAATTCGACGGCGTGGATGATTATTTGGTGGTACCTGTGAATGCAACAAAGTTTAATCAAGGAAATTTAGCTTCTAACAAAAGTTGGAGTGTGGGCGGGTGGTTTAAATCTTCAAGTGCCGGTGCAAATCAGATGATAATAGATCTTAGAACGGTAAGTGGTCGTGGGTATTTTGTAGGTTTATCAACTGACGGGGTATGGTCATATGTACAAGATGACACTGGTGACATAGTACAAATAAACAACACCTCTGTACTTCCAGGGGATAATATCTGGCACCACTTTGCAGCATCATTTAATCGAAGTGGAAATTTAATCGTATATGTTGATGGAGTAGCAAGTAGTGGAGTTGCAATGAGTACTATTGATTCTACTGTAGGTACTGGACGGCCTACTATTGGTACAAAGGGGGCCGATGTTGTTGCAAGTTTGTGGAGTTACTTTAATGGCTCCATCGCCGGAGTCAAAATCTTTAACTACGCCCTATCCGCCGATCAGGTCAAATATCAGTACGCATCGGGGATAGAAGGCTCTGCAATCGGTTCTTCTGTATCAATCAATAATCAACAATCTACAATCAATAATCTATCCGACGGATTAGTCGGTCACTGGAAATTCGACGGCGACGCGCAGGATAGTTCTGGCAATAACAACAACGGAACGCTAACAAACTTTACTGCAAATGACGATCCAACCAGTGGAATGTTGAGTCAAAGTGGACTTATTTCATTTAATGCAGGGCAAACAGTAGACAATAGTGTTACTTCGTATTCCTGGCACACAGATTCGTCAACAGTTGGTGCCTACCTAAAAATAGATCTTGGAAGTGGAAATGCAAAGCCGTATGTGAAAACCCGAATATATACGTCTACTTCTTATGCAGGGGTATACGATATCAAATACTCTGATGACGATTCAACATATTACACAGCTGCACAAAACTTTAATCCTAAATTTTCAGGTTGGAATGAAATTAATTGGGATTACGTTGGTTCACATCGCTACTGGCGACTGGTATTAACAAATACTCCGGGATCAGGTTCATGGTTAGCTGAGCTTGAAATGTACAAAGCCGTGTTTAACGAAGGTAAGCTTGGTCAAGGATTGGCATTTGATGGGGTGAATGATTATGTCACGTACGGGACAGATGCTATTTTTAATAGAACTGAAAATATAACTATTGGGGCTTGGGTTAGACCTTCCAATGTAAATAATTCCTACCAACTCATAACAGGTTGGGGGGGAAGTGGTGCCGCGGGTTATAAACTGTACATCAATAACACTGCAAATCAATTTTCGATTTATACACAGAGTGGTGAGGTAAAAGGTACTACTTCATTGTCTAATAACAATTGGTATTATGTTGCAGTCACAGTGGATGATACGGGAACTATAGGTACTGTATATGTGAATGGTGTGCAAGAAAACACAGGTACCATAGGTATAACTGCAGGTGCGGGTCCACTAACTTCAGGGAAGGATCCGTCCGCCTCTACGCAATATTTCTCCGGCCAACTCGACGATGTCCGTATCTACAACCGCGCTTTATCTGCCACTGAAATTGAGGATCTTTATTTATCCGGTGGCGATAAGGTGGCGGGGTATGATTTTAGCGAAAATAGCGGTGTTACTGCTGGCGACACCAGTCCGTACAACAGTCCCCTCACCGCAGCAACTCAATGCGTAACGGGTGACACGCTACTAACTATTCGTCGAAAAAAGAAAAAAGGCAAGGCTAAAATCGCTGGCGGTAACGATCCTAATCCAAAGCGTGCTACCAAAGACAAGGTTGAGTCTAATAAAACCGGTGAGGATGAAACATACGAATACTGGCAGATGCGCATAGACGAGGTGGTACCAGGAGATGAAGTGCTTTCGTTTAATGAATCTACTCATAAGTTTGAATACCGCCGTATTAATGGATTAATTGACACTGGTATCAAACCGGTATACGAACTGCTAACGGCATCTGGCAAGAAGATTCGCACCACTGGCAACCACCCGTATTTGGTTGAGCAGGAAGATGTTCAAGAAAGAGCAACAAAACCTAGGGTTGGCGTATTTTACGATAGTGCGAACATGTATTTTGGGTCTCGAACTAAAGGGTGGAAGGTTGACGCCAACAAGTTGTACGCTCTATTTGACAAGGCTTTTGATCTGCAATTTTTCAATTACTACATTGCAGTACCCGATAAAAGCGACCATTCGTATGAAGGGACACGCAATTTTTTATCAAAGCTAATTAATAAGATTCCAGTTAAAGAAAAGGCGCTAAAATACATTCCCGTTACTGGTGGTCACACAAATAAGAAAGGTGATATTGATGTTGATTTGACCCTAGACGTTGTGCGAAGCATCAACAATATTGATCTTGTGATAGTTGTTAGCGGAGACAGTGATTATATGGCACTCGCACATTGGGTGGAAAAGGATATAGGTAAACAGATAGCGTTTGTTGGCTACCACCGTAACATGGCGTGGGAATTACGCTTAAAACAGCATCTATATGTTGAGAAAGTAAGGAACCTAGTAGAGTTGCAAACAAATAAAAACCCCGAGTTTGACCTCGGGGCAATATCATTGAGCAAATTATACAAATCATCTACTAAAATGTCAAGTCGGTGGACGCGCGCAGATGCAATTACGGCGGGTAACAAGATTGCCGTTCGCTCGGATTCCAAGGGTCAAGGAGCTACATTTGATGAGGTGGTATCGGTTACCAAATTGGCTGCTGAGCAGGTGTGGGATATTGAGGTGGAGGGCACGCATAACTTTGTGGGTAATGGGATAGTTGCACACAATACGCTTATTAACAGTACCAATTTGGGATGGGAACCCGGTCGTTACTCCTCCGCCGTCAAACTCGATGGGGTAGATGACGCTTTGCAATCTGCCGATAATATTGGAGGATTGGTCGGCTGGTGGACGATGGATGAGACGAGCGGAACGACAGTCGCCGATAAATCTGGGAATGGAAACACTGGTACCGCAACCGGTACAACAGTGGCAACAGGGAAGATGGGCAATGCGAGGGATTTTAATGGGACAAGTGATCATGTTGATATCGGAGATCCAAATAGTCTAAATGTATCGGAATTTACTATCTCTGCGTGGGTAAAACAGTCGAGTGTGGCTAATGAACAGTCGATTGTTGGGAAAGGTTGGCCCTCAGGCTCTGCGGATACTCCATTATTGGGTTCTTGGTCCACTAACTATTACCAATTTGGAGATGGCAATACTGGGGCAGGGGTAAATGCAGTTTCAACGACTGTTCCCAAAGTAGGGGTTTGGAGAAATATTATTGGGACTTATAGTGGGACAACTGCCAAAATATATATAGATGGAATAAAAGAAGGCGAGGCAACTCTTACGATGTCACTAGATAACGCATCTAATTTATATATTGGGAAATCTGTGGGATTCTTAGGTGGTTATTTTTTCAATGGCTCCATCGATGACGTGCGCATCTACAACCGCGCTTTGTCTGCCGATGAGATTAAGACTCTTTACACTTCCTCCAAACTTTCTCCTACGTCTTCCGTTTCGGTTGAGGCTATGGTCAACCCTTCACTTGTCGGCAGTACGGCAGTCGGCGGAGTAGTGGCCTCTAAAGGTTCGAATTATCAACTATCTACAATCTATAATCAAAAATCTACTGGCGCACGAAGTGCGTTCAGTACTGACACAATCACCTCTCAGCTTGCCGGCACCTCCATCAACGACATATTCTTTTACGATACGACCACCGACACCATCGATAACAGCTGGCGTTTTGACACCACAAAAAGCTGGTATACCGAAACGATCGATGCCACGTATGACGCGTGTAATCCATCGACACATGACCGGTGCGGGACAAAGTATTTTCCGGAAAAAGCGTATATCGTATTGACCCTAGATAATGTCTATATTTTTGATGCTGAAGAAAATGCCTTATGGATGAAGTTTAATGCGGCAGTAAGCCTTATGATTTATGGGTCTTCAAGTATAGATAACAGTAGTGTCTATATGTTAAATGGTCGGATGTATGTGGGAACAAGAGGCGGTGGAGTTGGGGCTTTAAACATTGTCGATTTTCTCCAAGATAAACGGAATTATATCTATACAAGTGGAACGGTTTGGTATGAACATCAACTGGGTATTGGATCAAGAAATAGCACTTCTCATGTTTCGGTAACAGGTACATATGGGATTGTTAATCGTGAAGTCAACGACGTTCACGCTGCGGTCATTACGGACCCGATAGACGGGTCAAGCAAAACGTATGTCGCCGTCGCCACCGATGGTGGAGTGAGTGTGATTAACGAGACGGATGGGAGTGTTGTGGATTATGCTGTTTCTGGTTCGGGTGCAGCCGCCAAAGCATTATATCTTACAAGTAGTGGCGACTTATATTGGGCTGATCAATATACAGGATACGGTGTTTGTGCCCATTATAATATTCAAAATGATTTGAGTGACGTAACGGGGTGTGATTATCATTACATGGCAAGTAATAATACTCCTAGGGTTCTTGGAAATGGTGCAGGGACAACAGGGATTTATGTAACAGTGGGAACCTCGACTTTGGATGGTACATCTAATACTATATATCATTCCCATAGCGGTGCGTCTACCACACTTCATGGTTATGGTGGGGTAACAGTCCTCCAAGAAAAACAGGGTGATGAGTCAAACGGCTCGGTCAAATACTTCACCAAAGATTACATTAGCGAAGAGATGATCGGCGATATTCGTGGCATGTGGCCGTTGTATGGCACGAGTGGGGCGAGTATAGCCAATAATACGTACAACATCGATGATGTTTCGGTTAAATCGAGTGAGCTTACCGCCAAAAATGCAAACGGCACGGGCATGAGTTATGTCGATGGGGTCCGTGGTACAGCAATACAGTTTGATGGGGTAGATGATTATTTGTGTACCGATACAAACGATGATGGGACTTGTGATGATGATCCGGATTTGGATTTAACAACTGCTATTACCATGGGGGCGTGGGTAAAGAAAAGTTCGAGTGGTCCAGCTGTAGTTATGGTAAAAGGTGATTCTGTAGCGGCAGGAGGGGAAAAGGGTTTGTACATAGGTTATGGTTGGGCAACCAGTTGTGGCACTAATAATTCATATATGTTTGGGGCAAACAATACTGAAAATGAACCATGTTACGCTGTTTCTGACTACGATAGTTGGCATTTTGTCATAGGAACATATGATGGTGTTAGTAGAAGACTTTATGTTGATGGTGTTTTAAGAGGTACTGCTGCGGCAACGCAAGAGGATCTAAGTAATGCATATGCTTTGTACATAGGTGCTTATAAATCAGGAGCTGGAATTTCAGGGAATTGGAATGGCTCCATCGACGAACCGTTTGTAACAGGTGAAGTATTAAATGCTGATCAAATCAAACACATGTACGAGGTGGGTAAGCGTGCGCTTTTGGCCGATGGCGATAGCAAACTAAACGGCAGTAGCAATCAGGTGAATGCCGTTGCGGCATCGGGCACCGTCCTTCGACAGGCTCAGGACGGAACCAACTACGTCTCGCCTTCGCAAGTCTTCGTTGGTTCCGAAGGCGGAGGCGTATCTGTTATTGACCTTTCATCCGACACACTCACCAAAGCCTACACAACAACTAGCACTCCAGCTATATCACATGCCAACATCAACGCAATTTGGCCTACTACCGGCGGAAACTTTGTAACAGCTACCGACTCTGGAATGTCTCGCCTTAATGACGTGTCTGGAATCCAAAATCTACAATCTACAATCTATAATCATCTTGTGGGGGTTCACGACACCACCGACGGCTACTATAAACTCTACGAAAACGGCGTTTTGGTAGGGCGCACAAATGTGGGTACGGGAGCAACGCCTGTTACCAATAGCAGTCCGCTTGTTGTGGGTGGAATAATCCCAGCAAGCTGGGCTTCAGATAATTCATCCGCGATTGCGGTCAACAACTTTTACGGAAGCATAGATAAAGCCAATGTGTTTGATTACGCCATGACCCCGCGCGATGTGAACCTTGCATACGGCAATGGACAAGGCGTTCCGGTACTTCATCTACCGTTTGACGAGGGGCAGGGAGTAGTCGCGCACAATCAAAGTTGGCAAAAGGTCGGGGAGACGGTGAATTTGGTGGCGAACCCGAGTGCAGAAACAGATGCAGGGAATTATGCATCATCTTGGGGAGATACCATAAGTGCTTCATCTACAGTTTCAGTAATTGGCAGTAAAAGTATAAAAATACTATCAGATGGTACAACAGCGGGTGTGGGTTCTCGCAGATTAATTTCCAGTGATTCAATTACTCTTGAAGAGGGTAAAACCTATTCATATTCGGCTTGGGTGTACAACCCTTCAGTTCAAGGAATGGATAGTGGTGGGGTTTCAATTAAAATTTGGGGGAATAACGGTGGTACTGACTGGTCTTCACTTGCCACATCAGGAGTAACGTATGTTCGTGATGCATGGGTAAAGCTCACAACAAGCATTGTATATAATAACGAAACGGCAGTAAAACTTGGGGTGTGGTCCGAAAATAACTCTCAAGATGCTGGAGATATGTTCTATTTTGATGGCGTACAGTTTGAACAAACCTCCTCCGCCACACCTTACTGCGATGGATCACTCACCGGTTCGGGAACGTATGCATGGAACGGCACGGCGCATGCTTCAACTTCCACATGCACATATGGTGCCGATGGCGATGTGTACGGCGCCACGTGGCAATCCTCCGGCGCTAAGGGCGGGAGTTTGAGGTTTGATGGAGCCTCAAGTTGTTTAGTTGCCCCACATAATTTCGAAACAGCTTCTAGTGCATACTCATTTTCTACCTGGTTTAAAACCAGCCAGAGTTCTGGATCACGAATGATATTGCAGGCTAACTCTGGACTTGGATTTGGTTTGTATGTAAACAGATTTACCGCCGGCAAGGCACTGGCATTTTTTGATTCAAGCTCAGGAAATAATAGTTCTGCAGATGAAACTATAACTACCGTTACCGATGGGAATTGGCATAATATTTCAGCATCAAATGATGGGTTGATAACAAGAATTTATGTTGATGGAATACTAGAAAACACTTATGCCGAAACAATATACACTCAAGGCGGTGGAGATTTTAGGGTAGGAAGCAATATTTGCACTTCTGCATATTTCGATGGCGACATCGACGAGGTAAAAATCTTCCCATATGCACTCTCATCCAGTGAAGTAAAACAGCAGTTTAACTTTGGCAACAGTTTAACATTAGGTGGTAGAACTGGAGGCGATCAATCCTCATCGTCATCCAGAGGAAGCACGGCAACAGAAGGATCTCTGGAAGATGGATTGGTAGGTCATTGGAAGATGGATGAATCCAGCTGGAATGGAACAACTGAAGAAGTTCTAGATTCGAGTGGGGCTGGAAATGATGGTACAAGTTATAATTCTGCAACAACTTCTAGCGGGAAATTTGGGAATGCAGGAAATTTTGATAATACAAATATTGCTCGAATCCCTCACTCAAGTTCATTAAATCTTAGCGAGCAGATTACTTTATCCGCGTGGGTTAAACCAGATGCAATTGTTGCATGGGATAGGATCTTAGCAAAATCAAATACTGCAGATGTTTCACCTAATTCTATGTACGGATTAATGATTTCTGGTAATTCAAGTGCATGTGGTCTTTCTGCCACTACAGGTCAGGTTAGATTTGAATTAGCAAGCAATAATGAAAAACATAACATCACATCTACAAGCTCTTTGTCTGTTAGTACGTGGACTTTTGTCACGGCAACTTATGATGGGGTAACGGCAAGAATATATTTTAATGGGGTGGATCAAGAGACATCGTTATGTAATCAAAACCTTAACGTAGTTGTTCCCACTTTAAGTGGAGGTACTATTGATACAAATACAAACGATGTAACCATAGGTGCAGCCTATTTTTCAGCTATAGGAAATCAGTTTGATGGTTTAGTGGATGAAGCACGCATTTACAACCGCGCGCTTGATGCAGTCGAAATCCGCAATCTTTATTATTTTGGCCCCGGCCCCGTGGCGCATTGGGATTTTGATGAGAATAGCGGCACCGTGGCAAAAGATACCGCCAGTCATCCTGAACTTGTTTCAGGATCTAATAATGGAGTGTTAACAAATGGCCCAACATGGGTGCCAGGAGTTAAAGGAAGTGGGTTGAGTTTTGATGGGAGTAATGATTATGTGGAACTAGGGAATACTGGTACTTCATCTACACTACCTGCGGGTGATATTGGCTTTGATGATACGCAAAACTTTACGTTGTCTACTTGGTATAAAGGCACTGATATCACTAACTATGCCATTGGAACAGCGTTAATTGGTCGAAATAGTACAGACATATTTGCAAATTTTGGTTTGGATGATGGGTATGTCACATACACGCATTATGATGGGGCATGGCAGTATAATATTCGATCAACCACATTGGTAGCAGATGGTGACTGGCATTATGTGTCTTATGTAAATCATTCGGATGCAACAGGCGATCTATATATAGATGGGATCAAAGAAATTGATGGGTTGTCATCAGCTATGTCTGCTAGCAGGTATTATAAGCTGGACAACATAATGCTTGGGTGGCCTGACAATTACACTCAAGGCCTTATCGACGATGTAAAAATCTACAACTACGCCCTTACCCCTTACCAAATCGCAAAAGAGTTTAACGGTGGGGCGCCGGTTGCACACTACGCTTTTGACGAAGGCGACGGGCAAAGTGTCCACAATACCGGTGGCATAAACGTCACCCGCCTCAACGACCACAGTACAAGTTTGGATGGGTATTTGGGCTCGTCAGCAACAACAACCACCAACGACCCAACATGGGTAACGGATGAGACTGCTTGTAAAAAGGGAAAGTGTTTGAGTTTTTCAGAAGGTAGTGCTCAAGGTGTGCACATACTAAATAATCCAGCTATAAGTTTTAGTAATTCAGATTCGTATACGGTTTCGGCGTGGGTAAATAGATCAATATCCGATACCAATTATGGGGTAATCATATACAAGGGTGGGCAGGATAATACCGGTCCTGGATACCAACTGTATTTTAATCCAGATAGTTCAGTGAGTCTAAGGCAGACGTGGACTGGAGGACCATTATATGGGCTTCAAATTTCGACTATAAAGTTGTTAACAAAAGGTGCTTGGTACCAAATAACCGCAACAGTTAATAAGGTTGATAATACAGCAAGGATATATATTGATGGTGTCCAGAACGTAACGGGAGATATTTCGGCATATGGAAATACATTTTCGACGATTGATATGGACATAGGGAAAGGTGGTGCTGGTGCTTTTGATGGTTCTATCGATGACGTCAAAATCTTCAACTACGCCCTTTCACCCGAAGACGTGGCGCGGGAGTATAACATGGGTGCGGCGGTGAGATTTAGTAATTAACGTAGGGGAATTGCGTGCAATTCCCGAGTATTGTTGTGTTAAAATTTTCCTATGGTCGGTGGAAGACCTACTAATCAACCTAAGGCTGGGTATGAGTACCTTGCGGCGTACATGCTTGGAAAAGTCATACAGGACCTAACCGAGCAATTCACCAAAAGGTGGATTTATACGTACCGTCGTCGCGACCAAATGAACGAGGCGGCTCGGTCAAACTCGCAAAACGTTGCCGAAGGGTATACTGGTGAATCGCTCAAATCCTACATTAAATTAGCAGGTGTTGCTCACGGCTCAAACGAAGAATTAACAAAAGATTACGAGGACTTTCTAAGAGTGAACGGTTATTCAACGTGGGGGACGAGTCACCCAAAGATTAGGGGCTTTAGAAAATTTAGGGTGTGTTGGGTCTGTGAAAATGCCCTAAATACCCCAAAACTCCCCAACGATCCCGAAGAGGCGGCAAATATGTTATTAACATTTTGCAATATGGACGGTTACCTGCTTAAAAGGTTAGTGGACTCCCTCAAACAAAAACACCAACAAGAAGGCGGTTTAACCGAAGAGTTGTACCGCAACCGAAAAGAGTACCGTGGATACTAATACTATATGGTTTGTTTCGGGGTAACCCCGAATTAAGCAGTATAGTATTTGGCGTTGTTCACAAAATGTACTCGGGCCGTAATTTACCACCCTGTAAGGGTAAAATTTTTTATTCAAACCGCCAAGAGGGTAATAAATATACTCAATTTTTACCCCACTACACAGCCGTAAACTGCCCCTTTCGGCCTACGTGCAAACCTTTTACACTGGAACGTATACATAACGTGAATTATTGATATGAATAGATTCAAAACAAAAATTACTGCCCTGGGGTCGCCCGCAATTGGGTTCGTAGGGGCGCAGGCACGCCTCGCCCGTCGGTATATATCAACGGTCATCAATAACGGGCGACGCTTGGCTTGTTTTTTGACAAGCCTACGTCGCCCCTACAAGATTGGATTGTCAATTTTGGCAGGCGTCTTAGTAATCGTGGCGTTTTCAATTTTTTCATCAAAACCCGCGTCCGCCGCGTGGTTTAACGATTCCTGGCTGTACCGCAAACAAGTGGCTGTAGCTAATGCATCAGGAGGTACGCTCACTGATTTTCAGGTTTCCATTTCGCTTGATACCGCAACCCTCATTACGGCCGGTAAGATGCAATCAAACTGCGCGGACGTTCGTGTGACGGATCAAAATGGTCAGCTTATACCGTATTGGCCGGAAGAAACGGGCAACTTTGCCTGCAACGATACCGACACTAAAATCTGGACAAAAGTGCCATCAATTCCCACCAGTGGTTCCAGTGTGTATGTGTATTACGGCAACAGCTCGGCTTCTGTTGCAAGTAGTGGGGTGGATACGTTTCAATTTTTCGACGACTTTTCCGGCACGAGTGTAGATACGTCTAAATGGAATCAGGCGGCAAGTCCTACTCAATCATCCGGCGTAGCGAGTTTAACCAACGGTGCAACGCTTGTATCGCAAACCACGGCAACCACTTCTACGACAGGGGTTATGGGAATGCGCGCCAAAGTAAATGCCACTGCCAACGAAACTGCACGGCTTGGATTTAGTAATTCGGCTGCAGCGTCAACATCTTACGCCGATGATGCGATGGCGGTAGTTATGGGGGATGAACAGGTTTATTTGGCAAATAAAGGCGGGGCAAATTTAGTTTCCCATTATAAATTAGAAGAAACGACCACAACCGACGCAAATCAGTTTAAGGCTTCGGGTTATCTTGATACGGGCAAATTAAATCAAGCCGTTTCGATGTATGGAAACGCAGCGGGAACAGATGGCTCAACCCTCACCTTCAATCGTGGTGCACAAATTTCTGGTAACAATTATGAGAATATCAATACCAATCAAGGAACGATTAGTTTTTGGGTGAAACCTAACTGGAGTAATACTGCAGAGTCGGGTGCACATACATCCAGCGACCCTCGCTATAAATATTTCGCTGAGATTCCAGCTGGAGTACATACTTTAAGCTTAGTATACGATGATTATTGGAATCAAGTACGGGCCCAAACAGGGAGTGGGGATGGGGCATATGCAGATGCTAAGGCGGTTACGATTACTGCTGGGAATTGGTATCACATTGTAATGGAGTGGGATTTAGACAATGTTTTAATCGGGAGCAAAGAAGTAAGACTATTTGTGAATAATAGTGAAGGAACAAATTCAACTATCAACGCAGTATTAGATGCACCTTCAGGTGTAGGACATGTTGGTACAACGACGTCAAACGCCCTCATAGATGATTTTGCTATTTACGATCGGGTTCTCACCACAACCGAAATCGCATCGCTTTACAACTCCGGCACCGGCCGTGAGGCAGGATATGTGGCTGATTCATCCTTAAAGTTTTACGCCAAGCTAGACGGCACCGGCACATTACAACCGGTAACTTATAATGCCGGTGCAAGCGCATCCAAAATGCAGGCGGCAAAAGATTCCGGATTAACAGGAGTCACAAATCTTGTTAACGACGCCCAGATGGAGAAGGTGGGGCTTACTGATTGGAGCTTTAATTCCAACGGTGGCACAGGTGGTGGAATAGCAAAGATTGCAGCAGCTACTTCTGGTGGAGGGTTTGACACCCAAGTGCTGGAAGTTACAGGATCTACACAGGTTTCAAGTTGGGCCAACCAAAGCATTACCGTTACAGGCAATACAACGTATACATTTTCTGGCTGGGCTAAACAAGAAGGAGGGTCTGATGGATATATGAACGTTTATGACAATATTAACCTTGTGTTTTTGAACGTTTGTGAGTATGTAACGGGAAGCAATGGTGCATGGGCAAGGACAGATTGTAGTTTCAAGACAGCGGCTAATACAACCCAAGTCACAATTTATTTGTATAGCTTATGGACTCCTGGCGCAAAGTCTTATTGGGACAACATCTCCCTCACCCCCAACTCCGTCAATAATGGTGGGATGGAGGGGACGTATGCGAGTGGCGTTGCGCCGGGGTGGACGTGCGATACTGGTGGAGGAGCGACTTGTACTGAAGAAGGATCTACGGTCCATTCTGGAAGTAAGTCTCAAAAAGTATCTTCTTCTGCAGCTGGGATTTACACAAGTGGCATTTCTACTACAATTGGAAATTGGTATTTAGTTGATGGGTGGCTGAATGTTTCAAGCGGCTTTGTTTCCTTCAATGTAGGAACAGGTTCAGATTCTGGATACGCTAGCCGCTTAACAAATTTAGAGTCTACTGGAGGGTGGCAGCACTATTCGATTATTTTTCAATCGACAGCAGCCACAATGTATGTTTCGACCCATAGATTTTCGGGATTGCCGGCAGTATGGTATGTCGACGACGTTTCAATCACCCCTCTCTCAAACGTTGCAACTTCTTTCAAAGCGTGGACGCCGGTAACTGATACCGGAAGCAATGCAGAACTTGTACCCACGGGTCATTTTGATTCAAATATAACTGGTTGGAGCACCCTAGCAACCACTGGTTATTCTTATGAAACGTTTGAGTGGAGCAATGGCAAACTCCATGCTGTAAATGATCTTGTTACCAATACGCCTTACTTTGGTTACGCTAACTCACCTGTCTTTTCTGTGACAGCAGGAAAGCAATATTTGGTTGAGTTTGATTTAGTCAATAATGCGGGTACATTACCGCAGTTTACGATTGCAAGTTCTGATCAAGGCGGCGGTATTACTTCTGAGGGTTATGTACCCTCGACGGTGGGGCATAACAGGAAGGTATTTAACGTCATAACGTCATCAGGCTCAGGTCGGTTTTTCTTTAACAACTATAATAACGTAGCGGATTATACGTTGGATAATGTAACGGTTAAAGAAATCGCCAACCCCCTTTCCATCCACGGTGATTCTGATGGTGTAATTTCAACCTCTTCTGGAGTTCGTGGTAATGCATATACGTTTGATGGGTCGACTGGATATCTTCGCCAAAAAACATATGACGTAAATGTTGGCACGCTTAGTTATTCAACAAACGATATTGTCGATAGCGGTCAGACTTTTGAGGATTGGGATAACGACAACGGCGGTGCGGCTGAGTATATGGCTGTCGTAACCAATAGCGATAACACCACAAGCTGGGGATATCTGTGCGCAAATATTACAACTCCGCTAACGCAAAGCACGGTTTATACCAAAAAAGATTGTAGCACCGGGGCAAATGGATTTAATGGCACCAGTCCGAGTGGCAAAACACCGGTCGGGTATGAGGTGCGAAAGACGGATTATCAGATAACGGGGAGTATGACGGTTGGGGCGTGGGTGAAAAATCCTAGCTACTCAATAATTAGCAAAGTCGAAGACTCAAACTCTGCAACAAATTACGCATACAATGTTTTTGTCGGAGGGCAAGTTTACACACCAGCATGTTTTGCTACTGGAGCTAACGGTGCTTTAATATGCGGAACAACAAACCTCAGAGATAGTAATTGGCATTTTGTGGTAGCAGTTTTAGATTTAACAGGTAGTGCGAAGAATTTATATGTAGATGGGATATTGGACTCAACCGGGGGATATGGTACGCCAGATGATGCTCCTCAGCCACTACAGATTGGAAGCTACAATAAAAGTGGAGTTGACCGCTATAATGGTGGCTCCATCGACTCTCCCTTTGTTCTCGATACCGCACTCACCGCCGATCAGATTAAAGATATCTACAACTCATCGAGCGAAAAGTACACGCTCGTTTCAAACAACGAAAGCGTAAACGGAATCAAAGAATCCACCGTTTCCATTGACGCCAACTATCATAATTTTGAAATCAGCCAAAATGGCACCGCTGCCAGTTTATCGGTTGATGGCGCCACACCCGTAACCACCGCTACCAATTTAGCCAATGAAGACAGCTACGTGCGATTGCAAAACTCCGATAGTACAAATACCGCAAGCGTGGATTGGGTGTACGTACGCAAATACGCGGCCACTAGTCCGGTAGCAACACCAGCAACAGAGGAAGTCGGCCCCGGTCCGGTGGGGTATTGGAAATTTGATGACCCCACGTCCACCCCTAGTGGCGGGACATCGGGGCAAGCGGCTATGGATAGTTCTGGTCAAGGGAACAACGGTGTTTTAGGTTCAACCATTAATGCAGATTCTGCCGATCCAACCTGGCGGGATGAAAGTATGTGTGTGAGCGGTAAATGCCTGCAGTTTGACGGAACGGATAATTATGTGGATGTGGGAGCAGGACCCGGAGTCGTAAATACCGTATCGTTTTGGTCCAGAGCCATAACTACGTCCGAACACTACATTGATCTAAATGGTAGCGCCTACATTTCAACAGCTGGCGGGACGGTATCTGCAACCGGTTTTACGAGTCCAACTATTTATGTGGATGGAGTCGCATCAACCACTGTTACTGCAAACGCGTGGCATCACATAAGCGTAACTACGGTGGCCAGTCTCAATGCTAATGATTTAGATATTGGTAGATTAGAAGGAACGGATTATTTCAACGGCTTTATCGATGAAGTTAAAATCTACCCGTACGTAAGAACTGCCGAGGAAGTCAAACAAGACTATATCACCGGAGCGGCCAGTGCTGGTTCAAACGCCGTTTTGGGTGGGAACAATAATCTTGGCGGTAATAATCAAGAACTCAGTGAAGGTTTAGTAGGGTACTGGAAGATGGATGAATCGAGTGCTGGCAGTGCGCAAGTGGATAGGGTTGACTCATCAGGAAACTCCAACACACTTACCGACACCAACACGGTTGCTTCTGGAGCGGGAAAATTTGGAAATGGTAGCGATTTTGAATACTCTAATAGCGAATATGTAACCATAGCTGACGGATCCCAAAGTGGACTGGATGTTGGTTCCCAGCTGACAATTAGTACATGGATAAAACCGGAGTCATTTGTATCGACAAATATTATACTGGCCAAATACAACACAACCGGTAATCAGCGAGGGTACAGAATAAATACGTTGCCAAGCGGGGCAATCCAGTTTTTATTATCAACTGATGGTAGTACGTATTCGATTGCAGCTACAGGTGCAGCTAGCGTAACACTTAATAATTGGTATCACGTGGTGGCTACGTATGACGGTACACAGGCAAAAATCTATATTAACAATACGTTTACTGAGGTTGCAAGTACCAACCCACTGGCACTTACGGGAGATATTAATGATAACACTGCCTCATTTATGATTGGTAAACAAGATTCATTGCTTGGCTACACGTTTGATGGGGTAATAGACGAAGTTCGTGTGTATAATCGGGCTCTATCGCAAGAAGAAATTGGAAGATTGTACAACTTTGCTCCAGGGCCTGTAGCGCATTATACGTTTGATGAGGGGGAAGGCCAAAGTGCTAATGATATCAGTGGAAATGATAATACGGGAACGCTTGGTTCATCAACTGGGGTAGATGCATCGGATCCAGCCTGGACGCAAGGCAAGTATGGCAAGGCACTGAGTTTTGATGGGACGGATGATTATGTAGATGCAGGTAATAAAGAAGTTTTTAAGCCTAACCTGGGGAGTTACACTGTTGAGGCTTGGGCAAGATCCAGTCAAAATATAAATGAAAGAATTGTGTCTGTTCGAGATGATTCAACCTCACCAATAAGAACAGGGTTTGAGTTATATGCCGATAGTGGTAAATACCGATTTGATCTAACTGATGGAACTGGTGGTTACCAAACTGTTAGCACAAGTTCAAGCTATGATAATCTTTGGCATCATGTTGTTGGCGTAATCGACAGGGGAAATAATCTGAATAAACTTTATGTTGATGGTGTCTTAGAAAATACCTATACAATTTCTACGCTTGGAACAATTAATCCGAACGCAGGTTTGATTATCGGAAAGTATTCAACAGCCAGGTGGAATGGCCTCATAGACGATGTGCGCATCTACAATTACGCGCGAACGCAGGCGCAAATTATTGAAGACATGAACGCCGGCCATCCGGCGGTGGGCACTCCAGTTGGTAGCTCGGTTTTGCACCTTTCCTTTGACGAAGGATATGGAGATACGGCGTACGATAAATCACCACAAGGAAATAACGGAGATTTGGGTGGTTCTGGTCAGACATGTCCTGCCAGTGGTACGGTTCCGTGTCCTGCATGGAATAATGATGGAAAGCTTGGCAAGGCACTTAATTTTGATGGTTCAAATGATTATGTAAGCATTCCCTGGACAACAGACTTGCCAGAAGCTAGTTTATCGATGTGGATGAAATCAGATTCATCATTTGCTGGCACAAGTATCTTTTTTGAAGGAGATGGTACTGCAGTAGCTTCATCGCCATCTTTTGAAGGTTCATCTACAGCGTTGCGTTTTTATGTTGCAAATGGTTGTTTGTTAAGTACCTCGTATACTCAAGGTGAGTGGACTCATTTTGTTGGTGCATGGAATGGATCAAACAGTTACTTGTACAAAAATGGGAAACAAGTTGCAACAGGGGTTTGTACTGCAACAGAATCAGGGTTTTCTAAGTTTGTGTTAGGAAGTCGTTCGGGTGGCAATCCTTCCGACGTAACAATGGACGAGGTTAAAATTTATCCTTTTGCACTAACGGCTGGGCAAGTAATTACTGATTACAATCAAGGAAAAGCAATTGTGTTTGGCTCAACGGGCACCGAAAGTGATGGTGTGACCGCAAGCAATTCGGCAAGCCGTGCCTACTGTGTGCCGGGAGATACTGCAACCTGCAATCCTCCCGTTGCGGAGTGGAAGTTTGAAGAGGGAACAGGCACAACAGCCGATGATACGAGTGGGAATGGGAATACAGGAACGCTAACCGGTGGGCCGTCGTGGACTCAAGGAAGAGTGGGGAAAGCGCTGAGTTTTGATGGGGTGAATGATTGGATCACATACCCTGCAGGTGTGGCTACTGGAGGAAACGAAATTACTGTTTCTGGATGGTTAAAAGTAGACGGAGATGGTACAAACTGGGCACGAATAATTCTTGGTGGTCAAGTAAATTCTACATATACGTTGACTAAAGTCACTGGGGCTGATGATCGCATATTATGGAGACCAGTTGGTAACAGTGATAATTTTTACTCTACGACGACATTATCAAGAGGAGATTGGCATCATTTTGCAGGAACATACGATAGCGCAGGTGGTGCCGACAATGTGAAAATATATATTGATGGTAAACTCGACGCAATGTTTACGGATACCGGAGTGATACCGACTAATGTTTCTTCTGGAGTGATTGGAGGAGAATCAGGTGCTCACGAAGGTGGAGGGCAAACATCTTCATTCGACGGCCAGATCGATCAAGTCCGCATTTATAACTACGCACGAACACCAGCACAGATTGCGTGGGAGTATAACAAAGGTGCTCCAGTTGCGTGGTACAAGTTTGACGAATGTTCGGGTACAACTATTAACGATTGGGCGCCGGGGGCTGATACAAATAGTTTTGCTGGAAATACCGGAACGTTAAACATCGGCGCTACGGGAACACAAACCAGTGCGGGTACGTGTGAGTCAGGAACTGGAACCGAGGCGTGGAACAACGGCACTACCGGCCACGAAAATGCGAGTATGAGCTTTGATGGAACGGATGATTGGGTGGAAACAGGAAGTGTTGATTTCCTGGGAAATGGTAATGATGTGACGGTTGCCATATGGGTAAAGCCAGGATCAAGTCAAAAAACATACGCAAATATCATTGATCACGATCACTCTACAGGTGGCGCGGGAAATTATGGGAATTGGGTTATACAGCAGGATAATACTACAACTAATAGTTATTATTTTGCATTTACATATGATGGAACAAACTTTGACGGTACTTCAAAAACCACTCAGCTGACATCTAGCACTTGGCAGCATTTGGTAATGGTAAAATCCGGAACCAGCTTAGATCACTACCTAAATGGAGTTAAGCAGGGGTCTACATCTACTGTTCAGAACAATATTACGACAGAGAGCTCTCCGCTTAGAATAGGAGATAATGTTAATCCAGTGAATAATAGAGACTTCAACGGCCAGATTGACGATGTTCGCATCTACAATTATGCTTTGACCGAAGAACAAATCAAACAGGTCTACAACGGCGGGGCCGTGAATTTTAAATAATATTCATTATTCGTTCTCGTAGGGGCGTGGTTTCCGCGCCCGTTGTCGTATAATGTTCGTGGTGGACGGACAATTTAAACCTCAATCATATAAAAAACTGTTTACGTACTGGTTTAGCGTTATTATTTACGATAAAACGGTTGAATTTACCGATACGTATATAAAAAGTTGGAAACTAAAAGAGCAAATGGTTGGTGCTGCCAGGAGCGGCAAGCAAAATATTGTAGAAGGTTCGGATGATTTAAGAACGTCAATAAAAATTGGAATAAAACTATGCGGTACATCAAAAGGGAGTATTGAAGAATTAATCGGAGATATGGAAGATTTTTTGCGCCAGAGAAAACTAAAAAAATACAGTAAAAACGAGGAACGCATCATTCTTTTTAGGAAGCGAGTGGGATTACTAGTAAGAACCTTAAGTAGCTTAGGAAACTTAGGCCTACAAGAGCATGATTATGAACGTAGAGTTACTGAGAACTTAGCGCGAGTTTCGTTACCACCCGAGCCCGAAACGGCTGCTAATTTTATGTTAACGCTTTGCCATCAGTTAAGTTTTCTTTTAGAAAAACAAATACAAGGATTAGAAGATAAACATAAGCGTGAAGGGGGATTTACCGAAAAACTATACACTGCGCGTAAATCATATCTTAAACATAATTCATGATAGTACGATATGGCGGGCGGAGCATGTCCTGCCCCTACAAAATATGATAGGATAAAAGGCATGAAATCAAAAATTACAAACATAACCATTTTTGTAGCAATTATTTTCATTTCGCTACTATTTTTTACACAAGGTGATTTAGATGATGGAGAACAGACTAATGTAGATGCAGCACCAACAACAGGCCCGGTAAATCAACCAAATTATGGTCAGCTTGCCCCAGAAGATCAACAAATTGCTGACGTGGCTATAGGACAGCTGTTAAACGATGGTAGGGGAGTGGCCCCAGGCAATGTTACGGTTCTTGCTGTACAGGCACAAGAGTTTGGCGATTCATCACTTGGATGTCCAAAAGATGGTGAAAATTATTCCCAAGTTATAACGCCAGGGTACGTTGTGTATTTACAAGCGTTAGGGCAAGTATATGAGTATCATACCTCTATAGATGGAGACACGGTTGTTGAGTGCGGTTTGTAAAATTTTTACTAAATAGGTACCTTCACGCTCGTTTGACGAGCATATATTTTAGTCATACACTAAGCTCATGTTTAACAAAAAACCCAAACCTCCTCAGGGGAGACCAAACGTTTCGGATCTACTTCCATACGATAGTTTAGCTAGTAATAGAGGCGGTCCGGCACAAAACATTTACCTTAATCGATCAGAAAATGGTGATGAACGAAAATTAGGAGTAGGTCCAAATCCTATGGAACTCATGAATAACCCAGCCGCCAATGATGTATCGGAAAGTAAGACCATGGGTGATGAACGGAAAAAGTTGTTTGGAGAAAGGGACAATGAGGATTCAAAGGACATCGAAATGAAGCGCCCTAATCGTTTTACCTCCAAATTCTGGGGGTAAAGTCGACTTAAAGTCGCCTTTACGGAACGCAATGTCTTGCGTTCCTGGAAGTATTCAGAGGCTATAGAGAGAAAGGTTGGTATGTAGGGACTAGTAACTAGTAATTCGTAACTGGTATAGCAAACGCAAAACGAGATGTCATATTCGTCATCCCGAAACTTGTAGTTTCTTTAGAAACTAGGGATCTCATCGCCTGGATGCTTAGCTCTAAAGAGCTTACGAGTTCAGCATGACGTACTACGAAACCGGTCATTCTGTTTTGCGCTCACTATAACACGTAAACCCCGTCTCTTCGGCGGTGTCTTGATATCTATTTGTCATCTTGAACTTGATTCAAGATCTTAAGGAAAAAGGTATTATAGATTCTGAAACAAGTTCAGAATGACGGATCTGAGGGGTTGACAGGATTTTTATACACATACAATTTTACGATTTACCAATTACGCTCGCCCGCCGAAGAGGCGGGAATTACGAATTACTAGTTACCAGTCTCTAGTTACGAATTACTGATTTATTCAACCACCGGTACATATTTTACAATTGCATACGTATCGTTATTTTGTACGAGTGATACTAAATCACCAACACTAGGCTCAAGGGATTCGAGTGTTTCATAATTTTTTACAACCACATTATCTGGAGTGCTTTGGTAAAAAGAATCTATAGTACGTGGGTTTACATTTATTTCTCCATCAAACGTATTAACAACAATCATGGCGTCATCTATTGAAGTTATTATTCCTCCAACTGTAAATTCTGGAACTACAACACTAACCGTGCCTATATACGCTGGGGTTGGGTTAACAACAGTGGATTCTTGTTCAATAATTGGTGTTGGAGCTGGTCCAAATGCATTTCTAAACATTTCAGGTATTGCGTTGGGATTATTGCTTAAAAACCATAGTCCAGTTTGAAATATAATTACTACAGCAATAAAGATGGTAACGATGATTGCTATTTTTTTGGTTGAACCCGATTGGTTAGTTGTTGTTGGTGTAGTATCCATTATCTGATCTCCTTCCATTCGTATTTTGGTTCGGACATAGCCCCAGGTGTGTTTTGCATAAGCTTTGCATTATAGTTTACCTGATTACTTGGGTATTGTAGATTCTCAGAATTTTGATCATGCGCTCGGTCCATGATAAATGTTCCATTTCCTTGTAAAAATCCAGCTGCAACAGTACCTGAGATGTTTAAGCGTTTGTCTCCACCACCATCATATACGTTATTACCGGCAAGGAGCAATCCTTCAATATGTATTGTTGTATCTGAAGGATTATTTGTGTTTGCACCAATAGCTGAGTCTATGTAAATATTTCCGTTCGCAATAATTGTTACATATCCTGTTGCTCCAAGAGTTATGTGATTATTAATAAGAGTACTGCCAATCTCAATATCGTTATCTGCAACAATAATGATTTTTTCATCAATATCTTCCCAGTTTCCAGTTAATACTGGTCGTGTGTCAGTAAGATGGTAGATAATTACATCAGTTTCAGGTTTGGTCGGGTCATTGTCGCTTGCTAGTGGGCCATGAGCCAATGTTCCCGTTGTAACGTCAGCGTCTTTAGTAAGCTGGGTAACTTTCTTTGCAAAATCAAAATATAGATTAGTATCATAGACCGTTGCATTCCAATTTGATGATGAGATGGTACCATCGCCAGTATTGATTGTTCCACCAGCGATTGCAACTTCATCTGGGGTATTTATAAGTTTAAATCCAGCTGCGATTTGCGAAACAATATCTCCAAAGGCCGAAATACCTCCTCCAATAGCTTGGAACCATGGTCGTTGTGCGTCAATAATTCCAATGTTTACAGTAACGGTGTTTCCTGCAGAAATAGAACCAGTGTTATATTGTGGTGTACATGAGGCTTTTCCCGGGCTATTGGGAGATGTTTCAAGTCTATATGTTGCAGTTGAACCCGCCCCAAAACAATCAAGCTGGTTTGAGAATGAATATGCACCATTAGATAAGAATGAATCAGGAGACATGTTTTGATGTCCAGAAGTACAGGAACTTGGGGACGTTTGGTCGAGTGTTAAGGTAACGTTATTTAACCCAGTCTCACCAGCGTCTAAAGTACAATTACCATTAGTATCGTCATAAATTATTCCTTGAATTGTTACATTACCTGCTGTTGTCGTTGAATTTCCATCAACGTATGAAGCACAAATACCAACCGGTGGGGGAGTTGGTGTAACCGTTGGGGTTACGGTTGCTACGGTTGCTACGGTTGCTACTGGGGTGGCCAGGCAAAAATCACATCGGCCAGTAACTCCACTTCCATTTGGTCCCGCGCAACCATTGGTTGCCTGTGATTCGTAACTCATGGAACCGTAAGGGGTATCTGAAGCTAATCCTGAGTTCCACGAGTATGTTGTTGTCGTTGATTGTGGAGCTCCTGAATATGGTGATGCAGAGGGGTTTTGTGGGCGAATAGCGTACGCAATACCTCCACCAAGTACACTGGGGGTAGTACGGTTATAAAAATTTCCCTGAGAGTCGGTTTGAACGACTTCAGATCTGCCACTTGCATGAAGAATTTGCACATTGGTATTTGCAACCTTGGTAGCAGAATTCGCACACGATGCAATGGTTCCCATTTTACAACCTGCAGAGACAAAATTTACTTGTTTTGATTGGGGTCGACTTTCATTTGAGACGCAGTCCCTACCATTAGTAAAAAACTCTACCTGAAATACTTGACATGCATTGCTAGTCTGCTGAAGGTTTTCGACTAATATATCTTTAAGACGATCTCTTCTGGCAAAGGTAAATGTAAAACCTGTCGTTGGGTCAGTGTACGTATCACCAACCTGATTAAATTCGATTGATCCTGAAGGACAGTCTCCACCCTCGTAACAAATCCATGGTGACCAGGCAGTTGTAGGACCTTTTATTCGGTAATCATAATGTGTTGAGCCACATGTGTCTTGGTGCCTTAAAATAACAGTGTCCGGGTTGTCGTTGGCATATCCGGCTCCATACAGTCCTTTAGCAGGATCTATACAGGTAGACCCCCACCATGTTGCGCCACCTGTATCATCTAAATAACAAACTTCGGCAGCGTGGGTTGTTTGAGGTAACACTGCTACATATGTAAGAAATCCAAGGAAAAAGAGTGGAATTAGGTAGATATGTTTCATATTATTCAATAGTTGATAGTTTCCATCCTGTCGGTCGTTTTACAAAAGTAAATGTGTTGGTTGAGTCATCTGTGCCGTGATACACACTAACCGTAGCAAAAATATTGTTAAACTGTAAGGTATCAATATTAAGTTCACCGTCGTAAATACCATTTATTACATGATCTGAGACTTCCATGCGGATTGCATAGCTATTAATGTCGTTAAAGGTGAATGTAGCGTCTGGTACATCAAGTACATTCATAATGCTGGTATAGTTTTGTGTTTCAAAATAGCCAACTGCAGTATTAAAAACATCAAGAATTTCTGTTTTCTCAGCATCCCTATCTTCCTTAATTGTGAGAACCGGCGTTGGTTCTCCTATAGGCGCAAAAGTTGGGTACACAATCTCCTCAATTACTTGTTCAGGTAGTTTGGTGATGCTCATGTACCAGATATATAAAAATGTTCCAACAATAATAATAACAATAACGGCATAGATTTTAGGAGCTAACGTTGAATTTGTTTTAGGTTGTTGTGGGTGTTCAAGTGTATTCATGTGTTTTTGAGTTTACGGAAATACCAAATCATTATCTACGTACATTATGCGATAAAAATATGTTGTTCCAGGAGAAAGGTTGGTAAGGGTGTATGAGGTCTGATTAATTGCAACATTTTTATCAACAGTTGTTATGGTTTGGCACCCTGCACCAAGTCCGTTGTTTGCTGCTTCAGGATCTACTGCATATACACAACTAATATTTGGACTTGCAATTATTGCAATATAATCAGCACCTTTGTCGGCTGGTGTAAAGTTTGGTGTCCAGTTTATTACTAACGTGCTAATACTTGGTGTTACCGTACCTGCAATAACTGTTTGTGAATCTAGGCGACAGGCTGGAGCTGCACAAAGGGGAACGCTGAAGGTTTTATATACTGAAGCGCCATTGTTCGTATACCTTGCGCTGTATGGAAGATCGGGGTAGATGAGGAACCCACCGGGAGTGTGTTCTTCACAATTGCCCATCCATTGACCACATGCTATAAAACAAGCCGCTCCATCAGTGTATTCAGTTCCATCGAGTTTACATGTTTTGACTATTTTACAAGTACCTCCGCAACTGCTTGAACAAGCAGTTTGAGTGTTGTAATCATTACCATCAGATGAACACCGAACCTTTAGTTTCTTAAAGTTGCTCGTATCTGGAATAAAACTAACTGTTGATGATACATCTTGAATACCACCAGGATATAGTGTTGCTGGGTTTGAATTTAGTCTTAGCTTTCCAGATGAATTGTTTGCGTCGGTAATGTTAAATGATACAGCGGTGAGAGATGGACCAGTTAGACACGCTTGCTCAATATTTACCTGTAAATCAACAGGATAAGGTGTTGCTGTTGGAGGGGCAGTTGTTGCAGTAGCTGTTGGTGGTGCAGTTGTTGCTGTAGCTGTTGGTGGTGCAGTTGTAGCTGTTGAGGCAAGACACCAGCTTGCTGGGGCAGTGAATTGTAAGGTATAGTTTCCTACGGGGAGGCTGTTTCGACTCCATTTTGCATTAGGAACACCAGTCCAGTAATTAGCATACGTAATGTTTGCATTGGGAGGCGTTCCATTGAGAGGAAGAAACGTTCCCGAACCGTCTTGCATGCCAGCATAGATATCATCGTTTGCACGGGCGCTTTGTATAGATACTGTATGGGTACCTTTGGCAGTAGGCGATAAACTATCAATTGCTGGTGAATATACTCTTGACCATGCCCTTGAATTATCTCCACCTAGGTCGGCTTTAAGAGTTCCGCTATTACAGACTGCCTGATAGGTAATATTCCACGTTTTGGTAGGTACTGGTGTATTTGTTGCTGCAGGAGGAATTGGGGTATTCGTAGTTGTTGGGGGTACTGGGGTACTAGTTGAACCTGGTGCCGGTGTGTTAGTTGCAGTTGGAGGTACGGGTGTATTCGTTGCAGTTGGTGGAACGGTTGTTGCAGTAGCGGTTGGAGGTGCAGTAGTTGAGGTCGCAGTTGGTGGAACGGTCGTCGGGGTAGGATTGGTAACAGTTACTGTTGTACAGACGTTTGGTCCTGCGCAAGCAACTCGAGGTGATGCATCAACAAGTGCAGACGGGCGACATTCAGCAACTGAGTCATACCAAGCCCTACAGCACACCTCATACGTTCCCGCTGCTGCGGGAGTCCACGTACCGCTAAGTGTGCCACTTGTACCCGTTATACTGTTATAGGTAATGCGACTGAAGTTGCCATGGAAAATTTCCCCACCGAGTTGTCCATTGGGTGAAGAGAAGCTTGCTGTATACGTTCCGGTTCCGCCCGTTATAAGGCCTGTTGATGCTGAGGTTATTGAACAGTTTGGACATGCTGGAATTTGGAAAGGTCCATATGTTGCACTATGTTTATATCCGTTCCAGGTACGCACATAGTAGTTGGTGTTTGGCGCTAGAGATGTTAGATCACCACTAAAACCATCGATTATTGTTGTAGATGTAGAGCCGGCACCAACTGCTTTGTATCCCCACGAGCTAAAGTTAGATACCGTTGAAACATCAACATAGGTTACGTTAGGCGTTGTTCCTGACCATGAAACAGTACCAATATTTGAACTTGAACTAGATGACAAACATACACTTCCAATAGTTACACTTGGGGTTGGTGGGGTTGGTGCACAAACAAAATTTGTTCCAAAAACACCTGCAGGTGGATACCATCCGGCAACGGTGTCGGACCTAGAGTGTAACCACCATTGGTAGGTATCTCCAGGTGAAACTGCCATTGTGTAGGAAGTTGAAGTGAGTCTGTTGATACACACATCTCCACTAGTTCCGGTATTTGTGGTGGAGTCACATGCCCCAAAATTTTGACTACTAGGTGAATGGTCAACACGGGGAGAGTAATAATCAGCATTAGCGGCGGCATCCCACGAAAGAGTAGCCTGAGTGCCCGTAGCATTACATGAAACCTGAAGATTGCTCGGTGAGGCAGGAGGGGGACTACACGAAATGGATTGTGGGTTTCCCCATAATGCAGCGTTTCCACCAGAACCAATGTTTATACCGTATACATAATATGTATGGGATTGCCCGTCCTTATACGTTGCAGGTATTGCAGCGTTAAATCCATGGTCATAGTACCCACCACATTCTGCTGCAACTCCTGCACTTCGGGTTACATTTGCCGGAAAAGAACCCATGAATGTTCCTGATTCTGCTGGTCCATCAACATAAACATGAACATCAAGTGATTGTGCAAAATTATCTTCATCGCATACCCAACCATTTACAGTGCTACATGATGCAGGGTCTTGTATACCTTTGGGGTCATAAGAGTCAGCATCGCAAAACCACTGGTTTTTTGTTCCGCCACAACCAATAGGATCTCCACAACAAATAACGTTGTGTGTACAGTGAGTTCCAGTTCCGCAGGTACCCGTACAGTCTGTTCCGTCGTCATCGCATGGGCCAGCAAATGTTATGTGAGGTATGGCGAGAAATAGGAAACCTACAATAGTCAGAATGGTAAGGTTTACGTTTTTATTCATAGGGTGATTTGTTTATTTGATATTAATTCCACTAGTGGAACTACATCAGTTTGGGTCCAGTCTTTTTCCCAGTACACAATAACAATTGTATCTTGGTTTTCTAAATGTTGAGAAAGTTCTGAAAATGGTTTGAGTTTAATAACAGGGTTTCCATTGCTATCGTTTTCTACAGGGCTTGGTTTTAATACTCTTGTAGTATCAGTTATGGTTACCGTTTTTGTTTGGTTTTCACTTGTTCTAATCAGAAATGTACTTCCAGGGGTAATGATGGTTGAAATTATAGCTGGTTGTTGAATCCTGTAATCGCTTATGGTTTCATCAAACGTTCTTATGAGTGGTGCATTCATAAGCGTTTCTACTGAAGGGCCAGCTGGGGTAGGTGTTGCAGAAGGAGTGGTCGGGCTAACGCTTGGACTAGGATTTTTCATGTCTAAAAAGAACAATCCATAGAGAATGACTGCTATTACTAATATTACAAGAAGCACAATGATTCCAATGAAAAGTTGGGTAGTGTTTTTCATTACGTAAATTTAGTATAGGAACACAAAGTGGAGGCGTCAAGAGGGGATTGTGAAAGTTACTGACTCAAAAAAAGCGTGGTCGAAGTTCCGGGGATGATTTCTACAACGTTTCCAACGGTGAGTGTTTCAAGAGAAATCTCGTTTCCGGTCTGATTTAAAAGATGGGTAATTGCAGGGTCTGAAGAGATTATCTTTTCGCCGTCTTTATTGTAAAGAGTAATGTCAGACTCAGAAATCTGCAAGACAGTATAAGGGATTGAATTTCGAACAGACTGTAGTGGGGTCGGTTCAGGAGAGGTTTGCGGTAATGGTTCTGAAGGGGCATTCGTGGTAGGCGATACTGAAGTCATGTACCAAAATGCGATTACAGCACCTATCATAATAATAAACATGAGACTAAATGCAATAACCTTTCCTTTATGTAAAGGCGATTGAGATGCTGGTTTTTTGGGGGATGGCGATGCTACTGGGGTAGTAATGTGTTCTTCCATAGGTACTACAAACAATACTACTGAGTGAGAAAATGTATGTCAACAAGAAGTATTTGGATTATCAAGCCTAATCGCGTGCTTGTTCCAAGAGATCTTTGAGCGATGTAGCACGTGATGGTTTAGCTTTTTCACGTATTTTTTTGACTTTCTCTTGTATAACTGCCTGGTGTTCAATAGCTGTTTTTTGTCTCGTTTCAAACTTTTCTACTTGACCTGCCGTATCAACTAATCGTTTTTCACCAGTATAAAAAGGGTGACAACTACCACAGATCTCTACCTTTAAGGGACCCTCAAGAGTACTACCTAACACACGGGTTGCACCACATGAACAAAGGATTTCAACGTTATTAAAATATTTAGGATGAATGTCTTTTTGCATAACGGTCAAATTATATCATAGGGTGGTATGGGAATAGTAATAAGTAACTAGTAAATAGTAAAAAGTAATTAGCGACGAGTAACTGGGGTTGACAGGATTTTTCACCCGCTCACAATTTTTTACTGATTACTGATTACTGATTACTGATTACTGATTACTGATTACTGATTACTGATTACTGATTACTGATTACTGATTACTGATTACTGATTACTGATTACTGATTACTGATTACTGATTACTGAT
>Ga0210041_1000952_pt1 | contig 29822 bp, 30 predicted proteins | sample CryGeymeta201503_FD_183973 | JGI IMG/M metagenome (GOLD analysis project Ga0210041, IMG submission 183973) | Groundwater microbial communities from Crystal Geyser aquifers in Utah, USA - Crystal Geyser metaG 2015-03 (SPAdes) (version 2) | ecosystem: Environmental > Aquatic > Deep subsurface >... | reverse complement strand
ATGTCACCGAACTGTTATTTTTGGGCATAAAACCCATAAATTTTTCTTTTTTTAACCCGGTCAATCTGAACAATTGAATCACCCGGATCGACACCGCTTCAGGCTCATACCTGAATTGGAAAATACTGCCGCATTTCCCTCGTCGATTTCATAAGCCTTCAGCTTGCGCCACAGCGATACGCGGTTGATACCGAGTATTTGCGCAGCGAGCGTCTGGTTCCCGCCCACCTCGTTCAGTACCCAGCGGATATAGGCCTTCTCCTGTTCGTTCAGAGAGGAAATGCGCCCCTCCTTCTTTTTGAACGTGCGCACGCTCAATTCCCGCAAATTGTCGGGCAGGTGCGCCACCTCAATGACATGGCCGGTATTGATCGCCACCCCGCGCTCGATGATGTTTTCGAGCTCGCGCACATTACCGGGAAAGTCATGATTTTCCAGGATCGCCATCGCTTCCTGCGAAATCTCGGTAATTTTCTTTTTCATCAGGGTCGTGAATTTTTTCAGGAAAAAGTAACTGAGTAGAGCGACATCGCCGCTGCGCTCGCAAAGGGGCGGGATATGCAGGTTCACGACATTGAGGCGGAAGAACAAGTCCTGACGGAAGGAACCGTCCTTGGTCACCGCCTGCATGTCCCGGTTGGTGGCGGCGATGTAGCGGGCGTCCGCCTTCACCGCAGAGGTGCCACCCAGACGCAGCACTTCGCGCTCCTGGATGACGCGCAGCAACTTGACCTGCATCGCCGACGACATCTCGGTGACCTCATCGAGAAACAGCGTCCCGCCCTCCGCCGACTCGATCAGCCCTTTCTTCAGCGTCAGCGCGCCAGTGAATGCACCCTTCTCGTGGCCAAACAGCTCGTTCGACAGCAGTTGTTCGCTGAACGCGCCGCAATTCACCGCAAGAAACGGCCCATCCGCCCGCGTGCTGTTGTAATGGAGGTAGCGAGCGAACAGCTCCTTGCCGGTACCAGACTCTCCCGTAATCAGCACGTTGCAGTCGGTCGGCGCCACTTGTCTGGCCATTTCCAGCAAGCGCAGCATGCTCGGATCCTGGGTGATGATCTTGACTCTGCCCTGATAGCGTTCGATCTGCTCGCGCAGTTGGCAATTTTCCCGTTTCAGACGAACCTTCTCGATCGCCTCGCCAACCATCTGACGCACCTCCTCAAGACGGAACGGCTTGGCGATGTAATAAAACGCGCCCGCTTTCATGGCCTCCACCGCCGACTCCGGCGTCGCGTAACCGGTAATCATGATTACCTCGGTTTCCGGGTTGCGCTCGCGGCATTTCTTCAGCACCTGCATGCCGTCCACTTTTTCCATCTTGAGGTCGGTCAGCACCACATCGAACGGCTGACTCTCGATCAATACCAGCGCAGCCGTGCCGCTCTGGGCGCCGGTCACGTCATAGCCATCCTTTTTCAGGACGTGGACCAGATTTTTCAATGCGATCTTCTCGTCTTCAACGACCAGCAGTTTTCCCTGGTTTTGCATGGTGTGCGTTTTCTCGATCAATTTATCTTAAGAAACTCAGTTGAACCGCCAAGTAAATCGTAGGTTGGGCTGAGGTACGAAGCCCAACAGACCCAACCCTCCTTCAAAACACCGGTGTCGCCTATTGGTGATGCTTTGAGTTTGTTGGGCTTCGCAACAAAGCCGCTCAGCCCAACCTACATTGCACCGGTTTGTTTATTTGTCGAGTAGGCATGTTTTTGTGCCCACCCACACATTTATTGCCGCGCCCCGTCCGCAGGCTCCAGCGGCAGCCAGATATGGAATACCGTACCTCGCCCCGGTTCACTATCCACCGAGATACAGCCGTTGTATTCCTCGACGATTTCATAGACGATAAACAGGCCGAGCCCCATTCCCCTCCCCACGTCCCTGGTGGTAAAAAAGGGGTCGAAGATACGGGGCAGGACGTCGGCAGGAATACCTGGGCCGGTGTCACGTATTTCAATCTCTATGGCTTCCGCCCCCAGATAACACTTGCCAATAAAACGGGTATCGTGGCCTCGCCCGGCCACGAAACTTTCTTTGGTCAGACGATGCCGATCCGCCTTGATGTGAATCTCGCCCGACTCGCCCATCGCCTCCAGCGCATTCTTGATCAAATTCAGGAACGCCTGTTCCAGCCTTCTCCGATCCGCCTGCAGCACGATTTCGGCGGGAATTTCCATCACGATGCTGACACCCGATGGCGTCTCGCCCTTGAGAAACAGCAAGACTTCTTCGAATAAAGCCGCCAGCGCCACCCTTTCCCGCTTGACCGGCTTGTCCCGCGCAAAATCCAGCAACGCCCGCACAATCTTCCGAGCCCGTTCCGTCTGCTCGTCAATCTGCCCCAACAGTTCCTTGCTTTGTTCCGGATCGCACTCGCCAACCTCCTCCAGCAATATCTGGCAGGACAGCGAAATATTCGACAGCGGGTTGTTCAGCTCATGCGCCACACCCGCCAGCATGGTGCCGAGCGAGGCGAGCTTCTCCGAGCGCAACAGCCTTTTCTGGCGCAATTCGAGCTCGCCGATCATGTGGTTGAAAGCCTGGGTGATCGAAATAATTTCACTGTCGTCAGAAGGCACGACAATCCGGTCCAGCTTGCCGCTCGAAACCGCCTCGACGCAACGATCCATGTGCCTCAAGGGGCGCACCACCATGCGCGACAACATCCGGCCGATAACCATCATCAGCAAGGAAAGCGAAACAATGGAAATCAGCAGCGTGGCGCGAAACCTGTCCAGCGTGGCGCGAATCAGGCGCCGTTCAGCCACCGCCATGCCCTCGGTAATCGCCACAATATCCTTGCCGACTTTCCTGATCTGCGTTTCCAGTCGTTCTGTCTGGCGCGTTTCCGCAGCATCGGCCCTGACGTATTCCTCCATCAACGCCCGGTAAGCTTGCACCTCGTTCTTCACCTTCAGAATTTGTGGTTCCAGGGCAAGACCGGAAAAATCCGCCGCGCTACTCACCAGCAATTCATCCACCTTGGCGGCGTAGCGGCCCACTTCCTGAAAATCGGCGGCTTGCCGATAGAGAAAGTAATTTTTCTCAAAACGCCGAACTTCCAGGGTCGCATCGAACAGCTTGGCAATGCGCTCTCCCGCCCTGATCTTTTGCTCGATCAGGCGCAGTTCAATATAAGTGAACAGGGAAAGCGCGATAATCAGCAGGGCCAAGGCGTAATAGCCCAGGTAACCCAACGTGATTTTCTGCCGTAGCGAAGATTGATGCTTCATAGCCCGCCATATTATCGCCACTAGTTGCATTACGCAACACACGCCAGCAACGAGGTAACACTCGCATGAAAACATCAAATCGTTTACTGGCAAGGGATAGCGCCTGGAATCAATTATCCGCTCAACCTGGTGTTGCTATTTGCAATAATTCCGGTCGTTTTGCAATACCTCTGACATTGAAAACATATTGATAAATAACAGTGTGTTAAATCATATTATGGCATGTGGCATGAGACGTGCTTAGTAGACTTCGCCCCTCACCATGCGTACCGGGAAGAAAGGATCAGTCATGAGCGACCTGATAAACAAACTGAAAACCATGTTCAACGCCATGGCTCTGGCGGATGTTGGCGACCTGGACGGAGTCAGGGACATTTTGCGCGAAAACGAAAAAGGCGGCGACGGCGGCGCTCACTTTGACGATTCCTCCAATGCCTGCAAGAAGGAATCGAGGGATGAATATGGGTCGGAAGTCGCCAAACGGGAGATAGCGGATACCGCTGCAGTGGCCTCACCATCCGTGGATACCCAGCAACGGGATAAGTGTTAACGCAAATTCGCTGCTTGACGTGAACATCGCGAAACGACACCCCTCCTAACCTTTCCCTTCAAGGAGAAAGGGACTTAACCGCTGGTTTACTACCATTTCAATACGATCTGAGTAGTTACCCGGTAATTTACTTGGCGTGGCTCGCCACCGAGTAATGTTTTGCAATCCTTATGTGCTTGTGATGCCAAGACTTGGCTCTAGTGTTCTTAATGAATACAGGCACTTGATTCACCGTTTCTTTTACTTACCATTTGGAGATATGACATGACCCGTAGCCGAGCCGGTCTGGGCAAGACCTTGTTTTGGGGCGGTATTAGCGCCTTGTTTTACTTTGGCCTGTTCTATTACGCCGAAGAGTTCCTTCACCTCGCCCACACCACGCAAGATGCCTGCGCGGTGACCGAGGGCATGGACACCCTCTATTACAACAAGACCACGCCGGACCTGTGCGTGGCAAAAGGCGGCAGCTTCATCAAGGGTACCTGGTGGTTCGTGTTCGCGCCCATCGCCGTGGCCTTCACGCTCTCTTTCGTGCATGGCGTCGCCACCGGCCTGTTCTGGGATCGACTCGGCATGAAAGCCAAGAAATAAGGAAATAACATGGAACTCATCAACTTCATCGAGATAAACGCCACAACGGCCATCATTCTCATCCTGGTCGGCTTCGTCGGCGGCTTAGTGTCCGGCTTCATCGGCTCTGGCGGCGCCTTCGTGCTGACCCCGGCGATGATGGCCCTGGGCGCGCCCGGCATCGTCGCGGTGGCCAGCAACTCCTGCCACAAATTTCCCAAGGCCATGGTAGGCGTGTTCAAGCGCCATAAATACGGCCAGGTGGATGTCAAGCTGGGCCTGGTGATGGCCGTGTTTGCCGAGGCCGGGGTCTTGTTTGGCAAGCATGTAATGACCGGCGTCAGAAATAGCTTCGGTGCGGTAGGCACCGACCTGTACGTCTCGGCGATATTCATACTTACCCTGGCCATCGTCGGCGGTTACGTCTACAAGGACTACCGCAAACTCAAAGCGATGGACGACCTGGCCGATGAGAAGCAACAGCTCACCAGGCTGGCCCGCTGGGTGCAGTCGGTACGTATTCCCGGCACCATGTTCTATTCCAGGGGCGCGCAGGCCGAGATATCCTTTCTGTTTACCATCCCGCTGGGCTTCGGTACCGGCTTCTTGTCCTCTGCCATCGCTGTGGGTGGCTTCGTTGGTGTACCGGGGATGATCTATGTCCTGGGCGTGCCGGCCATCATGGCCAGCGCCACCGAGATGGTGATCGCCACCGCGACGGGCCTGGGCGCCACCATTCTCTATGGCATGGAGGGCGCGGTGGACATTCGTCTGGCCATGCTGATCCTGCTCGGTTCGCTGTTCGGCATCCAGCTCGGCGCCATGGGCAGCACTTACGTGAAGGACTACGAGGTCAAGTTCACCATGGCGGCGATCATGTTGACCGTGCTGTTCTCGCGTTTCTTTTATATTCCGGGCTATCTGAACAAGCTGGGCATGATGGAACCGCTGCAGGAATCCACCCTGCATATCCTGAAATGGATCGGCGACGGCGTCATGTTCGTGGCCCTGATCGTTGGCGCCTACACCGTCATTTCCGCGTTGCTCAGGGGGATGAAGGAACACCGGGAACGGCAATCCGTCAGCGCGCGCGAGTCTGCGTCTGACTAAACCATCGAGGAGAAACACATGACCGCACTATCCGAAAACGGGATGCTTAACCGTGTCCTGGTCGCCACCGATGGCTCCGACTTTTCCATCGGCGCCATCCGCACCGGCGTGGCTCTGGCCAAGTCGCGCGGCGCCCGCCTGATCGGCCTGTCCATTGCCGTGTACAACCCGGAATACAGCACCCTGGTGCCCAATCTCGGAGATGAAGCCGAGAAGCGCGCGCGTGAAGCGCTTGAATCTTTCAGCGCCGAAGCCGGCGACGGCGCGGAAACCATGACCATCGAGGCCTCCGATCCCTACCAAGGCATCCTGGAGGGCGCGAAGGCGCAAAACGCCAATGTCATCGTCGTCGGCCGACGCGGCAAGCGGGGACTCGCGCGCATGATGGTAGGCGATGCCACCGCCAAGGTGGTCGGCCATGCCGATTGCGCGGTGCTGGTGGTGCCGCGCGCCGCGCGTCTGTGGGAAAAACGCATCCTGCTGGCTACCGACGGCTCACCCCACAGCGAGGCCGCTGCTGGCGCCGTCGGCCATCTAGCCAAGTGGGCCGGTCTACCCGTGACCGTGGTTTCCGTGGTGACCAGCAGCCACAGCATGGCGCGCCGCCAGGAAGCCGAACAGGCCGTCTCTGCCAACGTAGAAAAGCTCAGGGGCCTGGGGATAGAGGCCGAGGGCAAAGTCGTGGAAGGCCGCCCGGACGAGGCCATCGTCAAAGTCGCCGAGGATGTCGGCGCGGATTTGATCGTGATGGGCAGCCTCGGTCGCACCGGACTAATCAAGGTGCTGCTGGGCAGCGTCACCCAACGAGTGATCGGCCAAGCTGTTTGCCCAGTGCTGGTGGTCAAGCCCTGATTGGATCCCCATCCAAAAACGCCGTGTGGGACTATCCCACACGGCGTTTTTGTTTTAGTACTCGCAAGGATACCTCCTGGAGGTGCAAACGGGGTGAAAACCGGGTTATAACCAAGCGGCAACACCGAATACAAAAACAAAACCTGCCCGAAGGGGTGAAAATTTGGTTATAATTACGCGGCAATGCCGAATACAAAAACAAAACCTGCCCGAAGTAATCTCTAAATGACCACACCGAATCTTCCCATCGACATCGCCTTGGGAGTCATAATCTATTGGCTGTTGCTGGCCGTTGCGGGCCTGCTGTTACAGAACAGCCGCGCCATCTCGCAGTGGATTTTCCCCGCCGGCGCAGCGGGCGCCCTGGTTCTGGCCGTCTCCGCCCTGTCGAGTCTGGGCGGCGCCATCAACGTGGCGGTGCTGCCCCTCGGGCTACCCGATCTGCCTTTCCATCTGCGTCTGGATTCGTTATCCGCATTCTTCCTGCTGCTGCTCGGCGCCGCCAGCATCGGTATCTCGCTGTATTCGGCGGGCTATTTCCGCCACATGGAAGGCGGTAGCCTCGGCCTGCTGTGCTTCGAGTACCACATCTTCCTCGCCGCCATGGCGCTGGTATTTCTCGCCGATGACGCTTACCTGTTCATGGTGGCCTGGGAAAGCATGGCGTTATCCTCCTACTTCCTGGTCACCACCGATCACAACATCCCCGAAACCCGCCGCGCCGGCTTCCTCTACCTGCTGATCGCCCACGTCGGCGCAGTCGCGATCCTGATGAGCTTCGGCGTGATGCAGGGAGGGCACGGCGACTATACCTTTTCCACCATGCGCAATGCCCATCTGACCGAATTCTGGGCCAGCGTCACCTTCCTCCTGGCGCTGTTCGGCTTCGGCGCCAAGGCGGGCATCCTGCCGCTGCACGTGTGGCTGCCGGAAGCCCACCCGGCGGCGCCGTCGCCGGTCTCGGCGATGATGAGCGGCATCATGCTGAAAACCGCGATCTACGGCATCCTGCGCGTCAGCTTCGATCTGCTCGGCATGCCACTGTGGTGGTGGGGCGTGCTGGCCCTGTCGCTGGGCCTCGCCACCGCGCTGTACGGCGTTCTGTTCGCCGCTGTGCAGACCGACATGAAGCGCTTGCTCGCCTATTCCTCGATCGAGAACATCGGCATCATCCTGGTCGGCATCGGCCTGGGTCTGGTCTTCCATGCCTTGAACAAGGACGCGCTGGCGGCGCTGGCGCTCACCGCCACGCTGTACCACGCGCTCAACCATTCCTTCATGAAGGGTCTGCTGTTCCTCGGCACCGGATCCGTGCTGCACGCCACCGGCGAACGCGACATGGGCAAGCTGGGCGGCCTCATCCACTCCATGCCGAAACTGGCGCTGCTGGTATTGGTGGGCGCGCTGGCGCTGGCCGGCCTGCCACCCCTGAACGGCTTCATGTCCGAATGGCTGCTGCTGCAGGCCTTTTTGCTCTCGCCCGATCTTCCCCTGCCCTACCTCAACATGCTGGTGCCGATCGCCGCAGCGGCGCTGGTGCTGGCTGCGGCGCTCGCCGGTTACGTGATGGTCAAGTTCTACGGCGTGATTTTTCTTGGCCAGCCACGCATGGAAAAAACCGCCAAAGCCCACGACATCGGCGCCTGGGAGCTGCTCGGGATGGGTTGGCTGGCACTCGGTTGCCTCCTGCTGGGGTTGTTCCCGGTGTTCGTCATCTTTAATCTCGATCATGTCACGCTGATGCTGGTCGGCAAAACCCTGGGCAGCACCGCCGCCCAGACCGGCTGGCTGCTGCTCACCCCGATCCAGCCGGAACGCGCCAGCTACAGCCCGCTGGTGCTGCTGGTCATCATCGTCATCGGCGTGCTGTTCACCCTTTTCGTGGTAAAGAAGTTTTATCACGGCAGGCTGCGCCGAGGCCCCGCCTGGGATTGCGGCTTCCCCGCGCAGACCGCGCGCATGCAGGATACCGCCGAGGGCTTCGGCCAGCCGATCCGCCAGATCTTCGAACAGGTCCTGGGTGTCATCCGCGAAGTGCCCAGCCCATACGACAAGAAACCCCATTATCACGGCGAGACTCGCGACCTCTTCTGGGACTTGATTTACCTGCCGATCGCCTGGGTCGCCGAGAGAATTTCCGCGCTGATCGGCAAGCTGCAGCAAGGCCGCATCCCTATTTACCTGCTTTACAGTTTTGTCACCCTGATCGCACTACTGGCGTTTGTCCGATGAACGGCATACTTCTACAACTCTTTCAGGACACGCTGGTGGTGCTGGTCGCCCCCATCCTGCTGGGCTGGGTCAACCAGTGCCGCGCCTGGCTGCAGAACCGCAGCGGCGCCGGTGTGCTGCAACCTTACCGCGTTCTGATCAAGCTGTTCCACAAGGACGCGGTGCTGGCGAACAACGCCTCCCCGCTATTTCGCAGCACGCCCTACATCCTGTTCTCCAGCATGTGGCTGGCGGCGGCCCTGGTGCCGGTGATCGCCACCGACCTGCCGCTTTCCCCGGCGGTGGACGTGATCGCCCTGGTCGGCATTTTCGCCGTGGCGCGGGCGTTCATTTCCCTGGCGGCGATGGACATCGGCACCTCGTTCGGCTCGCTCGGCGCGCGGCGCGAAATGCTGGTCGGTTTCCTCGCCGAACCGGCGCTGTTGATGGTGTTTTTCACCGCGTCCGTCATCAGCCATTCGACCTCTCTCGTCACCATCGTCGAAACCCTGGCGCACAAGCAGTTCATGCTCTATCCCAGCCTGGCCTTCGCCGCCGTCGCCTTCGTCATGGTGCTGCTGGCGGAAAACGCCCGCGTTCCGGTGGACAATCCCTCCACCCACCTCGAGCTGACCATGATCCACGAGGCCATGATCCTGGAATACTCCGCGCGCCACCTGGCCCTGATCGAATGGGCCGGCGCGATCAAACTGCTCGCCTACATCACCATCGGCATCGCCCTGTTCGTCCCCTGGGGCATCGCCGAGGCCGGCGACTGGGGGGCGCTACCGCTGGCGCTGGTCGCCCTGTTCCTGAAACTGATGGCGGCCGGCGCCGGTCTGGCGCTACTCGAAACCCTGTCGGCCAAGCTGCGCATTTTCCGCGTCCCGGAATTCCTCGGCACCGCCTTCCTGCTCGCGGTGCTGGCGATGCTGGTGCATTATCTTCTGGGAGTATGAGGCATGGCTTTCTCGCAACAACTCATCAACCTGTTCGCGGCGCTGCTGCTGTTGATCGCCTTCGCCATGCTGTCCCAGCGCCGCATTCTCTCCCTCATCAACCTGTTTGCCCTGCAGGGTTTGATGCTTTCCGTCAGCACCGCCATCGTCGCCTGGTCATCCCACCAGCACCATCTGTATTACTCGGCGGCGCTGACCCTGATCGTCAAGGTGGTGGCGCTACCCTGGCTGCTGCACCGCCTGATCCGCAAACTGGACTTGAAATGGGACGTGGAAACCATCATCAACATTCCTTCCACCATGCTGGTCGGCCTCGCCCTGGTCGTCTTCGCCTTCAACCTGGCGCTGCCTATCTCCCAGCTTGCCGGCACCATTACCCGCAGCACGCTGGGCATCGCGCTGGCCAGCGTGCTGCTCTCGTTCCTGATGATGATCACGCGGCGCCAGGCAGTGCCCCAGGTGATCGGTTTCCTGGCGATGGAAAACGGCCTGTTCTTCGCCGCCACCAGCGCCACCTACGGCATGCCGCTGGTGGTTGAACTGGGTATCGCGCTGGACGTGCTGGTGGGCTCCTTCATCTTCGGCATCTTCTTCTTCCATATCCGCGATACGTTCGACAGCCTGGATATCAAGAACATGGAAAATCTGAAAGAAAATTAAGGGCCTATAGACTGTGGAAATTATCCTGATCCTTGGCATTCCCCTCCTCGGCGGCCTGCTGCTCGCCGTGTTCGGCGGCCATCGATGGGCGCCGGAACTGAACGTGGTGATGAGCCTCGGCACTTTCGTCGCCAGCGCCTGGCTGACCGCCAGGATCATCGCCAACGGCCCGATCACTGCCTACAACGAACAGTTCTTCATCGACCCCTTCAACGTCTTCCTGGTGACGCTCACCGCCTTCGTCGCCCTCACCACCGCGCTGTTTTCGAGCCCCTACATGCACAACGAGGCCGCGCACGGCAAGCTCAGCGCCGGTCGCCTGCGCCTCTACCATAGCATGTACCAGCTGTTCACCTTTACCATGCTGCTGGCGCTCACCACCAACAACATGGGCATCCTGTGGGTGGCGATGGAAGCGGCGACACTGACCACCGTGATGCTGGTCTCGCTCTACCGCACCCCGGCCAGCCTGGAAGCGGCATGGAAATACTTCATCCTGTGCGGCGTCGGCATCGCCCAGGCGCTGTTCGGCACCATCCTGCTCTATTTCGCTGCGGAAAAGGTGCTCGGCGCCGGCGGCACGGCGCTGTTGTGGACCCACCTCAACGTCGTCAAGGCGCAGCTCGAACCCACCGTGCTGTCGCTCGCCTTCGTTTTCCTGCTGGTCGGTTACGGCACCAAGGTCGGCCTGGCGCCGCTGCACAACTGGCTGCCGGACGCCCACGCCGAAGGCCCGACGCCGATCTCGGCGGTGCTCTCCGGCCTGCTGCTCAACGTCGCGCTGTACGCCGTGGTTCGTTCCAAGGTGCTGGTGGACGGTGCGCTGGGGACTCATTTCGCCGGCAACCTGCTAATGGGTTTCGGTTTGCTGTCGCTGGTGCTGGCGGCATTCTTCCTGTCCCGCCAGAAGGACATCAAGCGCTTGTTCGCCTACTCCTCGATCGAGCACATGGGGATCATCACCTTCGCCTTCGGCATGGGCGGCTCGGTGGCCACCTTCGCGGCGCTGCTGCACATGACCATGCACTCGCTCACCAAATCGGCGATCTTTTTCGCCGTCGGCCATGCCGCGCAGAAATCCGGCACCCAGATGATGGAAAACATCCGTGGCCTGATTAAAACCAACCCCACCATCGGCTGGGGACTCGCCCTGGGTAGCCTGGCCATACTCGGAATGCCGCCGTTCGGCGTGTTCGCCAGCGAATTCATGATTATCACCACCGCCATGCACGAACATGCGTGGGCGACGCCGTTTATTTTGGTCGCGCTGGGCGTCGCCTTCGCCGCGATCTTCAGCAAGGTGCAAACCATGGTGTTCGGCGAGACCGAACTGCCGCGCCTGCCCCACCCGCCCGCGCTGGTGCCGGTATTCGTGCATCTGGCGCTGGTGCTGATGCTCGGCCTGTACATTCCGCCCTACCTGGCCGACTGGTACCGGCAAGCAGCGGCGATGATAGGGTAGAGCCATGAGACTAGACGAATTTCCGACAAAATTTCCCAAGCTGCCCGGCGCGATGCCGATCTGGCATGGAGCGGTGGATGCGGCGACTTTCCGCAGCCTGTGCGAGCAGGTGGGGCACGGCGGCGGCAAGCTGGTGGCGCTGTGGGGCAGCGACGAGCTGGCGCGCGACGCGGGCTATGCGCTGCACGTCTCGCTGATTACCGCCATCGGCATGTTGTGCCTGACCCTGCCGGTGAACGCGGAGCGCCCTTCCTATCCCGACCTCAGCGATCTCTTCCCTGGCGCCAGCCGGATGCAACGCGCCGCCTTCGACCTGCTCGGCCTCTTTGCCGACGGCGCCTGCGACCACCGCAAGTGGATGCGCCACGCATCCTGGCCGGGCAGCGTGCATCCGCTGCGCAAAAGTTTCGATGGCGGCAGCGCATTTGCCACTGAAACCGATGGCTATCCCTTCGTCACCGTGACCGGCGGCGGCGTCCACGAAATTGCCGTCGGCCCGGTCCATGCCGGCACCATCGAGCCGGGCCATTTCCGCTTCTCCGTCATCGGCGAGCGCGTGCTGCGCCTGGAGGAACGCTTCGGCTACACGCACAAGGGCATCGAAAAACGCTTCGAGAGCATGAATCTGGATGAGGGCGCGAAACTGGCGGGGCGCATCAGCGGCGACAGCACCGTGGCCTACGCCTGGGCCTACGCCCAAGCGGTGGAAAGCGTCACCGGCGCCACGCCCTCCCCCCGCGCCCTGGCCCTGCGCGCCGTGCTGCTCGAACTGGAACGCATCCACAACCATCTCGGCGACCTCGGCAACCTCGGCAACGACGTGGGGCTGGCCTTCGGCTTCGCCCAGTTCTGGATCCTCAAGGAAGACCTGCTGCGGCTGAACCATGATCTGTTCGGCCACCGCTACCTGATGGACAGTGTCGTGCCCGGCGGCGTCGCCCGCGACCTGGACGGCAAGGGCTGCCAACGCATTCTGGAAGCATTGGCGCACCTCCAGCACGAGGTCGGCACACTGAAGGACATCTACGACGAGCACGCCGGCGCCCAGGATCGTTTCCTCTCCGCCGGCCGGGTGTCGCCCGACCGCGCCGCGCTGCTCGGCCTCACCGGCCTGGCCGGACGCGCCAGCAGCCAGGCCTGGGATTTGCGCGCCCAGTTCCCCTGCGCGCCCTACGACCAGCTCGACGTGCGCATGGCCACCCACCACAAAGGCGATGTCGCCGCCCGCGTCACGATGCGCTTCGAGGAAGTGCAGGAATCGATCCGCCTGATCCGCCTGCTCCTGGATCAACTGCCGCCAGGAGAGCCTTGCACGGCGGTCGGCAACGCGCCGGAAAACGCGCTGGGCATCGGCTGGGTCGAAGGCTGGCGCGGCGAAATCATGGTGGCGCTGCATACCGGCAAGGACAACCGGATTCATCGCCTGCACCCGCACGACCCGTCATGGCAGAACTGGCCGGTGCTCGAGCACGCCATCATCGACAACATCGTGCCGGACTTCCCGCTCATCAATAAATCGTTTAATCTGAGCTATACCGGGATTGATTTATGAGAATGGGCAGGGTGGGCACGCCTTTGTGCCCACGCGGTGTGGCGTAGGTTGTTCCCGCGTGGGCACAAAGGCGTGCCCACCCTACATGGTTTTACGGTTAATGCTTTTGGGCTATAAATAATTATGTACCAGATCATCAAGCAAATCCTGAAAACCGGCATCAAGACCGAAACGCCTCCCCAGCCCGACGAGGCGCTGCGCGTCGAAGTCCGGAACCTGCAGGAACAAATCCTGCGGCACGTTGGCAGCGCGCTCGCCATCCGCTGCGTGGATGCCGGCTCCTGCAACGGCTGCGAGCTGGAAATCCAAGCCCTCAACAACGCTTACTACAACATCGGGGGGCTGGGCATCCATTTCGTCGCCAGCCCGCGCCATGCCGACATGCTGCTGGTGACGGGGCCGGTTTCGCGCCACATGGAAATTGCGCTCAAGCGCACCTATGACGCCACCCCCGAGCCCAAGCTGGTGGTCGCTGTCGGCGACTGCGGCTGCAACGGCGGCCTCTTCGGAGAGAGCTACGCCAGCAGCGGAAAAATTTCCAACGTGATCCCGGTCGATGTCGCCGTACCCGGCTGCCCCCCCACGCCGACCGCCATCCTGCAAGGTATCCTCACCGCCGTGACTGGCGGTCTCAAAGCCAGGGCCATTTAACCATGCGGCTGAAATTCCTGTCGGCGAATATTTCACCATGAACACGGCGAACGGGCTCCCTCTGCTCCTCGCCTACGCCGCGATAGTTTGCACCCTGCTGTCGGGCGCCGTTTCCCTGTTTGCCGTGCGCCGCCACCCCGGCTTCCTGCATTTCGGTTCGTTTCTGTTCCTGTTTCTCGCCGGCGCTGCCAGCATCGCCGCAGGTGGCTGGGCGCTGCTGGCCCATCTCACCCTCACCGATCAGTTGGCGTTCGGCCTGCCCTGGCTCAAGTGGCATCTGCGGCTCGATCCGCTGTCCGGCTTTTTCCTGGTCCTGCTCGGCACGCTGGTGACCGCGGCCTCGCTCTATGGCCCCAGCTACACCCGCGAGTACACGCATGGCAAAGCGCCCCAGCCCTTGCCCCCGCTCGGCGTATTCACCGCGACCTTCGTCCTCGGCATGCAGATGCTGCTGCTCGCCGACGATGCTCTGGTGTTCATGATTTTCTGGGAAATAATGTCGCTGTCCGGCTACTTTCTCGTCGCCTACCAGCACCAACATGCCGCCAACCGCCATGCCGCCTTTCTCTATCTGCTACTGGCCCACGTCGGCGCCCTGGTGATCCTGCTGTCTTTCGGCGTGCTCGCCGCCTTCGGCGGCGGCCTGACCTTCGACCAGATGCGGGCGACCCACCTCGCGCCGCTGTGGGCGACGCTGGCCTTTCTTTTCGCCTTTCTCGGCTTCGGCACCAAGGCGGGGATGGTGCCGCTGCATGTCTGGCTGCCCGACGCGCACCCGGTGGCGCCCTCGCACATCTCGGCGCTGATGAGCGGCGCCATGCTCAAGATGGGCATCTACGGCATCGTGCGAGTGAGCTATGACCTGATCGGCGAGGTGCGCTGGGAATGGGGGCTGCTAGTGCTCGTCATCGGCACCGCCTCGGCGCTGCTCGGCGTACTGTATGCCCTGATGCAGCACGATCTCAAGCGCCTGCTCGCCTATCACTCGATCGAAAACATCGGCATCATCCTGATGGGACTGGGGATGTCGATGATCTTCCTCGGCACCGGGCACAAAATACTCGGCACGCTCGGGCTGGTGGCGGCGCTCTACCACACGCTCAACCACGCCCTCTTCAAGGGGCTACTGTTTCTCGGCGCGGGCGCGGTGCTCTATCGCACCCACGAACGCGACCTCGAACGCATGGGCGGACTGATTCATCGCATGCCGGTCACGGCGTTCATGTTTCTGGTCGGCAGCGTCGCGATCTCGGCGCTGCCGCCTTTCAACGGCTTCGTTTCCGAGTGGCTGACGTTCCAGACGGCGTTGCAGGCACCCGCGCTGGAAAACGGCGTGCTGCGCACGATGATTCCGATCTCGGCCGCATTGCTGGCACTGACCGGAGCGCTCGCAGCCGCCTGCTTCGTCAAGGCCTTCGGCATCGCGTTCCTCGGCAAGCCGCGCAGCCGCCGCGTCGCCCACGCCCGCGAGGTGCCGATTGGAATGCAGGGCGGCATGGCGCTGTTGGCGGTACTATGCCTGCTGCTCGGCGTGTTCCCGACCTCGGTCATCATGGCGATGGCGCCGATCACGCAACTGCTGGTGCAGGATTCGCTGCCTTCGGCCGCCGCCCAGGGCTGGTTGTGGCTGACGCCGATTTCGCCCCAGGTTGCCTCCTACTCGGCGCCCCTGGTGCTGATCGCCATCGTCGTGGTGTTCGGCCTGGGCTTCCTGTTGCTCAAACGCGGCGCCGTCCCCGCCCGCCGTTGCTACCCCTGGGACTGCGGCTTCGGGCGGCTCACCTCGCGCATGGAATACACTTCCACCGCTTTCACCCAGCCGATCCGGCGCGTTTTCGGCGCGGTCTGGAAGGTCGATGAGGCAGTCGAAACCACCGCCGGAGCCGGGCCGATTCCGCGCGTGACCGGCATCCGCCACCACCTGCATGTACAGGACTGGTCATGGCTCAAGGTCTATCAACCGATCGGACGGCTGGTCCTTGCTGCGGCAAGGCGCATCGGCTTCATCCAGACCGGCAACATCCACACCTATCTGAAATACTCGCTCGCAACGCTGCTCCTTTTGCTATGGATCGTCAGTCTATGAACAGCCAATCGATCGCCTGGACGCTCGCGGCGGCGCAAACGCTGCTGTTCATCCTCGCCGCGCCCCTGCTGGCAGGATGGGTGAAACGGGTCAAGTGCCACCTGCAGAACCGCGCGGCGCCAGCCGTTTGGCAGCCCTACCGAGATCTGGCCAAGCTGATAAAGAAAAACCTGGTGCTGGCCGAAAACGCCTCCTGGCTGTTCCGTGCCGTTCCCTACATCGTCTTCGGCGCCACGCTGCTCGCCGCCGCCGCCGTTCCGCTCATCGCCGTACACCTGCCCACTTCGGCGATTGCCGATGTGATCGTGCTGGTTGGTTTTTTTGCGCTGGCGCGATTTTTCACCGCGCTGGCCGCCCTCGACATCGGCACCGCCTTCGGCGGCATGGGCGCCTCGCGCGAGATGACCGTCGCCGCGCTGGCCGAACCGGCCATGCTCATGGCGGTGTTCACGCTCGCCATGACGGCGCATTCGACCAACCTGTCGGTGGCTACCGAGACCGTTCTGCAAGCGGGCCTGGTGCTGCGCCCATCGTTCCTGTTCGCCCTGCTCGCGCTGCTCATGGTGGCGGTGGCCGAGTGCGGGCGCATTCCGGTGGACAACCCGGCCACACACCTCGAACTGACCATGCTGCACGAGGCCATGATTCTGGAATATAACGGACGCCACCTGGCGCTGATCGAGTGGGCGGCGCAGATCAAGCTGATGATCTACGCAGTGCTGATTATCGACTTCTTCTTCCCCTGGGGCATCGCCAGCGAGTTCAGCGCCAGCGCCTTGAGCGTCGGCGTCCTGGCCGTCACGGCCAAATTGATGCTGCTCGCCATGCTGCTGGTGGTGTGGGAAACGGTGCTGGCCAAAATGCGCCTGTTCCGGGTGCCGCAGTTCCTCGGCTTCGCCTTCCTGCTGGCGCTGCTCGGCATGCTCACCAACGTCGTGCTGGAAACGGGAGGGTAGGGGATAAATGGCGCTTTCCAGTCTCAGCCTGTATAGCCAGGCCATCATCCTGTTCGCGGCCCTGGTGCTGTTCACCTCCTTCGTCATGCTCGCCCAGACGCGCATGGTGCCGCTCATTTTCACTTTTGCCTGGCAAGGTCTGCTGATGGCGGTGGCGACCGTGCTGGTCGCCATCGTCTCGGGCCATAAGCACCTCTATATTTCCGCTGCGCTCACCATCGTGCTCAAGGTGGGGCTGATCCCGTGGCTGCTCTACCGCCTCAGCGTGCGGCTCGACATGAATTACGAAACCGAGGCGATCAAGCACCCTTCGCTGCTGCTCCTCGGCGGCGCCGGCCTGGTCATTTTCAGCTACTTCATCGCCCTGCCGATCGTACACCTGTCCGGCCTGGCCACGCGCAACACCATCGCCGTCAGCATCGCCGTCGAACTCCTCGGCATGCTGATGATGTCCGTGCGCGGGACGGCGATGGCGCAGGTGATCGGCTTCATGTCGATGGAGAACGGGCTGTTCTTTGCCGCCGTGGTATCGACCTATGGGATGCCGCTGATCGTCGAACTCGGCGTGGCCTTCGACGTGATGGTCGCGTCCATCCTGTTCGGCGTGTTCTTCTTTCACCTGCGCGATTCGTTCGACTCGCTCGATGTCGGCCATCTCAACCTCCTGTCCGAGGCGAATGAACCGGCGCCATTGGCGGAAACCCCCGCTGCATCAACGCAGGGAGAACACGCATGACGATGCTGGAAATCACCCTGTTGGCGCCCCTTATCGGCGGCCTGCTGCTGGCTCTGATCGGTCACCGCTCGCTCGCCGGCTGGCTCAACGTGGCCACCGGCGTGGTCACCTTCGCCGCCTCGCTGGCTCTGGCGCTGGATGTCTTCGCCCATGGGCCGCAGCTTTCCGCCGGGCGACTGTTCTACATCGACGCCTTCAACGTCTATCTGGTCACCCTGACCGCCTTCGTCGGCATGACCACCTCGATTTTTTCACGCCCCTATATGAAACATGAAGTCGAGCGCGGGCGCGTCACCGACCGGCGCATGCGCCTCTACCACTCGATGTACCAGGGTTTCCTGTTCTCGATGCTGCTGGCGCTGTCGACCAACAATCTCGGCATCATGTGGGTGGCCATGGAGTCGGCCACCCTGACCACCGTGCTGCTGGTCTCGCTCTACCGCACGCCGTCGTCGATCGAGGCGGCCTGGAAGTATTTCGTGCTGTGCGGCGTCGGCATCGCCCAGGCTTTGTTCGGCACCGTGCTCATCTACTTCGCCGCCGAGAATAAACTCGGCGCCGAGCGCGACGACACGCTGCTGTGGACCGTGCTGCACGATACCGCCGGCGGCAACCTGGATCCGGCGGTGGTCTCGCTCGCCTTCGTCTTCCTGCTGGTCGGCTATGGCACCAAGGTCGGCCTGGTGCCCTTGCACAACTGGCTGCCGGACGCCCACTCGGAAGGCCCGACGCCAATGTCCGCCGTGCTTTCCGGGCTGCTGCTCAACGTCGCGCTGTATGCCCTGGTGCGCATCAAGATGCTGGTGGATGCCTCGCTACACAACGAACTCGCCGGCCACCTGATGATGGGCTTCGGCTTGCTTTCGTTCGTGGTGGCGGGCCTGTTCCTACACCGCCAGCACGACATCAAGCGCATGTACAGCTATTCGTCGATCGAGCACATGGGGCTGATGACCTTCGCTTTCGGTATCGGCGGGCCGCTGGCCACCTTCGGCGCACTGCTGCACATGACCATGAACTCGCTCACCAAGTCGGCTATTTTCGTCACCGTCGGTTACGCCTCGCAACTTGCCGGCACGCAGCGTATCGAAGACATCCGCGGCCTGATCCGCACACAGCCCAGCATCGGCTGGGGGTTGTTGATCGGCACGGTGGCAATCGCCGGTTTCCCACCTTTTGGCGTATTCATCAGCGAGTTTCTGCTGCTCATGGCCACCATGAAGTCCTGGCCGTGGCTGACGATCCCGCTGCTGGTCGGCTTCGGCGTGGCCTTCGCCGGCCTGTTCCGCCACCTGCAACCGATGGTCTTCGGCGAACCGCCGGTCGGGCAGAAACCGATACGCGCCAACATGCTGCCGGTGGCGGTGCATCTCGCCCTGGTGCTATGGCTCGGACTGTCGATCCCCACCTTCCTCTCGGGCTGGTTCGAACAGGCCACGCTGCTCATCTCGGGAGCGCCGCTGCGATGACGCCGAACCCGCTATTTGCCCCATTTCTCGACCACCTGGCGCAAGCCGGACTGCATGTCGAATCGGTGGCTGTGCATGGGCTCGCGCCGACACAAGTCCTCACGCTACCCGCTGAAGAATGGGGCCGGCTCGGCCAGGAAGCCAAGGGCTGGGGATGCCGCTGGGCTGCGGGCTGGGGCGAGGATATGGGCGCAGAGATGGACCCACAGGGGGGCAAGACGATCCGCATCCACGCCTGTTTCGAGAAAGGTGGCGCCTACCTGCTCGCGCGCACGACAATCCCGCGCACCCATCCGATCCTGCCCTCGCATACGCCGTCCTACCCGGCAGCCGACCGTCCCGAGCGGCATACCCAGGACCTGTTTGGCGTAGCTTTTACCGATCACCCCGATGCGCGCCGCTGGACGCGGCATCAGGCGTGGAAGAGTTCGGAGTATCCCCTGCGCCGGGATTTTCCCGCCGCAGGCCACCCGCCTGCCGCAACGTCGGCCGATTACCAGTACAAGTTTCTCGCTGCCCAGGGCGGCGGCGTCTACGAGATACCGGTCGGGCCAGTCCATGCCGGCATCATCGAGCCGGGGCACTTCCGTTTTCAGGCGGTGGGCGAAACGGTGCTCCATCTGGAGGAGCATCTCGGCTACACCCACAAGGGCATCGAGAAAATCGCCGAGGGCCGCGATGCTCAGGGCTTGGCGCGCCTGGCCGGGCGCGTCTCGGGCGACTCCACCGTGGCGCACGCCTGGGCGGCCTGCATGGCGATGGAGCGGGCGGCGGAATTGACGCCGCCGCCCCGCGCCACCTGGCTGCGGGCGCTGATGTGCGAACGCGAGCGCGTCGCCAATCATCTCGGCGACATCGGCGCGATCGCCAACGATGTCGGCTTCGCCTTCAGCTTCTACCAGTTCGGGCGCCTGCGCGAGTCTTGGCAACGCGCCTCGTTCGATGCTTTCGGCCACCGCTTCATGATGGATCGTATCGTCCCCGGCGGCGTGGCGGTCGATCTGGAGCCGCAGTTCATGGCGCCCCTGCGCGAGGAAGTCACCGCGCTGCGAAAACAGGTCAACAAATTGATGGCTATGGTCTACGATTCGCCCTCGCTGACCAACCGCCTGCTGGGTGCAGGCGTGCTCGCCCCGGAACAGGCTGCGGCGCTGGGCTGCATGGGCTATGTAGGGCGAGCGTCGAGCCTGGACTTCGACGTTCGACGTAACGCGCCCTACCCGCCCTACGACCAGTTGCAGGTCAAGGGCGTGCTGCATCACACCGGCGACGTCAACGCGCGCATGCGCGTGCGCCACGAGGAAATCATCGCCTCCCTCGATCTGATCGAGGCGCTGCTCGCCGGGCTACCCGGTGGGCCGGTCGGCAGCGAGTGGCAAGCGCCCATAGCGGGCAGCGAAGGGTTGGGCATCGTCGAGGGCTGGCGCGGAGAAATCATCAGCTATGCGCGCTTCGGCGACGACGGGCGAATCGCGCGCTTCTTTCCGCGCGACCCCTCCTGGACCACCTGGCCGGCGCTCGAAGTGCTGATCCACGACAACATCGTCCCCGACTTCCCGGTATGCAACAAATCCGTGAACGGGTCATATTCAGGACAGGACTTGTAAGCTATGCTGCGCATCCTCGGAAAAATTCAGCGTGTCGGCATCGTCACCGAGCCGCTGCCAGCGGCCGACGAACCCGCGCTAACCGAAATCGGTGAACAGCTCAAGGCGAAGATCGGCGAGCTGTTCGGCGGCAGCCTCGCCATCCGGGAAGTGGATGCGGGCTCCTGCAACGGCTGCGAGCTGGAAATCCAGGCGCTCAACAACCCCTGGTACGGCATCGAACACTACGGCGTGCATTTCGTCGCCAGCCCGCGCCATGCCGACATGCTGCTGGTCACCGGCCCGGTCTCGCGCCACATGGAGGAGGCGCTGCGCCGCACTCTTGCCGCGACACCCGAACCCAGGCTGGTCATCGCCGTCGGCGCGTGCGGCGCAGACGGCGGCGAATTCGGCGAGAGCTACGCCTCGCGCGGCGCGGTGGCGAATGTCATTCCCGTCGATGCCGTCATCCGCGGTTGCCCGCCCACCCCGCTCGATCTCATGCGCGGCATACTCGAAGCAATCAGAGTTCGCTAATCCTGGTGGGTTCCAGCAGTAAGCCATGGGGAATTGACCCGAAGAGATTCAACACGACTGGCCGCTAGCCGCCCACCCAGCCGGCGAGAGTGACCAGCAAAAGAACCGCCAGCCACAGCACCACCGTGCGCCATACCAAACTGACGGCGCTATCCAGATAGTCGGCATCGGCATCGTCGCCCAGACCGAGCTCGGGCCGGAATTCGATGTTGCCGCCATAGCTCAGCGGTTCGCCCAGCTTGACGCCCAAGGCCCCCGCGCCGCTCGCCAGCACGATGCCGATGCCCTGCTGCGCCCAGGCCGACGCCTGGGAGCGCCAGCAATAGACGGCGTCCTCGAAATCGCCGACCACCGCAAAGCTGATGGCGGAGAGGCGCAACGGCACCCAGTCCATCAGATTGAAAGCCTGCGCGGAGAACTTGCCGAACTCACCGAAATCGCGCTGATCCAGCCCGCCCCATTTCTGGTTGAGCAGTTGGGACAGGCGATAGAGCACCGCGCCGGCGGGGCCGAGCACGACGAACCAGATAATGACGCCAAACAGATTTTTGTGCGCGCAAGTCAGCGTTTGCTCGATACCCACGCGGGCGATTTCCATAGCGCCAAGCTCGTCGGCCGAGCGCCCGTGCCACTGGGAAAGCAGGCGGCGTGCCTCGCCCAGATCAGACACACGCAATGCGGCGGCGACCCTCTCGGCTTGCCCGCCCAACTGCTTCAGACTTAATAGCGGATACAGCACAACCGCGCTGAACGCCCAAGCCAGCAGCGGGTTGAGGGTGTACAGTCCGCCATAAATGCCGCCGACCACGACCACCGGCAGCAACACCGCCAATAGCCACGCCACCGCACCATGCACGTTCTGGCCGGCATTGAAATGACGCTCAAGATAATTTGCGTAGCGGGTAAACAGCAAGCTGACCGGGTTGCTGCCGCCCAGCGGGCGGAAATGTTCGAGCAGTAAAGCGGCAATCAGGGAAAACAGGCTCATGGGCGTTCTCAGATATCCATTTCAACCGTCAAAGTACTATTCTGGTAAATTTCCAGTGTCGGCAGCTTGAGCTTCATGCCATGTTCATCCAGGTATTTCAGCAGCGCCGCATAGACTTTGCCGGCCGCCAGCCTGGGATGTGCTCGCAACTGCACAACGAGCACTGGCCGGGCGGGAATATCCGCCAGTTTGAGCGGCTCGCGCACGCTAACGCCGGCCTCCACCAGATAGCCGGTCTGCGCCACCAGCTTGGATTGGGCGGTGGTGCGCGGGTCGTTCTGCATCAATGTGATCGCTGCACCGTGGACTACTCCCTGAACCTGCAACGCCCGCAGCGCTTCCAGTTGCTTGTCGGGCAGTTTGGAATAATCGCCGCTGTGCACCAGGTAGGCGTAATGATAAGGGCCTCGCACCAGATTTGATTCGACCCTGGCGCTGGCAAAGCCTCCCACCCACCAGAAAATACCCACCAGTGGTGCGGCAAAAGCCAGCAGGAAATACAGCCAATTTTTCTTCAAGTCGAGATACCCCGTTAAAACACGTGCAAAGCTCGAAGATACCATAACCTCCGGCAAAGCTAAAACATGGATATGATAATATTGAATAATACAGCAACATGAACCGAAGCCAATCACGGTGTCAGCCTGGGATGCGCACTGGCATGCACGTTCGCCGATCTAGCGGATAATCGCTTCCGCCCCTTTTTTTTCGCTTCACAACCTCGGTGTTCGCGGTTAAGCTTTTCAAATAGTCAGCAATACCCAATATTCGAAGCGGAGTTCTTCATGAAAAAAAGTATTTTGCGCACGCTGCTCCTGTCTTTCCTCGGTTTCGGCATCCTGGTAGCGGCAATTTTTCCCTTCTACGCAGACTTCTTCGTCGACTGGAAGCCGGGCATGCTGCCATGGTTCGTCGTCGGCTGCCTGATCGCGGGCCTGGGCATGGGCGTGGTGAACTACGTGCTGCTCAACACCATCCTGCTGAAACGGCTGCGCCGTATTTCCGAGGTGGCCAACGCCATCTCGAACAAGGATCTCACGCACATCTGCGTGATGCAGAGCGCCGACACCATCGGCGAGATCATCGCCAGTTTCAACAACATGGCGACGAACCTGCGCGAGCTGATCGGCCAGACCGCAACACTCAGTGGTAGCGTCCGTGTTGACAGCACCAGCATTAACGACTTCATGTCAGGCATTACCGGCAACCTCAACGAGCAAACCAGCCGGGCAGGCGAAATCAGCAACGCCATCGACCACTTGGCCGAAACCGTGGAACAGATTTCCGCCCATTCCGCCGAAGCGGCAGATAAAGCGCGCGAAGCCACCAACCACGCGCGTCAGGGTGGCGTGGTGGTGCAAAAAACCATGCAGGACATCGACAAAATCAGCCAGGCCGTCAACGAAGCGGCCAACGCGGTCGAAGAACTGGGACGAAATTCAGACCAGATCGGCGCGATCGTGGCGGTGATCAACGAAATCGCCGGTCAGACCAACCTGCTCGCACTCAACGCGGCGATCGAAGCCGCCCGCGCCGGCGAACAGGGGCGAGGCTTTGCGGTAGTGGCGGATGAGGTCAGGAAGCTCGCGGAAAAAACCAGCAACGCCACGGCCGAAATCGGAAGGATGATACAGGCAATCCAGCAAAAAACCGGCGAAGCGGTCAGAACCATGAATGCCAGCACAGCGGATGTGAAGGAAGGCGTAGAGAATGCCCGCGAAGCCGGTAATTCGCTGCGTAACATCGTCGAAAGTGCCGAACAGGTCACCGCCATGGTGCAGGAAATCGCCAGCGCCACCCAGATGCAGAACGCATAAGGTTAGATCGTGATCGCGGAGCGAGCCACGATCTGAACCGTTTGTTGGACGAGCCCGGTTGAGGCTTGCAAAGGCTATGCAAATATCTCCCCGATCCTGCCTCGCATCCGGGGGCTGAGATGCCAAGAATCTTTTAGGCTCTTTTCGCAAATCGTGTTGGCGTCTGATCCGAAGGACCACCCTGTGGGGCTTTCAAGCATATCGATAGGGACACCTTGCGACTGCCTGGAAACATCGATGGTTATTGGTGTTGTGCCGGGTCGGTTGCCGATAACAACACGATTTGCGAAAAGAGCCATAAAAAAAGGGCGGGGCGCTCGGCGGCCCACCCTTTTTTATTGCGGCCCGATCAGGCCGCCGTGGCGCTGAAAGTCGTTTTCATTTTCTGTAAGGCCTTTTGCTCGATCTGGCGAATGCGTTCTGCGGACACGCCATATTCCGCAGCGAGCTCGTGCAGCGTGGCGCTCTTATCCTCGGTTAGCCAGCGTGCCTCGATGATGCGGCGGCTGCGGTCGTCGAGGCCCTGCAACGCGCTGGACAGGCCGCGCTCGCGCAACTGGCTGGTTTGCTCCTGCTCCAGAAGGGCTGCGGGTTCATGGGTCGCGTCGGCCGCGAGATAGGCGATCGGGCCGGTGCCTTCATCCTCGTCCCCGCCGTGGGTTTCCATGGAGACATCCTGTCCGCCCATGCGGCTTTCCATTTCTACCACTTCTTCCGGCTTTACGCCCAGGTCTTTGGCGATGCGGTTAACCTCATCCGGGCCGAGGTAGCCGAGACCTTTTTTCATGCTGCGCAGGTTGAAGAACAGTTTGCGCTGCGCCTTGGTGGTGGCGACCTTGACCAGGCGCCAGTTGCGCAGGATGTATTCATGCATTTCGGCGCGGATCCAGTGGATCGCAAAGGAAACCAGGCGCACGCCGCGCTCACCGTCGAAGCGGCGCACGGCTTTCATCAAGCCGATGTTGCCTTCCTGAATCAGGTCTGCCTGAGGCAAACCGTAACCCATGTAGCCGCGCGCGATGTTCACCACTACGCGCAAGTGTGAAACCACCAGCATCCGCGCCGCTTCCACATCGTTGTCGCGCTTCAGGCGCAAAGCCAGTTCCTGCTCTTCCTCGGCGCTTAGCACCGGCATCGCCCTGACCGACTGGATATAGCTTTCCAGGCTGCCGACCGCAGAAGGGATGGAGATGGCTAACAAAGCATTCGTCATAAGATTATTCCTCCAATGTTTGCCATTTTAGCACTCGGTGGATGAGAGTGCCAAATGGTTGGAAAAGTTCAGGGTATTCCGGCGCACGCCAGAGTCTATTTCCGAGTAATTGCGTCAACTATACTAACTCATGGCTACATTAGTCAATAATTATATTGTAGGGGCATCGCACAATCACGAAACGCGTGAGACAACCCGGTTTATTAGCCGGGAACTTACGCTCTGGGCCCGGTCCGGCTTAAATGCCTTCCCACCGCCAAAAATGCGCCGAGCCAGCCGAGCAGGGAGGAAAACAGCAGCAGGCTGAGGTTATAGTTGGCATCCAAGGGTAGCAGGCGAAATTGCGTGGCGTAGAGTTTCGCCAGATCGGTTATGCCGACGTTGAGCAGTTGCAGGCCAAGGCTGACGATGAGCCAGGCGGCGAGACCGCCGCCCAAGCCCTGAAGTGCTCCGTGGTAAAGGAACGGGCGGCGGATGAAGGCATCGGTCGCACCGATCAGCGTGCTGATCTCGATTTCTTCGCGCTGTGACAGGATTTGCAGACGGATAGTATTGCTGGTGATCACTACCAGGGCGAAACCGAGCAGGACGGCAAGAATTAGAACAATATCGCGGCCGAGGCGCAGCATGGCGTTAAGGCGTTCTGCCCAGGCGGTGTCCAGCAGTACCTTGTCCACTTTGGGCAATTTCATCAGCTCGTTGCGCAGGGTATCGAGCTCATCAGCGTTGAAGCTTTTGGGTTCGATCACGAAGGCGTCCGGTAGCGGGTTCCGTTCCAGACCAGCCGCCACGTCTGCCAGCCCCGTGCTTTGCAGCAGCTCATGCAACGCCTGGTCGCGCGGGATGAAGTGGAATTGTTTGATGGCACGGAGCTTCTTCAGCCGCGACTCGACCTGTCTGGCATCGCCAACCTCTGCGCCAGTAGACAGGAACGCGGTGATCTGGGGCTCCAGTCTGACGTTGCCGGCAACAGCCTTGACGTTTTCGATCAGCGTGTAAAGGCCCAGCGGCAGGCTGAGCGTGACGCCAAAGACGAGCATGGCAAGCAAGCTGGAAAAAGGCGCACGGGCGAAGCGGCCGAGGATCAGCCCCAAGGCGAGGCGGTGTTGGCTGAGCCAGTTCATCATGTCGAGAGCTCTCCCTGCTTCAGGTGTAACACCCGGCTGCTGTAGCGTGTGATCAGCGATTCGTCATGGGTGGAGATCAGGAGAGTGACGCCAACCTGGTTGAAGGATTTGAACATTTCCATGATTTTGCTGGCATAATCGGCGTCGAGATTGCCAGTTGGCTCGTCGGCCAGCACGATGGCCGGGCGGTTGACGATCGCCCGAGCAATGCACAGGCGTTGCTGCTCGCCACCGGAAAGGGAAATCGGGTTCGCCTTTTCCAGTCCCAGCAGTTTTACCTTGTCGAGTGCGGCGCGGGCGCGCTTCATGCTTTCGGCGCGCGGCAGACCGGCGATATCCAGCGGCAGGATGACGTTTGCCAGCACGTTGCGGTCGTAGAGCAGTTTGTGATCCTGGAAGATCAGGCCGAGGTTACGGCGCAGGAAGGGGACGGCGCTGCGGCGCAGCTTGCCGATATTCTGGCCGCTCACCACCACGCTGCCGGACGAGGGTCTCTCGATCGCCGCCACCAGCCTTAGCAAGGTGCTCTTGCCTGCGCCGGTCGGCCCGGTGATGAACACCATTTCACCGGGTGCTATGGTGAAGCTGAGGTTTTTCAGCGCTTCGTGGCCGCCGGGGTAGCGTTTGTAGACTTGGCTGAAGGAGATCATTGGTGTTGTTTCATTGCGATTTTGCGGTGTCTGCTTATGCGATCTCGACCAGCTTCTCGCCCGCTTTCAACGCTTTCACAACCGCGGGGAGCAAGGGTTCAATCCACTGCAGCAGCGCATTTTTGCTGGTATTGCCGATGCGAATCCAGATAATGGGCGGGCCGTTTCCATCGAGGGCAATCCGGGTGGCAAAATCTTCATCCTTGGTCAGGATTGCGGCACCTATATCCAAGGCGTAATCCCAGATTGCCGGGTCTGTAGAATCTCCCAACCCGACATCCATTACGTGCTCGGCAGAGAATCCCTTGCTTGCGAGCATACGCGCAAGCGCCGGAGGCAACTGCGCGTCAACGATAAAGCGCATCAGGCGGCTTTAAGAATGGGGTGGTCGGTTTGACGTGCCGCAAACTCCAAGGCAGCGGTAATGTCCTCGGACTCCAAATAGGGGTAGTCCTCAAGTATCGTTTCCCTGGAAACTTCGGCTGCCAGCAAATCCAGAATGTCCTTGACGCGAATGCGCAAGCCGCGAATGCACGGCCTGCCGCCACATTGATTGGGATTGATTGTGATGCGGTCTAGATGACTCATGTTGGCTTCCTGCAACGTCGAATTATTTTGAATTATAGGCTCAACGCGATATTTTGCCGATACAGCTGAAGCTGATCATTTAATTCGTTTCATCGCGCTTTTGTATACCGCGTTGCGTTCGCGTTTGCCAACCGCCACGACCAACACCACAATTTCCTTATCCAGCACTTTATAGACGAGGCGGTAGCCGCTGCTTTTGAGCTTGATCTTGTAGCAGTCGGCCATGCCGTTCAGGCGGGAGGAAGGAATTATCGGCGATTCGAGCCGTTCAGCCAGTTTTTTCTTGAACTGCTCGCGAACGGCGGAGTCGAGTTTTCCCCATTCCTTGAGCGCCGACTCGACGAATTCCAGCTTATAACTCATCAAGCGTAACTTTTACGCGCGGCTCGTTTTCCCGTTCACTGACCAGTTGCGCCAGTTCCGCGTCTTCCAGTTTCTCCATCAGCGCTTCATACGCGGCAACGGGCACTAGGTAGGCAGTCGGCTTGTTATGGTTCAGGATCACGACCGGGAAACCCTCGGACTGCTCCAGCACGGCAGTCGGGTTCTTTTTCAGTTCGGTGATGCTGACGGAAGCATTGGCGTAAACAGATTCCATGGTGGGATATCCGGCAGTGGGTTGCTTGAATTATAAATACCGGGTCTTAAAAAGACAACAAATATAGGGCCAAATATGGATCATATTTGGGTTGCCTGGCTAACTGGTCAGGATCACTTATTCCTACGTATCGTGCGCGGCAGGATGCTGCCCGCCAGTAAGGCACAAATCATGGCGGCAAATCCGCCTGCCATAGTGCCGCCGTGCAGTATAAACACGAGTGCGAACACGGACACCTCGATAGTGAAGCCGAGAATTTGGCCGTGTGTAATCTTGTGCCACATGCTCCACAATCCAAGGAACATCACAACGCCGTAGAACAAAGGCGTAAAGTCCATGTGTGCCAGTCCGATTCCCATTACGCTCTCCTTGACGGCATCTGGTTACAGATAACGGTGTGGTTCCATCCTCAGCAATTGATTTGCCGGTCTGACACAACGAGTTTTGGTATCGGAATGGCGTTAGGCTACGGTCGGGATGGTACTCTGGCCATCTTCGTCGCATAATTTCTATCGTGCAAGAAAAAACGTAGGGGAAAAATGAGAATATCACGCAGCACCATGGCAGGATTGCAACAGGTTTCCGGCGACCGTCTTTCGGAGTTAATACCAACACGCGATTACAGCAATCTGAACCGGCAGGATTGTCAGCTACGGGTCTGGCTTCCTGATCCCGTTAAGCGATCACTGGAAGAAATATGCGAAATCAACGAAACATCGATGACTGCTTATTTGACCGAATACTTTGCCACCTATCTTTTTGGTCATCACGAGTTGCTGCGAATGCGCGCAAAGGGTATCGGATTGTACGAGCTAAAGCCTTTGACGCGCTATAACATGGAGTCTGTTGCTGTGCCAACGGAACCGGACCTTGGCAAAAACATCTTTGCACTGAAGATTTGGGTGCCGGATAAAATCAAGGACGGCCTCCGGTCCTTGGCGGAACGCGCCGGAGTGACCCTCGGCGAATTTTCACGCGCTTTGATCTGCGCGCACTTGTTCGGATACGAGTATGGGAAAAGCAAATTAATGAACATCACAATGCTGAATGAGAACGTGGCACAGGAATGGGAGAATGCGCTAATTGATAACGAAGCCTTTTAGAAATACCGCGAAATCGGTCACGAATGCATATAACACAGCCAAACCAGGTATCTGACCCAATCAGTCCCATATGGTATAAAAAATCCATCATAGGATGCCCAATCATTTATCTATGGGATGGTTCGCGGGGAACTGTTATTCAAGAAAATATTGAAATAGACGAGTACACGATACAGTTTAATGATGGGGTTGTTTCAGCCCAACCAGGGCGTGCATTTCGAATTGATGAAGAGTACCTAAATAATCTATTAAGCCAACTCAAGCAGCAATTTCAGAAAGATTTTCTCAAGGCGGACGCATTTGTTAATCAACCGAAATTTCTCCCACTAATCTCTTTAGGATATTATGAACGAGAAAAAGCTTCCTTCGTAAAATCTTGGGTGGCTGAAAACACCCCGCCAGACAAGAATGGTCAAAGCTGCCCCTTGGACAACGAGCAGGCGAAGACTATCGCAGCCGTACATGGCCACGTCCAGGTGGTTGCCCGCGCAGGCAGTGGAAAAACAGCCACGCTGGTTAACCGTGCCTACTTCCTGCAAAAGCACTGCGGCGTCA
>Ga0210041_1000932_pt1 | contig 30091 bp, 27 predicted proteins | sample CryGeymeta201503_FD_183973 | JGI IMG/M metagenome (GOLD analysis project Ga0210041, IMG submission 183973) | Groundwater microbial communities from Crystal Geyser aquifers in Utah, USA - Crystal Geyser metaG 2015-03 (SPAdes) (version 2) | ecosystem: Environmental > Aquatic > Deep subsurface >... | reverse complement strand
GACCTCCTTTTTGGGTTCCAATGACGAAGGCTTCGTATATTTCGAAGCGGAGCAATCTGGTTGTATCCAATAGTTAAATCACCTCCTTTCGTTGTTTATTTGCATGTATGTATCATGAAATCTGTTCTGATGCAATGATACTCCACGCTGGCTTGTGTCGGGCGTTGGCTGGGTCGGACAGCCGAGTCCGAACTCATCCACAGCGATCGCGCGAAAGGCGCCGAGCGTCAGGTGAAGCCAACTCTGCGTCGTGTTGGCGTGGGGGTACGATACGTGCCTATGCACCATCCCCCACCCCTCAACATCCCCCTTGCGAACCCGGAGCGGATCGACAGCCCGAGCGAACCCGCCCACAACGGCCAGGATCTCTTCCTCGGGCACGTGACCTTCACCCCTGCCGTGATCCACAGACTCCGCGAGGCGCTGGTGGCGTCGGGCGAAGACGCGGACACGTTCACGGACGCTGAGGTCATGGAGATGGCTGAAAATTCAATTTATCTGGTTCGACTGCTCAAGTACTTCGGGCAACGCGGGCCTTAAAGTCTAAAATATGAAATTAATAATGTATCTAAGAAAATCATCTGAATCCGAGGAGCGCCAAGAGCTCTCCATCGATGCGCAGCGGCGCGAGCTGATCGAGACGGTCAAGCGGAAGGGACTCCAGGTGCTCGGCGAGCCGCGCGAAGAGGCGCAATCGGCCAAGAAGCCCGGCCGCCCGGTGTTTGGCAAGGTGATGGAGGATCTGCGCCGAGGTCGTGCCGACGGCGTTCTGTGTTGGAAGCTCGACCGGCTTGCGCGAAACCCGGTTGACGGGGGCGCGTTGATGTGGGAGCTCGGCAACGGGACCATCAAACAGATCGTCACTCCCGATCGGGACTACACGGGCACCGGCGACGACAAACTCCTCATGTCCATCATCTTCGGGATGGCCACCAAGTACAGCGACGACCTGTCAGACAACGTGAAACGTGGCAATCGGGAGACGCTGCTACGAGGTTTGTGGCCGGGATACCCCAAGCTCGGCTACATCCGCGACCACGAGACGAAACGCCTTGTCGAGGACCCTGTGCGATTCGTTCTCGTCCGATCCATCTGGCAACTCGTTCTTGAAGGCAACCCTGTGCTCGATGTCTTGATGACAGCTCGGACGCAGATGGGGTTGACGACGCCGGTGCACAAACGATCTGGAGGACAACTGCTCTCAAAGTCGGGCATCTACCGTCTGCTCCGCGATCCCTTCTACGCGGGAGTCATGCGTCGCGCAGGCGAGTCATATGTCGGAGCGCACACACCCATGATCACGATGCAGCAATTTGAGCGCGTCCAAGAAATCCTCAACGGGCACGTGTATCCGATGGTCCGAGGCCAGCTATCACAGTTCGCGTATCGTGGACTCATCCGCTGCGGCACTTGTCATGCGGCGGTCGTAGCGAAGCACACGACGAATCGGTATGGCACCGTCTATACGTATTACCATTGTTGTCGCAAGGAGAGACGGTATGGCTTCTGTCCCGAGCGTGCGATCCAAGAGAAGGAGCTCGATGCCCAACTCGCGTCCTTCCTGGACGAGATACATCTTCCGGAAGCATGGCTGCGCGTCATTATCGAGCTCGCAGAACAGGCGCAGCATGATGGTGTGAAGGTGGTGAAGGAAGTGAGAGCGGAACAGATGCGCCGACTCGCCAAGGTGGAGGACCGCCTTGAACGCCTCAGGCGGCTGGTGGTGGACGAGGTCATCGACACCGAAGACTACCAGCACGACCGCTCAAAGCTCCTCAAACAGAAAATAGCGCTCGAACAACAGCTTGAGGAGCGGCAGGGTGACGGACTTGTGGAACCTTTGGAACGGTCGTATTTTTGCTTAGCAAACGCAAAATCCATCCTGTGTTCCGGGACGAACAACGAAAAGCAGTTGCTCGCAAAAGCACTGACGTGGAACCTTGAATTGAAGGGCAAAACTTTGCTTATTAAAGCAAAAACTCCATTCTCGATATTTCGAAAATGGAGCTCGTTTCCCAGGTTGTGCTCAGGAGAGGACTTGAACCTCCACGGGAAAAAAATTCCCACTGGCCCCTCAAGCCAGCGCGTCTACCAATTCCGCCACCTGAACAGTAATTAATTGTAAACTCAATCTACCAATGATAGTTTATCCGCCATAACAAAGTGTGAAGACGGACTACCTGAACAAAATTAAAATTTTCTATCTTTTCCAACAATCATATTAATCCGGCTCTTCGCAAGACGAATCGTAATTTTTGTTTCTTTCGATTGTTTTCCATCAGCTTCCACCTCAAATGGAGTAGTACTCTTCACCACCATTTCTTCAAATGGAAACACACTAGGATCTTCGTATTGCTTACGAAATAGCCCAACTTTCTTCATAGGACGAATAAATGCTTCTAATTTTCCGTCTTGCGGATGAACAACAAATTCATCTCCCTTGTTCCCCCGCCAAATAAATGGCTGCAAATTACATACCACCAATTCCATCAAACCACTTTGAGATGATACACGAAACTTTTCATCGTATTCAATAGTGATTGGCGAAAATGGAATATGAAGTTGGGAAACAAAGTACCGATTGTTAAACCACCCTACGTCAAGAAACACTTTTCGTCGTTTAGAAAGAACATCACAGGCATCTTCTCCTACAGGAATACCCAAAACGTTTGCAATATCATTCTGCTGCCCAATAGGTAAAAAACCAAAAATAACATCACAACGTGCTGCCCGAGAAAGAATGTGACCAAACGTTGCATCATTACCAACAATGATAACTGCTGTAGCGCCACGTTTTATCTCATCCTCAATAATTACCTCAGGGTTCGCGAATCGTTGTAACCGCAATATCTTACCAGCAATGCCAAAGTCTGTCAACCGGTTTTCTATTGCTTTCATCTGCGATTCATACTTTTTCTGACGCAAAAAATTGTCGTACAGATAGATGTACATACGCTAGCTGAAAAAATACGGATTAAGCGTCAATAGAATCTTCTTCAGAAAATTCATCCTCCATATTAGTATCATCATCTGTGTCATCAACAAGCTTTGTTAATCGACGACGACTTTTTGTTGTACGTTTTTTTTCTGGAGTCATTCCTTCCATTGATACCTTACCCACAATAAGTGCCCCTGGTTCAACAGCTAAAATAACACAAGAAATATCACCAGAAATTCGAGCCGTTTCGGTTAATTCTAACCGATCAGACACACGAACATTTCCTTTTATCTCTCCAGAGATAACAGCATTCCCCGCTTTTACATTTGCGGTAATTTTGGCACCAGATTCAACAGTAAGCAAACGACTTGTTTGCACATTTCCAGATACCATTCCTTTAACTAAAATATTTCCTTCAGAAGAAAAATCTCCTTCCACATGGACAGAAGGGCCAACAACGGTTTCTACTTCATCAGGAGAAACATGTGAATTATCTTGCTGAGAAAGCGCAATATTTGGTGAAGGTCGTTGAAACATAAGAAAAAAACAAAAATCTTAAAAACTGGTTCATAGCATACCGCAAAAAAAGAAAAAAAGAAAGTCCCTCAAAAGAAAGGCTACCCAACAGGAGAAGCCTTCGATGTCACCTTCGTAACGCCATCAAGTACCTCCTTTCGCTTTTTCACCCCACCAGGAAGGTAAAATCCAAATTCACTTCCTTTCCCCAAACCAGGACTACTCGCCCATACATACCCATTGTGGGTCTCCACAAATTTTCGACAAACATAAATACCAAGTCCAGTACCATTTACGTTTGTGCCTTGCACATTTTTCCCCCGATAAAATTTATAAAAAAAGTTTACCTGATCTTCTTTCATAAAACCAATACCATTATCCTTTACAGAAACCACATACCCCCCATCTTTTTTTTCAAACATTACATTGATTGTTCCTTTTAGCCCATACTTAATGGCATTATCAACAAAATTAAATACAACATGACGAATTTTTTCATCATCCATATACACTTCGTCAATACCTTTTGGAGGCACCCATGAAAGAGAAAATTCCGCAGCTATCGCACGATCACGTAATTCTGCCACCACGCTCGTAATCAAATTATTCATACTATGCATATCGAACACAAATAATGTTCTCCCCTGTTCAATACGAGTAATATCCAAGAAATCATCAACTAATTTCACCAACCGCTCATTTGTTTCATCCATATCCGCAAGTGTTGCCACCATTTTTTTCGTTGGTTTTCCAAACGCACCATCTTTCAAAAGTTCAATATACCCTTTTAAAATAGATAATGGCGTTCGAAGTTGATGGGAGGCAATAGACAAAAATTCAGTCTTTTGTTCATCCAATTGTTGTAACTGAATATTTGCCCGTTCCAAAGATTTTGCCAATTGAGTTACTTCCTCACGACGATCAACTTCAAGACGAACAGACTTTACCAAAACAAAACTAAATAATCCCATGACCACAAGTGCCAAAAGACGAAACCCTAATTCAGGAACACTCCGAGACAAAAAAACATCACCAAAAAATATGACCAAAATAATCCCCGTAAAAAGCTCCGCCATTACCACCCGCAAATCCAAAAATTTATACCGCATTATTGAATACACCGTAATAATGGCATACAACGCAACCGCAATATTCCCCCAAGGAGCAATATTAATATGAAACCACAACGGATAATTTGTCGCTCCACCAATAAATGCAATCAAATTCCCAAAAAGCATTAATTTAATTTGTTTCCGCTTATTTCCTTTTGCCTTACGATATGCCACCGCTAACAAATATGTTGCATAAAGTACATGTCCAGCAAAAGCCGATAAAAATGGAATAAAAAATGGTCCAGGAATTGGCCAAAACGGGAAAAAAGATCGTGGTTCAACTCCAACAACAAATAAATTAGTAGTAGCATTAAGAACAACCCACAACAACGAAAAAAGATAAAAAATAGATAATACCACCCGATAAAATCGTTCTTTATCTTTCCCCAAAAAAACAATAACCAAATGCAAATAAGAAAGTGAGGTAAACACCGCGCCAAACATGAGCATCCGAGACCAAAAAAAAGCATACTCAGACGTAGACGAAATTTGCCACAAAAAATATGGGAAACTCCACAAAGCGACAGAGCCACAAAAATAAAACAAATAACGAGCTAACCTTTTTTTATATCCAGTAAAAATAACAAACACCGCCAGTATAAAACTCACGATAGCATTTACCAATGAAGTAATGACAAAAAAACAAAGATATCCTTCTATCATAGTATGCACAGTATACCAAAAAATTTGCTATTACGAAAAAAAACAGAGGTGTTTTTCCTCTGTTTCATTATCATGCACTATTAATAGGAAACATCTGTCGAAGGAGACGCAATCTGTATCCAAATTTTTCCAGGATGCAATGGAATACTCTTTCCATCGCTATCCTCAAATACTGTTTGTGATTCACGTGAATCCTTTTTCCAAACTCCTTCAGTAGCATAGCCATCTCGAAACACAACAGCCTCTCCAGAACCAATAGTATCCATACGAAGACGCCCAACATCATCAATAACACGTGAAACAACACGCTGAACAACAAGGGTATCCACCACAATTGGATTTCCTTGTTCATCACGATACGTACGCCCATTTTCAAATCGAGTATACTGACCAGTTGAACTTGTATACATCCATGTTGGTCCATACACATGCCCTTGGTAAGACACAGAAATAATTGGTGAACAATCTACCTCACACTCATCCTGAAGAGAAAACTGCCAATGAGTAGACTGTACAGAGGCTGCCGTATCACCATAATCAGTCCAAGCCGTTTTCCATAAATTACTAGATGTATATACATTGTGTGGAGCATAACGATGTTGATCACGCCAAAAATACCATCCACGATAAAACTCATTCATATCAAACAAACCAAATTGGGAAATACGATCAAGCGCCTCTGGAGATCCACCAACATGCATATACATTGCCCCAGGATATTCACTCAACCAATCAAGATAATATGGTCGCGCACTGCGCACAGGACCAACTTTCACAATGTTACTATCTCGTAGAAAAAGTGCCATAAATCTGGTGATATTCCCCTCCACCGGCGATTCATACACAATAGCAGCATCTGCAATCCCAGAAAGTGGTCGGGCATCAACATGATTTTCCACCATTACAGCAACTACAGGAACAGACTGTTCTTCTTCAGAATCAACACACACGCCATCCAAAAATCGAGAAAATTCACAAATACTTTCTGGAACAACAGCCTCCTCCACGGACACTTCTTCATCTTCCCCATCAACAAAAAAAGCAGCACTACGAGATGCTGACATCGTAACAAAAAACCACCCACCAAGAACAACACCTACAATAAATAAAACAAAAGACAACACATACAAATGCGTTGCCAAATCCCGTTTTGCCAGAAAAAAAGATAACCAACGATTCTTCATAACAATATAATTACATACCTAAACAAGAACGAAATCTTGCAGCATCCTTTTGTAATGTTTCATGAAATGACAAAACATCATCTTCAGTAACCATGGCAGAACTTCTCATATAATCAATATCATCAGCACCCAAATCAGTAAGCATACCAAGAACACTCATACCTACATGAGAACTACTCAAAAGTACCTTCATCGCTGATTGACACGAAGAACAGGTTAAATGCACCAATTCTGTCCCATCATATTCATCAACAATAATAGCATCATCAATATGATATGAATGCTTACACACAGGGCACGCCTTTACCAAATGAAGCCCATTATGAGAAAACAGTGAATCCTCTTGTTCAAGATGTTGTGACATACAAATTATTTCACTATATATACATCCAGTCTATACATAATTTCTAAGTTTTTCAATAGACCCACAGATACAAAAGCTACCCAATCATTCCATGAGAAAATTGATCCCGAGCACCAAAAGATTCTGAAGCAGCAACACTTTGCACCAATCCAATCAAAAAACAGTTTAAAATAAGCGACGACCCACCATAACTTACAAAAGGTAACGTTACTCCCGTGACCGGCAAAATACTCAATGCACCGCCAACATTTACCAATAGCTGCACAAAAAATATAAGCGCCACACCAGCAACCAAATAGGCTGAAAAATCATCACTACAATGATCAATAATTCGAACCAGACGCCATAATAATAAAAAATATAAAAATAACAATACACAAACCCCAATAAATCCCAGTTCTTCAGCAATCACGGCAAAAATAAAATCCGTTTGTGCCTCAGGCAAAAAATGCAATTGACTTTGCGACCCAAACCCAAGTCCACGACCAAACAATTGTCCAGCACCAACAGCAATTAATGATTGATTAACATTATACGCAGTCGTAAGTGCACGTGTAGGATCATCTGGTTGCAAAAATGTCAACAACCGATCTTTTTGATACGGCTTAAAAACAAAAAACCAGGAAAAAATACTCACTCCCAAAAACAACAAAATCAATCCCGCAATATACCGTTTTTTTGTTCCAGTAAATATGAGTAACCCAAACCATACACAAAAAAGTACTGACGCAGAACCCAAATCAGGCTGCATCATCACCAACCCCACAAGCACAAAAGTAATAGCACCACTCGTTAATACAAACTGCCATCGATAAAACTTTCTTCCATGCAAACTAATCCACCACGCCAAAAAAATAGCCAACCCTACCTTTGCAAATTCAGCTGGCTGAAATGAAAATCCTGCAACACGAAACCATCCGGTAGTTCCTCGAATAGTTACCCCAAAAAATAACACCGACACTAAAAGCACAAATGCAAACGCATAAAAAAACTTCGCCGAAAACCGATAAAATGACACATGAACAAGTCCCACAATAAACAACACACATGCACCAAGGAAAAAGGCAAGTATCTGTGTAGGAAAATATATAAGGGTATCTCCACGAGAAAGATCAACACTATAAATAGCGGTAAGGCCTAAACTAATTAAAATAAAAACAACGATTGAGAGAACCCAATCGTGATGACGTATTTGTGAATACATTCGAAATAAATACCGCATATAACTACATATCCCCCGGCAGAATATATACCGAAGCATCAAAAACATCAATAATAGGATAAAGCACAATACTGTTCACTTGCAAATCATCAGCAAACGAACGTAAATCAATATGCTCTTGATCATCAGACAAAAGGGTATCAAGCTCTATATAATAGACACCTGAACGTTGACCATCATCATAAAATTCAATATGAAATGCTGGAGCATGATAACTGTACGCAGATCTGTTCACAATGTCAAAACGTATTTGGTGACCATCAATCCCCTCAATTCTACTAGCACGAACAAAATCAAAATTTTCTACACCAAAATCAAAGCGTTCATCAATATATTGTTGAACATCATCAAGTACATGAGGATTAACCCGTCGCCAAGACACACTGTCAATAACGAGTGAAATAGAGGCAGGAAATTTCATTGTTTCAAATCCATATTGTACCAACAACGTTTCTTGTCCAGGCAACACAGCCGCTATTTGCTGAGAAGTTTCACCACCAGCAAATGAATAATGATATCGTACGATTGCTTGATACCGTTCGTTATCATTGTTTACCGTGCTCACAAAATCATAAAAATTCCCTCCAGCATGAAATACCTGTGTATGAGACAATCGAATTGGTTGTGCCTTATAGAGTTCCTGTTGCGCTCGATAATTTGGAAAAGAAGCAAGTTCAGCAAAAACACGCTGATCCTGAGGATAGCCTACAAATAAATAATAACTCCAATAAACAATACCAATGCCAATAGTAACAACACACCACGTCATCAATATGCCAATAGCAATTTTTTTTAACGTAAATATGTGTCGCAAATACCACATCGAAAGCGACAATTCTTTATTAGAAAAATCATTATTCACGTCAACATACCGTGAAAATTGTGTATTCTTTTTTCGTGAAAACATACAAAGTACACCTAGTATACACCAAAAAAAAACGAATCTAAACCCCTTGTCTTCTCCTACCCCCCATGCTACAATGCAACTCGAACAATATGTTCACAAGTTCTCGGTTCTTAATTCATAAAAATTGCAGACATCCCAAGAACAAAGAACGAAGAGCCAAGATAAAAACTAACATTATGACAACAAAAAATACCACCAAAGGTGCCGAAGGTTATAGCGCAAAGCACATCAATGTTCTTGAAGGATTAGAAGCTGTCCGAAAACGACCAGGAATGTACATTGGATCAACAGGATCACAAGGACTTCATCATATGATTTGGGAAGTTGTAGATAACTCATTCGATGAAGCATAATCAAACTCCTCCCCGATCATTATGTTTCCGTTACCGATAACGGTCGTGGTATCCCAGTAGACATTCACCCAAAAAAGAAAGTAAGTGCGTTAGAACTAGTCATGACCAAACTTCATGCCGGAGGAAAATTTGGTGATGGCGGATATAAAGTATCAGGTGGACTTCATGGAGTTGGTGTATCAGTAGTCAATGCACTCTCCACACATGTAATTGCTGAAGTACACAGAAATGGAAACATCTACACCCAAGAATATAATATCGGAAAACCAAAAGCGAAAATAAAAAAAGGTGGTAAAGTAGAAGGAGACGGAACCACTATCACATTTCGTGCCGACAACAGCATTTTTGAAACAATTGATTATAAATGGAAAACCGTTGTCAACCATCTCAGACAACAAGCATACCTTACCAAAGGCGTAAAAGTTACCCTTATTGATGAACGCACAGAAGAAGAACGAGAAAAAGATGAAACACGGACAATGTTTCCAAACACGAGTTATCAATTTTATTTCGAAGGAGGAATTGCAAGCTACATCAAACACATCAACAAAAATAAAGAACCAAAACACGAAACCGTGTTTTACACAGAACAAACCGTTGATGACATTGCCATTGAAATTGCCTTCCAATACACCAATGATTATTCAGATTCACTCCATGCATTTGCCAACAACATCACCAATCCAGACGGAGGAATGCACGTATCAGGATTCAAAACAGCCCTCACAAGAACAATCAACGCATACGCAAGAAATAAAGGTATCCTCAAAGAAAAAGACGTTAACCTTACCGGCGATGATGTTCGTGAAGGACTCACTGCAATCATTTCCGTAAAAATTCCCGACCCACAATTTGAAGGACAAACAAAATCAAAACTCGGAAACCCAGAAGTACGACCAGCAGTAGAAACAGTATTTTCCGAAGCACTCATGATCTATTTGGAAGAAAACCCTAAAGACGGAGAAGCAATCGTTGGCAAATGTCTTCTTGCCGCACGAGCAAGAAATGCCGCTCGTGTTGCCCGTGATTCTGTTCTTCGTAAAGGAGCACTTGAGGGATTCACTCTTCCAGGAAAACTTGCCGATTGCTCCAGTCGTCGTCCAGAAATTTCTGAAATTTATATTGTAGAGGGAGACTCTGCAGGAGGATCAGCAAAACAAGGACGAGATCGCCACACTCAAGCGATCCTTCCTCTGCGTGGAAAAGTACTCAATGTAGAACGAGCCAGAATTGATAAAATTCTTACAAACAAAGAACTCAAATCACTCATCATTGCCCTTGGAACAAACATTGGAGAGCTATTTGACATTGAAAAACTCAGATACCATCGAATCATTATTATGACCGATGCCGACGTAGATGGATCACACATTCGAACCCTACTACTCACGTTGTTTTTCCGCTATTTACCAGAACTTATTCGCGCCGGCCATATCTACATTGCCCAACCACCACTCTACAGCATAAAACAAGGAAAAAATGTTGCCTGGTTATATAATGAAGATGCCCTAGAAAAATATCTCACCAAACACGGCATTTCCCGAGAACAATTTGAAGCGGAAGAAAATGGAGAAGAAATACAAGAAGAAGACAAAAAGAAAGCAAAAAAACTCAACATCCAACGATACAAAGGTCTTGGAGAAATGAATCCAGAACAACTTTGGCACACAACCATGGACCCATCAAATCGCGTAATGAAACAAGTAACGGTAGATGATGCCGAACGAGCAAGTGAAATTCTTGACATTCTTATGGGAAGTGAAGTTGCCCCACGCAAAAAATTTATTCAAACACACGCAAAATCAGTAACAAACCTTGATATTTAAATACGGTCGCCTTTCCCCAAGAAAAAGACCACACAAACCATATGAAGACTGTACTCATTACCCTTGGATTAGTATCCTTTGCAATCCTTCTTTCTGGATGTGGAAACACGTTACCCAAAAATGAAGCTGAACAATTTATTGCAAAAAACAAATCATACTGCACTGACCAACCAACACAAGATAAAAAAGGAAAAAATGTATTCCCCATCATCCCTCTTTACGAAAAAATGCCAATACTCGGCCAACTATTCACAGCAAGCTATTGTAATGACGAACGAATGGCAACAATAGCCGAAATAACAGATGGACAATACACAGCAGGATCAATAATCTGGCTACAAGATAACCCACCAGAAGAAATGATTACCATCCTACACGACATTGGATATACCTGCAGTGGAGGAACCGAAGGAACCTGTACAAAATGGAGGCTTGCAGAAACATCAATTGATCCACAAAAAATCCTCCAGCTCAGATCATTCAGTCAAAAAATCACAGATGATGCCTGTGTATACTGTAAATAATCAAAAAAATCAGCTAAACAAAGCTGATTTTTTTATATACACAATTTATCCCCACCTATTGACAAATACACTAAAATGCCCTATAGTGAATTTGCAATCGGCCATAGGCCGTTTTTAAATACAAAAAATCATATGGCAATTATTGTCAAAATAAAAGACTATTTCAATGGCGCAATAAGCGAAATGAAACGGGTTGTGTGGCCAAGCAAAAAAGAAACCAAAAACTACAGTATTATTGTAATTGTCCTCAGTCTCGGATTAGCCGTGTTTTTTGGATTAATTGATTACATCTTTAACTTCGGTCTCAGCACAATAATTAAATAATATGGCCAAGCAAAATCTCAACCTTGGACGACGCTGGTACGTCCTTCACACCTATAGCGGATATGAAGAGAATGTAAAAAGAAATCTTGAACAACGTATCGAAACATTCGACATGGCAGATAAAATTTTTGGCGTACTTGTTCCCAAAGAAAAAAAAATTAAAATCAAAAACGGAAAACGAACAACCATAGAAGAAAAAATCTTTCCTGGATATGTTCTCGTAGAAATGCTCGTAACCGATGATTCTTGGTACGTCGTACGAAACACACCAAACGTTACAGGATTTGTTGGATCAGGAACAACACCAACACCAATTGACGCAAAAGAAGTTGAAGGACTCCAAAAACGAATGGGAGTTGAAGATCCCACACACAAAATTGATCTTGACATTGATCAAACCGTACTTATTACAGACGGCCCCTTCAAAAATTTGGAAGGAAAAGTATCAAACGTCGACGAAACACGCGGAAAAGTAAAAGTACTCGTCAGCATGTTTGGTCGTGAAACACCAGTTGAACTTGATGCACTCCAAGTTAAAAAAGTATAACGAAAACAAACATACATGATCCACTTGTGCACAATCTTTCATAGGTAAGCACAAGCGGATCATGTATTGATCCTTCACATGCATAGTGCCTGGATATACCAGGGCTTCTCACAATGCACATTACTATTGGCCAAAAACTATTGGCTACAAATGAATATCTATGGCAAAAAAATTACTTACCCAAATCAAACTGCAAATCACTGGAGGAGCAGCAAACCCAGCACCACCAGTAGGACCAGCACTTGGACAACATGGACTCAACATTCAAGACTTCTGTACGCAATTTAACAACGCCACTGCAGACAAACGTGGAGAAGTTGTACCGGTAATTATCAATGTATACGAAGACAGAACGTTTGACTTCATCACCAAAGTAGCTCCAGCAAGTACACTCATAATGAAAGCAGCGGGAATTAAAAAAGGTGCAGGAAATCCACATAAAGATAAAGTAGGAAGCATCACCAAAACACAATTAAAAGAAATTGCCGAACAAAAAATGGCTGATCTAAATGCCAACGATATTGACGCAGCAATGAACATTATTGCTGGAACAGCACGACAAATGGGAGTAGAAATTACCGAATAACTAACTCCACTTCAAAAAAAACTCGCCGCAATGGTGAGTTTTTTGATATACTAGTTACCAGGAGTCATAAGTTAAAAAAATAGTCTATCAATTAACATCATTGGCTTCCACATTATAAACTAGTAGAGCTATGAACATAACCTGCCACCTAACCCTCACTCCTGAATTAAAAAAATTCCTCAGAACAAAACTGAAAGGACACAATGTTACCATTAACGCAGATCCCCTCACCAAAGAAAATGTAAATCCTGCCACAGAAATTCTTGGAGTATTTGTTGACTCACAAGTAACCAAAGCCTGTTTAAACAACATGCCAAAACTCAAACTCATTGTTACCTTCTCCACAGGATACGATCATATAGATAATAAAGAAGCAAAAAAAAGAGGCATTACAATTTGCAACGTACCAACGTACGGAGAAAACACTGTGGCAGAATATGCCGTAGGACTCATGCTTAGTCTTACAAGAAAACTGTACCTCAGCACAAAACGAGTAAAAGAAGGCGTATTTAACTATCAAGGATTACGCGGCATGGACATTAAAGGAAAAACCATTGGTGTGGTTGGTACGGGACACATTGGTCTTCGCTTTATAGAAATGCTCCACGGATTTCATGTAAACATCATTGCCTTTGATAAATTTCCAAATAAAAATCTTCAAGGCCAATACAATTTTCAATACGTACCACTCACAACATTATTCAAAACAGCCGATATCATTTCTCTCCATTTACCACTGTTTCCAGACACCAAACATATTATTAATAAAGCAGCCATAAAAAAAATGAAACAAGGAGTAATCATCATCAATACTGCCCGAGGAGGACTCATTGATGCGGAAGCACTCCTCTGGGGACTACAAAAAAACAATATAGGCGCAGCAGGATTAGATGTCATTGAAGGAGAAGATTTACTTGAAGACCCTCTCAAAATACTTTGCAAAGAGTGCAATCCAGAAATGAGTCGTCTAGGATTAATCAATAATACCCTCATTGATCACGAACGAACCATTATTACTCCTCACAATGCCTTTAATACCATAGAAGCCGTCAAACGAATCATTACCACATCTTGTGAAAACATTAAAGCATTTACAGATGCTACTCCGCAAAACACCGTTACTATCAAATAACAAACAGTAAACAAACGTTCGTAGTCAACACGTATGCAAAAAATATTTCTCACAATTGTCTCTTTGGTATTTCTCATTGGAGCAGGATGTTCTTCAACACAACAACCAACAACAGAACCAACAGACACAACAGACAACCAGACAACACTAACACCACTCCAACAAGCATACGCCAACTGTCTTGAACAAGGATACAAAACAACACTACGCTTTGATGAAACAAAAAGTAAGTTAACACTTTTTTGCGTATTTTCTGAAGAAAAAGCATGTGATGCACTCAAATTTTTAGATGGCAGTTGTACACTAGAAAAAAAAGAAAATACCAGCAATACACCACCAAACGACATTAAAACCATTGACGATATAGAAAATGAAATATCCTCCACAAAAGCCTGCGAACAAACAGTTGCTCCCGTTTGTGGTCTAGACGGATTTACCTATACCAATCAATGTATTGCAGAATCTCAACGAGTACAAATAAATCACGACGGTGCTTGTAAAGATGTACAACAACTCCTTGATGCAGATATCCCTTCTCCTCCACCAAAAACAGACACCACAGCAACCAACACATCAAACACAAAAACAGACGTTATTGCCTCAGGAAAACCACTAGATCTTTCATGGCTTGAACACGTAAAACGCTTTGCCAAAAAGGAACAATCAATCATACCAGTTACCATACAAGAATGCCGTATCGGCGGAAAATACCTTTACTATAAAACAGGAGATTTCAGCGTTCTTTATGACCATGAAAGTGAGCTTGTCTGCTTTCCAAACAATGACCTTGGTGATTTTTGTCCATCATACTTCACCAAAGACAACATCATCAAAGGGTGTACCACCATTTGGCAAAAATAAATATACCCTCACTCTATAGGGAAACCCACTTGACAAATTTCCCTTAATATAGTTAAATATCGCCATATTATTCATGTGGGACCTTATATAAAGGGCTTGTACCACATAAACAAAGACACTATGTCAAAACGCATGAAAGATCTTGCAACCAAGATCGACAAGACAAAAACGTATGCTCTTGACGAGGCAATAGCACTCGTAAAAGAAACAAGCACCGTAAAATTTGACGCAACCGTTGAATTACACGCTCGACTTGGAATAAACCCAAAAAAGACAGACCAACTTGTTCGAGGAACAACAACATTTCCACACGGAACAGGAAAAACAAAAACCGTCGCCGCATTTGTTGGACCAAACGATGAAGCAGCAGCAAAAAACGCTGGGGCTGATGAAGTTTTAGGAGAAGAAGAAATTACAGAAATAAAAAACGGAAAAACACTTACCTTTGACATCGCAGTAGCAACACCAGAAATGATGCCAAAATTGGCACTCATTGCTCGTATTCTTGGACCACGTGGTATTATGCCAAATCCAAAAAACGGAACAGTAGACAAAGATGTTGCAAAAATGGTTGATGAAATGAAAAAAGGAAAAATTTCTTTCAAAAATGATGACACCGCAAACATCCATCAAGCAGTAGGAAAAGTAAGCTTTGAAGAAACAAAACTCAAAGACAACATCCTCCACTTCATAGATGCAATCAAAAAAGTAAAACCAACTTCTGCAAAAGGTATGTATATAAAAGGACTCTACCTCACAAGCAGCATGGGACCAAGTATCAAACTCGAAATTCAATAACCACAAAAAAGAGCCACCAAAACGGTGGTTCTTTTAATACACACAATAACATCTTCTCACAAGAGAAAAAAATCAACACCCCATTTGAAAGGAAGCACTGGCTTTGCTACACTACTCTCAACTAACCATAATTACTATGATCCTATCAGACAGAGATATAAAAAAAGCTATCAATGAAGGGCACATTATGTTAGATCCATACGACGAAAAATATTTACAACCAGCGTCTATTGATCTACACCTCGACAAACATTTTCTCGTATACGACACCACTCGTTACGCCGTCATTGACCCCAAAGAACCCATAGACGACATGATGAAATCTATTGATATCGCTGATGATATCCCCTTCATTATACACCCCGGAGAATTTGCGCTTGGATTAATTTATGAAAAAACCGGAGTATCAGAAGAATACGTAGGACGATTAGAAGGAAAAAGTTCTGTAGGACGACTCGGACTGTTAATCCACGTTACGGCAGGATTTCTTGATCCAGGAAACAACCTCAAAATGACCTTGGAACTTCATAACACAGCAAACATACCCATAAAATTGTATTACAAAATGCCGATTGCCCAAATGGCATTTGAAAAAATCAGTTCCCCCTGTGAAAAACCATACGGAAAAGATGGGTTAAACAGTAAATACTCTGGAGACATGCGCCCTGTGGCAAGCCAAATGTGGAAAAATTTTCAATAATCCACATAAAATACTATGAAAAAACAGAGTATCGTTATTGGCATTGTAGCAGATATTGCGGCAGGAAAAGGAACGCTAGCAACGTATGTAAACAATCACTATACAGCAAAAACATTACGATTTTCTACCGTACTCAGAGATATCCTCGATCGACTCTACCTTGAACAAAGTCGCAAAAATCTTGCCGATCTCGCCAACGCACTTCGTCAAACATTTGGATCAGATATTTTGGCAACAACACTCGTGAATGATGCAAACAATGCCGATGTAGACATTATTCTTGTAGAAGGGATTCGGAGTCAAGGAGAATTAGATCTTATAACATCTCTCCCAAATGCACACATTATTTACCTCACCGCAAATCCCCATATCCGCTGGAAACGAGTAGTTGAACGAAATGAAAATCCTGGTGATGCCCAAAAAACCTTCGAACAATTTCAACAAGATGAAACACATGAATCAGACAAATACGCCACACATCTTGGTGCTCAAGCAGAGTACAAAATTATAAATGAACAAGATTTACCAACACTCTATACACAAATAGACAACATCATTAATCCCCTTCTCCATGAACGTACAAATTAAACGCATAGACAACACACTGCCTCTTCCAAAATATGAAACCACTGGCGCAGCAGGATTCGATATCTATGCAAGAGAATCCATCACCATAGCACCACAAGAAGTTATCCGTATTCCAACAAATCTTGTTATTGCCACCCCACCAGGATACATGCTTGCAGTAAGCCTTCGCTCTAGTGCACCAAAGAAAAAAGGAATATCAATCCCCCATGGCTATGGCATTATCGATTCAGACTACTGTGGAAATGATGACGAAATTTTATTACAAGTAATCAATCACACAACAACTCCCGTACAAATAGAAAAAGGAGAACGAATCGGACAAGGCGTCTTTATCCCAATAACACAAGCGACATGGGAAGAAGTTAATACCATGTCAGCAAACAATCGAGGTGGATTTGGCACTACAGGATAACATGCAAAATAGTGTATAATAGAGAATAATAACATTCTCTATTTTTTTATGGCATTACTTGAACGATTTAATCCATTTAAACGAAAAAAAGAAAAGGAAAAAAATGAGACAACACTTCCTGCTCAAGAAGTCATCAAAAAAATTGATGTATTATTTGAATTAACTACTAACGACGAGAGTGACGCCCAAACACAAGCCATTATTCACGACATCACCAATCCAAATTACCAAACTCCCCAATCATTAGAACAAATCATACATAATATAGATGAACGCTCTATAGTAGCCTATCATCCTCAATTTTCACGAATAAAAGAAATCCGTACCGCAGTAGAACAATCTATACAAAACCAAGAACAAAAAGCGTCCGAGGCAATAGATCTGTGGTTTAATGAAAAAGAAAAAAATATACCTATTGACCAAAATCCTCATTTCCAAAAAAATATAAATGCATTAAAAGAAACATTTAACAAAGAATTTTCTCCCCCAACAGCAACCGAAATAAAAAAAGAAAATAAACAAACAGATAACACATCAGAAGCACCACAAACCCCAAAAACGTCAGAGCAAGAAGAAAAAAATGGATATAAAATTTACGATCTCATCCAAAAAAGAAAACGACTTTCAAAACAAGATCAAGCACTATTTGATACCTTAGTCATGTTTTTTGAAGCAGAATATGGGAATGATATCGCCACAAAAAAAAGAATCCAAGCATATATAAAAAATAATGAAGCTACTGGTGGCGTTTATATTTCTGAAAAACTAAAAAAATTACTTGAACCAACAGGACTTTTGGAACCTATCGAAGAATCCCAAACACCGCCACCACCCGAAAATGTTCCAGAACAAACACAACTCCAAGAACCAGCAACAACACCCCCTCTTTCCAATGAAAATGTTAAAAAACAAACAAATATTGTACTCCCCGAACAAACTATTCTTTCTTCAAACACAACAAACGGACCACCAAGCCCAAAACAAACACACCCACAAGAACTAACAGAAACATCTTCTCCATCCACTGAAAATAGTCCAGAACCACCAGTTCCACAAGAGGAAGAAATTTCCCTAGAACCAATTACGTTATCCCCTGAAACACTCCACGCAATTGAACAAGCGATTGAAGCAGCTTCCCTCAAAGATGAAATTCATCGCCCATTATTAGTGCTTCACAATGTTGTTCAACATATTCCAGGGGCAGAACATATTCCCATGCTGATTAGCAGAACAAGCACCGCCCAAGAAAAATATCAACACATTGCGAAACTCATTAGCATATTAGGAAAAGTAACAAATGAACAATTTGGAGATGATTCTCTGAATATATTAAATAGTCTAGCACAACATACAGAAGCAATGGTCAGAAATTTTGAAATTTCTACCCAACAGCCAGAAAGCATTACTGATTGGGAAGCCTTAAAAAATGTATGGCCAACCGAATACGTTCATCTAGAAAAAACATATAAAAGATATATTGAATTTTGTAAACCAAACCCCTGGCATGTTCACGTATTTTTAGAAGACATGTCTCTCAATCAATTTAAAAAATTAGCAGAAACAGAACCAGAAAAACTTCGGACACTGATAAATACGTCATACCAAGAAATGCGAACTCAACTAGAACAAGAAGCTGGACAAAAACGAGTTGCCAAACTCGATGAATTTCATAAACAAGTTATCCAAAAAGCAGAAGACATCCGAGAACGATTTATTGAACAAAACAAACCTGGCAAAGAAGAACCACAAAAAGGCGAAGAACCTTCAGAAGAAACTCACGAACCTGTTCCAGAAATTTTGGCAAAAAATGATACAGAAAAACTCCATCTCGCCATATACAAATTTATGGAGGTACTCCTCACCAAAAAAGAACAACTTCAAAAAATTATAGATACCATTATTGGACAAATATACAAAAAGACAGGAAAAGCTCTTCTGCTTGACGATGAATTCACTCCATCACTTGAAACACACATTGGAAAAGATGAACAAACAGCAAGAGACATCAAAAAACTCATCGAAAAAATAGATGAACTTGAAGAAATAATAATCAACCAACTACAAGTTACACAACAACAATCAGAACATCTTGATCAATTAGACGCAACAATACATACCATCTACCAATCAGAATATACCGATATACAGCACCTTATACACAAACTTTCAAAAACATCATTTTTTCAAAAACGAACTCAACAGAAATTCCTTATCACCATGCAAAAAAACCTGGAAAAAACATTTAAACACATACGAAAAAACATTCCTCTTGCCAAAAAAGAACGGGAACAGAAAGAAACAACTGAACAACAGCATGAGTCTTCTCAAGAACCAAAAATAGAAACACCTCACGATATGACACAACCACCAGAAACAGCTGAAGCCCCTCCAACAGAAACAAGCAAAACACTTACCGCTCTGCACACATTCTTTGCTGAAAACATAAAAAAGAAACTTGAACATATCCACGAGGAACTGCAACAACTGCCTAATAAAGAAAAATATATCCTGGTCCAAAAAATATTACAGAACGTAACAGAAGATTTTACCAACACCCTCACCAGACTAAAAAACATCCAAGACAAAATAACAGCAAAACAACCCTTACTACAAAATTGGAGAGCCATTCATGATGATTTAACGATATCAATAGATAGATTTGATGCAGTAACCAATTTGCTAAACCTACGAAAAGATGAAGAAAAAAATGAACATCTTATTTCTACATTAGAAAATACCCTAACAGAAGCAAAAAATCATCTAGCAGAAGCAAATAGAGCTATAGAAATAAGTGTTGAAATACCAGAAGCAGAACAAGAACGAGTAAAAGAATTATTTGCCTATAAAACAACGGAAATACAAATATTAGGCCCTGACCATTATATTGCAGGAAAATATGGGACAACAACAAAAACAGGAAAAGAAGTAAAAAAACAACTAGAATCATCAAAAACCATTGCCTTGGGAGATGCACACGCAAGTGCATTAAAAATTTTAGAAACAGCAATCATAGCGGGATTGGTCGCTATGCCAGAAGAAAAGGCAAAAGCATTTAAACAAATGTACAAACAACTAGTAGAAACAACAACCGATAAGACATCATTTAGACAAACAGAATCCAAAATAATACAGCTCATCCAAAGCGTTCGTTGGTCTGGAAAAGAAAGAGAATACGTTCTCATAGGAGATACCATAAACGACAGAGGCGCCTCTGACAAAATTGTATTAGCACTCATGGAACAAATACAAGAAACAGGAGGAAACACCACAACACTCGCATCAAATCATGATTTTGATATCGTTATTGAATATGCAAACATGATTGATCCTTCATTCAACACAAACACAATCCACCCACAACAAACATTATCAAGAAGACGATCATATACCGAACACAGAGACAAACAACCAATGACTGAACAATACCTCCCCTACGTGCAAAAACAAAAACTACTCCATTACAATCCAGACACCAACACGTTATTTGCTCATGCGCTCATCACTCCAGAAGACATCGATATAATAAAAGAGCATATTGGATTTACCCAAAAAATTACAGAACAAAATATTAGCGACTTTATTGAACAAACAAATGCGTGGTATACAAAAACGGTAAACAGTCTTATGGATGAATCAAAAACACTCCAAGAAAGAATAGATATTGAATCCATAAAAACTATAAGAAGCTTTGTATGGACAAGAAATAAAAGAATGTTTAGTTCACCAACAGGAGGCTATAGCTCGCAAGAGGAACTGCCATTATATGGAATAGTAAAACGATTTGTTCATGGTCATGATCAAGAACAAGATAGAGAATCTCCATACAATTTAATTCAAAAAAATGAAGATTCCACCGCAACAGAAGCATACAAATATGATGCAAACCCAGACGAATATCGAATAGCCAATATTGATAGCGATCTACGAAAAGGATATTCAGGAACCGTCGAACTTGAAGAAACCAATCTTACAAACATATACGCCGTCTAACAAAAATCCCTCAACAGAGGGATTTTTGCTTGGCTGAATAAGGAATGATACAATAGGCACAATTCATATTCTAACCTTGTACTATGAAAGCATATCTTGATATTGTAAAAAACATCCTCGAAAACGGACAAAAAAAACATGATCGCACAGGAACAGGAACAATCGCCATAGCAGGAGCAATGTTCGAACATGACATGAAACAAGGATTTCCCCTCCTCACAACAAAAAAAATGCCCTACAAAATCATTGCATCCGAACTCGAATTTTTTATAAAAGGAATGACAGACAAACAGTGGCTCATTGATCAAAAAAATCATATCTGGGACGAATGGTGTAATCCCAAAAAAGTTCCCTATGCGCACGATGAAGAAACAAAAAAACGCATGATGGCAGAACGAGATCTTGGCCCCGTATACGGATTCCAATGGCGACACTACAACGGGGAATACAAAAATTTTGATAGCGACTACAGCAATCAAGGAGTGGATCAACTCAAAAAAGTTGTTGATACACTAAAAACAAACCCACACGATAGACGAATGATTGTGTGTGCCTGGAACCCGTCTATGCTTGATCAGATGGCACTTCCCCCTTGCCATTTTGTATGGCAAGTAACCGTTATCAACGGTCACCTCAATTTAATGTGGATGCAACGATCCGTAGACGTTATGCTCGGATTACCATTCAATATAGCCAGCTATGCAACGCTTCTTCATCTTCTTGCCAAAGAAGCTGGGCTACAAGAAGGAAGACTCATCGGGTTTCTTGGAGATGTACATATTTACGCAAATCACATGGATGGTGCAAAAGAACAACTCAACAGAGACCCAAACACATACAAACTTCCACAATTGGTAACAGAACAATTTACCAACATTTTTGATTGGAAATATAGCGATAGCACCATACAAAATTACAAAAGCCATCCACGAATTCACTTCGATATCGCTATCTAATATATGCCAATTTCTCTCATCGCCGCAATTTCACAAAATAACTGCATTGGAAACAATGGCACTCTTCCCTGGCATCTTCCAGAAGATTTAAAACACTTCAAAAACATAACAACAAGACACACCGTCCTTATGGGAAGAAAAACATGGGAATCTATCCCACAAAAATTTCGCCCCCTCCCAAATCGAAAAAATATTATCATCACTACACAAACAGAGTATACAGCGCCAGAAGGAGTCCTCATCTACCATTCATTAGAAAAAGCATTTGCCAATCATAAAACAGAGCAACTCTTTGTTATTGGTGGTGGAAACATCTACCATGAAACCATCCCCTACGCAGACACCCTCTACATTACAAAAGTTCCACAAATAATAGATGGAGATACATTCTTTCCAGAAATAAATCTAACCATCTGGGAAAAAACAGAAGAAAAACAGCAAGGAGAACTTACATTCATCACATACAAACGTATATAACAAACAACGTTAAACACCCTAGTAATTTTGGTCCTGTTACGAACAAAATGACATAAAAAACCAATATGAAAAAAGGAACATTCATTGTCCTCTACGGCATCAACAATCTGGGAAAATCCACCCAAGCCAAAAAGCTCGTAGATCGCATGAACACCGAAGGACATCCAACTGAGTACCTAAAGTACCCAGTCTATAATCTTGCCCCCTCAGGACCAATGATCAATGCCTATCTCCGTGAAGGCAATCCATACAATCTTACCGCAAAAGAAGCACAGCTCCTCTACGTCCTAAACAGAACACAATACGAACCAATCCTCAAACAAAAACTTGCACAAGGAATAAACATCATAGTAGAAGATTACATAGGAACGGGCATCTGCTGGGGGATAGGCTTTGGTATTGAAAAAGAATTCATGAAAAAAATAAATGAACACCTCCTTCCAGAAGACCTAGTATTTTTATTCCAAGGAAAACGATTTAGCGAAGCCATAGAAAAAAATCATGAACATGAAACAAATGACCCACTCATAGAAAAGGTACAAGACATCCACAAACGATTAGGAAAAGAACATAACTGGATTACCATAGATGCAAACCAACCCATAGATACCATTCATCAAGAACTGTGGAATCATATACAAAAAATACTCTAAACTATGCTATAATAGACAAAATATCATTACTTAATTTATCCGTTAATATCACTTCTATGTTACTCTCAGCCGGAGGTATTATTTCAAGGAGTGTTGCACTCTACAAAGAACACAAACAACTCTATCTGCAATACATGATTGCCCTCTTTATTCCAACAGCACTCATTAGCATATTTGGAGCAGTATTTAATCTTATTAGTGCCAACAAAGGCACAATAAATCCATTATTTACTGGCACATTTTTTATACTTATCCTGGGAGGAACATTTATCGCCTTTTGGATTTCATTAGGATTTATCAAAGCAATCGCTCAAACATACAAAAAAGAACCCATCACTCCCATAAAACAACAGCTTTACAACGTAAAACAATACGTTTGGCCATCAATCATTGTTTCTTTCCTCACAGGAATCATAGTACTTGGAGGAACACTACTCTTGATCATCCCTGGAATAATATTTGCAATTTGGTTTAGCTTTGTTGTCTATGAAATTGTCCTCAATGACAGCGCAAGTATAGCATCACTAAAAACAAGTAAAATGCTCGTCAACGGTAGATGGTGGAAAGTATTTTGGCGCTTACTCGCCCCAGGATTTATTTTTGGACTTCTTACCATCCTCTTGCAAGGAATAATAAATTTTCCGCTCACATTCGTGGAAGCATCTTCAACAGGAGGACTACTCATCATTATGTTTTTCACCCTGTTATCAAATGTTGCGAGCATCCTTGTAATGCCACTAACCACTGCCGCCCCTACTATTCTGTACCTCGAATTGAAAAACATGCCAGTAACAACAAAAAAAGAAATTCACGCATAAACACAACAAAAAAAAGAAAACGCCCAAAAAATATGGGCGTTTTTTTATACAAAAAAAGCACAAGATACCCTTAACTGTCCAAGCCCAAAACAAGTTTGAAATTATCTACTCTTCATGCTACAATCCAAACAATTAACCAAGCTGTAGCAAGCAAAATCAGCACCAACGTGTTACCCGAGAAAACGTATGTATATCCCGATAATTGGCATGGAAGTTCATGTAGAGCTCAACACAAAAAGCAAAATGTTTTGCTCATGTAAAAACAATCCAGAAGAAAGCCCAAACACCAACATTTGTAATATTTGCGTTGGTCATCCAGGATCACTCCCTGTACCAAATAAACAAGCTATACAATCTACCGTCCTTATAGGAAAAGCACTTGGTTGCCACATTCGCAAACAATCAAAATTTGATCGAAAACATTACTTCTATCCAGATCTTCCAAAAGGATACCAAATTTCTCAATACGACGAACCAATTGCTGAAAAAGGAACATTCACCCTCGCCTTTCCACTAGAAGAAAATATTCGCGACACCGCCACCATTGGAATCACCCGTGCCCATTTAGAAGAAGACACCGCAAAACTCCTCCACGACAACGATGGCAGCACTCTCGTTGATTTTAATAGATCAAGCGTTCCCCTTGTAGAAATTGTAACTGACCCTGATTTCAAAACCGCTCTCGAAGCAAAAACCTTTTGCCAAGAACTTCGAACGCTCTTACGAACACTCGGCGTAAGTGATGCAGACATGGAAAAAGGACACATGCGATGTGAAGCAAACATTTCCATGCAAGAAGCCGGACAGTTTGAAATTGTAGACGGTGTAGTAAAACCACTCGGAAATTATCAACTCAACAACAAAGTTGAACTAAAAAATATCAACTCATTTAAAGCAATAGAAAAAGCCATCAACTTTGAAATCACCAGACAAACAGCACTTCTAGAAAACAACGAAACATGGGAACAACAAACTCGCGGCTGGGATCAAAATACAGGAAAAACAGTGCTTCAACGGATAAAAGAAAATGCGGCAGATTACCGATACTTTCCAGAGCCAGACATTCCCCCATTTCATCCACTACAAATTGCAGGAGACATCTATATCCCCGAACTTCCCATCCAAAAACGAATGCGTTTTCGTGATGAATACGGATTTTCCTATCAAGATGCAAAACTCCTTACCGACGATCAAAAATGGGCAGACTTTACCGAACAAACCATGAGTGAACTGGTAGACTGGCTATACACCCTTCCCGAAATAAAAGGAACCACAAATGATATACAAGAACAAAAAAAAGAACAACTTGCTCGCCTAGCGAGTGGCTGGCTCACCACCAAATTAATGGGAGCACTAAACGAATCAGGCATACAGCTTCAAGAACTTCATTTCACTCCAGAAAATTTTGCTGAACTTGTAGCACTAATCTACGCGGGAAGAGTAAACGCAACCAATGCACAAAAAATTCTTGCAGACATGATCGAAAACAAAAACAACATCGACCCAACACACATCATGGAAGAAAAAGGATACGGACAAATAAGCGACGAGAAAAAAATCAATGACATCATCGAACAAGTTATCAAAGAATATCCCGTTCAAGTTGAACAATTCAAATCAGGAAAAGACCCTATTATAAAATTTCTCATCGGAATGGTCATGAAAGCAACGGAAGGAAGTGCAGAACCCCAAATAGTAGAAAAACTCCTCAGAGAACAACTCTCCTAACAAAAATAGCTTGTATAAAACAAGCTATTTTTTATCTAAAAAGTCATCAAGAAGAAAGATCATCTTCTTCTTTTTTTTTTTCATTCATCAAACGACGAATATGTCGCCAACGCTGTTCATCTGCAGCTTCCTGTCCTTCAACATCTCCATCATAAATCGTATAGTTTGATAAATGACTATGTGAAACACTCGCAGAAGCATTTCTCCCCTCAGAACCAATAGAAACAGCAGGACGTTGTCCTTTTTGTCTCGCACGTGCATCAGCAACCTGATTCATAGACACTTTGGCATTTGTTCTATCCTTATGCTGACCAAGATGTGACACAGACAAATCTTGCGCATGACGACCCAACTGTGACGCACTTATCGCAGGATGTTGTGGTAAGGAAGATCCAGAACCAGGAAGAATTGGTGGTAAATTTGTTGGACTCATAACGACAAAAAAAGAATAGTATCTCTATACTACCCAAAACAACAAAATACTACAAGCAACATAAGACCTATCAAAAAACTCACTCTCACGATAAAAATTGCGTAGCAAGAGCAACTGCTTCATCATACGTATCTACCCAAATAATACGTTTATCTCGCTTAAACCAGGTAGACTGACGCTTTGCAAATCGTCGTGTGTCCCGTTTAAGTTCAGCAACAGCATCTTCAAAAGATTGTATTCCTTCAATATACGCACGAAACTGCCTATACCCAATACCACTCATACTTGGCAAATCCCAACTATATTTTTGCTTAAGTAATCCTCGAATTTCTTCTTCTAATCCATCCTGTACCATCTGATCAACACGTGTATCAATACGCTGATACAGCGTTTCCTTATCAACACGAATACCCAATTGTAAAATATCAAACACGGGCGTCCCCTTTTTTTTCTGCCCAGAAAAAGATTCCCCCGTAAAAATACATACCTCAAGTGCCCGAATAATCCTTCGTTTATTTTTTACATCAATTGTTTGAACAGCCACAGGATCCATAGAGGAAAGCAATTGCATCAATTCTTCCGTAGTTTTTTGCTCCAAACTTTCTCGTAATGCCTTATTCGGAGGCACCCGAGGAATATATAAATTATCAACAATAGAAGAAATATATAATCCCGTTCCACCAACAATCATAGGAATTTTTCCTGCCTGATGTGCCATTTTTCCATATTTAATGGCCTTATCACGAAACTGAGCCACAGTAAATCGTTTTCCTGGATTCAAAAAATCTACAAGATGATGAGGAACATCTTCCACAAAATATGTCCGACGAGGACCAGACCAACCAAATGCCAAATGCCACTCCCCCAACGCTTTTGCTGTACCAATATCCATTTTTTTATAAATCTGCCGAGAATCAGCAGAAATAATTTCTCCATCAAATTGTTTTGCTAATTGCAAACTCAAGCCAGTTTTTCCACTCGCTGTAGGCCCAAGAAGAACCACTAATTTTGGCAATGATTCACTCATAAAAAATTCTTATTGGCTTTATGAAGACACAAGTATTTTCCCCCACAGCATCCACTCATCGGCTTTATAAATAGCCACATCTTGAATAGTCCCAACCATGTCAGAATTTCCTTTAAATCGAACACGCTTCATCTCCCGAGAATTGCCTGTACAATATTCGTGTTCATAGTGATCAACAAGGACAGACACTGTTGTCTGTTTATACACCTGATTCTTTCGAAAAACAATACCTTCCATCAAATGCTGCAATGCCCACCAACGTTTTTTCTTTTCCTCTTTAGGGACATCATCAGAAAATGCACGCGCAGCAACTGTGTGTGTTCTTTCAGAATATTGTGCAGTATACGAAATATCAAAATCACACAGATCATACAGCGAATAGGTATCAGCAAATTGTTCCTCCGTCTCACCACAAAATCCCACAATAATATCAGTTCCTATAGCAATGTTAGGTTTTTTTGCCCGAATTCGCTCAATAAGATGAATATAAAAATCTCGATCATGCCGACGATTCATTTTTTTCAACATATCGCTATTTCCTGACTGAACTGGCAAATGAAGAAAATTAACCTGCTTAGGTAAAGTAAGCGCATCAATCACCTCATCGGTCATATATAACGGATGTGGCGCAGTATAATGAATACGAGCAATCCCCTCAATCTGATTCAATTCCCAAAGCAACTTAGCAAAATCACTCTCTTGGTAAAGATTATTGGAAGAAAAATAATCAGGATCTGGAGCAATATAATGATTCACAATTTGCCCAAGCAACGTTATTTCCAAACAACCCTGTACAGCCAACGTACGAACCTCTTGCAAAATATCATGGAGCGGCCGATTTATTTCCAAACCACGAGAAAATGGCACCACACAATACGTACAAAAATGATTACACCCTGTCTGAATGGTAACAAATGCCTGAACAGTATGAGTGTGTGTTGGTTGTAACGCAAGATAATCTTCTTCCAAATCCTCCATTGGTCGAAAATTTGGATTTAACTCCATAAGCCATTTTGGCAAATGAATCATATCTTTTGTGGGAAAAAATAAATCAACTTCTGGCAACAATGCTCGCATTCTTCCATCACGATCTCTTCCTGGCATACAGCCCGTAATTCCCACAATAAGATCAGGCCGTTTTTTCTTCAACTTTTTAAATTTTCGCGCTAACCCAAAAACTCGATCTTCAGCACTTTGCCGTACCGAACAACTATTCATAAAAATAACATCAGCATCTTTTTCATGCGAAGTTTCTTTCATACCCATAGCGCCAAGCAAAGTAGCAAGTCGCTCTGAATCGTTTTTGTTCATCTGGCAACCAAAGGTAATAATATGATAAAAATACCCTTTTTTAGCAGTATATTGCGTATTTTTCATAGGAATACAGTAGGCAAAAATATACATCAATTACCCAAAAAAATCAATGGATCCCCCTACTGATAGTAGGACAAAAAAAAATACGGTATACTGTGGGTAACATCTAATAACAATCTTATGAATCATGAAGACTCTGGGAATTATCCCCTACAGGAAGAACATATCCTTCCAAAAAATGAAGCCCCAACAGCCAACATGAAAGACATGCCTCTGGAAGAACTTTGGAATACCGCACAAGACAGCATGACCGATGAAACAATAACAAATGAACAATTGCAAAAAATAAATGTTCTTATTGAACAAAGATTATTAGAAACTCCACTGGTAGATGTAAGAAAATTTGTTGACATCAATCAACACGCAAGAAATATAGACCCTGAAGAAAAACAAGAACTTCAAGATCTTCTCATGAGTAAAATAAGAAGTGCAAATGTACAAGAACTCAGTGAACTCCTCAACTATTTCAAACAAGATGAAACAAAACACAGCCAAGACATTAAACGAGTAAAATCCATAATGGAACGAAGAATACAAGCAAGAGAACAGATCATGAATAAAAACATTGATAGATTCACACAAAAATTAGAAGGGAAAACCTTACAACAAATAGATGGACTTCTCCAAAAAATGAAAGAACGTACCGCCATGCTAAATGCACAACATACCGGAAAATCTGGAGATACCTACGAACGAACAGTCCTCATGGAACTAGTACAATCTATTCAACATAAACGAAAAGAAGAAGAACAACGACATGATGAAGAACAAATAAGACACATACGAGAATCCATTGACGCACCTTCTTCTCTAGAAGAACTTGTTCAGAATGAACAAAACAAGCTAGATACGAGAGCAACCATTACCCCCCGAGCAAAAGCAAGAGGGAAAGGAATTGAACGTCAATATGATCTGCTAGAAAAAAATAGACCAACAGCACAAAATGACATTCAAAAATTATTACTTGAAAATCTTACCCCTGAAGATATACAACAACTAGAAGCACTTGGTGTTCATACACAAACCATAAAAGAAGGAACACCAGGAAGAAAAGGATACACCCTATATGGCAGTGAAA
>Ga0210041_1000925_pt1 | contig 30232 bp, 31 predicted proteins | sample CryGeymeta201503_FD_183973 | JGI IMG/M metagenome (GOLD analysis project Ga0210041, IMG submission 183973) | Groundwater microbial communities from Crystal Geyser aquifers in Utah, USA - Crystal Geyser metaG 2015-03 (SPAdes) (version 2) | ecosystem: Environmental > Aquatic > Deep subsurface >... | reverse complement strand
TGATCTGGCGGCAGAAATGGCCAACCAGGCGTCAGGCTGAAGCTGCCATCTTCCAATACATCAACGGGTTCTACAACACCCGCAGGCGCCACTCATATCTGGGCGGCATCAGCCCGCTCGCATTCGAGGCCAAGGTGGCATAAAGAGATCGGTGACCGGCGCAAAACCGTTACAAGTCCACCCTGTTTGCCCACGTTCGTGCAGATCCCTCTGTTGTATTGATGAATATCCACGGCATCTCAACGCGTACAAATACGCAAACCTGACCCGATGGCTGGCTCCCTTATCGTTAACGACGAAACCGACAAACACGCAGGCCTGCGTGTGGTGGGTCGGTTGCAGATGGCCATTGCCGTACCCGCAATGAGCAACCGCACGCAGTTGAGAATGATGCCGCTTCGTCACGTCATTGGAGCGCACGCCTTGCCCGCGTCGCTGAACATTAAGGCGTCCTGTGCTTTGCAAATCCATCCGTCGGGATAGCTCAGCATGGGCGCCGAGCGAGCGCGCCAAAGCGTGCTGTAAAGAGCATGCCTCAAAGCAGGTGATGCGTCAGGGCACGGTGCTTTGTGAGCCAAAGCGGCGCCGGCGGAAGACTCGCAAAGGCGTTTGCAGCTCGCAGCTGAGGCGCTTGGCTCCCTACGGGTAGGAATGCCGGTGATTGCATTCACCAAGACATCCTGTTGGATCTGAATTTCCACAGGGCCTGCTCCGCGCCCGGTCCGGGCAGGGCGCACGAATGGAGTGCGTCCGAGGCAAGTGCTTGCGAGCGCTGCTATCGATGATGCTGCAACCTTGTCCGGTGCGTCCGGGCAGCTTGCAGTGATCAATCTGGCCCCGCAGCCCTGCGAGGTCCTTTTTGCGGGCGGCGCCACCTGTATGTTGAAGGCGCAGCGAGATCCCGTTCGGCGCGCAGACATGGATCATGCATGCGTAGAATTGGCGGTAGCGAATCCATATGAGGGAGGGACCCTCGCTGAGCGCAGTATCAGCACGTTGGATCAAACAGCTCAGATAGAACACCGCGCACGGAAAGCCTAAGTTGAATTACTCATCGACACGGTAAAAAGGCTGATGTATTTCAATGGGACAAAGCGGTTGGGCGCAATCGTTGAAGAGATTGCCCTCCGCGCCGCCAGCCTTTTTTCGGTTGCGCCCCTCAAGGGGCTGGCGGCCCTTGATCATCAAAACCTTTCGCTCTCTACAAGCGAAGTAAAGATACGTGGACGCAATTGTCCGCAGCTCACAGCTCGCTTTGTCGAATGGGGTCCAGAGGCAAGCTCACACCAGTTCGGCACGCAACTGCAGTCTGCGGTGCGATCAACGTATAAATGGCGGACGGGCGAAGGCAATGATGCCGTGCAATTGCCATGGCAGATGCAAAGCCGCTTGCGGACCGGTTCGCCCCGCTTGCAATGCAATGGAGGATTTGCGATGCCCGCGATCGCGATCCGTGACGATCGCGGCCGTGGTTATGTTCTCTTTTCCGCTATCGTGCCTTGCCCAAATACCTGTGAGCGGCCGACCAGCGTAATGGCATGCGTTCGAAGCAGGGTATGATGCAGGCAGCGAGGACGGGAGCAAGCCCGGGCATCAATTTTTTTAGCCAAAGGTGTGGTTTGCACGTTATGCGGCACAGCGATATGCGGCTGTTGCCACCCGTCCTCCGCCACCAGCGTGCGCCAGTACAAGACCAAGCTCCGCCTCCCGTAAACTCCAATCAACATCGTACGCCAACCGGGCCAATCCGGCGCTTACAGACAAGCGGGGTACCCTTTTCGAGGCCGGCTTTACCAAATCGTGAAACGTATCGACGACGTCTTGAGCCCAAGCCTTCCCTTCGTGGATGTCGAGGCTAGGCATAAGGATACCAAACCGCCCCTCATCAAGGAGGCCAAGCTCAAAATCTGCAGGCGCCATCGCTTTAAGGTAGCGGGCGAGAGCTGCCGACATTTCGTCTAGAAAGGCTTGGCCATAACTGAGCCGCAAGGCGGTCATGCAATCGGCCCCCACAACGGCAATCGTGGTTTGGTCACTTTGAAAGAGGTGGCCGGAGATCCGGGAACGAAAGGTATTCCGTCTTGTGAGGCCCGTGTGCGGGTCAGTGACTTGGCGATAAGCCAAGGCATCTTCAAGGTCTCGCAAATGTTGCGCGGATCGGAGTAGGCAAATGGCCCCTTGGGCCGCGCCTCGCTCATCCGCAACGCGCGCCAGGGTCAGTGCATACCACTCCCGTGGATGCGATTGACCGTCGTCCTCGCCGGCATTGCATCCGTTGACGGGAAATTTGGTCCAACCCTTTTGTGCTCGCCCGTTCAAGGCAGCGTCGATGTGTCTGCGCAGGAAATTGACATATCCTCTGTCGGCAAAATCAGTAATGTGAGCTGGCAGGAGATCAGCATGGCTTGCGAAGCCGAGCTTTGCGGCATTGGAAGAAATATTAATGATGAAACCGCGCTGATCGATATTTATAACAATATCGCCAGATATCTTCTCTATTAACTCGTAGTATATCGGGCCATCAAAATCGTCAAAATCGGGCTTCATAATTTTTCCTCAAATTTATCATTATGTAATTATTTTCTTGGAAAAACGCTGAGTGAAACGCCCATTGAAGTAAATTGCTTTGCTGCAATCTGGGTTAGCGCTGGCGCGCGGGCGCCGGAACCCGCGCAAATACCCTACGCAGTTCCGCGCATAGGTCCTGGTTGCGAGTTGGTCGCACCATGCTGCATGGCTTGCCAATAATGAGCTGCTGCATCTGCGAAAAGCAGCTTCCCGCAGGTTCAGGCTCTAGCCGCGTGACAGCACCTACAGCCCCATAAGCGCAACTTAGAACATACCGGGCATCTTCGTATTTTCAGTCGATTTAACGAAGAGGCCATTCGGTTGGGAATGCGAGCAATTTTCCAACTTTTTGATCTGGACAACAGCGACCCGGAACTGAGCCGGGAGCAGTTCCGCTCCTTTCAGGGCCATATTCCGCTGCTATATGGGATTCTCTTGTGCAATACGGTGGCCATCACCGTTACCGCATTTGATCGGCAACACTTCGCCAGGACGCTTTTCAGCCCCTTGGCCATTTGCGTTTTTGTCATCGTCCGCGCGATCTGGTGGCTTCGGCAGGGTAGCGCCAAGCAGTTCGATGATGCTCAGATTGCCAGACACCTCGGACGCACCTGCGCGGTACCGGTGGTGATGACCTTGATTTTCAATCTGTGGGTGGTTTGGGTGTTTCAGGATGCAGGCGCTTACGCGCGCAGCAATCTGACATTCTTTCTCGCGCTGAGCCAGGTCAGCACAGTCTTTTGTCTGATGACCTTGCGTGCGGCTGCCATGCGGGTCGCAGTGGTCAGTACTGTATCGTTCGCGCTGTATTTTTCGTGGGTAGAAGGCGGCCAGTTGCTGCCGCAGTCACTTGTTTTGTGCTGCGTTTGCGGGGGCATGGCGGTCGTCACGCATAGCTTCAATCGGTCATTTTCCGAAGTCGTTCAATCACGCCGGACACTGCATAATCGGCAGCTTGAAACCGAAAAACTGAGCGAGAAAAATCGCCGGATTGCCTTCAGTGATCCGCTCTCCGGCCTTGCAAACCGCCGCGAACTGCTGGCCCGGCTTGACCGGTTCGATGAGCACCAACATTTGCGGGCAGACAGTCTGGCGATTATCTTTTTCGATCTGGATGGCTTCAAGCAGGTCAATGACGAACATGGTCATCAGGCCGGCGACGAGCTGATCCGCACCGTGTGTCATCGCTTGCTCGAGCAATGCCCCGGCCACGCCATTCTCGCCCGGGTCGGTGGAGACGAATTCACGGTATTGCTGGAAGCGGATGACGGCACCGACGGTGCTGAGGCGGTAGCCCTAATGCTGGCGACGCGATTGCTGGAGCAGATGGCGCTGCCGGTGCTGGTGGACCGGCATGTGCTGCAGATCAGTGGATCGATCGGCATCGCGAGCAACACCGATGAAAAGGCCCATCCCCGTGAATTGCTGCGCCGCGCGGATATGGCGATGTATCATGCCAAAACCCAAGGCAAGGCACAGATCGCTATTTACAATGAGGAGCTGGACCAAGGCCGCTTGCGCAGTATCGAGATTGAAGGTCAGATTGGCAGCGGGCTGGGGCGTGGTGAATTTGACATTGCCTATCAGCCTATCATTGACGCAGCCAGCGGCGCGATTGTCGCGACCGAAGCGTTGCTGCGATGGCCGCGCCGTGCGCAAGGTTCACTGCCACCCGATGAATTCATTGAGGTGGCAGAGGCGACGGGCCAGATTCATTCGCTCGGTCTTTATGTGCTTGAACGCGCCTGCCGCGATATCGGAAAATTGCCAGGGCTTGGCCTCAGTGTGAATGTGTCGCCCGCACAATTCCGGCACCCCGGGTTTGAAGGGCAGGTGCTCAACATTCTCCGGCGGACCGGCTTTCCGCCCGAACGTTTGCAACTGGAAATGACCGAAAGCTACCTGCTGACCAACCCTGGGTTGGCGATCAGGGCAACCCAGGCTCTGAGGGCGGCCGGCATCTCGCTCGCTCTGGACGATTTTGGCACCGGCTTCACCAGCATACATTACCTGAAGTCCTATGGCTTCACCCACATTAAAATCGACAAATCTCTGCTGAACGGTCTCGAGCCGGGTAGCAAGGCAGCCATGCTTGTTTCCGGTGCGATTCTTCTGGCCTCTGCCCTGGATATGAATGTGATAGCCGAGGGCGTGGAAAACGAAACGCAAGCGCACGTGCTGCGCGCGCTCGATTGTCATGAAATGCAGGGCTATTTGTTCGGCAAACCGGTTCCATTGTCGGAGTTCAGGCGGTTTTTGGCCCCGTTCGGCGATTTGGAAGAACACGCCCCGGGGCTACGATTGGTGCGTTGAAGGGTGGCCTTCGACATCCAGCCCAAGCGGCGAGAGAGTCCGCCATCACGTACTTTTTGTTGCAAAGAGTTCTCACCGGAAGCGGGGCGTAAAGCGCAATTCGGTTTCGTATTATCATCAGGCGGTTGCGTCTTGAACGCCCCGGTGCGGGTCGCATTGCGCCGTTCGGTATCGTGCTGGAACAGGCTCGCGGCGACAGCGAGACCCTTGGCCGCGAATTGCGCTTCGTCATGGTCGCTGAGGAAGGCAATTGCCTCTCCAACCGCGCACATCAACAGTCCTCCGGCGGCAACAAAAGGGCGGTCAAACGTGCTTATCTTGTCGTAATGATTAGCGTGATGCGGCGGCGCTTCTCCCTGTAGAATGTGAATTTTGCTGCAGGGCTTAAAAGCGACGCGTTTCACACCGACCGAATGCAACCTTGGCAACGCACAGGTGATGGCCGGAATCGTGATAGGACCGAACAACCAAACTGCGGTCCGCCGCACATGGCCTGTCTCCTGCTTTTTACGTGCAGAACCGTGGCTTCGGACTGGGCAAGACATTTCGTCCCGGCGTGCAGCCTACCGATCAGCCAAGCCAACGGGCTGGCGGCGCGAAGCCTTCGGACATGTGAGCCGGTTTCCGGTTTTTGCCTTCCCATAGATCTGCTAGGTCAAGGTTAAATGGAATTCCATTGTCGGCGATTTAGGAAAAAAAGCGCGATCTTTCCGATGAATTGGCAAATGTGAGGTTATGGAAAAATCTGCGCTCACCTGCGCTGTTCGCGTTATTTCCCTTGCGGCCGCACTGCTGGCCCCTGCTTCTCTGACTGCGAAACCCCAGGATGTGCGTGTGCGCAACCAGAGTGATCTGAGTTTTGGGACCTTCATGGTCGTCGATAAAGGGTCACGCAGCGTAAGCGCGACAGGAGCGGTCGCTGACAGGGCCATCGTCACGCTTGAGGGCCGCCAGCCCAGTCCTGCCCGTTTTACGGTCGAGTATGATCGCGGAAACGAGAGCAAACAGGTGCTGGAAGTGACAATTGAGCTCGTCATGTCGGCACCCAGCAGTGTGCGGTTTGGAGGCGTGGATGCGCGGTTGTCTGCCTTCGAAACGGACTTGCCCGGCCATTCTCGCGTGACATCGGGCGAGGCGATGACGGTTCGTTTGACAAATTGCCGCACGAGAGTTTGTTCGAGAACTTTCGCCATAGGCGGGCGGTTGGACCTCACGCGCAGTTTTGGCGGAGCGAAGATCGATATTCCCATCATCGTCGACGCCAGGATCACGGGTAGCGAGCGGTTGTGATTGAAGGGCGGACATGTGATGCCATCAGGTGTCTGCTGCAGACATTCCCCTTGGGTTTGCTTATGGCGACGCCATCCCTCGGTGCGCAAAACACCGCGTACGCATCCGGCCGCGCTGAAGCGGAAGTTGTCATTCCGCTTCGCGCCGTTCCGCTGTCGGTCCTTTCCTTCGGCTCTATCGTGGTTGGCTCTGCAGGACGGGGCACGGTTGAAGTTGCTCCGGATGGATCGCAGCCGCGTTACACCAATACGGCAAGGTCGCCTTGTTCGACGGGTGCGGACTGCATGCCTCACCGGGCTAGCTTCGGTGTTTTTGGCGAGCCGAACAGAAGTTACCGCGTATCGTTACCCCCGCAAATTACGGCATATGGCGTAAGAACCGACGTTAGTCTGACGGTTGTCGGTCTAGAAGCGCGCAGCGCCCATGCTCCTTCCGTCGCGGGCGGGGGGCGACTTGACAAGGCCGGCCGCGACAGTTTTTTCGTAGGCGGAACGCTGCAGGTGCCAGCTCAAACCCCCCCTGATGTGTTCCGCGCCGAAGTCCCTGTCATCGTGACCTACGAATGACGGCGACGCGCGCCGATTTCGCGTCGTGCACTCGAGACGGTGAAGCTTCGTAAGGGCTCAAAATAGAGGAGTGATGGGCAAGGCTCATCACCCCTTCCCACACCGCTATTACGAGCATGCCTCCATGGCGCTGGGCTGCGCCACGGGCGCGTACCCATAACGGTTAACTAAATTTGAATCTGCGATAAGCAACTTCTTAAGTGAACCCCGGTTAATTACGGTTTTGACGGTAACAATTTGCTTACCGTTTTCCATTCGGCCCGTGAAACCTGCACTGGGCCAAGACCAATGAATTCGAAGGGGAAACACCTTGACCAAGTTCTTCGTTCTGGCTGCCAGCGCAGCTCTCATCGGCATTCCGGCGGCTGCTGCTCCGGGTGATACGTCTTCCGCCCAGGGTGCGGCCACAGCCGAGGTGGTTGCTCCGATCACCCTTGAGCATGTTAACGGCGCGGCACTGAATTTCGGCACCTTCACCACGGGTGATGCTGGCGGCACCATTGTTGTGGATCAGACCGGTGTCGGCACATCAACTGGTGAAGTCACCTTGATGGGCGGTTCGGTCGAAGCCGCTGACGCCTTCACCGTAGCGGGCGATCCGAACCGCGCTTTCACCATTGCCACAGCCGGAGGTTCGGTGACCAACGGGACGGACACCATGAATTTCACCACGAGCGCTGCAACCTCCGGCGCGCTTGACGCAGCTGGCGAATCTGAATTCTCTGTCGGAGGGACACTCAGCGTGGCGGGCGGGGAATCGGCTGGCAATTATGCTGGGTCCTACAACGTGACAGTCGCCTACAACTAAGGCACGCACATCAGGCGCAAGTCGCGGTTCACACAACCTCGTCGTGCGCCTGACGTGCCTGGTCAGCAGGTGATCATGCGCTCTTCTCGATACTCTTTTTGGGCTACCGCCCTCACCGCATTGATGATGGCCGCTCCCGTATCCGCAGAGCCCGGCGCTAGCGCCGAGGGCAGCGGAGTGGCCGCAGCAGAGGTTGTTGATGCGGTCACGATCCGGCGTGTGTCCGATTTGCGTTTCGGTCGCTTCGCCTCGCCAGGCAATGCGAGCACGATCCGGATCAATCTCGATGGCACTTTCAATGCCACCGGCGAAGTGGTGTCGTCTACCGCTCTTTCGCAGCCCGGTAGCGGGCGAGGGCCAGCGCAGTTCACTGTGGATCAAGCGGGCAATTTTGGCGGTACCGTGCGCATTCCGAACACCATTATCATTACGAACGGAAGCGCCAACATGACAGCCAACGCGATCACGGGTCGGCTGGTGGTTGTGTCCGGAATAGGACGCAATCGCGTCTATCGGCTCGATCTGGGCGCCACTTTGCGGATCAACGCCAATCAGGCGCCTGGCACCTATCGTGGTGAATTCGATGTGACCGTAATTTACAACTAACGGCGCCTTACTTACCGCATATTAACCATGTTTGCCGTACACTACGGGGGTACGAAATGCTCTCAGGCGGTAACATGACACGCAAGATTTCCAAATTCCTCCGATTAATCGTTTCCGCCCTGATCCGGCTTGCGGCTTTGGGTCTCGCCGCACCGGTTCTTGGGCAGAGCCTTGCTCTCGAGACTGCTGAAGATGTCGCGGAAGGCGGTGAGCCCTCCGCTACGCTGCCGGCGGTTCAGGCTGGACAGGTGCCGGACGGTTCAGTGGGCGGGATGGGTGACATCAACATCTATCCCCGCCGGATCGTGCTTGACCAGCGCAATCGCGTTGCATCGGTTGGTCTCTACAACAAGATGCCCTTCGAAGGCGAATACGAAATCTCGGTCGCCAATATGATCATGACCGATAGCGGCCAGATCATTCCATTCAGCAACCTGTCCGAGGATCTCGGCAGCCGACAGGTCAAGACAGCGAGTGATATGCTTCGCTGGTCACCGCGCCGCGTGCTGCTGCCAGGTAGCCAGGCTCAGACCGTCCGGATCATGGTGCGGCCGCCTGCCAATCTGCCTGACGGCGAATATCGCGCCCATTTCACTGCTGTGTCGGTCCCTGGTGATATCAATGACGGCTTTTCGATCGACGATGCGCTCGCCGGCGGTGATGAAGGCTCAGGCAACGTAGGTGTAACCATCCGCCCACGTTTTGGCATCTCCATCCCCGTAATTGTCCGCATCGGCGATACGACGCTTGAGGTTGGCCTCAAGGACTTTGCATTGAAGCGCGGCGATGGCGGTTCGCAAGTCTCGCTCACGATCACGCGCAGCGGGACGCGATCGGCGTATGGCGACCTGATCATCACGGCACCGGGTCAGGATGAACCGCTCGTTGTGGCGCGAGGGGTTGGCGTCTATCCTGAAATCGACGCGCGCAAGGTGCGTTTCGCGACCAACCCGGCATTCGACCTCAAGCGCCTGACCTCTGGCATGAGTGTCACGGTTGCCTTCGTCGATGACGATGTCGCCCCGGGCGAGATTCTGGCCAGGCAGACGTTTGTTGTTCCGTGAGCGCTTTCAGCAAAATCGGCGCTCTTGCGGCGATAGCCGCGCTGCTCGGATTGGCGGGTGGTCCGATTACAGCTCGGCCACCCGGCTATGCCCCGGCAAAGTTGTCTTCGCCCGCAGCCGTCTTTGCACTTGTTGCGGACAATCCGGTTCTGGTTGCCAACCAAGCCAAGCTTGCCCAGGACGTCGGACAACTTGCTGAGCCCACAGCCACGGCAAGAAGCTCTTCAAGCTCGATCCCGAGCCAAAAGCCGAGTGGCTTGAACGGCTTTTTCGCTGTGGCCCGCCCCGGGGATGGTTTGCCACCCGGGAGCGTCAAACTCGCGGGCTCCCCCGGTTCTGAAATTCAACAAAGGTCTGCTGTTTCCATATCAGCCGCATACGGCCCTTTCAGCTTTCGGCTAGACCATCCAGACGCCTTGATAGAACCAAGGGCAACGATCCCGCTGGTGCGGGGCCCATATGATCGCCTCTCTCCGGATTATCCAGGCGTACCCCCTTCCTTGGGCCGGGCTCCTGCCAACGCGCGCGATGACCGGAGGGCAGTAGTTCAGACCGCCCCGGACCTGCAGGCTGCTGAAGCCACCCCCGTTCTTGCATCAGCCGTTGTCGGACCCGAGAGTGCTCCGCAAATTGACCGGGCTTCAAAGTCACAGACGATGTCGGCCGCCGGTGAGGACAGTCCTGCAAGAGTTCGCAATATCGCAGGTGATGCTTTTGCTGCTGCTGTTCCCGTCAGCCCTTTAAATTTTCCCATCGCGTCTGGCAGCCAGACCGGTTTGCCGGAAGGGAAGCAGACGGCGGAGCTGGCGCCTCAGCAGCAGCAAAACTTTGATATCCGGCCTGGCACCCGCACATTCCCTGTAGAAGAGCGTGAACCCGCTTTCAACAGCAATGACGAATTGATCTTGCAGGTAAAGATCAAGGGGTTCGATGCAACCGATACGGTCATCGCTTACGGGACACGCGAGGCAGTTTACCTGCCGGTTGGCGAACTGGCGCACATTCTCGATCTAGCGATCAGGGTGAGCGATGATGGCAATTACGCCAAGGGCTGGTTTCTGGACGAGACGCGAACGCTTGTCGTCAATCTACGCGAGCAGACGCTCATGACACAGGCTGGAGGGCGCCCGCTTAAGCCCGGGGATGCCCAAGCTTTCGATGGGGAAATGTTTCTGCGAAGCGAGCTGTTCGGCGAGATTTTTCCGCTTGAAATGAAGCCTGACTTGAGAGCGCAGGCGATCTATCTGGCCACGTTGGAGCCTTTTCCGTTCGAGGAACGGATGCGGCGCGATGCCGAGCGGGCGCAGCTTGGAGCGAGGGAGGGCAGACCGGAACTGGTGGCTTGGCCACGGCAGGAAACGCCGTGGCTAGTAGCCTCAACGCCCATGGCCGATATCGAGCTGCGCGCGGTTTCGGATTCGGCGATGGGTTCGCGCATCGAAGGCGACCTGCGGCTCGGCGGTGACCTCGCATTCATGACTGCGCAAACCTATTTTTCTGCGACCACGAAGGACGGGCTGGTCGCCTCGCTCATCCAGATGGGGCGCCGCGATGCGCAAGGAGATCTTCTGGGTCCGCTGGAAGCGACCGACTTTCAGTTCGGCGATGTTGCTACGTCTTCAATGCCTTTGGGGCTTCGCGGACAAACCGGGCGCGGCGCATATGTGACAAACCGGCCATTCCAGAATGCATCGGTGTTCGAGCAAATCGACCTGCGCGGCATCTTGCCCAATGGGTACGAGGTGGAACTCTACCGAAATGATATTCTTGTGGGTTCGATCGCCATTGCGGCGAATGATCAATACGAATTTTTGGCGGTTCCGGTCGACTACGGGATCAACGTTTTTCGTCTTGTCTTTTATGGGCCGCAGGGCCAGCGGCGTGAAGAAATTCGGCGGGTTACAGTGGGTGATGGCAGGCTGGCAGCGCGACAATTCGAATATGATGTTAGCGTTGTCCAGCGCGGTGAGAACCTTCTTGGTGTTCAGGGTCCGAACTTCACTCCGATCGAGGGTTTTGGCAGCTGGCAAGCGGCTGCGCGGCTATCATACGGTTTGAATGCAAATGTCACGGCCGTCACAAGTCTCGCCTATTTCGAAGAGGAGGGCGGCAGCCTTGCGGTCGCAACAGCCGGGCTTCGTACTGGACTTGGCGCGCTCGCCATTCGCGCCGACGGTGCGTTTGGCATTGATGGGAGCACAGCAATCGGGGCTGGCATAGGCGGGCGCATATTGGGCGGTGGATTTTCCGTGTCCCACTTTGAATATGGCGGCGGTTTCCGCGACGAAATCCGCATCAATACACGCGATCCCCTGCGCCGTGCGACCGAGCTGGATTTCAACGGTAATATCAAGCTAGTCGGACAAAGCATGCCGATCGCGGCCCGCGTCCGTCACGCTGTATTTGAGAACGGTCGATCCGATACCAGCGCGATCTTCCGAAATTCCTTTCGCATGCCCGGTGTGGTGATGTCGAACACGATGGAATATTCGCGCAATGCCAGTCCCGACGGACCGAGCTTTTCGCAATTGATCGGAAGCTTTGACCTCAACACCCTAAAGCGCTCCCGCGTGCAGATGCGCGCGTCGGTTGGCTATAGCTTGTTGCAAGGGCCTGAAATTACCAATGGTTCTTTGCAAATCGCATATCAGGTCGATGACCGCACAACGGTTACCGGACAGGGCTTCCATTCATTCCAGACAGGCGAATTCGGATTTGGCGCCTCTGCCGTGCGCGAGTTCGACAAATTCACAGTGGCGATTGATGGAAGCTATGCCGTCGAGCAAAGAAGTTACTCGGTTGCGCTGCGATTGGGTTTGAGCTTCGGCCGCGATCCCTCCCGACGCAAATATTTCGTTGGGTCGCCGGGGCAGGCATCGTCAGGGGCGGTGAGCCTGAGAGCATTTCAGGACATGGACGGCAACGGCACTTTCAGCGCTGGCGATGTCCCGATCAAAGATGCACAATTCAATGTCTTCAACAATAACGCGGCGACCGATGAGCGCGGCTTGGCGAGGTTGACGCGGCTTGGCAACGGCAATCCGGTTGCAGTGCAAGTCGATGTATCAAGCCTGCCCGATATCATGATGGCCCCAGCCTCCCGGGCAGTTGAGATCGTACCGCGGGCTGGCCGTATCCACGTGATGGATTTCCCGATTGTCGCCTTGAGCGAGATTGAAGGAACTGTCGTTCTTGAAGCGTCAGAAATGGCGCGCGGCGTTTCTGGCCTAAGACTTCAGCTGCAAGACGCTTTGGGCCATATCGTCGGAACGACGCGGACCGAGCGTGGCGGCGCCTACTTCTTTGAGCAGGTTAAGCCGGGCCGGTTCAAGCTGACGCTTGACCCAGAGCAAGCTCAGCGCATGGGTATTTGCTTGGTGGGAGGTGTGGACGTTATTATCACGCCGAAAGGTGACATATACAAACAGGATGCAAATATTCGCGAATGCCGATAAATGGCTGTTCGAAAGGCATAAAAATTGACCAGCATTGGGAGACACAATAGCTGCGCCCATGTGCGGTTCGCCTAGGGCATAACCGATTTTTTTTTACCGCTGGGCCTCCATCTGGGGCCAGCGCAGTATCCGACCACTGCTGACCATGCAGGCGGCGTACTAGGTAAGCTCGAGATTCTAACCGTAAAGCGCTTAGGGGTCGCGAAGAAAATGGCATTTGTCGGCGCATCTTCATATGCAAGCGTCAAATTGCGTGTGGCGCCGCGTCGCTGGATGCCCGTGTGTTTGGCCTCAGTGCGCAAAGGGCACGGAGATCGAAATACTAGACGCTTGTCGAACCCTTCGTCAATTCTAGGTTCTTCCAGCCCCGGCTCGCCGTCTGCCGCGCCGCACGCTCCTCCTGCTGTCTATGTCCCGGACGTCCCTTACCGCTGCGTTGGCACTCGCCGCCGATGCTATGGCCTATCTTTCTGTGGTAAGCCGCGTTCAAGTCATCCGCGGCACCATCTTGGCGGGTATGGCGGAAATGCGTGGGCAGGGTGCCAGCGTTGGCTTCAGCCACGAACCACCTATGGCCAAGTGCATGAAAAACGGTCTTGGCAATATCCAGGCCAATCGTGATAACTTTCAAGTCAGCCACCTCCCACAATGGTGTTGCAACCCCTCCTTGGCACACAGCGGCCGCCGGGAGGTGCCCACCGCGTCAAGGTTGCAGAGCTGCGATTTCCATCAATTGGGAAACAAGCGATGCGCTTGAATGACGAGCCTGAGCGTCGGAGTAAAGCCGCAGGATCCGTTCCACCTCAAGCGCGCACTGCTGCGCGAGGCGAAACTCATGCCGTAGGCGCGCAAAGATCCGGGGTCCCGTATGTAAGAAGAACACATCCGCCTGCGCCAACCCGCTAGGCAAATAATCCGCAGCAACCGCCCTGCTGAATTTATGGTTTTCAAGTGAACCGTCCCAGATTGGCCAACGGCACCGGGTTGTCTCGACCGCGCCATGAGTGTCAGTCAGCTTAGAAGTTGCGACCCGAAAAGCTCGGATCTCGATTCGGCGCTAAACTCTAGAGCCCCGCGTTCGAGCGGGGTTTTGTGCTTGTTTACACATCAATTCAAACTGCGCTTGCAGGTCTTGGGGTTCCCGTAGTGTGGACGATGGATCGGCGCCTGCCGGTATCCGCGCAGTTTTTGGCCATTCACCAGCAATTCGAGGCTACGGTTTTAGTGCGCGACGAACTGCCCACTCAGCAATCTTCTTGAACTTGCGCACATTGCAAACAAATGTAAACTCGGAACTGCGAGTCGCGCTTTCGGACCTCGCTGCTCAGCGCCGCGCAGAACGTGAGGCAAATTGTCTGAACAGACAGGGCGAAGGGAACGCCTTCCAAGGAACGAAAAATGCAGCCGACCATATTGATGGAACTTGAGACTATCCTCGAGGAACTCGATCATCATGAAGAGACGGTATGCGCTGCGCAGCTTCAGATTGTAATTGATAGCCTCAGGGCGCGGGTATCAGCCCGCAATCAAGCTGCTGCTGCGCTGAAGAGAGCATCCATTCCAAAAGGTAACTTGCCAGCGCGTTTTCGACCTTGAGGCGGCCTGCTTCGGTCAGCAGGACGACATGCCGCCGCCCATCGCGCAGGTCAGGGGCGCGGGTAACAAATTCCATATTCTCGAGAACTTGAAGCCATCGGAGTCCCGTTGTGAGCGGGCATGCGCCGCCAGCGCAGGCGTTGGTGACAGACAATTTCCGATCTTCAATTTTAGCTTGATAAAGGTTGAGTACCATGTCCCAACCCGGGCTGACCGCGAAGCCCGGCAGACCGAAGATTTCATCAACGCTCCGCCGCGCAGCATAGATTTTACTGGCCAGGATCACCATCGTATCATCGTCGAAAGCTGTTTTCGGTTCGCGGTCGGACATTGTTCTCAGGGCAGTAGCAAGAGTTTCCGCACGGTCAGCCAATTTCTCGCGGAACGTAACCTGCTCAATCGGACAGAGGGAAACCTGACTGGCTATGCTGCCGGTTAGCGATGAACTCAACAAACCCTCCTGTGGAGATGATAAAATCACTTGGGCATAATCAGACTTGCATGGCGAAAGATTCGTTGCCGGATTTTTAGCAAGCGCCTTTTTCGCCGAACCGCGCCTAAGCGGATTTTGTGATTTTTCTACCCCAGTAGTGGGACCGAAATTGCGGGGCCGTGCTACGGTCGGCTTACCAAGCGATGCCGGTAATGCATGCTTTCCGGGAAGACGGCGTTTACGCGCATCGTAAGAAAGCGCGTCTCGCTGGTGACGTTCATCGACTTAGCATCGCTCAGTGCAGCACGAGGTCTGTATCAATCCCCCCCTGCCGACTACCCATGAGGCCGTGTTCATCGGCGATGTGATCGATCAGATTTTGGAGATGCCCGACTGCGACCCAATCCCGCCTGAGCGCCAGTTCACTCTGGAGCCTGTGCAGCGCCACGATTTCAGTCTTGATCAGCATTGAATAACCCCACTCATTATGGGGCGATATCTCACCAAAAAGGTTCAATGTCGAGGCGGCTCGTTTGCAGACCTTGCTGCCCTGATCTCGAAAAAAGGCCGGCATGCTTACTGGGATCAGCCCGAAGTGACTGAAAAGTTTCCGTGCCTTCTAAGCCGGTCGGTGCGGCGCCGCCATACCATAGGTGCGACTACTTAAATGCTAATTCGCGGTTTACCATAGCCGGCATGGCAAATCGTAGGTCCATCAAAAAAGGGGGACTGACATGATCATTGCCAGCAATGCTTCTGAGGCGATCATTCTGCATTTTGTCGAGCCTGACACCCAGATGCGAGCTGAACTGGCACGGGTGGCCCTATCCGTCGGCTATCACTGTGAAATCTATGCAGACTATGCCGAGCTGGGACTTTACCCGCCGCAAAGGGGCATCATCATCATCCGAGATGATGTGAATTTCGGTACGGTGGCTGGGGTGCATGATCTACTTATGCGCTTGGGAATTTCGCTGCCTGTCATCGCCATGGATGAAAAGCCAAACCCGTCGCGCGTTGTTCAAGCGATTAAGGATGGCGCGCTCGACTACATCACACTGCCAGTGCGGGCTGACAAACTGGCCGCATGTATTTCAAGCATTGGCCCCGAAGCCGAACAAGTCACAAAGAAACGCCATCGCAGCATCCATGCCCAACGCGCACTGGCACGACTTTCGCCGCGCGAAGCCGAAGTGCTCGATGCGGTTACCAATGGTGGGTCGAACAAGGAGATTGCGCGCCAGCTCCAGATCAGCCCTCGCACGGTTGAGATCCACCGTGCCAATATGATGCGCAAGCTAGGCTTGCGCCACGCTGCAGAAGCTGTCCGGCTGAAAATTGAATCCGGCCTGGAGATTGCTTCGATGCCTATGCCGCAGGCGGCCTGACGGCGCCCCCCTCCTCGATCGTGAGATCCAACAATCGGCCACTGGTTCCTTAGGTGTCAAAACAACGATGCGTCCTATGGCTTGAGGGTAAGCGTCCGTTTTCGGCTTCCCGCAATCGGCGCGACCGCAAGGCTGTATAATTGAGAAAGCATTCGAACAGGAAGGCAACCGATCTTGTTTGCCTCCTGCTCCTCGTTGACAAGAGCGCCCATGCTGCCCCGGATTTGGTTGATACCCCAACCGAAGCTCGCTCATCGCTCCGCAATCATGTAGGCGGACCATCATGCAAGTTTTGATCACCGGAGCGAACGGGCAGCTTGGTCGTTCGTTGCAGCGCTGCGCTCCGAAATGGGCCGAAATCAACGCTCTCGAACGTGACGATTGTGATTTCAGCGAAATCGCAATGCTAACCGCGCGGCTTATCGTCGAGGCACCTGATGTGATCATCAACGCAGCAGCTTACACAGCGGTGGACCAGGCCGAGAATGAGGAAGATTTGGCCCGCATTGTAAATGCCGATGCGGTCGCGGCAATGGCCGAAGCCATGTCGAATGCCGGGGGGAAGCTGGTTCACATTTCTTGCGATCTGGTATTCGATGGCACGGCCACGCAGCCCTATCGGCCCGATGATGCTCCCTATCCTGTGTGCGCCTACGGCCGAACCAAGGCGCAAGGCGAAAAACATCTCTGTGCCGAGGACCTGCTGGTGCGCACATCCCGCTTGTATGCGGCGGGGGGCAATAACTTTGTGAGCGACATGATTCGCATCATGAATGCGCGCGACCAAATGGATGTCATCGCTGATCAGGTCGCTTCACCCACCTGGACACAAGGACTTGCCCGGACAATTTGGAGCCTCGTCGAGCGCAATGCGTCGGGCACCTATCATCATTGCGATGATGGCTTTTGCAGTTGGCATGAGTTTGCTGTGGTGATCGCAGAAGAGGCACACGGCCTTGGCTTGATCGCCCAAATTCCGGCAATTCGCGCGGTCGCATCTCAAGACTATCCAAGCGAGGCATGTCGGCCAACATTTTCTGGCCTCGACTGCTCCGCCACGCGTGCCTTGCTTAAGGATCAATCGGCTTCATGGCGCGCGAATCTGCGACTTATGCTGGAAGAAGAAGCAACGTCAGGGTGACGGCTTCACTCGCTTCGGCGCCAGCCTTTTGAAAACACCTGTTGTTGCAGCCGGAGTTTCGTTTGCCGCCCCGCATCCCAACCAAGGCGCGTACGAACTGAACAGAGCCGACTGAACAAACCGGGTTGTGCAAGAATTTTGCCGCCTTTCGCAAATCAAGGCGTAAATCACCGGGTGCGCGAAAATAGGGCTAAGGACTAGTTCGACAATTCGAGACCGCCGACAAAAATGGGCCCAATCGCTTCGCAATTATCGTCGCTTAAAAGCCCTTGGCTATCGAAGATTACCGCGCCATTTTCCTGTGCGGACCCTTCATAATTGCGTCCAGGCCAAGCCGCCGACGATGATGGCAGCGCCCAGGACGACAATAATGAGGTCAATTTCCCACCATGCGCCATTGCGAGCCTGGTCGTCGGAAATTCCGAACGCGTCCGCAATAAATGAGCGGATACGATAGAGGAGGCCGGTTTTGCGCATGGTCTGACGCGATAGCGCGGCCAAGGCCAACGTTCCAGACTGCTGACGCAGAACGCGGACGGATCCCGGCGCATACGTCATAGACTGCTGTAGGGTTATGCCGGGATTTTGCCGAACCCCAACGCGCGGCGGCGGGTGTGCACGGGTGATCTCCGGATGCGTTTGCGGTCCATGCGACAGTGGAACGGGGTGCGGCGCCGAAGCATAAGGCAAAATCAGGATGCGCTTTCGATAAAAGCCGGATCGGTAAAGTGACGCTCCACCACCTTATGAAATGTTTTACAGAGCCTGAGAGCAATCGAATATCCTCCAGCAATTCCGCGCCCTTTTCGGTGAAGCCTATGCCTTTCCTGCGTTTGGCGAAAATTGCAAAACTGAAGTGGCTCTCGAACCTTCCACAGGCTCTGCTTAGGGCAGCAGCGGACACGTTAAAATCGTCCGCCGTCTGCGTGATCAACTCTGTATGTGTCAGAGACGCCAGGATCTCGATTTGCCGGAGCGAGACACGCTGCTTGAAGATCACAAACGTTTTGTGCGGATCAGCCGGCATGCCTTGCTCATAAGACATAGTTCGGGCTGCACCACTAGATACGGCGCTGAAAAGGATTCAAAGCAGATATAGGTGCCCGCTGAGCCCGGTCGCAGATGATGGCAGTTATCGTAATGGAAGTCAGATTCTGTCTTGGCCGTGCATGGGAAAAGGCAGGCAATCATGGGATGTTCGTGATTTTGGGCGATCGACAAGTGCTTTGCCTGGTACGCGGCGATCTATGATCCGTGTGTGACCGGCATCCCCTCCAGGGGTCGGTGTATTCACTCTTGCGGCCATTTGCCGCTGTGATGGCAGCGCAAGGAAGTTGGGGATAAGGCAATCCCCTGGCTTGGTGCATCCCAACATGGGATTGCGAGCCCCTACTGCGGAAGAGCCACTCGCATGTTATGCAGCGAACCTAAATCGGAAGCCAGGCCGGCTGGCCTCGTGCAGTCCGCATGCATTCGTGTTGAGACGGCTTGGACAGCCCTGTAGTAAATTAAAGAATTGTAATATTTCGAATAAATTACACGCCCTTGGTCCGTGTCAATGTGGGACGCTTGGGCTCCACCACCTCTTTGGGTGCATGCGAACGCTTTACATTTGGTCCCTAACAGAACATTAACGAGTCATAAGGGTCGCAAGGTCGAAAGACTCGTAGCGGAGCAACGGGGAGAATGCCTCAGTTCCGCGCCCTTTGGGACTTTGGGGGAATTTGATGCACAATCTGAGAGCGATTCTGCTGGCGTGCGGACTGTTATCTGCCGGATCGCTGGCGGCCCAGGATCTGGTGCACGAGCCCATCAGCCCGACCTTTGGCGGGAACCCGTTCAACTCAAGCCACGTCCTTGGTGTTGCAAACGCCAACAACGACACGCGAGATCCACGGGCATCGGCCAGCAATTCGCAAGCTGACATTTTTGCCCGCCAGTTGCAGTCGCGGCTGCTGTCCTCGCTCTCTTCGCAAATTGTGGATGCGATCTTCGGTGACAACCCCCAAGAATCGGGAACGGTCAGCTTCGGTGGGCAAACAATCGAATTTTTTCGTACCCTTGAAGAGGTGACCTTGATCATCCGTGATGAGACAACCGGCGAAGAAACCCGAATTGTCGTTCCGCTGTTTCTCGAAGTTAACTGAGGCGGATCATGCGCAAGATTTTGTCCCTGAGTTTGGCCTCGATGGCTGCCCTGACGCTGACGGGCTGCATGAACATGACGCAGGATGGTCGCAACTCGCTGGCGACGACCACCAGTCTCGCCTACTTCCCCAAAAAGACCCAAACCCAGACCCTACTCAACCAGCTGCCCCCGCCGCAACGCCCCGTCGCGATTGCAGTCTACGGCTTCAGTGATCAGACCGGCCAGTTCAAGCCGAGCGATACCGGGCAGACCTTGTCACGCGCGGTAACTCAGGGTGCTGGCGCGATTCTGGTGAAGGCGCTGCAAGACGCGGGTAATCGCGGGTGGTTTACCGTGGTCGAGCGGGAGCGGCTGGATAATCTTCTGAAAGAACGCCAGATCATCGGTGAGATGCGCAAGCGTTATCTGGGCGAGCAGGAAGTCGATCCCAATGCGCTTCCTGCGCTGCTGTTTGCCGGCGTACTGCTGGAGGGCGGGATCGTTGGTTACGACACCAACACTGTCACTGGTGGGGCTGGCGCGGCCTTTCTTGGCATTGGTGCGCGGACTGAATATCGGCAGGACACCGTGACCGTTTATCTTCGTGCCGTGTCTGTGCGAACCGGTGAAGTTCTCGCCAATGTGACCACATCTAAGACCATCGCCAGTCAGGCGCTGGGGGCGAGCGCCTTCAAGTTCGTCGCTTTCCGGGAGTTGCTCGAGGCTGAGGCCGGGATCACCTCCAACGAACCTGATCAAGTAGCGCTGCAGCAGGCGATCGAAAAGGCGGTCTACGGACTCGTACTTGAAGGGGTGGAGCTTGATCTGTGGCGCTTCAGTGACATGGCGGCCGCGATGCCGCTGTTGGCAGCCTACCGCGCCGAGCGGGACGGCGTTTACGATGCCAGTGATATCCAGAGGGCGGTGAAGCGGGCAGGCTCGCTGACAGCCATGACGATTGTCGATGGCGACAGACTGGACGAGCGGCGTGACGGTTCGTGACGCCAGCCAGAGTTTTTCCGGGAGGCCGAAGCGCTTAACCGGATAGGGTAAAAGGCGCGCAAAGCGCCAACGGGCCGCGAAAAAACAAAGCACGCAAAGGAGCGGCAACTCCGATGCGCGCTAGGAAAGGCATGCGAATACCAATTGGGCCCGGCGTCTTGGCGCGCCGCGGCGTGTGGTTGGTATCGCCTATCGATGGGGCAGATGCAACCGTGAAGAGCGACCGAAATGGAGTTGGTACAGCACGCAAGAGCGCCTTCGCGCTCTCGGCGCCTGATCCGTTTGGCCAAAATCGCGCAAACTATCCTGCCGCGCCATGCGCGGCGCAAAACCCTCTCGTCTTTCACAGAGCTTCCCGCCCGAACCACGCTGGTCCGGGCTGGGCAGAAACACCGGGGCATTCAAGATCCCGGACAGACAACACGCACGCGTCGTCGCACATCAAACCTTAACCTGAAGGAAATCGTGATGAAGAAAACTATCCTTACCAGCGCCTCAATCCTGGCGCTTTCCATGGCCGCTCCGATCTTTGCTCAGTCCGCACCCGCTGCCCCTGCCACGCCGACGGCTGTGCCCGGAACGCCCGAATGCGCGACAGCCGGCAACAATTGTTCGCTGATCAATCAGGCAGGCACGAATTCGACCGCAACCGTGCTGCAGTCGGGCTCCTCGAACACCTCGGACATCGACCAGAAAGCTGGCACCGTACAGGGCCAGGCCAAGGTCACGCAATCGGGTTCCGGCGCCCAGTCCTACATTCTGCAAGAAAACGCTGGTATTGCCGGTTTCCCGACAAGGGCCACCGTCAATCAATCAGGCGCGGGAGCGGAATCGACCATTCTTCAGACCAACGCGCGCAACGACACTGCGAATGTGACGCAGATCGGTGACAGCACCTCTTTCGTGGCCCAGAACGGCAGCACCGACACGGTGGCTGAAGTGCTGCAGCAGGGGGGCGACCTTAACACCGCGATCATCTTCCAAGAAGGCGGCAACAAAGCCAGCGTGGGCGATGGCAATCCCGCAAACTCGAATGGCGGGATCGTACAGACCGGCTCCTCGAACAATGCCGAAATCTATCAGGGCGATTTCACGCCTCTGGCTGGCCGTGCAAATGGTACCAGAGCGACAACCACACAAACTGGCAATGAGAATGATTCTATTGTCATCCAGAATGTCACCAACCCGGGTGTGGGTGGAACCGATGCCCAGCGCGTCGATGTGGTTCAGACTGGCAACGAAAACGGATCGTCAGTCGTGCAAACAGGCCTTCGTGACGGCCAACGGGTCAATGTCTTGCAAAGCGGTAACGAAAACCTGTCGCGGATCGAGCAGTCAGATCTGGCAGACAGCGCTCCAAGGGGCGGCAACATCATCGACGTAAAGCAGTTCAATGACCAGAACGACAGCTTCGTCGACCAGAAGGCCTCGACCGCCACTGCCAGGGTCACGCAGACCTCATCAGGCCTTGTCCCGGGTGCGCCGCGCTCGGATCAGCCTGATTATCTCGGTGAGAATGCATCGGTGCGCGCCAACTATTCGCGTGTTGTCCAGCAAGGCACCGGCATCTTTGATGTAACGGTGGACCAGGGCGGTACCGGCAACCGTTCCGATGTCGCCCAGACTGCCGCCAACGGCGTATCGGCTGCAGACGTCGATCAGAACGGGGTATTCAACAACTCGGCCATTCGCCAGACTGCTGATGCATACGCCAAGGTTACTCAGGGCGGCGCTTATGGTGACAACAACAGCTTTGTCGACCAGTCGGGCTCGGGTGCAAGTGCCACCATTATGCAGAACGGCGACGGTTCGCTGGGCGGCCCGGGCTTCCCCACGAACGAGTCTTTCGTAACCCAGGAAGGTGCCAACACCATCGCCGACGTGACGCAGAACGGCAGCCAGAACTTTTCGCAGCTCGACCAGCTGACTGGTTCCAATGGTTCGCGCGCCACTGTTGTCCAGACCACGGATCCGGCCGGCATTGCCAGTTCGGCCGACCAGAACGTGTCCTTCATCGAGCAAACGGCCATCACCACCGCTTATGTTGAGCAGATCGGTCAGAGCAACTACTCGAAGGTGACGCAGAGCGGTGATGGTGCATCTGCCGGATTCACCGCGGCCAACGTGCAAGGCACGGCTGTTTATGTCAGCCAGAAGGGCTTCAACGGTTCATCGGAAATCGAGCAGACCGAACCCGGTACGGCTAATGAAGCGGTGCTGATCCAGACCGACCTCTCGATGAACGAAGATTCGGAGATCACCCAGTCTGGTAACGACAACCTCGCTGTGGTGACACAGAGCGGCATGGATAACTTCTCCGACGTTCTCCAGAGCGGCGACCTCAACACGGCCACCGTGAACCAGTCCGGCACCAACAACGACTCTTATGTCGATCAGGGCGGTAACAACAACACTGCGTTGGTTAACCAGTACTCCAGCAACAATTACTCGAGCGTCAATCAGTCGGGTAATGGAAATATGGCAACCGTGACCCAGGGCTCTGCTTCTGTCTCACCGATGTAACGTTAAGGGGAGGCGCAGTTTCCTGCGCCTCCCTCTTTTTTAGGATATTTCGCAATGAAAAAGACTATTCTCACAGGCGCTTCGATCGTGGCGCTGGCCATGGGCGGCACGGCGATGGCGCAATCGGCCACGCCGCTGGCCCCCGGCATCACCACCTGCGACACCACTTCCGGCGGCAATTGCTCGGACATCGAGCAGACCGGTAACAATGAGAAGGCCGATGTCACGCAGGATGGCAACGGTGTTTCGGTGGCGGACATCGATCAGGACGGCACGGGCGCGCAGAACGCCGCAACGATCGTGCAAACCAGCGCGGTCGGCAGTGCCAATGAAGCCCGCATCCTTCAGACCAGCCGTGCCAAAGCCAATGCTGCGACCATCACGCAGACCGGTGAGGGCAACCTTTCCAGCATCGAACAGAGCGGTGACGACAGCACGGCCATTAATACGCAAACGGGCAATGACAACAGCTCACGGATTTTGCAGGCTCCAGTGACCGGAACCATCTTTGGGCAGACATTTGATGCGATCAGCACAAACAACGCCACGGCAACGGTCACGCAGACCGGCGACCAGAACGTGTCGGATGTTGATCAGATTGGTGATGATTCGTTTGTTATCGTCAATCAGACCAATCTCACGCCAGGGGCCCTCGGCAATGCCTCGTTGGTCGAACAGGCTGGCAATAATTCCACCGTGAATGTCGATCAGACGGGTGAACTCAACGATTCGCGCGTTGTCCAGGCGGGCAATGACGCCGTCATCGATGTCGATCAGAATGGTGAGGGCAACATCTCTAACGTGACGCAGGCGGGCGCGGATTCGCGCGTCGACGTCACGCAAACCGGCACCGCGAACAAGAGCTTTGCGATTCAAGTCGGATTCGATTCGAAGATCGACGTTGATCAGACAGGGACCTCGAATCTCAGCGACGTAGGTCAGGTCGGCGTGAATTCGACAATCCTTGTCCAGCAAGGTCAGCTGGACAATACAAGCGCGTTCAACACCGCCACGGTAACAGAAATCGCCGACAACTCGTTGGTCGATATCGCGCAGGATGGCGACGGTAACGAAGCCAACGTTGGCCAGGCCTTTCGGAATACCATCGGAGGCCTTGCTGGTGGCCTGCTCGTGAACGAGAATAGCGATACATACATCGATCAGGTTGGCACCAGCCTGCGCGCCGATGTGCTGCAGCTCGGCCGAGATCAGATGGCAACCGTCAATCAGACCGGTATGAATAACCAGGTGCTTGCGATGGATGGTTCTGCCGGCATCGTGCAGATCGGCCGTTCCCAGGTTGCTGACGTGACCCAGTCCGGTTCGGACAACCGGTCGGTCGTGCGTCAGGGTTTCTTTGACGGCGCGGCAGACACCGGCAGCCAGAGCAACTTTGCCGAGGTCAAACAGACGGGCGAAGGTGGATTGTCGCTGATCGAACAGACCAACGACAGCAACCGTGCCAAGCTTGAGCAGGGCGGCATGGATAACGAGTCCGTGATCCTGCAGAGCGGGTTCTCCAACACCGCCAATGTTGCGCAAGGCGGAACGGCCAACCTTTCGGTCGTCAACCAGAGCGGCAATGGCAACACCGCGACCGTCGGACAGAACGCCGCTCTGCCGGGCGCATTCTAGCGGTTCGATCCCGTTCCCGGGCGAGACTTCGGTTTCGCCCGGGACATTTCTACTGATACAAGGCTATCGTCATGGCTTTTCAACGTAAGCGGCTTGCCTCCTTTGCCCTCTACTCCGGCATTTTGTCGGCGTGCCTGGTTTCGGCGCCATCGCTCGCCCAGAGCGATGCCGAGCAAACGCAGGACGGTGACGCCGGGAGTGCAATTGCCTACCAGCCGATCGCTCAACCAGACACACAAGATCGCGGTGTCTTTGTGGCCCAAATCGGCGATACCAACCGCGCCGAGGTCCGCCAGCAATCGAATGCCAGCTATGCGCGCGTCATCCAAAAGGGTGCGGAAAACGCTGTTAATCTTGAGCAGGGTGCAAGCGGTACGCATTACGCCAGCATCGCCCAAGACGGGGAAGTGAATACGCTTGACGCGGCGCAGAATGGAAGCGGCCAGACCGTTCTTTTGCTTGCGCAACAAGGGGATGGCAACAGCGCGATCATTCGCCAAACCGATACGGGCGACGATTATTCTGCGGCATCGGTGTGGCAAGACGGGCAGGGCAATTCGCTGCTGCTCGTTCAAAACGGAAGCGACAATCAAGCTCGGCTGACCCAGGAGGGCACCAATAATCTTATGACTGCCACGCAGGCCGACAATGGCAATCGCCTCGAGTGGACTCAGACTGGAACCGGACTTGCCGACCTCCAGATTAACCAGCTCGGCGGTGCATCCGTTGAGATTACGCAGAGCAATACCAGCAGCGCTCAATTCGCACCTTCATCCCTCGGTAACGGAGGATAACGCGCCATTATGGATCTGGTCCGGCGTCTTGCGCTTATCGCGGTGACCACTTCGGGTGTGGCAGCAAGCGCTCACGTCAATCAGAACCATGATGAGCGGGAGAACGATCGCGCAACTGACAGCCGCATAGATGCCCCGCAGATTGAAATGTCGGACAGCAGCGCTGTCGCCAGGCAGGGCCGGGCCTATCTAGACAGTGGCGGCAGATTGCGCACGCCCCATCCCGCACAAGCGACTCAGGCCAATAATGACCAGATTGCTCGCGGTGACAGCAATACACCCACCAGCCAGGTCAGCGTCCAGGGGCAGGGCGGCCCTGCCATCTCGCAGCTGTCCAGAGCCGATCTTGCCTCAACGCTTGCACAGCTGACGCTTGCTGAGCGGCGCGTTCTTTTGCAAGCTATCGAAGGCAGCGATATCTGTGACACGCCGCCTGACATCCCGGCGATCTTGGCGCTGTGCCGGGGCCGGATCGAAACCCGAGCGGCGGAGTTTGCCAGCCCAGTGGCGCCTGTACTCAGCGCTGAGGACAGTCTGCTGCGCGGCGATCTGGAAAGCACGACTCTGCCCAGTATCGCCCAGGTCATCGACCGGCTGGCCCGTGGCAGTGCCTCGAGCGAGGACTTCAGCAATCAGGCGATCGCGTCAATCGCGCTTGGCGCGACGCCAGCGGTTCGTGAAGGCCTGAGGGAGGAAGAGCAAGCCAATCCTGCCAGCCTTGGCGAAGAGACCCAGGCGCTCATCAACGCTCTTATCAACCAGCTCGGAGGCCGCGCGCCATGACGCTCGACTTGCCCGCAAGCGCTCTTGCGCTGGTTCTGCTGATTCAACCCATGGTGCCCGCAATGACTGACCAACCAGATGTCTTGATGCTTGATGTACAAGAACATGATGGGCTGATCGATGTGCAACTGATCGGTCTGTCGCCGCGCGCACAGGCGGTCAGCTACACCCTGGAAGTAACCGGGCAATCCACTGCGCGTCACCGTGGTTCGACCACGCTCGCGGCTGGTGCCCGCGCGGTGCTTTCCACCATGCGGACAACAGCTGGAACCGGCTGGTGCGTCACACTTACCGCGCAAGAAGAGGGCCGTGAGCCGTACACTATTACGCGCGGTCCTTGCGCGGCGGGCTAGGCCGCAATCCGGAGCTTTGTGGTTGCTCCGGGCGGACAAGACGGCGTCTCTTCGAGCCCGTGCACCTCGAATCGGCGCGTGGATAGGGTTCGAATGGCGCTGATCCCTGAATTGACGTTGCCACGAACCATCGGCGCTATGAAAAATTCAGCGTGGTATAGGATCGGTGAGGCTTTCCTACCCTCGCATAAGAAATGCCGCATTGGTATTTTGCTGGGTCATTCTAACGACGAATCTTCAACATTTCCGTGCGCAACATGACCTCGAGCCCGGCAACGGGCCGTAAGGTTCAGGCGAAATAGCTTCGCAGCCGTCATCAATAAACGGACTCGCGCGATTTTTTCACGTCTGGTACCGTGCAGCCGTTATATGTAGGGACGTTGCAGCTCCATGGATGAAGCTCTACCACAACCTCCTGACGAGCCGTTTCACACCAAAGACGTTTTCTTGCGTGCGGTTCTACGCGAGCTGACGGGTGTGCTCGAACAAACCGTTGGTGAGCGAGAGGCCGAAGCCTATATCAATTATGTCGGCCTTGCGCTTGGCCGCACGATCAATGCTACCTATCGCGAAGCCTTTTCGGTGTCCCGGCTCGATCCGAGGCAGGTCGCATCTACGCTGGTCGATCTAAAAGCAAGGATCGATGGCGGGTTTAGTATTGAATATATGGACGCTGAGCACATTGTGCTGGTCAACGATTGTTGTCCTTTCGGCGACAAGGTCATTGGGCGCCCTTCGCTTTGCCGTATGACAGCCAATGTCTTTGGCTTCGTAGCCGCCGAGAACCTTGGCTACGCGCGGGTTGAGATCGTGGAGGCCATTGCCCGCGGCGACAGTGGCTGTCGGGTCGTCGTCAATCTGACAAAAAGCGATCTTCCGCCCGCCACCGCGGAAACCGAGTTTTTCGGATTAGAGCAAGAGAGGCGCAGGGTTGATGGAAGCACGCGACAATCACCGAGCCCCGGATAGGGGCGTGTCTTTTCATATTCCACTGTCCGCATTTGCCGACCTTACAGCCCAAGCCATCCTTCTGCTCGATCCTGTCAAAAATCTCGTACTCATCGCAAGCGTGCGCGCGCAGGACCTCCTTTTTCCAAACGGGACGAATGCGCAGTTGCCCGCGCCCCTGTCCGATTTCATCATTATTGAAGACCACCTGGCTGAACAGTTTCATGCCGCGCTCATGACAACCGGTGTCTTAACCCTGGGGCTGAGAAGTCTGGGCAGGCCTGAACGTATATCGGCGAAAGTGCAGCGGTTTGCCTTTAACGACGGTGAGCCTTTGCTGCTGGTCTCGATGAAGGATGAGCCTGAGCTGACTCGGCGGTTTCGAAGCCTCAGCAAGCAAATCCTTTCCCTCAATCAGGAAATCGACAGGCGCCGCGAAGCCGAACAATCCTTATCGCTCACTACCTCTGCATTACACCGCTCGCTCGCCATCGTGCGCGAACTCTCAGAGGTTCCCACCTCGGGAGGGAAGCACTTCGCCCTGGCCACGAATATTGTGGCCCATGCGCTGGGCGGAAATAGCGCTGTCATGGTGATGAAGTCGGGAAACCAACTCGTCTTTAAAGCCTTGGCGGGACCCGGGCTCTCGCATATCATGACCAATCAGCCAATTGATGGGCTCACGCCCGCACTGTCGTCAGCTTGGGAAGGGCCATCAGGAGCTTACGAGACACAGTTGATCGAGGCAGTCGGACGCGCTGCTGGTAAAACCCTCGAGCCGACGCGAACATGTTTCATCCCTTTCACGGTGAGTGGCAAGCCCAATGGAGCGCTTATCATACTGGCTGGCCACGGTGCCAGCCTTGCCGATGTCACTGACTTCGAAATCGGGATTATTGGCGAAGCGCTCAGTAGTCTGGTTTACCGCGCAGATATGGAGGCGCGGCTCAGCCAGAGCGCAAAGATGGAGGCGATCGGTCAGCTCACCGGCGGTATCGCGCACGACTTCAACAATCTCCTGACGGTTGTGCTGGGCAGCGCTGAGGCCTTGAGCAACGAGCTGAACGAGTTGCCAGATTTGCGCGAAATGGCGGAAATTGCCACAGAAGCCGCATTGCGAGGCGCTGAACTCACCAAGCGCTTGCTTGCATTCGCTCGGAGGCAGGCACTTGAACCACGTGTGATGGATGTCAGCCAGCTGATCCAAGGAATGGAGAGTTTGCTCAGGCGCACTTTGCCTGAGAACATTGCGATCGAGATCGTGCGAGCAGGCGGGTTGTGGAGAACAGAAGTTGATCCAGGCCTACTGGAATCAACCCTTTTGAATCTCGCCCTAAATGCCCGTGACGCCATGGCGGACGGCGGCTCGCTTACCATCGAGATCGCGAATGCTGCGCTGGATGAGGATTATGTCGCCAGCGAGGTTGGGGTCAAGGCCGGGCAATATGTCCTGATCGTCGTTACCGACACCGGACATGGTATTCCGGCGGATAACCTTCAGCACATCTTCGAGCCGTTTTTTACCACGAAAGACGTGGGCAAAGGTACGGGGCTCGGTCTGAGCATGGTCTATGGCTTTGTCAGACAGTCCGGCGGCCATATCCGGGTCTATTCGGAGGTTGGCGAAGGAACGTCCATCAAGCTGTATTTCCCACGGTCATTTGCACAGGAAGACGTTCGAACAATATCGCGCACAAGCGAGATCGCGCTGGGAGGAAGCGAGACAATTCTCGTTGTGGAGGACGACAATTCACTACGCAAACAAGTTGTCGCGCAACTCAACTCTTTGGGTTACCGCGTATTTGAAGCTTCTGAGGGCCGGGAAGCGCTAGAAATTCTGCGGCAAACTCCGGGCATCGAATTGCTGTTCACCGACGTTGTGATGCCAGGGGGCATGGGGGGGCGCGAGCTGTCCGAAGCTGCACTCGTCTTTCTGCCCGATCTAAAGGTTCTCTTTACCTCAGGCTACACCGAAAACTCGATTGTTCACAATGGCAGGCTCGATCCCGGCGTTGAGCTTCTTAGCAAGCCCTATCGCCGCGAACAGCTTGCTCATAAGCTGCGCAAGATCCTGGATGCCAAGTAAAAGCGGAAACAGATTGGCTTTGCAACGCCAGGTTACCGACGCCGCCACGATGGGGCCTTGGCTTTGTCCCTTGCCATCGCGCGTTGTTCCGGACCCCTGCGATGCATCATTCCACATCGATTTCACTGCGTCGTCGCACTTCGACCGAAAGGTGCCTGTCTGCCTCCATCCGGCGTGCGAGCGCGTCGACGAAATGATCGAATCGCCTCTGGGCGTCCGCACGCGCGGCGGCCGTTGCCTCGCCCGGCAGGGCCGGTGTGGCCGCCAGCCAGCGCCTGAGATAGAGCGCGAAGCCTTCGTTTCCCACCTCGACATGGTAATCGAGCTTTTCGAGTTGCCGTGAAATCCGGTCGAGACGACGACTGAAAGCCGCCTCGAGCCGCTCGGATCCGTCGGGCGAGAGGAATGAAGCGACAGCGGCCTCGACAACCGATGCCTGCGACACGTGCTTGCGTCGCGCATAGTCGGCCAGCTGGCGCGACAGCGCGGGCGGCAGGCGGAAAGTGTGCTTGATCCGCTTGCCCTTGGTCACAGATCGATCCCGTCATTCGGATCGAGCGTTGCCTGCCGGGCACTGGCGCGCATCTGGTCAGCGATCCGGCGGTTGCGGGTAGCCATCGCGTCGTCGCGGTGGTTCGCGCACTCGAATTCGTTGAGGACTGGACTTGTAACGGTTTTGCGCCGGTCACCTGAGCGTTTAAAGCTCGCATTAGGAGACCGATTAGATGATGAAGCATTCCGAAGAGTTCAAG
>Ga0210041_1000861_pt1 | contig 31328 bp, 32 predicted proteins | sample CryGeymeta201503_FD_183973 | JGI IMG/M metagenome (GOLD analysis project Ga0210041, IMG submission 183973) | Groundwater microbial communities from Crystal Geyser aquifers in Utah, USA - Crystal Geyser metaG 2015-03 (SPAdes) (version 2) | ecosystem: Environmental > Aquatic > Deep subsurface >... | reverse complement strand
TCTCGCTCATGGTGGATGGTTCCTTTGGTTCGTTTCTGAATTCGACAATCAGATTCTCCACAGAAATCTCCACCACCTCAACCCATCATGCTGAAACTGCCCATACACCACTTTCGACTATATCTCAGATAAAAGCCTAGAACTTAAAAGCCTCAAATTTCACCTCGAAAAATTGAATCAATCAATAGGCGGGACTGGTAGCGCAGAAGTTACTCCGTTTCCAAAAAAGATTCGCGACCTCTCAAAGAATTTTTCTGTTCATTTTGGCGAAACGAACACTAATTCGTTCTCTATGGAATATCACGGCATGGGAACACGTAGTTGGGCTGCTATGCTGACCATTAAGGCTTTCATCGGCATTTTAACGGAAAGACACGCCAAGGAATCTGAGTCCCTACATCCCATCCTCGCTGCTGAAGAACCTGAAGCTCATTTACATCCAAACGCACAAAAGACGCTTTTCCGTCAACTTACCGACATCAATGGCCAACTAATCTTAAGCACCCATTCTCCATTCTTGGCGGCAATGGCTGACCTTTATCAAATCAGATCATTGGTCAAAACGGATACGGGAGTTGTGGCACATCAAATTTCTCATGTCATGAGCAACGAGGACAAAAAAGTCATTGCAAGAGAAGTTTTGGCAAAGAGAGGCGAGCTATTGTTCGCAAAATGTATTCTTCTGTGTGAAGGGGTCACCGAGGAGCAAGTATTACCAGCCATGTTTGCGGTTTATTTAAAAGCCTCGCCTTGGGACATTGGGGTTTCATGTGTCAGTGTTGGCGGAAAAAATTACGGCCCCTACGTGAGGATGGCCTCAAGTTTCGGCATTCCCACATGCATTCTCAGCGACAACGATGGAAACACAAAAACTGAAGTTGAAGCGCAAATCCGTAGGCTCTCTAAAGAAATGAACCTTACGTTTGGGGCTAATTTATATGGCATTACCTATCTTGCTCCTGGCAACGATTTTGAGGCTGAGCTCATCGCTCACGGACTACGCGATGAGGTCATTGATGCGCTAGTCTTATACGAAACAAAGGGGTCAACAAATGAACGATACCGCAAGGCTAAATATAAAGAGTTGAATGCGCTTACAGATGCTCTGCTCATAGCTAACATGCGCGAGGCAAAATCATCCTACTCTGGATTTTTAGCCGATGTTTTGTTGGAGAACCCAAGAAAAAAAACCGTGGATGAATTGGTTCCTCCCAACCTCCGAGCGAGCTTCGATTGCATAAAAGGATGGCTATAGCATGTTACTTTTATCCAAGGATCAAGATGCCGTCGTTCATGCCGAAATTGGGAAGCCCATGCAGGTTCTCGCTTCTGCTGGATCCGGCAAGACAAGAGTTCTAACTGAGCGTGTCCGCTATCTAGTTGAGAACACGCGCAAGGACGGTGTTATCGCCCTGACGTTTACCAACAAAGCTGCCGAGGAAATGCAAGCTCGACTAGAGGACTTGGATGATCTCAGTGAACGATGCTGGATTGCCACAATTCACGCCGTGGCACAGCGAATTCTGAACCAATATGGTCACACAATCGGCTTACCCTCCGAACTCCACATCTATGAGCGTGACCAGGATCGGAAAACGGTATTTCTCCAGTCTCTCAGGGAGGATGACGTCGATATCGATACCTTCCTCAATGTAGGCGACGACAAAACTCGAAAAGATCGAGAAAAAATCATTCAAAATTATCTCGAACAGTTTTCCGTGGTTAAACGAGAACTATTAACCGAGGAAGAAATTAAAGAAAAATATGCTTCTGACGAGTCGTTTTGGCATGTTTATCAAGAATACCAAGAAGCTCTGGTACGTGGTGGTGGCTTGGACTTCGATGATATTTTGGTTTATGCCCATAGAATTTTGATGGAACAAGCGTGGTGCGGCCAGATTTACAGAGCCAAATATAAGCACTTGTGTGTCGACGAAGCACAAGACTTGAATAAAGCTCAATATGAATTTATCAAAGCTTTATGTAGTGATCAAATTAAGAGTGTGATAATGGTTGGAGATCCGAATCAAATGATTTACGGATTCAATGGGTCGTCATCTGATTATTTATGTAAACACTTCGTACAAGATTTTTCTGCCAAAACTTTTGAACTCAAAGAAAACTATCGCAGTTCAAAAGCAGTTATTCGATTAGCCAACAAACTAAAACCTGGCTCACAGATTGAAACGGGCCTTGTTCTGGAGGGACGATACGCAATCCAATCATGCCTAGATGAGGACGCTGAGGCGGCTTTAGTTTGTGACAGGATTAGTGAGCTCCTTTCACAGAAGACAGATCGTGAAATTGAGGGCGAAATATCGCTTTCCAATATGGTTGTTATTGGACGCAATCGGTTCGTTTTTCTTAAGCTGGAAAAGTTGCTCAGCGAAAGGGGGATTCCGTATTTCCTGAAGAAAGGTGAACGTCAGGCCGAGCCCTCCTCCCTTTTTGGCAAAGTGCTTGATCTCGCTATACGGATTCGTATCAACCCAAAAGATTGGGTCGGCGGGAAAAAACTTTGCACAACTCTAAAAATTTCGCCCCCTGCTTCATGGGGTAAGGACAATTTGCTTTTAGTGCTGGCGAATGCTGTGCGAGAATCCACTGTTCCATTCCCAACTGTTCAAGCTGAGCTTCTTGAAGCTATTCAGGCACTGGATATTGAACAGCCAAAAATACCAAAGCTCTGCGACCACTTCACCCACGCCATTCAAGGGTTAGGTGATACACCTTTACCAGAAGAAGACAATGAGCTTGAACGCTCTCTTCAAGAACTCCAGGAGTTCAGGAAATGCTGGACTACATTCAAAAGGAAGGGACTCGGAGATTCTCTCCCTTCCTTTCGCAATGCTATTGCATTAGGACAGGTTGCTGAGGATTTCAACCCATCAGGACTGACGTTGAGCACAGTTCACACCATGAAAGGGCTTGAGAAGGATATCGTTTTTCTCATGGGAATGTGCGAAGGTGTGTTTCCTGATTATCGAGCCACCAGCAAGAAGGAAATCGATGAGGAGCTCAATAGCACTTTTGTAGCCGTTACAAGAGCAAAGCGATGGATATACATTTCCTATCCTCAAAATCGAACGATGCCGTGGGGAAGTTCAAAACAACAACAGGTTTCACGTTTCGTCAGGGTAATGCAATCTTGACGAGCCACCGACAATTCCCGATTCGATGAGTATTGGAATACATAAAGATACATGACGAGGTAAAAATGGGGCAGGCAAAACAACGTGGCACTCGTGAAGAGCGTCTGGCTAAAAGGCTTGGATTGGTCGAACGAACTCTTGATGATTTAAAGCGCGAACTCAATATTCCTGCTGATGCTGAGTTTCTTGGTTATGGAGTCCATCTGGAGGCATCGGATGAGTTTCTATCCGACTACAAAGAGCAATCTGATGTGACAAGTAAAATGTGGGCCAAAACACCTGAGCTTGCAAAGCTTTTCGAACAATTCTCGGGAGCCTACGATATGACACGTAAGTGTCCTGGGGCAGTTGTGGTTGGAATTTTTGACAGCGAAAAACAAGTGTGGGTGGCTGTAGCTCAGCATTAGTGGTTATTTGTTTCTGATGTTGGTTTCGAGCATAAAGCGCACTCTATTTAATTTTTCCACAGAGCATGTGCAGCTCCTACCTTATGGAAAGCCCCGGAGCAAGTCCGGATGCCATGAGTGTTACGATTTTTGGAAAGATGAGCCTCCATAAAAAACGGGAACCCACACCACTTCTGGCATGAGTTCCCGAACAGATTAAAAGAAAATCTCATCAGGCGGTTTCAGCTTCCGCTTCCATCGCACCGGCGTTATCCTTGTCGAGATCGAGCGCTGCATTGATCTCGCGTTGGCGCACCAGCAACTGCGTGAGCCTTTCCTCTTTTTCGAATGGCTTGGCCAACTCCGAGAGTATGTCGGCCAGACGTTTTTCTGTCCGTGCCATCTCATCGCAGGCTTCTGCCAATCGTCCTTCCAGGCTGTTGGCCACGTTCTCGACCACCCTGACCATCCCTTGCGGGCTGTCTGAATGATGCGCCATATAACCGCGCCGACCTTTCAGGATGAAGCATGGGCCATCATCGGCTGTTGTCGGGATGGTCACTTCGAGATCGAAGCCGGCAAACTGCCCAACCGTTATTTCTCCCGGCGAGGATGTCCAGTTCCCGAACTTCCGGGTTCTGGCCTTGGCCTCTATGTAGCACCGCTGAAGCACCTCTCCAGCCGCTGATCGTTCGATGTAGCGCTTTCCGTCGATCACCATGCTGAAGCGGTTACCCCGCACATCCGCGCGATCCGCAATGTCGGCTTCTACCGATCCAATCCGTTCCCGGATTTTCTCGATTCTGCCCGGCAAGGTCGCCGACTCCCGCTGGTTCGTCCATCGCTGGTTGTCCCATTGGGATTTCAGCAATGAAAGCTTCGCGACTTCGGAATCGATGCCCGCCTTTTCCATCACCAGCGGATTTCCCGATGCCAGGGCTTTTACCTCGGCATAGGACAGCGCAGCCAGTTCCACGTCCTCCGCACTACGCATTCCGGTATCTCCCCGCATAACCTGGGCGATGAAACGTGCCTTGGTTTCCAGGGTCTGCCAGATGTAGGCATCGAACGAGGCCTCGGTGACATAGCGGATGATCCGCACTTCTTCGTTCAGGTTGCCCTGCCGAATAATGCGTCCCTCCCGCTGCTCGACGTCAGATGGCCGCCAAGGAGCGTCCAGATGATGCAACGCCGCCAGGCGTGTCTGGATGTTGGTGCCAACGCCCATCTTCAAGGTGCTGCCGAGGAGGGTGCGAATCCGCCCTTCCCTCACCGACTTGAACAGCTCTGCCTTGGCGGTATCGCTGTCGTGATCGTGGATGAAGGCAATCTCCGCCCCTGGAACACCCATTTCGACGAGTTTTGCCCGAATGACATGATAGACACTGAACCGTCCATCGTCAGTCGGCGTGCTGAGGTCGCAAAACACGACCTGTGTCCCCCGGAACGCTGCGGTCTCCCGCCATATCCCGAAGACCTTGTCCGCACACTGGCTGACCTTGCCGCCCTGAGCTTCCGGGCTTGATGGATCAACCAGCCGCATGTCCAGCGCAGCCTTGCGGCCATCGTTGGTCACTGCCAGCATGTTGTCTTCGCTGGGTGATACTTCGCCGTTGCGTATTGCTTCCGCGCGGGCGACCAGCGTTGCCACGAACTCCTTCAACTCCGGCGTTGGCTTGGCCGTTACGGTTTCCAGATGATGCTTGGGCACCGGCAGCTTCAGCATGTCCGCAGTGCGGATGTCGGCCACTTCCCGGAACATGGCCATCAGCTCCGGCAAATTGACGAACCGCGCGAACCGCGTGTTCATGCGGTAGCCGCCACCATCCGGCGACAACTCCAGGGCAGTTACAGATTCCCCAAAGTTCCCCGCCCACGTATCAAACTGCGACACATGATTGGAGCGCAGCGTCATCGGCTGCAAGTAGCGTTGCATGGTCCACATCTCGGCCATCGAGTTTGAAACCGGTGTCCCTGTTGCGAACACCACACCCGAACGACCGCCCTGCTTTTCCATCACATGGCGCGTCTTCACGAACATATCGAAGGCGCGCTCCGAGTTGGAGTTCGGCAGACCTGCAACCCGCGTCATTTTGGTGAAGCGGTACAGGTTTTTGAAGTAGTGCGCCTCGTCAATGAAGAGATAATCGATGCCCAGTTCCTCGAACGTGAGCGTGTCATCCTTCTTCGACTTGGCCGACAGTTTCTCCAGCCTCGCGAGCCATATCTTCTTGGCCCGCTCCAACTCCTTGACGATACGATTCCCCCGCTTGCCTGATTTCGAGGCCATTAGCGCGCACTCGATTTCATAGACTCGCGCTTCGATAAACGACTCCATTGCTTCGTCGCTCATCTTGATCCTCTCGAAAGAGGCGTGGGTAATCAGCACCGCATCCCAATCGCCGGTGGCGATCCGGGACAGCAGCGTCCGGCGTTTGTCGCCGACCAGATCGTCCTTGCTGGCCATCAGGATATTTGCACCCGGATAAGCCCGCAAAAACTCCGCCGCAAACTGCTCAAGCATGTGGTTGGGCACTACGTAGCACGGCTTACTTGCCATGCCCAAGCGCCTTAACTCCATCCCGCCACAGATCATCGTCAGCGTCTTTCCGGCACCGACTACGTGGGCCAGCAGGGTGTTCACCCCGCCAGACACGATTCGCCAGATGCCGTCCTTCTGATGACGATGGAGGTTGTACACCTCGGAAAATCCCGGCAAAGAGAGCCATGAACCATCGAACTCTCTCAGCCTGACCGCATTGAACTGGTCGTTGTACATCCTGACCAGCCGCTCGCACCGCTCGGAATCGGCGAACACCCAGGAACGGAACTTCTCCTTGAGCGCCTGCTGCTTTTCCCGTGCGGCAATGGTTTCTTCGGTGTTCACGTGATACCGGTCAGTAACCGGGTCACAATCCCTGATCGTCGGAACCATCTGGTTGAGCGTAACGACAAACAACTCGCCCGCCGTGATGCGCCCGGTGCCGTAGGTTTGGGTCGAGGCTACCGACTTCTCCCCCTGCCAAGGCACATCAACATTCCATGCCCCGGCTTCGGAACCGAACTCCACCGCACAACCATCGCATTCCAGAAGATGATCGAGGAATGCCGCATAGTCACGCGCCGGAATCCAGGTCGAGCCTATCCGTGCGTCAATTTCACCCGGCCCCAAATCAGGCGGGATAACCACCTTCAACGCCTCGACGTTACGGACAAACTCTTCGCCCGCCGCTTCCGCCATCTCCAGCTTGATGCGCACGTTGCCAGAGAGATAGGCGTCGGAGGTTTCCCATTGCGAAAATTCCGGGTTCTGGAAGATCAAACCTCGACCTGCCATATCCGGAATAAACTGCGCCCTGTCCTGCCCTAGCAAGGACTCCATCAACGTAACGTCAATGCGTCCGCGCTCGTGCAGGGATACCAGCAGCGCTTCTTCGGCACTCGCACACCGCTCAACCTTGCGAACAACTCCTACCGTTCTGCGATAGAAAATGTCCGCCTTCTCCGCCGTGCCGCTTTCCGGATCAAAATTTTCCAGAGACAGCAACAGTGGCAGATCGGGATCGCCCTTGAATGCCAGCTTGTTGGCTTTGGTATGGAGGTAGCCATGCATTGCCACAAAGCCGTCGTAGGCCACATTGAGCGCCAGCCGGTAACTACCAAGCAGGCTATCGTCCGCAGTGGCATGCTGGACGTGGAGCAGTTTTCGCGCGGCATTGCGGATCGCCATCAAACCGCGTATCCGCTTGGCTACCGTGGCCGACAGCGAGCCGCCGATCACCAGCAACTCATGCCCTTCCGAAACGGCCAGTCGGCCATCTGGAGTCAGGCAATATGCTCCCGGTTTGACGAACTCAGGCGCCGCGACACGGATGTCGCGCCGCGTATTCACAGACAGTTCGGCAGCGCGGGGCGCGTAAACGCCCTCGGGCAACCTGGCTATCCGCTCGGTCAGCGCCGCCTTCACATCGCCGTCGAAGATTGCCGCATTGGCGAGGCCAAAGCCATTTGACTTCTGCCCCATGCGTCCGATCAGCATGTCCGGGTTCTGGACATACCAACTCGACACGAACAAGCGCCGGTAGCCCTCGCACATTTCCTGCGGAGCCTCCATGACACCAATCCAATCATCGGACGCCTTCTCGCCCTCCCCCAGTTTTTGCAGGAAGACAATATCGGTCGTGACTTCAGTATTGGCGAGGTGCGAAAACGTCCCGGACGGCAGACGAATCGCACCGACGAATTTGGCGTTTGCGCTGATATAACGCCGCGCCTGATCGTCCCACTTGTCGAGCGTTCCAGCCGAGGTGATGAAAGCCACCAGCCCGCCCGGACGTGTCACTTCCAGAGCACGACCAAAGAAATAATCGTGGATGAGGAAGTTCGCATACGGCAGATTCCGGTCATCCGGCACCTGATAGTTCCCGAAAGGAACATTCGAAATAACCAGATCGAACCAATCCTTGGGCAGCCTGGCTTTTTCAAAACCGGCCGCTATCGTCCTGACCCCATGATGTCCGTAGAGACGCGACAGGATGCGGTACGACACGCGATCAATCTCGATTGCCGTTACTTCAGAAGCTTCTGCCAGATCCTTCGGCATGGCTCCGATAAAATAGCCGACTCCCGCAGAAGGCTCCAGGACGCGACCGCCCCGAAAGCCCATGCGGCGAACGGCATCCCAGATCGCCTCGATCACGAATACTTCCGTGAAGTGGGCATTGACGACACTGCCCTTGGCGCTTTCGTAATCCTCGCCCAGAATTTCCGGCATGGACTCGGCTCTCGCCTTCCACGTCGGCTCGTCCTGATCGGGATTGAACACCTTGGGAATACCGCCCCATCCGGTGTAGCAGTTCAGAACGTCACGCTCATCCTCCGTCGGCGGACGGCTGTCCGCTTCAAGACGATGCAGCAGCGAAACGGCTGCCATGTTCGCATCGAACTTGGCGACATCGCCTCGAAGCTTCGAGTGCAACACCGGATCAAGGCTGGGCCAAAGAATCCGTGGCGGTTTGCTCGCGTGAATCACAGTCGGCACAGATACCGACAAGTCCGGCGCATCATCTTCATTCACTGGCACGCTGACCTGCACCAGATCGACCGACGGAAAAGCGATGATCTCCGCCGTCTGAGTGAAGCATGGAACAACCTGAAGTGAATCGTCCGGGACGAAGCCCGGTAGCCACATCGTGGCCTCAGCAAGTTTTTTGAGTTTCACGTGTATCTCCTGAAAATCCGGAGACACGTGCCCCTGCCGGGGTGTGTCCCCGGTAGGGTTATGGCCTGATGGCCGAAATGATTTACGACTGCTTTATGCCGTGCTTCCCATCGCCAGATGCTGTTCGCGCTTCATCAGTCCAAGATGAACCAGATAGTGCTTTAGTCCTGCAAGGTCGCTACGGTGCTGCATCCAGCCATCCTCGAAAATCTCAAAACCCTTGATCTCGAAAATGCTCCGGCCACGCGTGTTACGAACATCGGCATAGAAGCAGCCGCGCTCGTCCAGGTTGATGAAGTACCGGTAGACGGCACCCCTTAGAAGTTGAGTCATGACGCCTCCATAAGAAATGCGGAAGACGCCATGTCCCCGTGCGGAGGCTGACGCCCCGCAGGGTTATAAAATGCTGTTTGTTTCGAGCGGCCAGCTACCGCCTTTCAGTCCCAGCCCAACGGGCAGGTACGGAATCCGCTTTCCGCAAAAGGCTGCTGCAACCCTTTCTGGAAAGCCCGGCGTTGCCGCCGGGTAAAGGCCCTGTTCTCATCCGCGCTTGCGATTACGCTTACGTTTCGGAAAACCAAATCGGGCCCATGTTTCCGGATCGACGGGAAGCGGTGTCGTCCGGGCATTTTTGAGATTGACGAAAACGCCGTGGTAGGCGATCTGTCCATAGCGGAATAACTCCCACAGGAGATTTAAGGCATACAGCGAAACGCCCCTGTTGACGAAGAGCGATTGCTTTTCGAGCGCATCCGCCAGACTGCATGACGGTGTATCGTCATCGGCTTCCTGCGTCTCGTCCCCGATCTCTGGGAGCAGGTCGATTGCATGCGGCAGGCGTTCGACACTTGGCTTGTCCCATCTTGATGGCACTTGGCCCAGAATGACCTGACCATCGTGAAGCCGATTGCCAAGATCAAGCCAATAGCCGCCACCGCCACGAGATACCGCATCAAGGATTGCCTTTCTGGCCGTGCGATTGTCCACGCAGCCGATCACAAGATCAGTGCGCAGATTTTCGTTGCCGGTCAGACGTTGCGTCTCTGCCTGCCAAGCGGTTCCCATCGCCATATTGATGCGATTGACGAGCACCGTTGCCTTCGGAAGACCCACGTCAGACGGATAGAACATCTGCCGACCGACATTGGCTTCCGAAACTTGGTCGCTGTCTATCACCGTGACATCCAGACCACCGGGATGCCCCAGCGCGATCATGGCCGTATGAAGCTGGGCCAATCCCATCAGCATCTGGGAGCCTGTACCACCAGCGCCGATTACTGCGACACTAACTTCCCGAGTGAGGAGTTCAGGAGAGATTTGATGAATAGCCATCTTTCCCTCCCTTCGAATTCTCAGCACCGAAAACCAGCGGCAGGAACAGCCCGTTTGCACATAAGCGGAAGGCCGTGGAACAACTAGCCTGATCACAGTTACCGACCACGCCGGAGATCTTGAACTCACCCCTGTCATCACGATCATCTTCAGACGAGAAGAAGGCCGATAGACGACCATGGGAGTGAATATCCACCACCAGATGCTCATCCTCATCGAGGAGCGGTCGCGTATAGCGAACGTGGCTGCACCCGGTGGAAAGTTCTTCCAGGCGTTCCAATCGCATATCGCCGGTTCGCGCATTCCACACTATCCAGCCCACGCATTCATCCGGACACCGCTCTGCGGCGTAACGGAAAAACTCGAAGACCAGACGGCGAGGAATCTTGCCAAACGCAAGCGACAGCTCCCGACCAACGACACCGTAAGGCATGGGCACATTCCGCTGGCGAGCCAGAGGCGTGCGCAGATACATCCATGGACGACGCGCCTCCAGCCACAGCCCGTCGCCGGTCACCAGAAATCGGTGGCCATTGCCGGTCATGGGCTCGAATGCACTGTACCGAGGCACCATTGCTACTGGCGCCGATTGTTGCAAAGCAATATCGCGCGCGTCCATTCACACCTCCGCTTCCAGAACAGTTGCCTCGAAGGTTTCCAGCAGCGTCTTGCCCGTGGGAACGAGCGAACGTGTAGGAAACCGCGCAAACCTGCCGTCAAGCAAGTCGCGCCACAGGGCAAAAGGGCCAGCCCGGTAACGGGTCAATCCCTTGGCCGTATGGATGTTCGGATGCGTGAAGTAGGAGCGAAAAAACGCTTCTTCCCATGCCTCGCTCTGATGCGCCATATCGCCTTTCGGCAATCGGGCATTCCCCACACAGATATTCCCTGTGCTCCAGACGTTGAAGAATGGCGCAACAAACAAGTTCGTATCTGCACAGGGGCGTTGCCGCCCCTTGTAGGCAAATATCTTCCATGCCTTGTTGGTCACGATGAATATCAACCCCGGACACGGAGCGCGCCCGGTACGCGCACCCAACTCCTTGCAGTCGAACCAGACCTGCCTGGGTTGTGGCTTGCTGAACCAGACGAAAAACCCCGGCCCTTCGGCGAGTACATGGGGCGGCTTGAGAGCAGGCCGCACCATCGCCTTGGGATCCAGAATCCTCATCAGCGACATGAGTCCCGATTTGCTTGCCGGGACGCCCGCCTGAATGATGGGCTTATCTGCGTCATCCGTTGATACATCGTGAACCGAGACGAAAGCCGGATTGCGGCTTGCGTCCTGATAAACGAGGATGGCATTGCTCAGCCGGTATGACTGGCTGCTTGAAAAAGTGCTGACACTGATCGTCATGGCGACCTCCAAAAAAATGCGGAGGTGTGCCACCCCGTGCGGGCGTGACGACACCCCCGCAGGGTTGAAAAAATCAGACCGGTTCTGCAATGCAACCGATCAATCTATCCAGGGCCGACAGTAATTGCAGGCCCAACTCCGTTCTACGCTGCCATACGGTAAATCCATCCGGATCGAGAGACACTGCCTGCGCGCCGAAGAGATCGGTGTAGCCATCGCTGACACTGTTCGCATACTCGATAAAATCATCGAACACACGCTCCAGCGGGTCATCGGCACCCCATCTCAGGTAAGCCCCGAAATAGACGCATTCGACATCCATGCCTTCAAGACCAGGAAGCTCACCACCATCGGCATCCAACCGCTCAATATCGAGCAGCACGGACGCCAGTGGCGCCAACTCGCCCACGGCAACCGCTATTTCCCCCAAGGCCGAGTCATCCAGCACTCGCTTGGGGTCAAGCACCCAGTTCGGGAAATGGCCGTCGAACCAATCGGGCGAAATGGCCTCCTCCATATCGGCGGCGGTCATGCCCATCGCGGTCATTTCCTCGACCCAGTCATCCTGCTCGCTGCTGCCCTGCCAGTGAACGTATTCACAGACTTGCCGGGCTGTTGCCGGGGTGTAAGCGAAGAGCGTTTTCCCGGAAGCGCGTTGCAGCCAGTAAAGCGCCGTCTCGCCCAGACCGGGACTCATCGCCTCGATGCGGGTGATCCGCTCCTTCAATGACAGCCACACCACCTGCTCGGACTGCAGCGCCCAATACCACTGGGACTCTTCAGCCTGTTCGGTGGAGAACTGCAATCCATAGCTGATCGCTTCCGCTCCCGTAGCCACTAGAGCGCCGAATGCAAAGTGCTCCAACTGACCCGCATGCCGGTTAATCCAGCGGGTGAAAGCCTGCTGCACCAGCGACTGCGGCATACCCGACTCATCGCCCTGAATCTCCCCCGCATCCAGCCAGCGAAGTGCCAGCATGAACCAACGACGAAGATCAAGACACGGGTCGAGGCTTCCGGTTAACTCTTTCCCGAACCTTGGCAGGCTCAGAGGATCAGTGGCTGGACGAAAGCGACCGGCTGGCAACGTTCGCCTGGCGATACTTTCTCCTGGGAACGCAGCACCAAGCGTTGCAAGGCTTGTACGCATAATTTCATCTCCTCGTGATCGAAGGTGGGAACCCCTTTCGGGATCCCCTCTTCAAGTTGCGAGAAGTCGCCATCGGCACCGGCTTGTAGCCGTTCCTTGAGCGACACCATGGCCTATCCATTCCGAACGACCAGACGGATCAGGCGATCAACTACACGGAAGAAACGCCGGATGGCATCCTTCAGATAATTGTCTGCCGCTATCCCCGCCGGACGCAGTTCGATATAGGTCAATCCATCTTCACGCCGACGAGCGACCACGCCTAATCGGCTCCGGGATGCCGCGCCCTTGGTTCCGACTGCGCGCCGGAAGGTATAGACGAGACGATCCCCTTTCTGCTCTGGCCCCTCGATGGATGCCGTCGTGATTTCCGGATAGGTTGCGGAATAGACATCCCTCACCTGCTCCGGGCTCAGTTCCGCGCCGGGGTCGGGTAATGCGATGCCGTTATAGGCGAATGAACGCAAAAGCTTCTGTACTGTAATAGCCATGTCCGCCTCCTCATGCGAAAAGATTTTCTTCGGCCTGACTACCCGCCGCTTCCGGCTCGCCGCCTTGCTCATCGTCGCCCTCATCGTCAGCCACTGCTGGCTCGATTACTTGGGCACCTTTGCTGATCGCCTTTTCCGCTTTCTTGTTGGCGTCCTTTTTGGCCGCTTCGAGAATGGATCGGGTCGCTTCGAGCTGTTCGGCAAGTGACTTGTGCTCTTCGGCATAGCTTTTGAGCAACCCGACGAACTGCTCGTCGAGTTCCTCAGCCGTGCCGGTGAGCACCAGCGGTGTGGACAGCGCTTCAACGTCCTTTGCTTCTTTCGGGGTGGGCCGCACCGTGACGGTAATCGCCCCATCCCGACCTGACGACAGCGTGACGGCAATCGCCGCGCATCCGTCCAACAACATTTTGAGTTCCTGAAAAAACATGGTGGTACCTCCATAGAAAATGCAGGCGCACCACGACCCCTGCGGGGATCGTGATCCCCGCGTTGGGTTGAATTGAAACAACGTTACTCGGCGCTATACCGCATCGAGCGCGGCACCTTGCCCTCATAGGTGAAGGAGCCGACTTTCAGCAACAACTTGATGAGCTCGTCCTTCTTTCCTGACATGGCCTTGGCAAATGCACCACCCATGCTGGACTTCAATCCGATCTCATCACACACCGCCTCGATCTCGCTCTTGGTGAGCAGCTTCAGAAAGTCTTCGCAGAGCTTCCAGTGCCGCGCAATATCAATTTCGAGGTACTTGAGGAGTTGAACCAGGGTCTTCTCCTCGACACCATCTGCCGCTGACGCGGCAAGCCCCAGAAGCATCTTGTCCCTGATGGCTTCATCCGCCATCGAGACTACACGGGCAGCCTCGTCAGTCTTCAACGAGAAACTCGCATACTCCTGCCCCATGAGAGAACCCAAAGCCTTGGTCAGCTTGCTGTCGCTGATGTGCCGGGCATTGCCAGACAACGAAAGCGAAATGAGCACCGTAAGATTTTTCTCGCGATCCACCATCAGCTCGCGCCTGAGCGCCTTGCGCCATACCTCCAACCTGTAGTCCCTGACTTTTTGCGAGTCCTGAACTTTGGTTTCAGTCTTGGCCGCCTGTTTGGCTGCTGTGCCAGATTTCTTGCCAGACTCCTTGGCCGACTCGGTTGCTGGCTTGTGCTGATCCTTTTCCGCCTTGATACGCAACGCCACCTTCTTGGCATTGCACGCCGCATCGAAGCACAGATCGGGATAAACATTGCCCAGCTTCCCCGGTACCCCGGAAACAGCAGCACCGAAGTTCTTGCAGGCCCGGCAGGCTTTCGCCTGTTCCTCGCCCACACCGGTATCGCCATCTGCCACGAGCCGCAACAGCGTGAAGTTCTCTCCCGGACGGACGATCCGAGTAGTCGGATAATCGTCGCTCAGAGATGACCTCTTGGCTTCGAGTACAGCCTCTGTCTTCGCGTCGTAACAGGCACCGTGGGTGCAGTGCCCGGCGGAAATTGCTTCCCCGAAAAGTGCTTGCTGGTTGCCCGAGTTATGCTGGCATCCGGCGCACTCGCCCTTGTCGAAAATGGCACTCCCAAGCGAGCGCGAGATTTGCTCAAGTTGCCCGCGAAACTGGACAACCGTCGGCAAGACGGACTGGGAGAGAAGCCTCTCCAGAACCGCATCCTGCCTGTCTCGCGTCACGACAGCCAACAGCTCGGCGTGACCCAACTGAATGCGCCGCTCGGATAAGGCCTTCCGGACTTTTTCCGAACAGTTCATCAGTGCAAGCCGCTTGTCGAGCGTTGAGCGCGACCAGCCCAGACGACGCGCCGCTTCGTCCCGGTCACCCTGGCAACGTCCAAGAATCTTGGCCGCTGCCTCGGCTTCCTCGGTCGGACTCATGTCGGCGCGCTGGATGTTTTCGATCAGCGCGGCCTCGTCGGCTTCGCCGTCATCCAGATCGCGAATCAGTGAAGGGATTTCGTAGTCATCCCCGAACACTTTTTTCGCGGCACGCCACCGGCGTTCACCGGCAACGATTTCGTACTGCCCCGCGTCACGAGGACGAAGGAGAATTGCCTGGAGTACGCCTTTTGATTTGACGGACTCCTCAAGCTCCGCCATCTCGGATGGATCGAAATAACTACGTGGGTTGCGGCCGGGGAAAATGCTCCCGACCTTGATTGATGCTTGCAGTTGCATTATTGCCTCCAATGAAAAAGGCGGGCAGCCGCAACCCATGACGGGATGATGACTGTCCCGCCGGTGGTTAATGTGTGTGGCGTTGCCGGTATCTTTCCAGCACCTGTTCCAGAATTTCTTCGGAATTGATGCCGAACAAACGACAGCACGCCATAAATGAAAATGCGTTTGACCGCCCCTTCGTCGCCAGCAACCATTCGAGAACTTCCGCCCGCGTTGCAGCGGATGCCCTCAAATCGAACAGATCATGCAGCGATTTTTCCAGCAGATACCCATGCAGCCTGATGATGTCATCCTCAGTCCACCTGGGAATTTCACTGAAATCTGCAACACTGCCTGCGACAGCCGACGCTTGGGCTTGGAACGCCTGTTCGTCTTCCATGCGCATGGCCGCCTCCGATGTTGATTGCCGACACCCCGGTGAAAATGTGGGGCATGGACTCGTTCTCAGGTCGGCTTGTCGCCGGTCTTGAAAAACTGGAACGGCTCAACTTCGAGACGGTGGCCATTACTTTCGATGACGTTCATTTCTCCGCCTCCCCAAAAATGTCGCTCACTTGAGAAGAGGTGTTGTTCAAAGCGTCCTTGCGTCTGCGATAGGCGATCAGCAACTGCTCAAGCTCATTACCTTCAAAGGAATCTTCTGCCCGGAGAAAAACTTCGTCCAGCTCACCGACTGATGCTGCGTTGCCGATGGTTGCCAGCGTGGCGCCAAGCTTTCCGCCAACTTCGCGGACAGGAGTTGAAACAATGTTGCCTTGCCCCTGCTCATCGGCATCCTGCTCACCGGATTCATCATCTATGACCGGTGCCCAGGAACCGTTGATAGCATCGGCAATCCCGATATTCTGGGTTTCACCGCGCTCGTGCATTTCATCCATGGCAAGCGCCAAGGCAAGCTCCGGGGACTTCGGCAACAGATTGCACAGGCGGCGGATGACCGTCTTGAGGCCCATCGGAATGAAATGCGTATCCCATGTGCTCTCCTTACGGTACTTCTTGGCCATTTGGTAGCCACGGGAGTTATTCCGCACCTGTTCGACCTGCTCCTTCGACATGGCGAGGAATGTGCGTCCGCCATCCTTGAAAACGGCGACGGCGTAGAAACCAATGATCTGGCCTCTCTCCTCATCTCCAGCCGGAAAGCCGTTCTTCTTCAACGGCTCGTGCATCAGCGTGCGATTCAGGCCAAGCACGATGTCGAACTTGTCGTTAATCCGCACTTCGTGAGGATAGATGTCCTGCACGAACCCGCTGTTGCGTGCGAGTTTCATGAGCCCCTGATAACCGGGGATCAATTGGCACTGACTACCAAACGGGACGAGGTGGGCTTCGCCCATCAGGCCGACTTCCAATCCCAACTGACAAGCCTGAATGACAGCCGCAAAGACACTACGCGGATCCGTTTCAGACAATTTCGGATTCAGTCGAAAAGCGGTCAGCGCGGTGCGTGTCATGCGCTCCGGATTCAGATGCTTGGGCAGCGCACGAGCAATTTCGCCCTTGAACTGCACCAGCATGGCCGGGAAAGGCACCACTTTGGCCGTGTTTCGATTATCGTCTGTATTCCCTTGGCGGGATTTTTGTAAATTGCGCAAAGTTTGAGACATGGTTTTCTCCAAAGAAAATGGCGGAGACACCATGGTCCCGGAAGCGGGAACTGGTATCCCCGCCGGGGTTAATGAACTACTAAAGAAACCGCCGATCAGGCGGCGTACAACTCGAAGTCTTCCAACTTAAAATCATCGGCATTGGCTGCCCACCGTGGCAGCGAAATCAATTCGATCTCACCACCCGGCTGGTAAGCCGGCCAACTTCCCGATTCCTGGCACCACTTCAAAAGATGAAGCGCCGCCCGATACTTCCTGCGACCGACTTCGATGACTTCCGGGTCGGCGCGATAGACTGCTACCGCATGCGGTGGCTCCTTTTCGGCAGCGATGAAAATGAATGGAAGCTCCATCCCCGTTGCCGCCTTGACACCGTCCACGTAGAAAGCTGCCTGCACGTCATAGCCCAATGTCGCTATAGCCCGTGAAAAACCGGCAGCGCTCGCATCAACACAGGACTTGAGGTCGGTGATAACGTCCCCGTTGAACCAGTCCGGGCGACACTTGCAGGCGATCCCGGTTGCAGGATCGTTCCAGAATACCGAAAGTTCGGCATCGCCACGGCTGAGCAACTTGTCCGCTCCATGATGGGAATGAACAGCTGCGCGTATCAATGTCAGCGTAGCCAGTTCTTCTGAGGTGATCAGCGATTTACCCTGATTCTCAGCTTCGAACTTTGCTGCGGCTTCCTTGCCTTCCTTGGTACGGCGGTCGAACTTCTCGGCCACCGCGACTTCTTTAGAAAAGCGTTCTGGTTCCAGAATGAAAGAATGAACCGCACTACCGAAAGCCATCGCTGGCGTCTGGTGGTGCGGGTAATCAAGGTATTCACGAAAGTGGGCCGGGCTCTTGAGCATCTTGACGATGCCCGTGTGTCCGATTGCCTTGTCTTCGTGATACCGCTTTGCCGGCATGACAAGCATGCCTGGGTGGCTTAAGTGCATGGTGCCTCCAGTAAGAAAACCAGAGTCACCTGCCCCTTGCGGAGACTGTGTCCCCGGTCGGGTTAAAAAATACTGTTTGTTTCCAGCGGCCAGCTACCGCCACTTGTTCGGGCGGATAACCGCGCGATCAAATACTTCTTTGCGGAATGCGCTCAAGGAACGCACTCTGGAAAGCCCCGGAATACCGGGGCGGGAGTCATTCAATTTTTCTGGGTTGCTTTGACATGGATAGAGCCTTGCGGATCATGTCGCGGGTTTCCGGGTCGGTGCGCCCTTCCTTGAGTCTCTGGTAGAGATCGCAGGCAAAGGCCATCGGCAACGGGGCGAAGAATTGAACGATAAAGGGATGGGATTTCATGATTTTCTCCTGAGGTTGGTTGAACAGCCACAGCGAAAATCACTCCGGGCCTGGAGTGATCCCCGCAGGTCAAAGAGCTCTCGGTCGAAGGCGCTTTGACCTGCGGGGGAGTCCCCACAGGCAGTGCTGCAAATCAAATCCCAAGCGCGCGAACGATTGGGCGGCTGATGATCCAACCTGTGATGCAGCAAGCAAGAAGTACGAGTTCCATGAGATGCCTCCATAAAAAATGGGGGCACCCCTCCCCTGATGCGGAGGCGATGCCCCCGCACGGGGTTAAAATTTCAGGCGATTACTTCAAAAGAAGCATCACTATTTTTGCCAAGATCAGCTTCGATCCTGTTGCGACGTTGACGTATGTACGCAGGTACATCGTATTGCCGCCAGTCAATTGTTTTGTCCTCGACCACTTCGACCACTTCGACAACCTCGACAGTCTCAACCTCACTGACCTCATCGGGTGTTGCCGTTTCCTCTTGTGACCGGATGAAAACGTTCTTCAAACTCTCAACCGCGAAGCGAAGAAATGACAGAACAACATGAAGCCCTGCCAGCATGGCCAAGACGAGAATGACGCGTTCCATAAACAACCTCCTGATGAAAATGGGAGGTCGCCCCCAACCAGGGAGAGTGACCTCCCGGTTGGGAAAAGATGAAACGAAATTCTCAGAACGGCTCGATGTCCGGCACGTCCTCGAATGCAGGGCCGGCCGCCTGTTCGGGCTTGGCACCAGCTTTTGCATTGCGTTTAGGTTTGCCTGGCTGCTGCGTATCCTTTTCAGACGGGCGGGAGCCCAGCATCTGCATCTCGTTGGCCATGATTTCGACCACGTAGCGATCCTGTCCTTCCTTGTCCTGCCATTTGCGTGTCTGGATACGGCCTTCGACGTAGATTGGCGAACCCTTCTTGAGGTATTCGCCGACGACTTCAGCCAACCGGTTGAAAAAGACGACCCGATGCCATTCGGTGAATTCCTTGCGTTCACCTGACTTGCTCTTGCGGGTCTCCGTGGTCGCGATCCTGATCGTAGCAATCGCTTCGCGTTCCTTGGTATAGCGAACCTCGGGGTCAGCTCCCAGATGTCCGATGAGCGTGACTTTGTTCAATGATGCCATGTTGCCTCCTGACAATAATGGCAGGTAGGCCGCCGTCCTGACGGGGCTGCCCCGCCGGGGGTTTAAGAAAATGCTGTTTATGAAGAAGGCCAGCTACCCTCACCTCGACCGCCATAGACGGATCGAAAGATGGCCGAATTCTGTGCCGCTCCTGTCGCCATGTGGCATCGAAATGCGTCCATTTAGGTCACATTTCAAACTTCAGCATTGATGCCAGATGGGTACGCTCCCCTTTGATCACAACGGGAGACATCAAATGGCACAAAAACAGAGGAACATATCCACGCAAATTCCATCAATCCGGCAGGACAACAGCAGGCCGTTCCTTACCCAGAAGGCCTTGCTCAATTCGCTGCATGCGCAGCAGATATTTGAGCGCGGCTATGAGATGTGCGCCAATGCGCTGTTCTCATTAAGCGTCGTATTACGATTCATCGGAACGGAAGAACAGGCGCAGGAAGTTGATGCGATGGTGGATGCCTTGATCAATCAGGCATTGGAGGGAATCCAGAAGGAATCGGCCCGGCTCAAGGAAATCGCGGAAAGCAACGGCATCGAAACTACCATCGGCTACACCAGCGCAAAGACAGTGGATGTCCAGATCACCTCGCCGCGTTCAATCAAATTCCTGGCAATCATCCGAGAGTTCGACGGCATGATGGCCAACATGGATGCACTCTGGCTTTCCTGCGTCATTACGGACACTCAATACGCGCGCGGGGTCTATGAATGGAAGCGGCGAATTCTTCGTCTTGCCGGTCAGGTACGGCAGATCGCCACTCGTGCGGTTCTTGCTGCACGCAGGAAAGAGACTTCCGAGGCGGTTGCTGAAGCAAGCGAGCCTCAAATTGCGGAGGTTGAGGAGTCAGCAACTGAGGGCGAAAAAGATAATCTCACTGACGCTGAATAAATGGAGATCACCCTCCCCTCATCCGGTAATTAGCCCAGCTTTTTCGCCAGACTCTCAGCCTGTAGGTGAGTGTAGCGCTTTAGCATCTGAAGCGTCTTGTGGCCGCTGATTGCCGATAGTTCGAGAGTGGAAAAATCACCTCGTTCTGCAAGCCGGGAAATCGCCTCGTGACGAAGATCGTGAAATGTCAGATTCGTAATTTTTGCTCTTGCACAGGCTGCTTTGAACACATGGAATAGTGTCATCCGCTGGACTGGCAGAACCAAACCACATGTACTTTTCGGCAAGCTCTTGAGCACAGCGACTGCCTTGGATGAAAGTGGTACAGCTCTGGCTTCTCCATTCTTGATTTTCAATGGGTCAAGCAGCAAGGCAAGCTTGCGCTTGAAGTCGATATTTACCCATTCAAGGCTTAGCAACTCTCCCTGCCGCATGGATGTTTCAATTGCCAATTGAACGGCCGGCAGCAACCATGGATTTCTACTCGCAGCACACTGTTCAATAAGTCGCTTTGCCTCATCACCCTCAAGGCGACGAGTACGCGGCGGAGCGGCAGAAGGCTTGCGCACATTAGCAACAGGATTCCCGAAAGGTAGAACGATTCCAAACTCATGCACGGCCACAGTCAGAATCTTGGAGAGCATGTCGATCTCCTTTTTGACGGTAGAACCCTGGACAACTTTCGAGCGATCATCTCGATACTTCACGACGACCTGTGGCGTTATGGCGGCGATTGAATAATCACCCAATTCATCAATCAAGTGCTTGACCTGGGTACGCCAAGCCTCTCTCTCATCTTTGCGTGGACGGTAGTGGAAAGGAGCAAACTCTTCCTTAAATCGCTTGGCTATATCCTTAAAAGTGGTTCGTTCTGCCGTGGATCTGGAAATGAATGCACCCCGATCCATTTCGGATTCAATTACCCGCGCCCAAGCCTCAGCATCTTTCCGTGTCTCGAAGGTCTTCGATTGTCCAGGATGCCCCTTTCGGCGAACTTTTGCTTGCCACCAACCGCTTTCTCTTTGTTCGAAGGTTGCCATGTCCAAGTGTCCCCGTTTTGTCCCCGAAATTAGTTTTTCATATAGTACATCACTCCTATATACTTGCAACTAATCGGTTTTTAAAGGGATAATTCACCTTCCTGGAAAGCGTGTGTGGGATAACATCCCACCGCGGGTTCGAATCCCGCCCTCTCCGCCAGTTGCACATCTAAAGCATTGTTTTTAATTGCGTTTATTTATAAACGCCAGCATTAACTACAAAATAATCTACAAAACTAATTGGCATTTACGACACAAAAAAACCGCCATCACTGGCGGTTTTTAGTATCGGGTGGAGGAATCAAACCCGCCAAGGAGACAGGCTACCGGATCCCCCATGCAAAGGCTCAGCCGTGCCTTTGCCCGGTATTGGCGCTTACGCGCCTGAATTCTTGTACAGCCCGCGATAGTTGATTACACCACAAGCGAAGTCCAGACGGGATTTCACTCCGATGCTGTCATTCTCGAACTGGATTTGTTCTTCGTAGTAGGGGCGCGCCTGGCCAGCCAGATATGCACGCACAATGGTATCCAGTTGAGTTGGCGCTGCGGCCAGATACCATGCCGTTTCGCTAACATCATCCAGGCGCGGATCGGCAACCAGCGTCAGATTACGAATCCATTGCAGGTTGTTTGTGTCATTTGTTGCGCCATAGAGCACCAAGCTGTTCAGCAGTGCCTCTGCTTTGCTTTCCAGTACGACCGGCACAATCAGGAAGCGCGGCTGCGGATCGATGCGACTTTCGCCCTTGATGCCCTTCTGGCGGCGCATCGCTGCGCGAGCGGCGCCCAGCGAGTCAACGCTCAGGGCCGTGCCGCTAGCCGCCAGGTTGCTGTGATCGGCATGGAACAGAGCCTTGCCGTCCGACATGGCAGGAGTGCCGGTCAGCTTCGCATAAACCAGATCAGCCTCAGTGCGGCGAGCCGATGAACCAAAGGCGGCGGGCATCATAGTAAACGCGCCCAGATCGTCATTGATCAGCATTTGGCGGGTGATTTTCAGCATCCGGCCAAACGTTTTGATTGAAAACTTCTCGGCTGCTTCACCGAAAGCACCATGCTTGTATTCCGCACCCTCGCTGATTTCAAGCAGACCGGGAGCTTCGGACAAGGCGACAAAAGAGTTTTCCTTGAAGTCAGCAACTTCTTTTTCTCCGGTCCAGATTTGATGCGTGGTCGGTTCGTTTTCATATCCCAACTGCATGGCCTTCCCGGCGGTGTTGGCGAGCAGCTCGGGGAAGTCGCTGGTGGATAGTGCCGCCTTAATGATCTCCGCGCGTCCAAAGCCTGTAACGGTCTTTCCGTTCATGCTCAAGATGTTTTCCGCCATTGCTGTGATGTTCATCCGCTCAACGTCACGCACAAGCGGCGATGGATTTTCCACGCGCACGCCGGCGCGAATCAGCAGGGACTGGGTGCAGGCTTCCATGAAATCATTCCCGCGCTTGGTGGGAGTGCTGGAATCTGCCGGGGTGAAGCTTCCCGCTACTGGAAAGCTACCCTTGCCCAAGTGTGCCAGCAATTTATTGTTGGCGTCCTGGGCGGAACAATTGATGTCGCTTTCACACGCGGCCTGTAGCCCGGCAATGCCATCAACTCCGCCAAAGCGGGAAAATGTGTATTTGATGTCGGCGCGGCGCTGTGCTTCAGCCTGTACGCCTGCAGCGCGCATATCGTCGGCGGTTTGGGTTGTTGCTTGCATATTCATGGCGGTGTTTCCTTTCTGTAAAAGACGATGGGGAATGGTGAATTTGTCGCTCTTGAAGCTAGCGGCAATAGGCAGGTCGCTCGATTGCACTTCATCGATGAAGCCAGCAGCCAATGCCTCACTTGCGTCTAGCCACGTTTCGGCATCGAGCAAGGCGATGATTTCCGCGCGGCTTTTGCCTGATCTTGCGTATGCGGAAATAAGCGTTTCGCGGGTCTTATCCAATACGTCGGCGACCTTGCGTAACTCTGCAGCGTCGCCCGCTGTACTCATCCACGGGTTGTGCAGCATCAGCAAACTGTTGCTTGCCATGCGGATCGTGTCACCAGCCATCGCGATGAATGAGGCGATAGATAGAGCCCATCCGTTAACCTCAATTGTCACGTTGGCGGGGTGTTGCTTGATTGCGTTGTAGATGGCAACGCCATCCTGAACGCTGCCTCCTTGGCTGCTAATTTGAATCGTCAGATTCTTGATGTCGCCCAGGTTGGCTAGGTCTTGGATGAACTGGGTTGCAGATACCCCGAATGCGCCAATGTCATCAAAGATTGACAGGGTCGCCGTGTAGGCGTCTGCACGCGCGTTGATGTTGTACCAGGATTTTTTCATTTGGATTGAAGCCGGGTTAGAGACGCAAGCAGTTTCACGCCTGGTGCGTTAAATGAAACCCCCTCATTCTGCTTAAGGATGCCATACAGCCCGTGCGCCGTTAGTGGTATCCGCAAGTCGGTTTTGTATGCGCGGAATAGGTCTTGCTGCCACACCGGCCAGCTCGCGACCGGCTCGGGCAAGTGCCTGTAGAGTTTCCATGTGCGCCCCTCAAACTTGGTGATTTCACCGGCAAGCCGCTTACACCTTCCCCATCCGGTAACGGAATCATCCAGTGCGATGTTGCGCAGCGCACCCATCAGGTGATGATTGCGTTTGAACAATCCCAGGCGGGTTGACATGCTGCTTGTCCCGGCATCAATCGGAGCGAGGCCAAGGAACCGATCTAGCGGGTATTCGCCGCCGTGGCGCAGGTAGTGGAGAAACGATTTAAGCAACCATTCCCGCACATCAGGGGTGATAGGCTGGTTATAAAAAATGCTGTCGAGCAATGATGCGAGGCGCGCCACCGGCGATGGTGGAAATTTTTCATGTAAGAGTGTGTTCATCAATGCGCCTTCCCAGTCTGCGTTGCCGGTACCGTATGCACGGTGAACAGTTGAACCAGATCGGTCGGTGCGCCGCCCACTGGTAATGCGCAGCAAACAAAATCAGCGCCGGATATTGAGGCATGAACTGTCAATACTAGGTCAAGGCGTTGCGCCCGGTATGCCGCCAGCAGGTTCACTAGGTCAGGCGATGCAATGCGCTGGCAGTAGTCCGCGAACAGCGCAGCTAGGTTGTCGGTAATCGCTGCCAGTTGTTGCACAGCACTGGCTTCATCAGTCATCGCCAGAGGCCTCCATATGCGTTGGAACCATGCTGTCCCACTCCCCCCCTATGTTTTCTTCAAGCGCGCCAGCAGGCAAGTTGTCCAGTTCGTACTGAAGATCGTCCAGGCTGTTACCCGACACGCACTCAAAAATCGACAGCCAGCCGGCGGTAGAGAGGCCATCTTCGGATACTCGTTTCAGCCAGGCAGTGATGCCGTCAATCACTTTGTCGGTCGGCAGCAGCACCAGCGCGGCGCGCTCTTCAACAAGACGCCGGTCAAGGGCGTCGAGTTGCGCTGCCAGCTCGTTCGCGCTCTCTTCGTAAAAGGTCGCATTCTCATCAGACTGAGCCAGGGCTTTTTCCAGCTCGGCGACACGCTGTTGAAGTCTGCCGATGTCGCGGGACAATGGCTCCAACACCTTGGCGCGCAGCCGCGCCGGATCGGTGTTGCGGAGAAGTTGACTCACGGCTTGTCGTGGGTCCAGTCGACCATCCGCGCCCAGTGTAATTTTCCCAGCCGTCACCCACTCACCAACAGCCTGCTTGCTCACGCCCAAGAACCGGGCGAACTCCGCGCGCCTCAAGCGCAGGCCGGAACGATCCAGCTCGCCCGAGGCGAAGGGGAGAATCCCGGTTTTTGGGGTGGTGCAGTCAGGGTTAAGCTGGTTTGTCATAATGTCACCGTTCGAGTTGACCTAGTTTTTGAAGGCACGGCCTAGCGCTTTTACGCGTCGCTTCGTACCCGCAAGGGATGAGGCCAGGGAGTACCTTTTCATTCTCTGGCCTCGTTCGGTTGTTGCGCCAGCGTGTAACCAAGCTCATCAGCCATGGCGTGCAGGATGCGGGGATCGCCGGTCAGCGCCATGAGTGCAACAGCCTCATCAAGCCCGAGGTCGCCGGTGTTTGGGTTGAGCTTGCGGGCCAGCACGCGGGCATCCATACCCATGCGTGCGGCCAAGGCAGGCACGCCGCCGGGGTAGTGGTGGCCGGTCAGATATGCAGCGTCTCGGGTGTTCATGGTCAAGCCTCCTGTTCTTTTGGTTGCGGGTGATGCGGGCAATAGCGGGCAATCTTTCAGCCCTTCTATATATTTTGTCTTTGACATACTTCACACCTCATAGGAAACATTACCCGCAATACCCGCATCACCCGCATTTGACAATTTTCCATCTGGCAATCTTTGTGTGCCCGTCCATGCCGCACTGCTCAAGCCTCATGCCGTCAACGATGCGGTCGCGGTGGGAGCGCAGCCAGTAGGCCAAGCGACGGCTGTTGATTTTCTCGGCGCACACCATCTGCATGGCGTCATACAGGTCCGGGCTGGTTCGCATCAACGAATCGCCAAAGCCCAAGGTGGATAGGCTGGCTGAGACGATATCGGCGGCGGTAGCCTCGCCGCTTGGGAAAGCACCAAGCCATGATTCGAACAACAGGCGCATCGTCTCAAGGTCGGGGTCTTGCTGGCGTAATGCTTCGGCAGCCTTGAGCGGGTCAGCCATGCCCAGCCAAGCGAGGGGGCGGCGCACCATCTTGTCCCACAACTCAAAGCCGCCCAGCGGGTGCAGTCCCTCAATGGCAGGCGAACCGGCGGCGATGTATGCAAGCGGGATTTCGAGTGCCGCGCGTATCAGCTCACCCCGGCGTTCGAATACTGTTTCCAGGTGATCGCGGGTGAATGTTCGCTGCTCGGGGCGTTCTGTTTTGGCATCCATGCGGATCAGCACAACACGCCGCTTGAGGTCGCCCACGATGGATAGGTTGTTGCCGGTTGCCACCAGCAGCGCGTGTGTTGGAATGCTGACCATGCCACTTGCGCCAAGCGGTCGCAGCCGGACAAACTGTTGCGTGGTCACTTGGCAAAGCAGATCGCCCTTGAGGGGGCGCTCGATGTTGTCCAGCAGGATGCAGGCATCACCGGCCATCAACACGCCGCCCAGCCGTTTTTCCGCTTCTGCGTCATCGTGGCCCAAGGACAACACACTGGCACGCCGCCCGGCGGCGATGATTGCGAACGTCTCGGCGATAAGGGTCTTGCCTGTGCCCGGTGTGGGCGCGGTAATTGCCATCATGGGGGCTGCGGGGAGGATACGGCGTATCAGGGCCGTGATAATCCCGGCCAGCATCGCCGATGTGTCGCATTCATCAACAACGGGGAAATCATCCACCAGATCCATCAGTACCAGCTTTGCCTTTTCCGCATCAACACGTGAGGGTTTTGGATTGGGTGATGTAGAGCGGACATTCTGTTCAAACGCCGCGAATAGCTCTGTGCCTTCGTCATAGCCGGGCTGCTCGATTACGTAGCCATCCGGTGTGATGGTGGGGGCTTCAATAAACCCGGCAAGCTGGTTTAGGTGCGGCCAGTTGCCGCGCGCCAGAAAAGCATCAGCCACGCGGCGCGGACAATCGCACGGTTTGTATTCATCGGAACGCGCATCGAAGCGTTGGTGAATCGCCGCGTTCGTCAGCAGTTCAACTAGGTGCGCACCATCAACAGGGTGCAGGGTGATCGCGCCGCGCGGTCGATTGACACCAAAAGACAAACCTTCCTTTGCCGGATAAATCCGCAATAATCGCCCGGACTGCACGAACAGGTTGCAGTCGGCATCAGCAAGCGCCTGTTCGCATTCGTCCAGTATCTCGGGCAGCTTGCCGGGATCGTGCCGGATAACCCGCTGGCCGTCCCCATTGAAGGCCGCACGATGTTCTTTATCGGCTTTGACTAGATTGAGCTCTGGCTTGGACATTGTTGTTTTTCCCATAGATGGGCACCCCAAGGGGATGGCGCACCTGGTTGATATTTAAGTCGCAGCCAGCCGCGTGGTTCGCCCCGGCAGACTCGATCCATATTGAAGGTTTGCGCGTCGCGCGCTTTGGCAGCGAACAGCGCGGAACAAAGGGCGTGCAGGTGTGGGATGTCGCGGTCGCGGTGCATGATGAAAACATCAAGGCCAGCCGCGAAGCGCCATTCAAATTCGGAAGGGTCGCGCCCGGGTGGCACAACCACAACGGGGAAGTCAGGCGCGATGTCGCGCCGCCATTCAAAGCCGATTGCGATATGCCCCATGCAGCCGCGCACAGGAACCATGCCATTACGCCGCGCATCGTTGATCGCCTTGGCGTAGGGAGGCAGCTTCTTGATTGTCACGGCTTGCCGCCACTCAATACCCGGCGCAGCTCGCCAACCTGCCAGGCGGTCACGCGCTCAGATAATTTCCGTGGTGCTGGTAGTGTGCCCGCGTTGACACGTCGCCACACGGTCGCAGCGGAGCAAGCGAACAGTGCTTGCACAACTGGCTGGCGTACCATGCAGGACTCGGGGAGAGAATCGAAGTTGCGCAGCGCGGCGGGGATGTCGGCTGCGGCGCGTTGTGGGTTGTGTTTCATTTGTGCGACTCCTTGTGAGTTGGAGCGCACAGAATAGCGGGGTGTTTTTAGTTAGTCAGGCTCAAATAATCTCACTTTTTGAGCCTGCGAAACTTGAGATAGTCGCGCTTTATTTTTGCTGCTGAAGCCCTCGGCGCGCTCAGGTCTGAATATCCAGTCTCTCTGCGGTTGCGCGCCGCGCGGAACGCCACAACCTTATCTATAGCCGCTTCCAGTGATACGGCGCCATCCCGCAAAAAGTTGGCAACGAGCATTGCATGTGTCCTGGCCCATTCCCTGTCCCCTAAAGACATTTTTGATCTTCCCTTACGCTTACCATTGTCCTTGGTCTTGAGCGCTTCAATCGCGCCTCTAAAACCTTCCCGCATCGGAGTGGGTGGCAGCTTTCCAGCCTCTACAAAATCAGCGAACCGCGCCAAAAAGAAAGCCAGTGCCAGCCGATCGCCACTTGTTAGCGCGTAGTCGGTCACAATGGCAGCGGCCTTTTCTAAATCGCCTGCGCCGCCCATCAAGACTTTGTGCGCTTCAAAAAAAGCCCGGTCGTTGGCGTCGAACTCGTCTTTTGTTGTGTATTCTTTTTCAGTTGATGGTGTTGTTTTCATTGCGCACCTTTCCCAGCGCCTTCAAAAAGGAGCCGCACCAAGCCGGTTGAAGTGTCCGGCGATTCACCCCGTCGGGTTAGGTGCGGCGAACTCGTTAAGCCGGCAGCGGCTCTGGTTGTTTCCTTGCCTCATCTATCAGAGCTTCGGCTTCATTGATCCGGTCAATTGTGTTCTGCATCGCAAAGTAAAAACCTGTTACCTGACCGCGCTGCAAAAGTAGCTCTCCGTCATGCGGCACGTTCAAGCTGATTGTCTGGATAAATTCCGCCAAATACGCGGCTTCACTCAGCTTTTCACTTGCGGCCGACAAGCATTGGGTGCTGGCCAACAAGGGGGTTGGTGCCTTTTCTGATGGTACGTCTGGCAATGATTCTGCCAGCGGCTGCATGATCGCGTTGAAAAGCTGTTTTTTCGATTTGTCGTCTTGCGCGTTTGCCATCAATGCCGCCAGCTTGGCTTGAATGTCGGCCAGGTCGGCCTGTTGCTCTGGTGCTGTTAAAATGGTTTTAGCCATGATGCTTACCTCCTTGGTAGGTGTTGCGTTGTGGTTAGGGGCGTTTGGTGGTGGTACACCTTGCGCCCCGTCTTTTGCCTGAATCCGTAATCCGTCAGGCGGCGGTCTTGCTCTTTTTCAGCGGCACAACATTGGCCGTGTCGCTTTGCACCGTGGCGCAATACTTCGCCCAGTCATCCATCATGCGCACCCGTTTGGCGAATAGATCGCCGCGCCGGTAAGCCGCTTCCACCTTGTCGCCGATGGTGTGTGCCAGCGCCATTTCTGCCACGTCGCGGGGGTAGGCTGTCGATTCAGATACCCAGTCGCGGAAGGTTGAGCGGAAGCCGTGGGTGGTCAGATCGCCGCGCTTCATCCGGCGCAAGACGGCGGACATGGTCATGTCGCTGATCGGCCTGCCTTCATCGCGCCCAGGGAAAACAAGGTCGCCGCGCCGCTCGGCCTGCATCCGTTCCAGCACCTTCTTGGCCGCTTTGCTCAGCGGTACGCGGTGCTCTTTCTTGGCCTTCATGCGCTCCCCAGGGATCACCCACATGCAGCCATCCAGATCAATCTCAGCCCACACCGCGCCGCGCACTTCACCGGATCGGCAAGCGGTCAGGATGGCGAACTCCAGCGCGCTTGCGCCAGTGCCTTCCTGTTCGCGCAATTTGGCCATGAACGCGCCCACTTCCGTGAATGGCAGCGCCGCATGATGCACGGTAGGGGTTACCTTGCCGGGGGACGGTAGCAGCTCGCTGAGGTGCTTTTTCCAGCGGGCAGGATTGTCGCCTTCCCTGAATCCACTCACCGTTGCCCAACCCAGCACAGCCTCAATGCGGCCGCGCACACGGTCGGCGGTCTCGGTCTTGGTTGTCCAGATCGGCTGCAGGGCTTTCATAATCAGCGCGGTGTCTACCTCGCTCACGGGGAGCTTGCCAAATACCGGCCCGCAATAAGTGGCCAGGGTGTTTGTCCACTGGTTAACGTGCTTGGGGTTTTTCCATTCCGCACGCTTCGCCTCAATGTAGGCGTCTGCACATTCCTGAAAGGTGATGGATTTCGCGGCGCGGACACGCTCGCTGATTTTAACGGCGGCGCGCTCGCCAATAGGATCTATGCCGGCCCGGGTTTTTCGGCGCGCCTCTGTCGCCAGATCGCACGCCCCCTTAATCGTTCTGCCATCGCTTTCGATACCTCCCGCCAGCGGTACGTCAGGGTAAGACCCCAGCCCCATCCAGCGCGCCCGGCCTGCCAGCATGAAGCGATATATCCAGTGCTTTGCACCGGTGTCGGTAACGCGGAAATACAACCCTTTTTCCGTGGTTGAATAAACGCCAGGCACGCTCAAATTGCGCAGCTTCATATCCGCGCCGGCCTTCCGTAAATCCAACCTCTCAAGTTTGCGCTTTTTGCTCATCGCCAAACCCCACCAGATTCAATATACAAAATAGTCTACAAAATATAGCGAGATTTTGCAAGTTTATTTAATATGGTGCGAGACGCTAAAACAGGCTAAACACCTGTGTTTAATTGGGGTTTGACACGTTGCGAGACGTTGCGGGATTCCAACTATGAGTTTCGCCCTCTCCGCCACACACAAAGAGCACCTTCGCGGTGTCTTTTTTTTATTTCTCAAAGCGTACAGCTTCTGGTTCGACAAATGAGCACGGCTCGCGCAGGACGCCTGCAGGCTTTTGAATTTGCTCGAACGAATGTGTATTCCAAACCGCTTGTGTTCGATTAGCGACCTGTTGACATGGTACTGAATGTCGGTAAATATACATATCTACCGACGATATGTATCAGTCATGAAATCATCAAAAGTTGATCAGGTTCTGAAACTTGCCAAGCGGGCGGGGGTTATTCGCGCCCGAGACCTGGAACCGCACAACATCCCCCGCACCTATCTTGCCCGCCTATGCGAAGCGGGCAAGCTCCAGCGTCTTGGGCGTGGCCTTTATATGCTGGCCGATAGCGCCATCACCACCAATCACAGTCTGGGTGAGGCCGCAAAGCGCGTGCCCCATGGTGTTATTTGCCTGCTTTCGGCGCTACGGTTTCATGGGGTCACCACGCAGGCCCCATTCGAAGTCTGGATAGCAATTGAAAATAAAGCCCGTGCGCCTACCGCTAATGAAACGCCGCTGCGAGTCGTCCGATTCTCCGGGCAGGCAATGGAGTCCGGCATAGAGACGCATGTGATAGACGGAGTGCCGACACGAATATATTCACTCGCCAAAACAATCGCCGATTGTTTCAAGTACCGAAACAAGATTGGACAGGATGTAGCCGTGGAAGCGCTGAGAGAGAGCTGGCGCGCGCGCAAATGCACCATGGGCGAGCTCTGGCGTTACGCGGCTATTTGCCGGGTATCCAATGTGATGCGCCCCTATCTGGAAACACTGACATGAGCATAGATCAACCAAGTAACCTCCCCGCCTCCGTGCGCCAACGGCTACTCAATA
>Ga0210041_1000837_pt1 | contig 31655 bp, 33 predicted proteins | sample CryGeymeta201503_FD_183973 | JGI IMG/M metagenome (GOLD analysis project Ga0210041, IMG submission 183973) | Groundwater microbial communities from Crystal Geyser aquifers in Utah, USA - Crystal Geyser metaG 2015-03 (SPAdes) (version 2) | ecosystem: Environmental > Aquatic > Deep subsurface >... | reverse complement strand
CCACCTATGAAAAGGAATATTCAGTGACAGTTGATAAAAACATTTCCAAAACTTTTTTGAAGTTAATGGAGCTAGGAGTTGATATAGAAGGATATCGTACCAAGCCAGCCCGACTCACCGAAGCTCCCAAAAACCCCAAACGATTTAATATTGTTATTACTGAAGGAAAAAAACACCAAATCAGACGAATGTGTGCTGCTCTGGGCTATCAAATAGATACTTTGAAACGGGTACGGATTATGAATATTGAATTGGGTTCTCTTAAGCCAAATCAATACCGTAAAATAGGTGGCGATGAATTAAAAGAGTTTTTGAAAAAGTTAGGTATAAAGTAAAGAAAAGGTATGGTTAGATGAAATAAATCTTTTTCTAACCCATATAATCTGCGGGGTCGGACCCCGCAGATTATATGGGTTAGGCCTTTCGGCGGTCACTTTCTTTTAGATATTGCTTGCGCAAACGGACGGAATGAGGGCAGACCTCGAGATATTCGTCATCAGACATAATTTCCAACCCCACCTCAATCGATACCTCTTTTGTCGGTATTAGTCGAATTGCTTCATCAGTTCCGGCCGAGCGCATGTTGGTCAACTGCTTTCCCTTGGTGGGATTAACCATCATTTCTTCACCCTTACTGGTGTTACCAATTACCATTCCCTCATAGACTTCTACACCCGCCCCAATGTAAAGCTCGCCTCGTGTCTGTAGGTTGGCCAAAGAAAAACCAAGTGCCTTACCAGCAGCCATTGAAATCATTGAACCAACTTGTCGTTTTTTAATTTCACCTGCATAAGGACGAAAGCCAAGTACCTGAGAAGCTAAAATACCCTCTCCTTTGGTATCAACCACAAACTGATTTTTATAACCCAAAATTCCTCGAGTTGGACCCTCAAAGATAAGACGAACTTGATCACCATGAGTAATCATATTCTGCATCACAAAACCTCGATTGGATAACCTGTCTATCACTGCACCTTGAAATTCACCTGGAATATCAACTGTTACTTCTTCAAACGGTTCTGATTTTACTCCATCAATTTCTTTAATGATGGCCTGCGGTTGCGAAACAGAAAGCTCATATCCTTCACGACGCATATTCTCAAGCAAAATAGAAATATGCATTTCACCCCGACCATAGACTTGCATCACATCACCAGTAAAATCCACCTTCAGACCAACATTGATCTCTAATTCCTTATGTAAGCGTTCGGCAATTTGTCTACTAGTAACATATTTACCCTCGCGTCCGGCAAAAGGTGAATTATTTACTAGAAATTGCAAACCAATTGTTGGCTCATCCACTTTAATTGATGGTAACGGTTCAGCATTTTCAGTATCGGTCAAAGTATCACCAATACTAATATCACTTAACCCAGCGATCAAAACAATATCTCCAGCAAATGCTTCATCCAGCTCTAATTGCGCAACCCCTTTGTAACCAGAGAGCTTTACCACTTTACCTTTCTTCATCCCCTCGACACCTTCATGTTTAATAATGACCTGTTGTCCTTTTGTGACTTTTCCATCATAAATACGGGCCACTGCTAGACGTCCAAGAAAGTTATCGTAACCAAGGTTAAATACCTGCGCTCGCAACGGTTCACCGTCAACATATCCTTTGGCGGCCGGCACAGTTTCCAACACAATATCCAGTACTGGACTCAAATCTTTCATCTCGTCTTCCATCTTACGCTTGGCCAAACCTTCTCGCCCAATAGCGTAGACCACTTCAAAATTACACTGCTCGTCATTTGCCCCCAGCTCCATAAATAGTTCTAATACTTGTTCTTCACATTTATCAGGGTCAGCAGCCGGCTTGTCGATTTTGTTGATAATCACAATCGGCTTTAATCCGAGCTCTAGTGACTTCTTTAATACAAAACGAGTCTGAGGCATTGGCCCTTCCTGAGCGTCTACCACGAGAAGCACAGAGTCAATAGAACGAAGAACTCGTTCTACTTCGGAACCAAAGTCAGCATGGCCTGGCGTATCAACAATATTGATTTTTGTATCCTTATATGTCACAGAGGTATTCTTGGCGTAAATAGTAATACCGCGCTCTAATTCAAGCGCATTGCTATCCATAGAAGCATTACCTTCTCTCGCACCAGTGAATTCCATTAGACCATCTGTAAGAGTAGTTTTGCCGTGGTCGACGTGAGCAATGATAGCAATATTTCTAATTTCCTGTGGCATATAATTTTAATAAATACTTAATAATCGTTTCGTCCCCAATTAAACTGAGAAAGGCGCGCAATCTAAAGGGCGCGCCCGAAAACTGAAATACAATACCGTCTTTATTGGTTTTTGTCTAGTGTCTTAATGAGTTTAACCTTGGCAACTTTAGGCAAATGCCGCAGCTCAAATTCACGAATCTGAGCCGTACTTCGATCTTTACACGTCTCAGTATAAACCAATTCAACCGGCCGACGGGCTTTCGTATATTTGGCGCCCTTAGGGCCAGCGTTATGTTCCTTAAGTCGCCTCCTGACATCAGTGGTTACGCCAGTATAAAGCGTATCGTCAGCACATTGTAGTATGTACACAAACCAAGTCATAAAATATCCCAGGTCGGTAATGAGTACGGCTGACCGGAAAAACCCTGCCAAGCAAACCAGGTAAAAATAACTACTGCTAAAATAAAAATTAATAGTTTAAGCATAATGGCTTTGCTTATAATGATGAATCTAATTAAGATAAAGCTTCCAACTGAAAAATAAATCAACGAAGATCAAATCATAAAAATACATGGCGTATCGTAGAAAAGAGACATTTTACTCACATTACTCCTCTGTGGCAAAATAATTCCACAATTTGTCTAAAGTTACCCCTAACTCCGAATTGACAGAAAAGTTTTTACCGCAGGTATCAAGATCATAAACAACACCTTCCAATATGACTTCATAACGATAGTCGAGCCCGTCAACATACGAGGCACAGGAAGCCACCTTGACTGAACGAGAACCATTTTCAAGGGCGGTAAGTGTAAATTTAAGACGTAACTCATTCAAAAGTGTCCCGGGTAAATTTCCTTCGATAGTTGCAGTACCAGTGAAAATGGTAGACGATAAATAGCTAAACGACCCATCACTTAAGATTTGAAAAGAAGGACAAGAACCGGTGCGTGAACAACTGCCGTAGGTTTCTCCAGTCAAAGTAAATTCGCTGTAGGTGGTATCAGTAGCTCCGTTATGTGCCAAAAACTGTGGAGCGAAACCAGTAAAAAACAAATACGCCCCAGCTACCATCCCAACCACAAATGTAATCAGAATCGAAAGAATGTCCTGCTTTTTCATGTCAGACCAGTATAGCAAATATTTTCCAAAAGCCCGCTTATTCTTTTACTCATACTGCAATATACGGTATGATGACACCATCGGAGAGTTCGCATAGTGGTCTAGTGCGCCGCCTTGGAAAGGCGGTATCGGGGCAACCTGATCAAGGGTTCAAATCCCTTACTCTCCGCCAAAATTCTAAAGCTGGCGGATATGTATTAACCTTTGCGCGAACCCACTTCGCACGCGCGGAGCGCGTGGTGGCTTGAAACTGCCTCGCAATCTCCGATTGCGTGGTGATTCGGCGGCCTCGGGACACTCCCTCCGGTCGCGTGCATCCTGCACACATTTCCTTCCCTATTTTTGCGCCTCCTCCCTCCGTCACAGATATTTTCCTGTTGGAAAATTCCGCGACCCCGCCTCGCGTTTACGAAGCTGCGCTCACTCGCTTCTCACACTCCGGCCTTGCGAAAGCGTCCCACGCTTTCTCACCCTCCGCCACGAAGCGTCCAAGACAATGGAAAGGAAATTTTTGGTTTTGCTTCGCCGAAGTCATAACAATATTGTTTTGCACACTTGTATTATAACTTAACATTGAGTCAAAACACAAGAGAGTGCTATAATTAACCTTGTTGATAAGTTTTCATACAATATGGCAAAATCCACAGCACAAAAATTTGGCGATAACATGAAAAAAGTACGGCTCGAAAAAGGCATGTCGCAAGGCGACATTTGCCGAGAGTTAGGGTTAGATCGGGCGTATATTAGTAATGTTGAGAATGGTAAACAAAATCTTACAATTAGCACAATGGAAAAGGTCGCCAAAGTGCTTGGAATGAGCGTGGATCAACTTTTGAAATAATTATGACTACTCAAAACCAAACTATTACAAAAATTGCCATTTTCCAAAAGAAGGAAATTCGCAAGATTTTTCATAAAGGCGACTGGTGGTTTTCGGTTATTGATGTTGTCGAAGCACTCTCAGGAACAGACCGACCACGAAAATACTGGAACGACCTCAAGAAAAAGCTAGTAAAAGAAGGGTTTATTGAAGTGTCCGAAAAAATCGGACAGTTGAAAATGACTGCTCCTGACGGAAGGATGCGAGAAACAGACTGTGCGACCACTGAAACAATGTTTCGTATTATTCAAGCTATTCCGTCACCAAAAGCAGAGCCATTCAAGCGTTGGTTGGCGCGCGTCGGTTTTGAGCGCGTGGAGGAAATAGAAAATCCAGAACTTGCTACAAAACGCACACGAGCAATCTACAAAGCAAAAGGATATTCCGATGCGTGGATTGAAAAGAGAATGCGCGGTATTGAGGTTAGAGAAACGCTTACTGATGAATGGAAAAAGCGCGGAGTAAAATAGGGACAAGAATATGCAATTCTTACTGCCGAAATTTCAAAGGCGACATTCGGTATGACAACAAGCGAGTATCAGAAACTCAAGGGATTGAAACGAGAAAATTTGCGCGACCACATGAACGATTTGGAGCTTATTTTTACTATGCTCGGCGAAGCATCAACAACTGAAATCGCAAAAAATAAAGATACGCAAGGATTTATTGAAAATAAAATTGCGGCAAAGGAAGGCGGTGCAATCGCTGGTGATGCTCGTAAAAAACTTGAAATAAAGAGTGGTAAAAAAGTTTCTACTGGTCAGAATTACTTGCCAGAACCGAAGAAGGGGCAAAAGTTAAAATCTAAAAATATATGAGGCTGGCTCTTGATGAAAACCTTGTAACGAATTACGGCAGTGCTTCTCAAAAAATCAGAGTTTTGAGTGAATCTTGGGTCTTGAAAGAAATATATTGTCCAAGTTGCGGTGAATCAATCTTTGAGTATAAGAACAACAAGCCCGTTGCTGATTTTTATTGCACCAAGTGTGTAGAGGACTTTGAGCTCAAATCAAAGCAAGGAAAGTTTGGTAAAAAAGTTTCTGCTGGGGCTTACTCAAAAATGATAGAGCGGATTAACTCTGCGGAAAAACCAAATTTCTTTTTCATGAACTATCTTTTGGAGCTTTTAAGTGTCAATGATTTCTTCGTTGTTCCAAAACATTTTTTTGTTTCCGAAAATATTGAAGAACGAAAACCGCTTGCAGAAAGTGCTAGACGAGCTGGTTGGGTTGGTTCAAATATTCTGTTTTCAAAAATACCAAAAGCAGGGCAAATTTTTTATATTGAAAATGGAAAAGAGCTTGATAAAAAAGATGTATTGGAAAAATGGCAGAAGACAGTATTTCTAAAACAAGTTAAAAAGCCTGATGCCAAAGGTTGGATTTTAGATATTATGAATTGCATTGATTCCCTCAATAAAAAAGATTTCAGCTTGGAAGATATGTATGCTTTTGAGCAAGACTTGTCCGTCATCCATCCTGAAAACAAAAATATAAAGCCGAAAATAAGACAACAATTACAATTTTTGAGAGATAAAGGTTATCTTGAATTCGTTGAGGTTGGAAAGTACAGCCTTAAATAATTTTATGAACAAAATTCAAGGTTTAGAAGATTACAAACTAAAAGAAATACAAAATATCACCTTATCGCACATTGGTTTTCTAAGAGAAAGTTTTCATTTTGAAGATTTGGATTTTTTTCTACCACCAAACGCGGATATGGGTGCGCCTCGGTCGCCGTGAGGGTGGAGAAAAGAGCAAACAAAATGTTAAAATGAGATTGCTCTTTTCGGAGACTGAAACGGCGAAGCAAAACCAAAAATTTCCTTTCCATTGTCTTGGACGCTTCGCGGTGGAGGGTGAGAAAGCGTGAGACGCTTTCGCAAGGCCGGAGTGTGAGAAGCGAGTGAGCGCAGCTTCGTAAACGCGAGGCGGGGTCGCGGAATTTTCCAACAGGAAAATATCTGTGACGGGGGGAGGAGACGCGAGGAAAATGCAAGGAAATTTTTTGGTTTTTGCACACGCTCTCCCTGGAGCGTGTCCGAGGTGAGAAAGTCTGGGAGACTTTCGCAAGACCTTGAGCACGTCAGTGCGAAAGGTGTACCGTTCCCGTAGGGAAAATTGGTTCGCTTCACCACGCAATCGGAGCGTACGAGGCAGTTTCAAGTCACCACGCGCTCCGCGCGTGCGCATCATTGGTCTTTCCTCTCAAAAAAGGTTCGCGCAAAGGCTACTATTTCACCGCCAAAATTCAAAATCGGAATCGGAAGCAGAAATTATCTCTATGGAAATAAATTTTCAACCAAAAAACACCCACGGGGTGTTTTTTGGTTGGGATCATACTCCAACTTACCCTTAACTACATCTTGCAGTCGGCGCAACGACCACGGTGAGTCGCTAATTCCAAAAGAGCGGCTAGACCAACAACAATATAAACAACATTAGTTGCTGCCCCTTCCCCAAGAAGCATGGTGACCAAATTTATATCAAAAGCTCCAACTAACAACCAGTTGAGTCCTCCTATAACCAGGAGTCCAAACGCAACCAAGTGAACTAATTTATTATGCATACTTAATTTTATTAGTGTTTAAGGTCCGTCCTTCTACACCGTAATTATAACACCATAAAAACGAGGGGAAACCTTGAATACCCACCTCAACTGCAATGAGTTTAATTCTCTGAAAAAATGAAAATCTAAACATCCATGTCACGCAGGATTTTGATACGCTCGGCAGCTGGTGGATGAGTCTGGAAAAGACCTGAAATTTTTTGGCCAAGGGAACGCTTCTGATTACCAAAAGGATCAGCAATAAATAGATGGGCGGTGGCATTATTGGCACGCCTCATTGGTTGACTAAAACTGGATATTTTCTCAAGAGCTGAGGCCAACCCTTCCGGATAACGAGTAAGCAAAGCCCCAGAGGCATCAGCCAAATATTCTCGCTTGCGTGAAATGGCCATTTGAATCATCTGTGCAGCTATTGGTGCCAAAATTATCCCGACAATACCCAAAATTAAAAATATTACTCCGGCCTTACTATCGCGATCGCGCCCTCCCCACATCATTGAACGCATAAATATATCAGAAATAATGGCAATAAAACCGGCCAGTACCACCGCCACGGTTGATACTAAAATATCGCGGTTACCGACATGTGATAATTCGTGAGCCAAAACACCCTCTAGTTCGCTTCTATCCAAAATTTGTAATAGACCGCTAGTTACAGCTACCGCCGAATGCTCGGGATTTCGCCCTGTAGCAAAAGCATTAGGAGCCGGATCATTAACTATATACACCTTGGGCATTGGTAGTCCGGCAGTAATGGAAAGGTTTTCAACCACATTGATAAGCTCACGATGTGCTTCCATGGTTGCCGGTACCGCACCAGTCATTTTAATAACCAGTTTGTCTGAATACCAATAACTGCCAATATTCATTACCATGGCTACTGCTACCCCAATATAAAGAATGATCGGATCACCCATGACCACCGAGATAACATAACAAAAGCCGATTACAAACACAAAGAACACCGACATTAAAATCCAGGTTTTGCGTACGTTTTGCCCCTGATGCGTGTATAGCGTTGCCATATTCGTATTATTTTATCCCCTGTGGTGTCTCGTTGCTTTTGTATTTTCCATCTTCTGACCAGTGTAGGAAATGGCGATTCTTGTACAATCCTTTTTTTTCAGCATTTTCTGCAATTGCGGTCTTGATATCAGCTTCAGAAAACTCCATCAGAGCGGTCAAAGCATCAAGCACAATCATCAAGTCAGCATATTCTTGCAAAAATTCACCCCGGTCGCGTGTGTGGGCCAATGCACCAGCTTCCTCAATCACTTTTTTTAGTAACTCTTGCTCATATTCCTGACCATCAGTTATTTCACGCACTTCACAATCCTCACCATTGCCCTCAATTTTGGCTTTGATATTGTCGCGAAACAATTTGTTGTAATAGACGCGTCCCATATTTTATTTTGCTTAGAAAGTAACCTTGACTGGTTCCCGTTGTTCACTATCCTGCTCTAATTCAAAGTATTCCATTGGCTTGAAGGCGAACATATTGGCAATCAAATTTGATGGGAAGGATTGAATCATGATAATCAAATCACGGACATTGCCGTTGTAAAAACGCCGAGCGGCTTGAATTTTATTCTCCGTATCGGACAATTCAGTCTGCAGTTGTGAAAAATTCTGACTAGCTTTTAGGTCTGGATAGGCCTCAGCGATAGCCAGTAACTTGCCTAATGATGCACCCAAGGCCTGTTCTGCTCCTGCCATGGCCTTAATTTGCTCTGGAGTAATGTTGGTTGGATCAACGTGTATTTGGGTGGCAGCAGACCGAGCAGCGGTCACTTCATCAAAAGTACCTCGCTCATGACTGGCGTAACCCTTCACTGCTTCTACCAGATTAGGAATAAGGTCATAGCGTCGCTTCAACTGAATATCAATATCCGCCCAAGCTTCTTTAGCCCTTTGGACCAGCTTTACTAATCCGTTGTAAATTGAGATTGTATAAATAGCTACTACAGCAATAACTCCAATTAAAATCCATGACATAAAATGAAAATTATGTATTAAGCTTCCGTTTTAGTAACGGTTATATTTTACCATACTCAATCCCTAGTACAATGATCTTTTTGCAAACTAATAGTGAAAGGTTTTTTCCGAAGCTGGCATAAAATATACACCAAACAACCAAAAACCTTTCGGTTCAACCGAAAGGTTTTTGTTATTTGAACACCAAAGAAACATTGAGTTTAAATAAAATAACTTCGCACGTACAAAGAAAGTTTTGAGAAAAAAACTAGCGATATATCGCTAGGTTTTACTCAACTGCCCTATCGAGGTGAGTTATTAAACCACAAACCTACCTGTTGGCAGGTAGGTTTGTGGTTTTTGTAGACAAATTTATATCTGAATCCAAAGTTTTTTCTAGTACATTCCTCCACCCATCCCCCCCATTCCACTCATATCGGGCATTCCACCACCCTTTTCTTCTTCTGGTTCGTCAGCAATAGCGGCTTCGCTAGTTAGTAAAATACCAGCTGCTGAAACAGCGTGTTCAACCGCCGCCCGCTCTACTTTGACTGGGTCAATAATCCCTGCTTTGATCATATCCTCTACCATAATACCTTTAGCGGCATCATAACCGGTATTTCCGCCGGCAATTTTGACTTTATCCACTACGACCGCCCCATCAATTTTGCCAGCATTATCAGCAATTTGTTTAAGTGGAATTACCAACGCCCTAAGGACAATGTTGTAACCAACCATCTCTTCAGCACTTAAATCTTTTCTGACTGATAAATTTTTCTCCACCACAGCTGCTGCTCGTGCAAGCGATGTTCCGCCACCGGCCACAATTCCTTCTTCTATCGCCGCTTTAGTAGCATTAACGGCATCTTCAATTTTTAGTTTAAGATACTTCATTTCTGTTTCAGTGGCTGCTCCGACTCTGATAACTGCCACTCCGCCAGTTAGTTTAGCAATTCTTTCCTCAATCTTTTCTTTATCAAATTTTGAGGTGGTATTTTCAAGTTGCGCTTTGAGCGCCTTCACTCGTTCAGTAATTGCTGATTTTTCACCAGCTCCGCCCACAATTATAGTATTGTCTTTAGTTGAAATCACTCTATCAGCTGACCCCAGTTGTGATAATTCGGTTGTTTCTAATTTCAACCCAATGTCTTCAGTAATAAGTTGGCCACCAGTCATAACAGCAATATCAGCCAATACTTCTTTTTTACGGTCTCCATAACCAGGTGCCTTGATGGCTAATACCGAAAATCCGCCCTTTAATTTATTAACCACAAATGTCGCCAACGCTTCGCCTTCCACATCGTCAGCTATAATAACCAGTTCTTTTTTCCCCGTCTGGGCAATTTTTTCTAACAACGGAAGAATTTCCTGAATAGAGGAAATCTTTTTATCTGTAATAAGAATATGAGCATTTTTATATTCAGCTTCCATCCTTTCAGGATTGGTCACCATGTACGGTGACACATAACCTTTATCAAATTGCATTCCTTCAGTCAGTTCGGTTTCAATTCCAAATGACTGAGATTCTTCCACAGTTACTACTCCATCCTTACCAACTTTATCAATCGTCTCGGCAATTTTTTCACCCAATTCGGCACTTTCAGCCGATATGGTTGCCACCTGCTTAATTTCGTCAATAGAAGTGATTTGTGTAGCCATCGCTCTAAGCGCTGCTACAGTATCAACCGAGGCATGCTCCATCCCATTTCTAACTGCCATGGGATTTAGTCCCATGGTGGTTTGTTTCAATCCTTCATTAACCAAGGCCTGCATCAAAACAGTGGCAGTGGTTGTCCCATCACCAGCCAGTTCATTAGTTTTATTAGCCACTTCCTTCACTATCTCTGCCCCCATGTTTTCAAATTTATCCTTAAGAGTAATTTCCTTAGCAATTGTAGCTCCATCATTGGTAATAGTTGGACCACCAAAACCTTTATCAAAAACTACGTTCCGTCCGCGCGGGCCTAAAGTGACCTTAACAGCGTTTGCCACAGTATCAACCCCGCGTTGAAGTTTCTTTTTTACCTCCTCTCCATAAATTACTTGTTTTGCCATATTTTTATTGTGTGGTTAGTTAGTAAAAATTCCTAAAATACTTGATTCAGAGACAATAAAATATTCTTGATTGTTGACCTTGACTTCATCATAACCATATTTTGAGAAAATAATCTTATCCCCTACTTTTACTTCTAGTGGTAGACGATGGTCGGCATGTTCATTCCACTTACCAGCTCCCACTGCCACTATTACTCCTTGTTCTGGTTTTTCTTTTTTGGCCGTTTCCGGAATAATGATACCAGAAGGTGATTTCGTACCCATTTCGGCTTCTAAAAACGGTCGCACGACTATTCTATCCCCTAGTGGTGTAATCGGACTTCCGCTCAATTTTGTATTTTCTGACATAATTAAAAAGTTAGCGAAAAATTGTGATAATTCCAAGGTGACGGGGGAAATTTTTGCAAAAATTTTCCCCGTCACTGAGACGGCCATTATACGACACCTAGACAAAAAATCAAAATCGAGTATGATTTCTGATGAAAAAGGAGGAGGGGATGAGGAACTGGATGAAGAAAAACCTATCCTGGTTTTTTGATTGGCTTGAAGCCAATATCAATGTCCAGGATGAAGATATGTAATACAAAAAATCCACCCTCAAACCATTCGGTGGGAGTTTTTGAATTTACCATGATATTTTTTATAAAATTATTTCTCCCACGACTGCTATTGCCAGTAACTTCATTTTCTGATATTATCTTTCTCACATGGAAATCATACAAACAGTGCAACCGGTGCTGCCGTACGTACAGATTATTCTCTCCGTCCTACTAATAGCAGCTATTTTGTTGCAACAGCGTGGATCGAGTCTCGGTGGTGCTTTTGGAGGCGACAATTTTAGTTCCGCATTTCACAAACGCCGCGGCTCAGAGCTTTTTCTGTTCAAGTTTTCAATCGGAATCGCGATTCTTTTTGTACTTTCAGCTTTTCTAAACATTCTGATCTAACCGCATAAAGATATTTTAGTTTAGTACAAATTAGGCATCACGTTGCAACCTTAATTATTTAATTCTGCCAATTTTGGCTGTAGTAATAACTTATGTTGTTTTCAAAATCTAAATCACCTCGTAGTATACGAAATACCATCTCTCGACTAATAGGGTTGATTGAATCAAAACCAATTACTGAGCGTATAATTTTACGCACCCTTTTTTTTGTAACCATCGGTGGAATCTTAATGATTGGATTAATCATCAACGATACCTTCCTCGCCACCACTCCAGTGGAGGGCGGAAACCTGGTTGAGGGTATTGTGGGAATTCCGCGTTTCGTCAACCCGGCTCTGGCTGTTACTAAAGCTGACCAAGATATGACGATGTTGATATATTCCGGAATAATGAAAATCAATCCAGATGGTAATCTTGTACCAGATATTGCTGAAACAGTAACAATTTCAGAAGACGGAAAAACCTACAACATAATAATCAAACCAGAAATATTCTTTCATGATGGTACTCCTTTAACGTCCAAAGACATTGCTTTTACTATTGGTTTAGTCCAAAATCCAGATCTTAAGAGCCCCCTGCGTGGTAATTGGTCTGGTGTAACTACTGAAATCATTAATGATCACGAACTAAATGTAATGCTTGAAGAAGCCTATGCTCCCTTTATAGAAAACTTTATTCTAGGTATTTTGCCACGACATATTTGGGGCGAGTTGCCAATTGAACAAATTCCATTCAGTCAAAGAAATACCAACCCAATTGGTACTGGACCATTTTTTATAAAAAATACTGTCCGTGGTGATACTGGTTTAATAACCAATTACACCCTAAATCGTTTTACAAGAAACCAGCCAATACCAAAATTGGCCAGCATCGAAGTAAAGTTCTATCAAAATGAAGATTCTCTGGTAACGGCTTTTAATAAAAAAGAGATATTAAGCACTGCATATTTGCCAACTAATACACTAGTAGAGATTATGGAAAATCCTAAATACTCAACTATTCAGATACCGTTACCTAGAGTGTTTGCAATTTTCTTTAATCAGAACCGCTCTCCTGCATTTCGTGACATCAGCGTCAGGAAAGCTTTAGCGGTAGCCATCAACAGGGACAACATAATTGACTTTGCGTTTAGTGGTTTTGGTATCCCCACCACAAACCCTATACCTCCTACCCAAAATACGCTAGAATCGCAGAGATTGAATGAAGGTGGCTCAGTAAACACTGACAACAAAGAGGACGCTGTTAAACTACTAACTGACGCTGGTTGGACAAAAAATGACAATGAATTATGGGAAAAACGAATAAATAAGGAATCGGTTATCCTAAGTGTTATTATCAAGACAGCTAATGATCCAGTACTTGATAAGACCACCCAAGCTATCGCTGATTTATGGCGTGAAATAGGGGTAGATGTACAAATAGAACAGTTTGAACAGACTGATCTATTACAATCTGTCATCCGCCCACGCGATTTTAACGCTCTTCTATTTGGTATTGATATGAGTCGAGTTGTTGATCTTTATCCCTTTTGGCACTCATCACAACGTGAAGATCCAGGACTGAATATCGCCAATTATGCCAATATTGAAGTTGACTCATTTTTACAAAAAGCTCGTACCACTCAAAATATAGAAGAACGAATTGAGTTGACTGGCAAGGCGGTGTCCATTATTGATGACGATATTCCGGCCATTTTCTTATTTGTACCAACTTTAACCTATGTGGTTGATAGTAAGGTTACACCAACACCAATTACTAAAATAAGTAAGCCGAGTGAACGATTTATGAATATAACTGATTGGAACATGAACACTGATAAACTTTGGAATTTTTTCAGATAGAACAGAACGACTTATAACTTAATAAAATAATTATGAACAACCAACCCCAACCACAGAACGCTTCAGTTGGTGCATCACGTACCAATTATGGAGTTTCTGCTAAAAAAAGAACTTTTAACCACCCAGGACGAGGTAATTTTCGACCACGAACCACCACTTCCTTCACTAACCCAACCTCAAGCGGAATAAAACGAACCGCTACCACCAACAACAAACAAAAACGTACTGGGCGCAATAGTAAACACAGCGGACGAAGACCAATGACCAGCCCAGCTCTCAGTCACCGTATGACCATAACTGACGAAAAAAATCCCATCATACCTGAAATTCTTGATGACGATACTGTTCGTATTATTACAGTATCAGGTGTAGAAGAAATTGGACGAAACATGAATATTATTGAAACAAAGGATGACATCCTTATTGTCGACGCTGGTTTTCAATTTGTTTCCGAAGGTAGTAATGCCCCTGGTATCAATTATATTCTTCCCAACACTCAGTACCTGGAGGAGCGTAAACACAAAATTCGCGCCCTGATTATTACTCACGGTCATCTCGACCACATCGGCGGTATTCCTTTCATTATGGAACGTATTGGTAACCCGCCAGTATACACACAATACCTGACATCATTAATGATTTTGAAACGCCAAGAGGAATTTCCTCATCTTGACCCGATTAACATGCAAATCGTCAAAGAGGGAGAGAGTTTTACTGTTGGAAAATTAAAGGTGCGAACCTTTCCTGTCACACACTCAATTCCTGATGCTATGGGACTAGCAGTAGAGACAAAACACGGCGACATTGTTGTAACTGGTGATATAAAAATCGTTACCGAGGACGGCAAGGTAGTGGTTGAAGAAAGAAATGCTTGGGAAGAAGTCGGCACTCACAACAATATAGCCCTTCTCTGTGACTCAACTAATGCTGACCGGTCTGGTTTTTCTGCGCCTGAGGCCAGAGTATTCTTGACCCTTGACGAAATTATCCGTACCGCTAGCGGTCGTATTATCATTGGTACTTTTGCTTCACAATTTGATCGATTGGTCTCAATTATTAAATCTTGTGAGGCAGCTGGAAAGAAGGTCGTAATGGAAGGTCGCAGTATCAAAGTAAATATTGATATAGCAATTACTGCGAAATTAATTGAGGTCAAACCAGATACTTTTATTAATACCAACGATATGGCTGATTATCCAGCTGACAAAATAGTTATCCTTTCAACTGGAGCACAGGGAGAAGAATTTGCTGCCCTAATGCGTATGGCAACCGATAAACACAAATCTGTAATACTGAATGAGCGCGATACTCTTGTATTGTCTTCTTCTGTTATCCCGGGAAATGAAATCGCTGTTCAAAAACTGAAGGACAATATTTATCGTCGCAATGTTAAGGTAATTAATTACCAAGGTTCACATGTCCACTCTTCTGGTCACGGTAACGCTGGTGATTTGGTTTGGGTTCATCAAACGGTAAAACCACGTTTCTTGATTCCTGTTCACGGACACCATTATCACCTCAAGAGTCACATGTTTGCGGCTATCGAAAATGGTTTTCCTAGAGAAAACATTGCTGTGCCAGACAACGGCACAATAATTGACATCAAAAACGGCACTGAGATGATTCGTCAAAAGGTTAAAATCCCAACTGAATTAGTAATGGTGGACGGCTTCACAGTTGGTGTTAGACAAGAAGTAGTACTTCGAGACCGGATTTCATTGTCAACCGATGGAATGTTTGTCATCATCGCTACTGTTAATAGCAAGACAGGCAAGCTCCGTAAGTCACCAGATATTATTTCACGCGGTTTCGTCTATCTACGCGAAAACCAGCAACTACTGTCTGAGGCCCGCGTCCTCATCAAGCGTACAATAGAAAATAACACTGAACGGATGAACCCGATTGATTTAGACTTGGTTAAAGATGAACTAACTGATGTTGTCAGTGGATTTCTGATGCAAAAGACACAGAAGTCACCAATGGTGATTCCAGTCTTGATTGGAATTTAATTTTCTGACTGCAAGTTCGAACTCGGTAGCGTTTTCGTCTTTGCAAGTCAGAGTGACACAACAACGTCCCTCATCGTCTTTGCAAGTCAAAGCGGAGCAATCCACACTGTCATCACCACCGTCTTTGCGAGCGAAGCGCGGCAATCCACGTCCGTCACGTAACCCTGGATTGCCACGTCACTCGCTTGCCAGCTCCCTCCTCGCAAAGACGGCCAGCTACGCTGGCCGTCGACGACTAAAACTTTAGTTTTAGTCGTCTTTGCGAGCGAAGCGTGGCAATCCATGTCTTTACGCCAAAGTCATAAATCGCCACTTTCATCTGCTATCATTCCACTTCTCGTGAGACGATAATCATGAGAAAAATGAGCCGTTAGTAGAAATCTGATATTGGTTGTATATTTACTTAATTTCGACGTTGTTTTCTACAGCCATTTTCACCGCAATCAGCAAAAATTTAGTACACTAACTGGAATGGATTTTTACAGAAACACTCTCTTTTTTTCTACACGACATAACCCAATTCGATTTTGGTTTGTTTATTTAATATCAATCGTTTTTACCTTTCAAAATTTGCTGGTCGCCTATAGTAGTTCAACCTACATCGGACAATTCGTAAAATCAGAACAAATCGGTATTCTATTTTCACTTGGTGCTTTTAGTTCCATAATAATATTTTTTTTACTACCGACAATATTAAAAAAATATGGGAATGTTTTTACGACTATTGGTTTGATGTTGATAACCATTACTACCCTTGGTCTGGTTGGAACAGCAGTTAACTTTAGCATTACTGTAATTTCTTTTGTTTTGTTTCTTACTATTAGCCCAATAATTTATTTAAATATTGACATTTTTTCGGAAACATTAATTGGGAAAAATGATGTTGGCACTGGTGGCAAGCGCGGGTTAGCACTATCATTAATGAGCGCCGCTGCGGTTTTTTCAACTATATCTATGGGCTGGCTAGTTGGTGACAATTCAAACCTATCAGTATTATTTTACACCTCGATGTTAGTGGGGATATTTTTTATTGCCATAATTGTTTTTGCTTTTAGACATTTTTATGATCCTATTTATCGTCAAATTCAATTTATTTCTTTAATAAAAGATAGTTGGAACAACTCTGACATAAAAACTGTTTTTACCGCTCACTTTTTACTGCAACTATTTTTTTCTTGGACAATAATCTATATTCCTTTATTTTTAGCCACTGAGGTGGGATTTAGTTGGCAAGATATCGGCTATATTATTTCTGTTGGCTTATTTGCTTATGTATTGTTTGAATACCCGATTGGTATTATGGCTGACCGCTACATTGGTGAAAAAGAGATGATGGCTGTCGGCTTTCTTGTTCTGACACTAGCTACTGCCAGTATTTCGTTTGCTACTAGTATGGGTATTGTTGGTTGGATGATACTGATGTTTATGAGTCGGGCTGGAGCGAGTTTGGTAGAAGCCACCACTGAAAGCTACTTTTTCAAAAAAGTACACGGTGAGGATGCTAATTTAATGAGTTTATTTCGACTACTTCGTCCATTGGCAAATTTGGCCGGCGCTCTTCTAGGAAGCGTTTGTCTTTTGTTTTTACCCTTCAATCTGATATTTTTATGCTTGGCTTTCTTTATGGTTGGCGGTATTTTTATTACTACCTATCTCCATGATACAAAATAGCCTTGATTACTTTGTTATGCATTTTACGTTACAGTTATTCAATAATGGCATAGTCAGCTTTAGGTTTACGAGGTAAAACCACCCAGGCAATTAAGTACGTAATTAAACCAGATAAAACTCCAGTGGCTATTAAGAGAAAGATGGACACTAAACGAAATATTACAGGGTCATGGTTGAAGTATTATTCCGCTAAACCAGCTAAAACTCCGGACACTATGGCCATTTCTTCATCTCTGTGTAATCTTTTTCCTGTCATCTTTATAAATAATATATTACATCCTTACGCTCAACCACCACTTCCCAACCCATCAACTTCGCGTGATTGTAGAGAGCTTGATTGGGATTGAAACAAATTGGTTGCTCTACACCATCAAGTAGTGGGATGTCCCCCTCTGTGTCTCCTACCGCCATGGAATTTTTGGTAGTTAGATTGGGATTATTCTCGAACACTCGCTTAACAATTGTTGCTTTATTCTCAATTAAATGTGCGTCAGTGATTGCGCCCGTGAATTGATCTTGGGGGCCGATTTCATAAATTCTTCCATATACTTTATCAAATCCATATTGCATGCAGAATTGATCGAGAATTGTTTTTGGTGATTGTGATATTGCCACCACAAAATAGCCATCTTCTTTGAGAGATTTTATTAGATCTCGAGTATAACGGTAGACATGCTTACTGTGAATAGCTACCAAGCGCTTACCGATATCAGCGAATGTACCATAGTGGACACCCTGGATATGATGAAGAAACGCCTTAATAACAGCATCAATATATTCCTCGTATGTCCCTTCACGATTACGCCATTTTGTATATGCTGACCGATATTCATCTTGTACCTCAACTGGAAAAAATCCTTCTTTGACCAAATTCTCCACTAATTCAATCAATAAACTGGAACGAAAGACTGTTCCGTCAATATCAAAAAAGGCGACTGGTTGCATTTGTTTATTCTATACTAAAAAACCTCGGACAAGAAGTCTCGAGATCTATGATTTGGCGAGGGGGTTGCTAGGCCCACGTCGCCCGTTGGACACATCGGGAAATGTGATTAATATTATTAATTATAACATAAATTCAGTGATTATACAACTTCAATAAAAACTGGCCGTAATTCACGCCACACTGACTCGGCCATAACCAACTCAGTGAAAATTCCTATCTCTGTCAATCCTACTGATGTTAGGGCGAGGGTATTTTCTGGCGACACGAATTCCACATACGCTAGATAACCTTCACCACTTTCATTTATCCACTCCATTATACTGTCTGCTTTGGGAGACACTGACATATGGATTCCGTTTTTCCCTCTTAAGATTTGTTGCCAGGTTCCTGGAGTGCGCGGTCGTATACTCGTCCACACTATTTGACGATTATCAGTCATTAAGCGATATAAAATGTACTCACCTGGTTGTAAAGATAAGGAAAAGCGTCCGGCATTAAAAATATCACTAATCAACACCCGAATCTTTTTTGTCTCATCCGCATCACAATCATAAACCATACCAGAAATCAAAGAAGGCCAAACTGAATTTTTATCTGGAGTAAGTACATCTTTCAGAACCCATCCCTCGTTATTTGATTTCCAAACCCGAGCGTAGCGACCCTTGAATGATAAAACCGTGACCGCAGTGCCATAAAGGAAATTATCTATAACCATATCAAATTCCTCATGTGGTGCCCCAAGAAAGATACTTCCATCGGATTCACAGACATACATTATGATTGGCTCATACAAGAGTTCAGATTTTGCTTCGTCCATATCCATCCGCCCCGGCTGGGTAATTACATTATTGGATGAGAGCGTCTGGGAATTCAATTTTTCCAACCTGGTCAACGGCCGTATTGGTAATATATCCATTCTTGGCGTAATGGCCGTATTGAATTTGGTATCAGTAAAACCAAAGACAAATTGAAATAAATCTTTAATGACTAACCAAAATATTCTCATGCAACAATCATAACACTAAATAGGAAATGACTGCTGCCGAATAAATATACAGCTAATAATCAATGTTTATTAGCGTATATAGAGATAGATTATTGATACAATACTACCCAGCGTTCCAAGTAATAAAGCTATAAAAACAGGCATACCAAGAAATGGTATAAAAAGCAACAACTGAACTATCAGTGTGCCCAAGGATACCCAAAGAGCACTTACTTCATAGCGCTTTAAAATAAGTTTTGCCATCATTGCTCCAAAAACTACATTCATTAGCGGTAGAGCAACAAAGAGTCCAAGCAAAAAAACAAACAGCCCAATTAAACCAATAAACATTCCCAATACACTAACCAGTAAAATACTGATAATAATTGGTGTCAAAACAATAACTGCAAAGCCGATTAAAATCTTAATGCCAAAAGAATTAATGCCAGTGGAGACAAATTGCGTTAAGGGACGACGAAATACTAAAAACAAACTGAGGGTAGCAAATAGTGACACTAGGAAAGAAGTGGCAAGTGTTCTCACTGGAAAACCAGGATTTGATTTCGACTCAGCATCATTTCGAACAATATCTCCAGTTATCACTGCACCCGTTGCCCTCACTAACTCGCTACTACTAATATACTGAATGTTAGCTCCAATATCCGCTCTCTCTCCCAAAGTGATATTTCTCGCTGTAACATTAATCCCCCCACTGACTGCCCCGTCAATCCTAACAGAGTCGGCATTACCTATAACCTGACCGTTGATATTTCCGTCAATGACGGCCTCTCCACCATAAAATAAAACATCCCCACCAATATTTGCAGTAGACAATATTGTTAATCTACCACCCAAAACGGCCACATTACCACTAACTGAATCAGCAATAGTGACGTCTCCAGCCACGACTCTAACATCGCCTAAAACTGTTGCATGAATGGATACGGTGCCCCCAATCACTAAAATATCATTATCAACCTGACCATTAAGGGTGACGTTCCCAGCCAAAACCTGAAAATCGCCTTCTATTTTCCCGGACATAGTGACTGAATTACCAAGGGCATAAAAATCACCCCCGACCACCTGCTGTTCACTAATAGACACAGACTGTCCGGTTCGGACAGTCGTTGATGCCATAGCCGGAAAACTACCAAAAGTGGAAGTAATTAATAGAACAAAAAGTAAAATAATTATCTGTTTCATAAATTTAATAATTATAGTTTAATGTCATGAGTGACTTTATCAATTGCAAATTTTTCATCAACAAGCTTCCGGTCTTCTTTTTAAAATAATCAAAATCAGGAGTTCCATTCTGCATTAGTTTTCGTACTAAAGAAGCTTTATCATTATCTGGTAGAGCGCTAAAATGAGCAATCACTGGCATAAAATTTTTATTAAAACTTAACTTTCAGTTATTATATCATAATAATACCCAGTTCTTGACATTAAACTACTGTATGCGCAACAACTGATTGCAAAAATATAATCAAAAACAAGGGTTAAAATTACTAAAAAGATAACCATAAAAAATTTACAATCAAAACTTAGGGGTTTAACCCCTAAGTTTTAGTAATTCTTGATTTATTCAATCTCCTCCTCAAATAATTCTTTTCCTCTATTCCACATAGACGAATCTCCCTGCAATAAGAGCCAATACCACCATTCGGCGCCCCAAAGATACTGCTTATCATACCGTGTTTCCTCGGCATAATTCAAAATATCGTTAAACTTTTCCAAATCCATTCGGCTATACTGAACTTCAAGAGGCACTTCAGTTAATGGATTGATTAACCACGGTTCAGCTGAAAGCTCAATCAAAAATGTTGGCTTAACTCCGTATAGATAGGCCATTGTTTTTTCTTTGGCGCGATAAAACCACGGTGGTAAAATGGTTTTGAATTGTCCCAAATCCGGATTCCAGAAATACACATAGACACTGGTGCCAAAAGCATCCCCTTTTTTGTATGAGCCAAACCAGGTACCGAGATTACCACTGTCTGTAATCAAAACTGGTCTTGATGGATCAAGTTCATGTACCAAGGCAATTTCCTCTCGAAGAAAATTATCATCTAATTCACCGCAATGCTCAAGAGCAAACATACTTAGATATGGCTCGTTTTCAACTTGCCAATAGACAATTGCCGGACTATCACGATAACGCTCGACTACATTGGTTATATAACTTATAATTTCTGATTTTTGTTCATCCCAACTTTTTTCTTTTGCCCAATCGGGAATATGACATTCCGGCCATCTCGGCAAGCGTCGCCCAAGTGCAAAAATAATATCAGCACCCACACGTTCAGCTTCCTTAACCTGGTAATCCATCTCAGAAAAATTATAAACATCTTGCTCTGGTTCAATCATTGGCCAGTGTGCAGCCAGTCTAAGGTGTCTGACAGCCAAATCATTAATAATGGCATCGTAGGTGGTTTTCCAATCCAGACCCAGCTCAGTAGCATAAAAGGTATTAAAAGACATACCATAATTAATATGTTCAGGCACTGGTTTACGAGCCATCCACCATAAAGCAACCGCCAAACAAAGTATTAGAATACTAAACCAAAACAGTATTTTTAGGAGCAAACGCATAATCTAAATAAATAAAATAAAATATCCAACAGTAATAACCAATATGTAAAGAAGACGTCTCATTACTACTTTTGGATTCGTCACATGAGTAACAGCACTATCTGGTAATAATGATCCGAACAGAACACCGATTAAAAGAATAAAAATAAATTTTATTCCATCTAGTGCCTGAACCACAGTCACATCTCCCATGTCGGTGGCCTTTAGTAACATAAAGGCAGCCACACCAGCCAGTATCTTGGCCACAACAACCAAACTACCGGCATGAACTGATGTATTTCCAGTCTGTTCACGTATTTTAACAAAATAAGACGGCACCAAAAGAAGCGAGAGAGCAAATAAGACAAGGCCTATTCTCGACCAGAAAAATCCGTTGTCGAAATTTGTCTCCAAGAACAAACCCTTCATGGTTATATAATGAAGGGCGAAAAATAAACCACTATGAAAAACATGAGCTATAGTATCAATTTTTGGTAGCGTTTGAGCCACCAACAGAGTTCCTAGTGACAAAACAATTACCCCCCAGATAAAATTTGGGGTTAAGGGTATCTGAAGGAATAAATAACTCATACCAAACGCGGATAAGGCCGAAATTGTCCCAATCACTGGCATGACATTTACGGCCTCCGCCTTACTCAAAGCAGCATACATGGAGACAAGTGCCATAAAAAATGTATATGCTGTTAGGAAGGCCATGGACACCACCTGAATATTTGGCGAAGTGACATTTTCAAAATGAGGAAAACCAATGTCGGCTAGTCCGGGTATAAAACCAAATGTATAAATGACTATCCACCCACCTGTTAAAATACAGGAGTAAAATGCATACACAAAAGGGCGTGGTAAACATTTATCATCTGAGACAATATATTTATCAATATACGCCACAATAGCGTTAATAAATTGTCCAGCGGTTGCAAGTAAAATCCAAGCCATTACATGCCTATTCTACTACAGCATTTGTTTCACAAATCTGTTTATACACGTAAGCCGAAGGACGAATAGTTCGCTCAAGAGTGTCGTAGTTTATTTCCACCAAGCCAAACCTTTTTTCAAATCCCAAAGCCCACTCGTAATTATCGAGAAGTGACCAATACATATGGCCCCTCAAATCCACCCCGTCACAAATTGCTCGTTGCATCGCCTTCGCCTCTACCTTGATATAGAGCGCTCGCATATCATCGTCTTCATCAGCGAGTCCGGCCTCAGAAATAATCACTGGTAGCTTATATTTTTTTAGACTCATTAGCGCTCCGTACAAGCCACTTGGATATGCTTTCCAGCCCATATCAGTAAGTAGGTAATTCTTATTATCACCAAACATAGTGTGTCGGTAATAATTAAGCCCAATTTCATCAAGATGTCTTCGTACTTTATTCAAAAATCGTCCAGACTGTAGGTACGACATCACTCCGGCCTTAAGACGGTTGATTATTTTATCATCAGAGGTAAACCAGCGTACATGTTTAACAAGACTGATTTTCACTTGAGGCGCAATTTTTTTAATAGCGTCATAAGACATGATATGTCCATTGATTAAATTTTTTTCCACCTTGAAGTAAAGTAAAATGTTTTTGTTTTTAGCAACAGCCCCCACTCTTTTTGTAGAACCGTCATCTTTTCCGAGTTGCTTATTAAAAATTTTACCTCGTTTAAAGGGTGGCCAAGCTCCATAAAGCCAGCCGTGGCCTGCCCATATATTAGGTTCATTGATGGTCGAAAAATGAGTACATAGATCTTGGAGTTCATTGACCACAAATAAACAGTAGCGGGCAAAGATTTCGGGTGAATCTTTCCGTTCAAAGCCGCCCGATTCAGAAAACCATAATGGGAGTGTAAAGTGCCACAAGGTAACAAATGGCTCGATGTTTTGTTTCTTCAAAGATAATAATACCTTCCTGTAGTGTTCTATCTCAACCGTATCAAACCTTCCTTCCTCAGGTTCAATTCTGGCCCACTCGATAGAAAAACGATGAGCATTGTGCCCGAGTGATTTGGCGATATCAAAATCCTCTTCATAGCGATGATAATGGTCGCAGGCCATGCCACAAACTGGTACCCTGCCTTCACTCGCCGCCTTGGCCCAATCGCAATTATCAATTCCTCCCTCTACTTGATAACTAGCCGTGGCCGCCCCCCAATAAAACCCCTCAGGAAATTTTTTCATGACTTTATTATAACAAACTTATTCTTTTAGCAAGGACTGCTAAATAAACACCGATTATTCTGTTACAAAAACAAAATATAGGAGCACTTTTTCTCAGTTATTTTGTACTTTTGACACAGAATGTATTAATTATTATTTTGAAGATAATAGGTACCATTTGTAAAAAATTTCCAGAAGTTGTTCTGTTTTTTCTCAATCACTGTTAGGTTTAATTCATTGAAAACACGCTGCCACTCCTCACCTGTCATATTGGTATGGGGATGTCCGAAAAACTCTAGATTCAGTGTTGAATCCATCATAAATGTGAGATATTTTTGAAGCATGCCAGTGTAAATATCTTCCATTATTATTATACGGTTTGCTACTCGTTTGGCCTCGCGCAATATTTGCACAGGATCTTTTGTATGATGCAATACCGTGATCAGCAAAGCAACGTCAAAGCTTTTGCTTTCAAAAGGTAAATTTGTACCATTATAAACAACTGGAATAATATCAGGAACTTTGCTTTTATTTTCTATATCAAGCGCTGTTACCTTAAATTGTAATGAACGTAAACGTTCAACTAAAAAACAATTTCCACTTCCGATATCAATTATATTATCTTGCGGTTGTAGATATGTTGATATCTCATTCATTCGTGAGTCTACTAATTTTTTACTGAATTTATTCATGGTGCTTGAATTATAACAGAAAGCCGCGCCCCTTGGGTTGGGGCGCGGCGGTTTTTTCGACTTACACCCACGTGTGCAGGCCAAGGGTTGTTTGTTGTAAAAGCGACCCTGTTGAGTTGCGACGTAACCCAATTCTGGGTACAACAACACCAGTTCTCGACAACTCGCCAACATGGCCATTTTTGTTTTCAACCCAAAATTCAACCGGGTCTGGGCCTACCCGCACCATAAGGTAACGAGATGTCAGCAGACGTCTAAATTGCATGGTCACAAAACCGGAATGGAAAAAAACGTAGTAACCGTCAGTAAATTCCCCACATCTTGGAAAGTCACCAACCGCCAGAGAATAACGGTCTTGACCGAAACGCCAAAGGACTGGCCAATCCTTTGATATCGCCGATGGATCTCCATAAAACCAAACGGTGTTTGATTTTATTGGAGGTTTTTTATCGACTATCTTCCACCAAAGTCCCATTTTCGTTCCTCCTTGAACTGCGCCAGATTGAAGTAAACACTAAACTGTCTTAAAAATCAATGGTTTCGTCTACCAACTGTGGGGCAAAGTAAGTTTGCCATTTTTTGTAGAGCTCGGTGGTGGCCACTACGTCACGCGTGTTATAGCGGGCGATGTCGCGGAACTTTTTGCTCGCAAAAAGTTCCGCGACATCATCACCTGACACTCCAGCCACCTTGGGACTTTCTATTCCATACGCTCGACAACACAAATGCAAACTAGGTTTACGATACATTGCTCCAAAAAAAGTCATCTCATCCTGTAAATCAACATGCCGACATGATTTTTGCTGATAAGGGTAACGACCCTCCAGCATATTTACCGTTGGCTTAATACCATGTATGGCTGACCGGTGCATAAGAAATGGCACATCAAAACCACGACCGTTGTAGGTTACAAATGTATCGTATGCTTTCGCTCCCTCCCAAAAATCAGCCAGCATGTCGGCTTCGGAACGTTGCTTTAATATATAAGTGCCGTCTGGCTCATCTGACTCATTACCTTTGCCAGAATAATAAACGACGCCCTGCCCTCTCTCAATATCATAAACACCAATTGCTACCACTAGGCCAGTAAATGGTGAAAACCCCAAACCATTTTTTATATCTTCCACCATAGCAAAATGTTCCGCTTCTCCCTTGGCGGTTTTGTTTGCCCAGCGCGTTAAGACACCCCGTGTTGTTTCATCAAGCTCATTCCAAGATTCTCCGACTGTTTCGATATCAAAAACGAGAGTGGCCATAAAAGTTATAAAGTAACAGGAATACCAGAGAAACAACCAAGTATTCCATCACGTTTTTTGTCTAAATAATATCGGTACGAACTTTCTACAATAATTCCTCCACAGACATCTGTATCTTTTGATGAAGCGACTCCGTAAATAGGGAACCCGTCTAATGCATAACCAATCATAGTTGCTTCACCAAATACTCCATAGGTTTTTTGTTCAGCATTTCGTATCAACGAACCATCAAGAGCAATACCGATCACATCACCATTGATGCAGGTTGATTTGGTTAAGGGTAAACTACGAATTGGCAACACAGCATAAACCACTTCATCGGATACAGTAGAAGTTAAACTGGGTTCATGTAAAGATGACTTAGTAAAGAAAATTCGTACCCCTTCACGCTCTTCACTAAATATTTTATCGGTTGTCCAAGGAACAAAGCCGGGGCGATAGTTTTTACAAAGCTGAATTACCACTTTAGCCGGCGCTACTACTGTAGTGTCAGGAGGAGGAATAATCTCATCTGCCACAACTTCCTCTTTTAGTGGAGCAGAAATAATCGAATCGTATTCCACTAAAGCCAGTCGTAGGGCGGCTAATTTTTCAGACTTAGTATCAGGAACAGCAATAACCTCGGCCGAATATGACGTGGGCTCTTGATCAAAAAATGTAAAAATCTCCGGCTGATTTTCCACCAAATCAATTTGGGCATTTTTCACCAACTCCGTTCCAATAGCCACCAATAAAAAGGTAACCGATATAAGAAACAATAAAAAATCTCGAGTCCTAATCATCCCAATATCATAGCAAAGCGGAGCAAGCTTTGCTCGTCTCGCTTCCCCATGTCCACTCCTTCAACCTAAAACCTTAATTAAAACAAAAACTCGTTAATTCTAATCAAATCTTTTATTGACCAGCATTAAATGTTTTTCTGATCCGGGGTCGAATTTACCTGCATAAATATTTTTAAAGGATTCAGGACTTTTTTCAAGCAAAGACCAGATGTGGATGTTCCCCTCTCTATATATTTTATCTTTTAGTAAGCAACTACCTGGGATACTTGGATTTCCACCCCTAAAGATACGCACACATGTCCCCCAAGCCCGTTTGTTAGATATGTGGTAAGCATTTTCCCCATGATGTTTTTTCACTAAGCGAGCAAAATAATATTTTTGCAAAAAATCGAAGGTAGTGCGGAAGTCTTTTTTTTCACCATCAATGTAGCCACCTGCGTATGCAAGTGCTAAATACTTATCATGTCCACCATAATTTAAAAAACTACCATTACACAACTGTTCGCGTACAATTGCTAAACCTTCTTCAGCCATAGAGTATCTGGCCAAGCCAATACTCAATAGTTGGAAGGGATGTTTTTTACCCTCTTCACGCCTATAAACATGTGTGCCAATTTCGTGGACAAAAAGTTTTCTTACTTTACTACCACTAATATGCAAATTGGACGGGATGCTTACCATTCTCTCTTTACTGTTCACAACCATATAATGTCCAGAGTTATTATCGGACACACTCCAGCCAGGCATGTTCTTGGTCAAAAACTCTTGCCAAAGTGAGACAATCTCATTACTAGAATAAATTTTATCCGCCTCCGCATAAATATCCGGTCCTGCAAGGATTACCTTCGCCATGTTAAAAGTATCTTGAGTGACTCTTTCTAATGAATCAACAAATATATCTCTTGGGACATCTTGTAAGAGGTGGTACCTGTTCTGTAAGTTTGTAATTATGGAAGAAACTATATCCTTTGACAAATTTCCATATAGTTTATTATTCAAAAAATCAAAAGTTTTGTAGTCTTTCTCTTGCGTAGATTTAATAATTTGGAGCTCAGTTAGTATCTCATCCAACTTGTTGATATAAGCATCACGTATTGACTCTTTGGCTTCTTCTTGTAATACTTGCAGTCGCATATTACGGAGACTCACTTCTTCCTGTCTTATCGATGTAATATCAATATTAGAATATTCAAACACTGGATTATATGCTTTACTATCAAGCATTTTTTTCATTTCTAAATCCTGAATAGGATTTAGAATACTATAAGAATTAAGAATGAGTTGTCGTTTTATTGATTTTAATTGCAAAAACCAGCGCGCGTCAACTGCATTATTTTTAATAAAATCGTTCCTAAGTGACATATAGCACATACTTAATAACATAAATCTGGCTTTAATCAAAACAAACATGGAGACTAAAATCGGTAACCTACAAATTTTAAAAAAGTCTGCTAAAAAAGCCGGCTATTCTTTTGGGTTTGTTGACCATCCATATTCAGAATCAATATACGTCACCAACGGTGAAAAATACTTTATTTCGAGATCGAAGACAAAATACGGAATGTATCCGATTAACCCAAAATTTGCTGAACATCTAGCTGATGATAAAGCAGTGACAAAACGATTCCTAAAAAAATTTGGGTTTAGAATTATTCGAGGAAAGATATTTCATATTTCAAGTCCAGGAATACCCGGAAAACAAATAAAACCACAGGATACTGTAAACGCTGCCTATAAATATGCTCGCAAAATTAGCTACCCTGTATTTGTAAAACCAAATTCTGGGTCCAGGGGTTCCAATGCCAGGATCATATTTAATCAAGCTGGTCTTAAAAGACATATTACTAAGATGAAGAATAATAAGATAATCTCGTTTCTGATTGAAAAGTTTACTGCCCGACCTGAATACCGAATATTTGTTGTAAACGGTAAGGTTCAATTCATGTATCGCAAGCAACGTGTCACTATTACCGGGACCGGCAAACATACAATTGAAGAATTACTGGCTGAACAGAACTTTAAACCGGATCAGGAATATCTAGACGGTCTTTTACGTAAGGAAAAAAAGACAATCTCTTCAGTACTTGCCTCAAAACACGAACTATTTATGCAAGAGACCGCCAACATCAGTATGGGTGCTAAGATAACTGATTATCGCGATAAAATACCTAAAAAAGTTCACAACTGGGCCAATCGTATCTACAAGACAACTGGTCTGGGGGTATTTGGAATTGATGTTTTTACCAAGGGTGGGTGGGACGACCCTCAAAATTATCTTATTATCGAAATAAACTCCAACCCTGCCTTATCAGGAATTTACTCTAAAGGATATAAAGATAAAACATATAAAATATGGAAGAACATCATGGATCGATTTTTTAATGTATAATCTAATTTATTTATTAGTAATTTAAATAATTCATCAAATAACTGTAGTCGCCTTGTGAAAAATAATAAGCAAAAACCTGCCACAATACACAGAAGACTTCGCTATACATCAAATGCTGCTTTATTGCACGATGCCGCTCTAAGTCTTGGTTATAAAATCACTTACATAATTATCAATGGGAAGAAAAATATTAATAGATTTGGTTTTTATGTAGAACATAAAAACCGACGTTGTTACATATCTGCTAAAAGCTATTTTCCTGGGGTTCCTAGATGGCAACTTGCCCTTATGGATAACAAGCTTATAACTACTGCGGTACTTGAACAAAATTATTTTTCTGTTATTAGGACTGTTTCATTTACCTCACAGGACACCATTACATTAACAGCATTACATAAACAAATATTTAATCAACCATTACCGATTTTAATTAAACCAACTAACGGTAGCGACGGTAGTGGTGTACAGCTTTGCTATACAAAAAAACAGGCGGTAGAGCTGATTAACGAATATTATTACGCAAATACCAGTTTTTTGGCACAACCATTTATAGAAAAAGACGAATACAGAATTACTGTTGCTAACAAAAAAATTGGATACATCCACCTAAAAAAATTCCCCACGGTAACTGGTGATGGTATCAAGACGATAGCCGATCTAATTAGTAAAGCAAAATATTTGGACGATGAAGTAGTGAGACAAGAATGTAAAAAACTAAAACTAACCATACAATCTGTTTTGCCAAAAGGTAAGAGTATCAAAACTCATATCACTAAAAAAAGTGACCCGTCATTCTACATCACCGATAATTTCCCTCCTGAAATAATTGCATGGGTCACCAAGCTGTGCGACACCTTAGGAATTGATAGTGTCGGAATTGATGTGTTCATTAAGGGTACACTCATTGATCCATCAAAAATAATTGTGATTGAATTGAATAGTAAACCGAACCTATGCTATGTCACACAGTATTACGGTGACAGCAAGGCGTCGTTTACTATAGCAACTGAAATACTAAAGGCCTATTTCGAGAAATAAAATTATTGAACAGCGTCCAAAATCTCAGCAAGTTTTTCGTCAGTAATACCAAGCTGAACCAGCCAACCGACGTGTCTGGCATTATAAGCATCAAACTTGCCGACTGAAAAGTATTGGACGATATTGGAATCAGTATTAACGAGAGACCAAGTCTCCTTATTGCCTACAAAATAATTAAGATCCTTTGTAAAAACTGCCCCTGGGGTTGTACCGGTAGTTCCCCTAAAGACTCGGACTGCCAAAGTCCAAGCACTATTTATTGCCCTTTCTTCTAAATCAGAACCTGATTTAAGTGTCGAAATATAATACAACTTCAATATTTCAAAAGTTTGTCTGAAATCTCTTTTGATGCCATCAATCTCTCCTATCGCCAGCGCGATAGCAAAATATCTCTGAGGATGAGAAAAATGCTCAGCTCCTGTCACTTGTTGCTCTAAATATGTTGCGACACCCTCCTCACCTTTCTCTACTCTATCAAATCCTAGACCCAATAATTTTAATTTAGTTCTTTCGCCCTCAACCCTTCTTCGAACGTGTCCAAAAACTTCATGTTGTATAAAACCCTGTAAAAGCCGATTGAGCATAGTGGATGCTTGCTCTAAAGGAATCGATACTTCTTTATTCTTTTGTGACACTCTCAAATTTGTAATACTAGTATTACTATGTAAAACAATCTTCCAGTCTGTAGCCCCGATTTCATCAAGGGCGGCTTGAAATGCAGATTCCACCTCTTCGACTGATGAAACACGGCCTTTAAGTCCAGCACCTCCCACTAATGATTCTTGCTCAAATCCACTAGGCGGAACGTTTTCAAGTAAATTAATAAACTCACTTACAGAAGAATTCTTATTTTCATCACCAGACCCCAAAGAAACTTTGTCACGTAAAATACCCGACATAATCGAGACATTCTCAGCACTTGGTCTACCATAAACAAATTTTGAATAAGCACAAAACTTGTTGTCCTGACCACCACGCGCCATTCTCAACATTCGCAATTCTGCCAGAATCTCATTGATTTTTGTTTTATAAATTTCAACGACAACGGAGTCTTCCTCGTCCTTTAAGATATCAAATTTTAGATTCATCAATGCGGCTTCATGCTCGTCAAAAGGAAATTCTGTCAATTGAGGATAATCGAGTGTCGGATTAACCTTTTCACCATTTAGGAACTGGGTCTTTTCCCTCGATCGAGTTTCCTTATCACCATCAAGTAACTCAAAGGCAGAGATTGATAGCTCCGCAATTCTGTCAAACCACTTTTCATCAATGGCCTCGGGTGTTGTCTGACCTATTTTATTTGCTTCAAGAGACATAAATGATTTATTTCTTTACTTATTCGATTAAAGACGGACTATTTGACGTCTTTATGGTGTGGTAGCATCAAACTTTACACTCGGATTAACTGCGGCGGCTACTTGGGCTTTAAAATCCTGATAGGTGGTGATGTTCATCTTTTGTCCATTGAGGAAGAAGGTTGGGGTACTAGTCAGACCAAGGTCACGAGCGGTATTGTATTCTGCGCGAACCTTATCTTTAATAATTGACGAACGCACATGGCGATTGAATTGAGACATATCTAAACCAA
>Ga0210041_1000833_pt1 | contig 31718 bp, 37 predicted proteins | sample CryGeymeta201503_FD_183973 | JGI IMG/M metagenome (GOLD analysis project Ga0210041, IMG submission 183973) | Groundwater microbial communities from Crystal Geyser aquifers in Utah, USA - Crystal Geyser metaG 2015-03 (SPAdes) (version 2) | ecosystem: Environmental > Aquatic > Deep subsurface >... | reverse complement strand
GATGCGTAATAAGGTCTACCGGCTGCGGAAAATACACCTACCGAAGTAGTGTGCGAGTCTCGGCAGCTAAGCCATCGCTTAATTGAGGGAAGCAAAATGAATCATGAAAACAAGCAGCCGCCTAAATACGGTGTGATTCTCAAGACCGATGTGTGGCATGAAGGAAACTTTTTCCGGGTCATTACTATGAAAAACCAGTTGGCCGATGGTTCAGACGTTAGCATTACGCGTGACTACTTTACTACGCTCGCGTGGGAGTTTGATCATGTACAAGAAGAGGTGATGGGTTCCGTGTGTTGCTTGGTGAGTGATTTTGCTAGAATCAGCGACCACTACGAAGTGTGCGATCAGCTTGTTCGGACAGGCAAGTATATTTCTGGTCAATATGGAGAATGAAATGATAGAAAAGAATGAAGAAGCTAACTGGACGCGATCCGGCACACCCGTAATCCAAAGCCATGTGTGGCACAAGGGTACGTGCTTCTTTGTATCTACTATACTCATGGAATGTTCCTCCCCATATGGGCAAGGGATATTCTACTATGAGCATATGGCTACAATGTTAAATGAGTCTGACCAATCTTCCCTTGGAATTATGGCCCACTTCTCAAGTACCAAAAGCTTTGAATACCACGTTGACATATGCGAGCAACTTTCTCGTACAGGTAAGTATGATTTGGGCTCGCAAGGAGAATGAAATGGCCGCAGATAATGGACGTCCGCGTGAAGGCATAGTAATAACGACGTACGTTAACTATATGGGCGAGTGCTTCTTGATTACGACTACAAACCTCAAGGGGCCGCCATCAAACTGTAGCCCGCAATATTTCCATAAGACAACGGCCAGCACCTTCAACACCGAAGGCAAGGAAATTATGGATACGATAGCAGTAATCGAAGACGGTGTTGCAATAGACAATCACCTTGCTATGTGCGAGCAACTTTACAAAACAGGTAAGTACATCAGCGAGCCAGCCGAGGAGGAGTGAGCGAATGTACGTTGACGAAAACCAGCACGCAATCCATGGCGTGGCTGCCGAAGAAACCACTACCCCCTGCAATCATCGTTGGGAGTTGTTTGATAAGCCCACCAACGGAGGTTTTGGGACGGCTCAGGCCGTGGGATGGGAATGCACGATTTGCGGGGAAGTACAGGAACTGTAACCAAGTTTGCACTACCAGAGGAGCAACAAATGAGCAATTCTGAACAGGGATTTAAATTGAGTTGGCTTCCTCGACTACTTTCCATGTCCGGCCGAACGTTTGATTTGCCGGAATTACTTGAACTTAAACGCCATGTGTTCAAGATAGGCGCCCAACTAACAAAAAATTGCAACGAGGATGGGAATTGGGATCTTCAAACAATCGACGGCTGCACATTTCTTGTCGCGCCTGAAGGTACGTATAGCATAAACACTGAATCGAAGCTTTACGCCCAGGAGGTAAATGCGAAAACTTTCGGAGCAATCCTCACCCTGCTAATATACAACCACTATCTAAATGAGGTCATCGAAAGCGAAGGCTATGCAGGCTTTCTGGTAGATCACTACTACAGTATGTTGCTGGCAGTTTCTTACGGCAGAGGTAGAATAGTGCCTGCACACGCACTTAAAGCTTTAGAATATGCAGAACGCTACCTAGGGAATGTAACGAAGAGGTGAACCTCAATGAAGCCCTTGAAATCTGCATTGAATTGCTCTATAATATAGATTACTCAGAAATCAATCGAGGAAGCAAGGAACCGCCATGAAATTGAATCTGCTAATGAGGGTAGGCGTGTTAGTGTACATCCGCAACTTCGACATGGTGCTCACAGGGGATCTATACTACGACGAAAGGGACGAGGCGTTTACCCTTACAAGAATTCCATACGACGTAGGTACGGATTGCTTGATCACCGTACCCGCGACCGAGCCTCGCAGCGTCGATTTGATCGCCGACGCTACATGTGTGTTGTGCGCAGATGAGAGCGGGTACGCTGCTCTCAACATCCGCATCCTGAGAATCTCTGAGGCCTTAAGAGACACTCTAGAGGCGCTGCCTAACTTCCGTGTACAGGCAGATCAGATCCCGGAGCACTTGCAAGGCACTCCAATTAAACCCAATTGAGGAGGTGTTATGGAACGCACAAACTTCATGTGGAATCCTTGCCTGAAAACTGGCGCAGTAGTCTACATCCGCAACCTTGACGAGGTGTTTGTAGGCGACTTGTTCTATTTCAGGGACACTGAAACATTCATTCTCAAGGGAATTCCGTGCGATCTGGCCAGAGGTCAATTGATGGCTCTGCCGCGCACTGGACTGAGAAATGCAGATGTAGACGTGATCGCCGACATGGACGCTAACAATGAATTGAACGGTGTTCAGGGCGGTCGATATTCAGACCTCAGCATTTGTCACCTGACAATCTCTGAGGCTCTGAAGACCTTCCTGATCAGATGGTCCAACTTCTTTGTCTACGCCGATAAAGTCGAATTGAGGCCTGCAGTGCTCGATACTGATTCCGACATTTAACGGGCAGACTAAAGGCAGCTGGTTGCAGTAGCGCAAGCACCTCAGATACAGTTCTCACCACGCAACATAGTACAAGGAGTTAGGAAGTGAGACCAAACCAAACATCGAAGTTACCTCAGACCAAAGTGTTTAAGTACCGGAGCGCCATCACAGGACGTTTCATCTCCCGCAGAGAAGCAATCCGGAATCCTGACACCACCGTTCAGGAGGTTTTCCAGCGCCTCAATTCAACCTTGATGCCGCGGCAAACAGTAGTACCGAGGACGTCCCGATGAGCATCTCCCGAGAACAGAAAAGTTTGCTGGTTGGTTATGCAGTCATAACGGTCGCAGTCGCGATTAGTGTGGCTGCTATCCTGTACAAGAATTCAAAGCTTGACACTCAACGCGCTGAACGCCTGGCGTACTTTGCGGCGATACGGGACGAGGCCTGCAACGACCGCCAAGAGATCAAGGCATACACTGATGCGGTACTTGGCCAAAAGCAAGGGCCTACCAGACGCGCTGAGACACTCCTCCAAACCAGCCAGAGAACCATTGAGAGCTTTGAAACTATGGATCGTACTGTCACGGCCCTCGACGAAGTGGAGCAGCATGAACGTCAAAGACTTTGGATGGAAACTATGGACTGTTCAAACGCATCGTTGGGGTACGTCGTCAGCTACTGGGAGTACTTGAGCATCATGAGCAACACTTTGGGAGCTAACTGATAGCCTCCCCCCCCCACCAATTCATTTAGGAGCAGTGAAGTGGTAACAGAAGCGGAAAGGGAAGCGGAAGCGAGTGCGAGTGCGAGAGCCGTCATCGACGAGAAGCAGCTTGCGACAGTCTTAGCGGATATGGCAGACATGGACCGCCTCTACGGGAGAATAATGTGGGGTGATGACTCGCACCAAATGTCTAGCTATGCGAGGTGCAACGAGTTCTTTGTAGAGTATGCGAGAAGGGTTGCTGCGGGCATTAACAAATTGCTGGCGAAACCAAAAAAGACACATTGGACGAAGGATGACTGTTTGGAGCGTGAGCAGAAAGCCCGGAGAGATGCTGAAAGTGCCTCCTCGGAATACGCTCGAGGAGTTCTTCGGGCACGCGCAGACATTTGGGCACAGCGTGCGGCCGAAGGTGGCTGGACATACCGTCTCCCTTACAAGCAACCTTAGATTCAACGCTTTACGGGCAAACTAACGTCGGCGGTAGTAGTGCCGCGAGCACGGGCACGAAAGCGCGGATACGAAACGTGACAAATCGAATCGAACCTGTGACTGGAGCAACTGATAGGCCTGTGGATATGCACGGGCCTTTTCTGTGTGTGTATGTGTGACTGTGCTACCCAACGATGATTTTTGGTTTTTTGAAAAAATCAACTAGTTAGCCTCTTAGACCTTTTTGATTTTAACTTTGGTTTCCTATGGCTTTTTAATGGCTTTTTAATGGCTTTTTGGATGGCCTAATTGCTTGCCTCTTAATTAGTTAGCCTCTGGGCTTTTTGGCTAACTAATTTTTTTGAGTTAATTTTGTAACGGAATTATGAGCTAACTCATTGATTTTGTTGAAGTTTTTCAATATATTTTTACTGAGCTTATAAAAAAGTGGTCCACTTTTGGACATATTTTTGGCCAGTTGATTTTTCAAAAAAGTACCAAAAATGAGGCGTTACAACAATGTCTTTTTTATGGCTTCATTCGCCTAGCTAACTAATAAAGTAAGGAAGGGTTTTCTTGTTTAACTTGTTGATTTTATTACATATATTTATTTTCTTACTTACTTCTAATGATCTTAGTGGATAACTTTGAGAAAAAGCCATATACCGGCCATATATTTGACCATGATATTTTCGAGGGTACATATGAAATTCCTAATTTTATAATTGTATATTATATTATATACAAATTGGAAGTAAGTAATTAAAGTAATAAAATCCAATGTTTTCAACAAGTTAGCTCATAATTCCCTGCCGTACTTTATTAGTTAGCGTTGCGAATGAAGCGTTGAATGTAGTAACCAGCAACTCGTTAGCCTCCACTAAACATATGTGGGAGAGCCGCAAAACATAGGGCCACACTAACATTGTTGGTACCAATATTGACGAGTAGAAAGAGAAAGAGGGGTCGGTCCGCATAGTCGCCCTACGTACCTACGTACACGCGTACACGTACCTACGTACCTACGTACCTACGTACACGTACCTACGCACGTGCTTGCGCTACTACGACAGCCGACTTTAGTTGGCCCTGTAAAAGCGAGGGCGAGTGGCAGAGTTGCAGGCAAAAGAGGCCACTTGATTTGCCCCATAGTGATATGCTATAATAAATATTCCAGCAACAGCCTAGCAGGAGAAACATCATGAAGATCTGGCCTGAGTCCGATGACTGGGCAGAACGCCCATTCTGGTTGTGGGTGTATGCAGTAATGTTGGCGGTCATCTGCGCTGTGGAGGTTCTGGCGGTACGCGGCGAATTGTGACCGCAAAGTGACCCGTAAAAACTGCTTGCTTCGACCTCAAGAGGTACGCTATAATAATCATGTGGAAAGGAAATATCATTCCACACATCCTCAACTCAACAGGAGTACATCATGGCACGTCGTAACCGTAAGTTGATCGAACAGGTCAATGAAATCTTCGAACAGGCCGCTGAACAGGTCAATGAGACCGTCGAGACCGCTGAACAGGTCAATGAGACCTTCGAGACCGTCGAACAGGCTGTCGAGGATTTGCCTGACTTCCTTTCGATCTGCAAGTCACGGGTCGGTTTGGAGGACGCTCTTGCGGCCTGCAAAACCAAGTCCAGTGCAATCCGCATGCTGAGTGCTCGTGGGTGGTCTACCTCGGTGATCGCCAAGAAGTTGGGCATTCGGTACCAGCATGCGTACAACGTTCTCTCGCAACCTCTCAAGTCGGCCCCTGCTGAGGTGGAGGTCGCTGAGTCGGAGCCGGAGCCGGAGGTTGCCTCGCCGGTCCTGATTGAGGCTCCGGAACTTGAGGTTGGGGAGTTGACTTCCGATGAGATGCAGGTGATGGTCGAGACCATCGACAGCGAGGAGGCATGAGAATGAAACACTTCCTGAAAGGTCTGGCCTACGGAATTTGTTTCTTGCTTCTGATGGTCCTGGTCAGTACCTTCTGGTAACCTGTAGCAGAGGTTGACGAGAGGCCTACCTGTAGCAAAGGGTAGGCCTTTTGTTTGCCTGTGGAGGACCTAGTGATTGCAGGAGAGAGTGGGGGTTATGACCTGGGCCTCAGGGTCGCGGAGGCAAAAAAAAGGCTACCGCCGCTAGGGCAGTAGCCTCAATTGACGCTGTAGCAGCGGCAGCTGTTGTTGTTACCTGGTCCAGGGCCTCAGGACGCGTACTACAGCTAGCGCGATAGCGGTGAATACGACCAACATGATGACTTCCATTTGAGTCTCCTTGAGGGTGAGGGGCCGCGACCTACCTGTTGCTGATAGGCCGCGGATGGTCGATGGTCGTTACTGTACGCGCTTCAGCAGCTGAAGCTCCACGTTGCGGACGTGTTGGTAGCGAACGTTCAAAAGCTTGGCGACCTCGCCGCGCTGCATACCGACCTCGTGGCGCAGGTAGCGAATCCTTGCGGATATCGTAGGCAGTGTCGCCAGATGACTCTTGAGGGCCTCCTCGGCAGCTGCTGCTTCGACCTCTTCGACCTCTTCGATAGTTGCGACTGCACTGTTGCTCATGACCTCTTCCTTCGGTGTGTAGTCTTTTTGACTACATAATCATTATACCCGGGGTATGCTTAATGTAAGGTGAATGCGGTTGGCGCATAACTTTGCGGAGGGCTCTACGGGGGCCCTACAGGGCTTTACAGGGCTTTGCGGGGCTTTGCAGGGCTTTAGAGGGCGACTTCGTTTGTACGTAAGTAGTTCCTAATATACGGTACGGTAGCACTCACTACAACCTACGCAATTTTACAAATCCGGCGGCCATATACCAAATGAGATCGAAGAGCAAGTTGATTTATCTTTGTATGTGTGATATAATATAACCAACGACCGACAACGACAACGATGGTCGACAGAGCTGGTGTTATGCTATCTAATCTGAGTCATGCACCCGAAGCTGGAGCTGTAGCTGTAGCTGAAGCTGAAGCTGAAATAGGATATCGCGCGCAACTGATATCGATGTTAAACCAGAAAATTCCTAACACAGCCGAAGGGCTGCCTGTGGGATTCTATCGAGTCGATTTACTGCCGCAATGTACCAGTGGTGTGGGGGCAGACGGGGCAGACAGAGCAAGTAAGGCTCTAGTTAACTTCGACGACGACGACACTATGGATCAAATCCGCAATGCTTTTGTGGAGCTTGACTATAGCCTAGGGTATCCAACCCTAAATGCCGGCGTACCTTATTGGGATAAATTAAGTTTTGAACCTGGGTTCGCTTACGGAGTTTTCCAGACGTATCTGGAGATGGTAAACTTCGGCCCGCGAGACATAACCAAGTTAGCCTCCAATCCAGAACTTCGTGCTCTAGCAGGCAGAGTCTATCTCTCGGGCGAGGGCGAGGGCAGGGGCAGGGGCGAGGGCGAGGGCGAGGGCGAAGGTTTTACGTCGCAACAGTTTCTGCCCATTATCTACGAGTACATGCAGTTGTACGGTTGGCGGCCACGGGCTAAGGCTTATGACTTGTACAAGGAGGCTGCTTATAAACACCTCAGGATGCGCAGGCAAGTCTCTGTGGAGGACGCGCAGTTTCTGCTCTCATCGAGCATCCTCGAGGGCATAGCGCGCAAAATGGGTGAGGCAAAATTCCTCGACTCACTCTCTGATACGGCAATTGTAGCCCTGTATGACAAGGTCACCAAGAATCAAAGAGTTTCAGTCGGCCTACCTGCAGCTAATCCACTGCCTAGCAAAGAGCGTGATGAAGACAGCGAGTCCTCTTTTGAAATGATCTTGCGCTCTATGAGCTTGAAAGCCAATTTGGAGACTTCGAATTCAGGGCCTGGCTCTATGTCGAACGCCTTCAGCCACAGCACTCATAAAGTTCTGAACAACCTACTGGAGGACAACGTTACCACCAATCAGATCCAGGAAATGATTGTTAAGGTCACCAAGTCTGTCAACACTAACAATGCTTCTTAAAGTATAGGTGGCAAGGGTGGAAGATAAATTCCGGTCGCTCCATGAGGCTTCTATATCCAAGCAATCCGGCCTAGACAAGCTCGATACCCGGCTAGTGCTGGAGTCGAGTTTGGATCCGCGGTCTGGTGCGTTTAAACAGGCGGTTAAACTCACTCCAGGTACATTAGCATATTATCGCACGAATGGCCGTTGGATTCCGGCTGAACATCTCTTGTATGTGTCAAGCTTATTGGCCAGTGAGATTAGTCAAGGAGGTGCTCGGATTATTGTGGAATGTCCTCCGCGACACGGGAAACCTTATTGCGTCAGTTCCTTTATTCTGATGCGCGGCGGCGTTTATAAGCGTTTAGGCGATGTAAAGGTAGGCGACTACGTAATTACGCATACAGGTAACCCTCGCAGAGTTCTCGCAGTACACGAACAGGGTTTTTTACCGACCCTGCTCATTGCAACTCGGAGTGGCAGGAAGTTGCATCCAGCTTTAGATCATCCGCACTTGACAAGCCTCGGCTGGAAAACCGCAGCCGAACTTGCGCCTGGGGATGAATTGATTGTTCTTAACACACCGGATAATCAGCCCAGCTTCCATTCAGAGGATACCGTAGTCTCAGTCGCACCAGGTACCCTCCGTGAATGCCGCTGCCTGACGGTCGACATTGATGAGACGTTTACCGTCCAAAATGTTATTGTCCATAACTCTGAGTTGATCTCGATCAACACTCCCATCTGGTTCCTTGAGAAGTATCCTTGGGCAAATGTGATCCTGTCAAGCTATGGCGCCGATCTTGCTGCAGGGTTTGGCCGGCAGGTCCGAGATGTATTCCTTGAGAATCCAAGGAAGATATTCGACACTACTATCAGAAGTGATGTCCAACGCACCAGCCTCTTCCTCACCAGTGAAAATGGAGGGATGATAAGCGCCGGTGTAGGCGGTACAATCACAGGTAAAGGCGCGCATCTACTCATAATCGATGACTATGTTAAAAACTGGACTGAAGCTATCAGTACAGTGCAGCAGGAAACTATATGGAATTGGTGGCGTTCGACCGCCTATTCGCGTCTTGAACCTAACGGGTCTGTCGTAATCCTAGCTACTAGATGGGCTCTTAATGATCTCATTGGACGCATACGCGCTGAAGATAAAGAGCATTTATGGCATATAATCAGGTTGCCTGCGTTGGCGGGCGAAAACGATGTTTTAAATCGCGCTCCTGGACAAGCTCTCTGGCCTGAGAGATACAATGAGAAGGCCTTAGATGAGATTCGACAGGTTGTAGGGCAATTTATTTTTCAGGCGCTGTACCAGCAGGACCCTCAGCCTGAGGGGTCGCAACAAATTGACACCTCAATGTTGCGTATTGTTGACACACTGGAAAATCCTGAACGATTTAGGTGGGTACGCTCGTGGGATTTAGCCGCCACCGACGAAAGCAAAAAGAAGGGCGATTACACGGTGGGGTCGCTTGTAGGCACGAATGAGCGAGCGAGCTCTCCTGTGGCTCTGACTGCAATTGCTGACATGATTAGAGGTCGATGGGAACCTGCTGACATTGAATTGACAATGCAGCAGACGGCGGCGAGTGATGGCCCTCAATGTCCGATTATAATTGAGCAAGAACCTGGAGCTTCAGGTAAGGCTTATGCACAGCATTTGGCCAGCAACGTCTTGAGAGGATATAGAGTGCATATTACGCCTGCACAGCGTAATAAATGGATTAGGGCGCAGCCCTATGCAGCTGCAGTGTCGCATGGGCGTATTCAGATGCTACGGGCTACGTGGAATGAAGCGCACATCAAAGAGCTGAAAGACGCCCCTAACGGCACGCACGATGATACTTTAGACAGTGTGTCGCAGGCGTTTAATCACCTACACTTAGTCAATCATAGTCTATCGACTTGGGGTCGGCACGGCACCAAAGCTCCGACGGATGCTATGCTGGATACTGTAGGCTCGGACGTTGCTCCTAACAACGTCGGGCGGTCATCGCCGCTACTGTTGCCCAGCACAAGTTCGAATGTAATCTCAGGCGTAGTATTTGGTCGTCGCGTTTTTTAATTGAAGGAGGCAGCAATGTCAGCTCTACTCGACAGGTCAAAGCTCGCAGGGCTTGCAGGCCTAATTTTTGGTGGCAAGCGTGATCTTGATAAAGTGTTTGGGTACGAAAATCCCATTCCCTGCTCCTCGTTGCTGCACAAGTACTACAGGCAAGATATTGTAGGGCGTATTGTCGATATGCCGGCAGAGTCTACTTGGGAACTGCATCCCAAAGTAACGTTCGACGCTTCTGATTTCAGCGTCGGGGCCGATGATGGCGATGCTGATTCGAACTCTAAATTGGGGCTGGAGCTTGAGGCAGTGTTTAAAAAGTTGGAGCAGCAGCTGAGCATATGGGATAGACTTATTCAGGCGGACAAACTCTGCAATTTTGGCCCCTTCGCGATCTTATGGTTCGGGATGGCAGGTAAGGCAGAAGCTCCTGCGCCTAAAGTACGGTCACTTGAGGACATAGTTTATATTCAAGCTCACGGCGGAGACAGTGTTAGCATAAAAGCATACGATGAGGACCCTCAGAGCGTTAGATATGGCCAGCCGACTATGTACGAGGTCGTACCGCAGAACGGCAACGAGGCACGGCGAACGCCAATCCGCATTCATCACAGTCGTGTAGTACATATTGTCGACAAACCTCTTCAAGGCCAAGTATATTCACGTCCTCGACTAGAATTGATTAGTAATACGTTGCAGGATCTCCTGAAGATTTCGGGGGGCAGCTCCGAGCTCTTTTGGCTGACAGCCAACAGAGGTATGCAGGTGGATATAGCTCGGGACATGCAGCTGAGCCCTGAGGATGAGAAAGATCTGACTGACGAGTTGGAAGAATACCAACATCAATTGCGACGGTATATTCGCACGCGCGGTGTGGCGATTACCGAATTAGGGTCGTCAGTGGCAGATCCCACAGGTGTTTTTCGCGTGCTAATAGCCCTGATCTCGTCCGCGACCAATATCCCCCAACGACTTTTGATAGGGGCGGAAGCGGGTCAGTTAGCCTCCGCTCAGGATCGCGCAAATTGGGCCGATTACATAGAGCGCCGACGTACGATATTTGCGGAGCCTTATGTATTGTTGCCGCTGCTGCGCCGATTGATAGCTCTCGGGCTACTGCCTACCGAAGCGCTTAATGGTGTAAGATTCACGTGGCCTGAGGCGTTTAAAATGTCCCCGCTCGAAGAGGCCCAAGCACTTGCAGCGCAATCGCGCGCAGTTAATAGTCTGGCCTCACGAGGTAGGTTCGGCTCTCCTATAATTTCAGATGAGGAGGCCCGCAGTTTCCTGCAATTGCCGCGAAAGGTACCTGCAGGTGACACTATGCCGGAGGCGCCTAATTCGTCGAACCCGGTCAGTACTGAAGACCTGAACACAGATACTACCGATGAGATGCTGAAAGATGACGTCCCTGAGTTCGCCGAGTAACTATGGTTTCAACCATCGCGTTAGAGGTGCTTGCACGGCTACGGCAGCCCACATTAGTTTGCCCGTAAAGTGCCGGTGTTGCTGTTGTTGTATGCGAGACACAGAGGAGCAATCATGGGTATCAAATTCAATTTTCCCTCTCTTAATTTTTCTCCTGTTAATATGTTGATCGTCGCTGCAATTATTATATTCGCGGCAATTTTACCTTGGTGGGTCGACGCTCTGGTGGCGTCCAGTTCCGTGGCATCGGCAATTTACCATATCAATCGCACCGACAAAATCAAAAAGGAGTAATTTATGTCTCGTATTAGTCATCTCTTCAAATATATCTTTGCCGGTACAGCGATGATGATGTCGTCTCTAGGGTTTGCTGAGGGTGCTGTTTGTTATGGCGATCTTGACGGAATCTGCCGTAGTCCAGAACTCCGCGTCGAGCATACTGCTGTAATTTCTCTGCCAGGCAACCTGTTTGTTGATGGTAATGAGTCACGATTCTCGATTGCGGTACTATTGCAGAATGCGACATTCGCTGTTCCGCCTACCGTTATTGGCAGCGCCGATATTGCGTGCTCAGATGAAACTTCTATCTGTGTTGTATCCGATGGCCCATTTGCAATAACCAATCTACGCGTTAGCGGAGAGTTTATGGTAGGCGATGCAATCACAGCAAGGGTAAAGTTGTTCAACCCTAACGCAAGCACATTGATTTTCGATCAAATAGTTACGTTGGCTACCATCGGCGGTGTTACAGACGTTGAATTGTTCGCCGTGAACCCGGCCGATAATCCAACGCAACAGACGTTCATCCGCATCGCAAACATTGATTCGTTCCCGGCAAATGTTCGGTTGCGGCCGATAGATGATACTGGCAACGTCGGTGGCGAAGTGTCGCTCACTGTTATGCCGGGAGCCGCAATTCAACTCAACTCTGGCGATCTTGAGTCTGGAAATCCAACGAAGGGGCTGTCTGGGTCATTTGGAAACGGTAAAGGCAAGTGGCGAGTATCGTTGATTGCGGATGCAAAGATTCGCGCTCAGGTTTTTGTGCGTAGTGCAACAGACGGCTCGCTGAGCGCGCTGTCGAATACACTGCAGTAATCAGCATGAATGATGACATGTTGTTATCAGCGAGACTTGACAGATTAGAAGTGGCGATTGGAGAGATTCGAGGGTCGAATCTGCGCATGGCAAACGCGCTTGAGCGATTAGTGGCGATTGAAGTGCAGCACGCTGAAACAAGGACAGCAGTTGATCGGGCCTTCATAGACATAGCAGAAAACAATATCAGGATACAGGCAATTGAGAGGCGCGTTGCGGTGTGGGACGATGTCGTTATCTGCAACGACGAAGTGGTCGGCAGACTGGCGAAACTTGAGACATCTGTTCCGAAGTGGGACGCAGCATACGCGGCTATTGTATGGTTCATTGCGATAACCGTGTTGGCAGCGGTGACGATGGTGTGGGTTAAATCAGGAGGTGTAACATGAGCATCAAAGCGTTCTGTAAACGCTGGCAAGAGCCACTGGTCTGGTTGCCGATCTGCGTGATCGCGCTTGCCGCTGCTCACTGGCTGCTGCCGCAGCTAGACCCGTCCGCCGGGATCGATGGGCTAGGGTTTTTGTACGGCGTTGCAACGTTCGCGCTAGCATTCAGCGTTGCCAGTTTTTTGGCATGGCTGTCGCAAGTGGCGTACGGCATCGAGTTGACCGAGGATCAAGAGCACGCGCTGATACTCGATGGTACGTGGCGGTCGCTGCTGGTACTGTGGATGCCGTGGCTCCAATGGTTCGTCGTGTTTACAATCGTGATCACGACGATGTCGTAACATCTGAAGGAGGCAAACGAAATGATAGCCGCCGTGTTCGCAGCTTTGTTGGTTCCGGTTTCGCAGGATGCTGTTGATCTGATAGTGCGATATGAAGTCGGATCAGAAGCACGCTACACTGCACGCTACCAGCGGCCAATCTGTCCCGGCCTGCACTCAGGCCCGACGATCGGGATCGGATCAGACCTCGGCACACAAGCCGAGCGAACAATACGATTGACGTGGGCGGATCACCCGCAAGTTGACAGGTTGACAACCGCGAGTGGCGCGACCGGCAGCGATTGCGCGGCAGCAAGAGACGCGATAAGCGATGTAGTGACATGCTGGCCGCTCGCGCTGGACGTGTTTGAGCGCATCGATCTGGTGCGTTACTGGCGCATTGCTCGCAGGTCGTTCGGTGATGGGTTAGATGGTCTGTCTGCGGGCGCGCAAGGCGCACTGGTAAGCGTGGTGTACAACCGTGGCGGCTCTACTGTAGGATCAGCCAGGCGCGAGTACAGAGAGATCAGAGACGTGTGCATCCCGGAGCGCGATGAGGCTTGCATTGCTGCGCAGATTGAGGCAATGTGTAGGCTGTGGCGTGGCGGATTGTTTGAGCGCGGGCTGTGCGGCAGGCGCAGCGCGGAAGCAAGGCTCATTGCAAAACAGTAGTTTAACGACCCACAAAATTCTTGAGGGGACGTCTAGCTTTAATTGGTTTGTTGTGTTATAATAGTATCAAGGTCGGAGCCTAGATTGAGAGCTGATTAGATGGATGGATTAGAAGTTCTAAGAAATCAGAATCACGGGCAGAATAAGCACGTTGTCTTAAGGGCGTGCGTAAACTCCGGCTCCGACGATCTTGTTGCTACCAAAACCTTTATGGGCGTCGACTATGTTGTAGTACCCATAATCGCTCTAGTTGAAGGTGTACTCCATTCCGCTAATGCCGATAAACCTGCATTGGCCTTAGCTTCTGAATTTGGGCTTTTCCCTGCAGGTTGGAACGGTAGACCTGTAGTTTTTAGCCACCCCATACGTTCGGGGCAGTCTGTAAGTGCTAATAGCGTTGACGTATGGGAAACAGAGGTGTTTGGGTTGCTGTTCAACACTGCGTTGGACGGAACCAAGCTAAAAACAGAAATGTGGCTTGAAAAATCTAAAGTGCCTCCGGAAGTCATGGCCCTTTTAGATGCTAGCACTGATACTGGCACGTTTTTCGAGGTGTCTACCGGGTTGTTTACTCTGGAAGAGGAAGTATCCGGAACATTTAACGGCCTCGAGTATTCCTATATTTGGCGTAATATCGTACCAGATCACCTTGCCGTACTGCCTGAAGGTGTCATCGGCGCTTGTAGCGTGGAATCAGGATGTGGGGGTCCGAGAGTAAATGATTCCCTCAGGGTAAATATGTACATAGGAGAAGATATGAAGACGTTCACAATTAAAAACTGTTTGCCCTTGCTAGGGTTGAGGACCAATGAATTATCGTCCCAAGACAAGATGGCAGCCGTCGAAACTGCCTTAAATAGGGTTGCAGGTAGCCAATTCAGTTATACATATGTGCTCGCCTTGTTCGACTCTCGGATTATTTTTGCAGGTAACCGGAAAGAGACGAGCTCAGATGTTGATACGAGGTCCTCTTGGGGAACGTATGAAGCCTCGTATTCAGTGGAAGAGGGGGGTAAGGTTACAGTTGGAGCCTCATTCACAGAGGTACGCGCTGAGACGCAGTTTGTGCCTTTGATTATTGAGTCTGGACAGCCTACGCCTGCGCCTACGCCTACGCCTGCGCCTACATCCACATCTTCCCCTGCAGCAAACATGTCAGTCCGAGAAGGAGCAACTAAGATGAATGCAGATAACGTTACAGAATGCACCTGTACAGGTGCAAATGCCACAAGTGTTTCGACCTCCGAGAATGTCCCAGCAGCCATGGAAGCTACGGCCGGCACTCCCGAGGAGGCTGTAAACGTGAATGTGAATGCTGCCGCGACGCCACAACTGCCTACGGAATCGTCTGGGACTTCGCATCTGCACACTTTGTCGGAGCTTTTGGCTTCAGCTACGCCTGAGGTGCAGTTCCAAATTAACGAAGCCTTGGAGTACGCAGACACGATCCGAGCCGAATATGTGACCGAGTTGACTACCAATGGCAAATTCGCCGTAGAAGATCTGAAACCTTTGAAGCTGTCTTTGCTCGCCAAAATGGTAGGTGCCTTGAAGGAACAGGGTAAAATTCGGCCGTCTAAGGAGGAGTTTGATTTTTCAGGTAATAGTTCAAGCTTGTCGCTGAATAGCAATAGCAATAGCAATAGCGAGGCTGACTATACGCCGGCGCGTAAAGTTTTTGAACCTAAAGTCGTAGCGGCAAATAACTAAGGAGACTCGAGATGTCGAATACAATTGTACTGCGTGGCAAAGGGATTTATAAGGAAGCTAATGCTGGAGGCACTATCACTCCAGGGCATCTTTTGATGCGTAGTGGCGCTAATTTCGTGGTGCATAGCGCGGCTGAAGGTAATGCTTATGCACTGTTTGCGCATGAACAGGACTTCGTAGGCAGAGACTTGAATACCAATTACACGGCAAATGAGCGTGTATTGGCCATCGTACCTGAGAGGGGGGCCGAAATCAATGCATTGGTGCCGGCTGCAGCTCCTGCCATCGCCGTAGGTGACGAATTGGTAAGTAATGGTGATGGCACTTTGAAGAAGGTCACGGCAGCGGCTTTGGCTATTGGCAATGTACGTCGCGTAGTTGCAGTTGCATTGGAGGCGGTAAATAATTCAGGCGGCGGCACTCCCGCTCGCATTCGTGTAGAAATTGTATAAGGAGAATGAAATGGGCGATGAAACTGCTGTGATTGAAAATCTGACATTGAATAATGCTGATTCCAATGGATTTGGCTCGGTGGCCTCGCGATTGATGTGCAACGGCTTGAACATCAACGCCTTGCGTACCAATGCGGTCCTGCACAAGGATGAGTGGGAGCAATTCGACGCTGTTGTCGTTGAAGTTGCACGTAGTCGCCTTGTAGGTATTGCCGATCTTCAAGACGCTAACTTGGTTGTGTCAATCCCGAATGCAATGGGCGTCACGACTGTTCAGCATGAGACCATGAGCGACATGTCGGATGCTTCAATTGATATGTCAGGGCTTACCGAGGCTGAGGCCGATCGAGTGCTCTTCCAGCCGGTTAATACTCCGCTGCCGATCATCCATAAGGATTTCCATATCAGCCTGCGTAATCTGAGCTCCAGCCGCCGTCTAGGCCTTCCGTTGGATACCACCCAGATTGCAGTTGCAACGCGCCGTGTCGCCGACCGCATGGAAGATTTGCTGTTTAACGGTACTACTGTCGGAGCCGGCGGCGGCACTATTTGGGGTTATACCAACGCTCCGACGCGTAATACGGGTACAGTAGCAGCCTCTTGGGCATTGGCTGCAACTGCCGGTACCTCTATCCTGGACGATTTGCTTGCAATGATTGCAATTGCACAGTCGGACAACATGTTTGGTCCGTACCAATTGTATGTCTCAGTCCCGGTGTATACTCGCCTGCTGAACGACTTCAAGACGAATAGCGACAAGTCCATCCTTGGTCGAATTTTGGAAATTCCCGACATTCGCGGTATCAAATCGACCACGCGCTTGTCGGGTACTAATGTCCTTTTGGTGCAATTTACCAGTGATGTGGTTGATCTTTTGGACGGTCTGCAGCCCACTCCAGTTTTTTGGGAGACTCAAGGCGGTATGATGCTTAACTTTAAGGTTATGGCTATTACGGCCCCACGAGTGAAGGCTGATCAGTCAGGTCGTTCCGGGATTGTTCATTTCTCTTAATGCGTGGGGTGATTTGTAATGAATAGCGCGACGTCGCAATACAAACTTCTGAGCGGGAAGCATTGGATCCAGGGCAAGTGTATTCGCGCCGGCGGATGTGCAACGTTGACTGCGGAGGAGGTTGCTAAATTCCCTGGTAGGTGGCAACTGGAGACGACAGCCTCGAAGTCGGCCCAAGCTCCAGCCCCAGCTTCGACATCAAAGTCAGCGGCTGCGGCGAAAACCTCTGCAAAGTAAGGAAGTAGAATGTCCCGGATTAGCGCATCTCAGGTAGAAGTTTTAATTCCTAAAGGCGTTACGCCGGGACAGTTTTCTATGGCGATTGAATCGGCAAGCTTTATAGTTGATGAATTGCTGGCGGCAGATACTGCAGCCGTCATTAGCTCCTCAGGTGCTGTCCAGATTGAACTTTATTTGGCGGCGCATTTTGCTGAACTTTTCTCCACTCAGGGCCCGTTAAGTTCCACAAAGTTAGGGTCCAGCGAAGATGCTTTTCATAACATCTACGGCAGTGGGCTTAAAGCTACTAGATTTGGGCAGCATGCGGTTCAGTTAGATCGAACTGGATACTTAGCGGCGCAGGTGAATAGAGTGATTACGCCTGGCCTTTTAACTGCTGTGTTTAGGGTGGTATAATGAAACTAGTTCATCGCGCTACATGGTGGGCTACAACGCCTGATGGTTTTGGCGGGGATTCTTTTGCTGCACCAGTTCTGTTAGATTGCTGGTGGGAGGATAAATCCGAGTTGTTCCGTAGCGGCCTAGACAGGCGTGAATATGTTAGCAATTCTATTGTAGTGGTTGATCGGGATCTATCTTTAGGTGATTACCTTTATCTGGGCGAACATGCAGATTTGTTAGATCCTTCGATGGTGTCCGGAGCAAATAAAATCCAGCAAGTAAGCAGGGTGACTGATTTGCGCAACGTCAGCATCTTAAGACAGGTAATTCTTTGATGCGCAGGACTGTGAAGGCGGGTTTTGGGAGGCTGCCAGGAAGGACTCGGCAAGGCTCTCATGCAGATTTTCGAAAAAGCGCTACAATCTCTGCCCGCGATAGTATGTCGGATGTTATAAGGCGATACAATGCTTTGATTTCATCGCTTTCGGTTGCAACACCTGAGATTCTGGCACAGGCATTAACGCCGACATTTACATTGAGCCAGCTTTATGTGCCGCAAAAAACTGGAGCCTTACTCGATAGCGGGCGCTTGGAGGTTACGAACGTAAAGGGTTTTGCGCGAGCTGAGATTGTCTATGGCAACGCTAAGGCTTGGTATGCTGCATTAGTGCATGAGTTTGTATGGTTAAATCATGAATTTCCTACGCAGGCTAAATACTTGCAGGCAGCTATGGAACAAACTGCCGACAATTTCCTGGACGAAATCGCTAAAAATTATACCGATATCATGCTAAGTTAATGGGTAGGGCAATAAAGCTATGAAAGATCCTGCACGAGCATTCGCACAGCTTTTAGAGACTGCTGGTGCAGGAATTTTTGCTGCATCCTCGGGTTGGAGCATAAATGTTGGATTACCTCCTTCAGCGCCTGACACTTCAATTTTAGTGAATCATGTCGGAGGCACATCGCCTTTCCCCTCTTTGCTCCTAAATCAACCTACGGTGCAGATAGTTGTTAGAGGAGGCCGCAATGGTTATGTTGTAGCTCGCGATAAAATGACCGACGTAGTAGACATTTTGTTGGGGCTAGGAAATGTAGTTGTAAACGGCGATACTTACCGTGCGATACTGCAACTCGGTGATGTGGCAACTTTAGGCTTCGATGATAGTTTGCGTCCAATGTTCAGTGCTAACTTCAAAGCCTATGTGTTGCCCGCTCCATCGGCGTTGTCACAGCGAGTTCCGATTGAATAAGGAGAAATGTAATGGCTAAGAAGGTTCTAGTATCCGCCGACAACATAGTATTTGCATTGCTGCCAGGCAGTACAGGTGAATTCAGTAAGCAGGGTCAGTCAGTATCTGATACTGTGCTGGGTGAGACGTATAAATCTAGTATTACAGGCGCCATTACTTGGTCTATAACCTCGAATTCCATCTACAAAGGATTTGTAGGGTTCCAGGCTAAGTTGTTGCGCCCAGGCACACCGGTAACAATTGCAGGTGCAAGCACTAGTCTCGTGGCAGGGAAAACCTATCAAATCACTAACACAGCTCAACGTGTGATGGATCGTAGCGCGGTCGTAGCAGTTTTCGATGGCGTAACAAATGTAACTAGCAGCGTAGAGTCCATCGATTATCTCTTCGGGATGGTTACATTCGTAAGTACGTTTACGCCTGTTGGAACAATTACGCTCGATTACGACTATTTGCCGCTACAGACTCTAGGTAAATACACATCGTACACTCTGACGCAAACATCCGAGGCGATTAAAACCTCCGATAGCCCGACTTTGGCTACTAACGGAGGCTTCGATACGCACATTCCAGGGTTGAAAACCGTAACAATGGCGTTACCTGCTATCTTCAGCGTCGCCGATGGCTGGGGTACAATTCTAGCAGCTCGCGACGAATTGATCATTGAAATCAATCCCGACGGCCTTGGCGGTAACGGCTCGGTTGGGCGCGGATTTTTCCGTCTGATTTCGGATTCGCAGTCAGGCGACGTAGGTGCCTTAGAGGAAGAAACACTGAACTTTGAACTCTCAGTACCTTTCGCCTCCACAGGGCCTAGTATTGCTCGACCTTTTGGTTGGGTACATGGCAGCAATTCGCCCATCCCAGCGGCTATTAAGATTTTGCTGTCAGCTTGGGAGACGGATACTACCGCTTTTGCTCGCTACCTCCATGACGGTGTCAATGGCTGGGGCGGTGAAGTGGTAGTTACAGACGTCACCCTGACTGGCGGCAATGATGCCCCCAATACCTTCGCAGCATCTTTTACAGGTAGTGGGGCTTTTGTAGCGATACCCTAATGCAATAAACATCACCAAATGGAGGTTGTAATGAGTGTTAATAATGTCAAAGCTAACGAGACTAATTCCGACAATAATGGCAGCGGTAACATCGCACGGATTCGAAGCGCTTTCTTCGCTAAGAAACCTAAGTCCGTCGTAGTGAACATTGGGACTAAGCAAGCTCCGGTGGATATCCTGGTCACTCAAATCCCGGCAGGCAGCGTCCTGGACCTTGTCGAATTCGACGACATGAAAACTAAAACCGCGCATCTGCTGGTAGGATCTTGCGTAGATCCACAGACTTTTAAGCCCGTGTTTGATCTTGCAGATGTTGAGGCAATTCTTGCACGCCCCTACTCGGAGGATTTCAAGCGTATATTGGACGCGGCCAATGAGCTGTCCAATTTTGACGTTCAAGTGGCGCAGGAGGGAAAAGATTAAGGGCAAAGCATCCTGTATTTCTGATAAATATGGTAGGGTTTCACCTCCATAAAACTGAGGCGGAAATACGCGCTTTGCCTTTTGATGAATTTGTTCGATGGATAGTATTTATTAGGGAGCATCTAAAGAATGGCTCGTACGGTCAATTTGGGTGATGTAGGTTTTGGCTTAGTTGCCAATACAGCGTCCTTACAGCGTTCTTTAGGTGTGCTAAAAGACTTCGGCCAAACTGTCGACAAAGTCCGCAAAACCTCAGACGAGTCAGCGCAAAACATAGTTCGGAAATTCGCTAGCGTAGAAAAGATTTTGCTGACTCTGTTTCAGCGGACTTCTGCCCTAACGGATAAGATGAAGAAAGTAGGAGTGGCGCAGGAAGAGATCAATAAGGTAACGGGGGCGTATAGACGTCTCGCCAACACCTTAACGGATGTTAATAAGTTGGCGGCGTTGCCCCCCAACCAGATTGCTCGAGGCGTGACAGGTTTTAGAGGAGTACTGTCTCGAGGACAAACTGCCGTATCTGACACAGCAAAACAAAATGCTGAGGCCAGCAGGGCTGCGGCGGCATTAAAGGCAGTTAGTACCGCAGGAGCTGCATTGGGAACATCGCCCGGCGGAGGCTTTACTTCCTTTTTACGGGATCTGTCACGTTCGGCTACCTTGACTTTAGGCCCCTTGTCAGGTGTCGGCGCTCGTCTATCTGTTTTGACCTCATTGTTTAGTGAGACCACGAAGGCCCTAGCATTGACTGTGGCAGGAATTACCGCCGTAGGCTTTGGGGTTGCAACTTTAAGTGTTGCCGTAACTAAAGCCGGCATCGACATGCAGAAGTTTACAGCCGGGCTGACAGTGGCTACAGGCAGCAGCCTGCTAGCAGCTGAGCAGTTTGGTGAGCTGAGTGCTTTTGCAGGGAAGCTCGGTGTGGATGTGCGTAGCATCGTCGATCCATTCAATAAGTTTGCCACCTCAGCCCGTCTGTCCAATTTATCCTTGGATCAGATGAACAACGTATTTGAGGGTGCGATTATAGCTGCGCAAGCTTTTAAGCTAGATTCCCAACGTACAGGCCAAGTATTTTTAGCCTTTGAGCAGATGATCTCAAAGGGCGTGGTTACCATGGAAGAGCTGCGGAGGCAGTTAGGTGATCAGATACCAGGCGCTTTCGCCATCGCCGCAAAATCTATGGGTGTTACTCAAAAGGAATTCACGGAGATGATACGCGCCGGCGAAGTATTGCCGGATGAACTGCTACCTAAAATGGCCGCAGCTTTTAAGGAGATTTTTGGGCCGGCAGCTGCAATCAACGCTAAAAGTCTGACAGGCCAATTCGGTACGCTGAAGACAACAGTGTTTGAGTCTCTGGCAGCCCTCGAAGAATTGACTGGCATTACCGACACTCTGACCGGAGTAGTTAGTAGGACGACTAACGTCTTAAAAGATTTTACCGCTCAATTCGGTAACATTCGCAAAGTAATAGTAGGGGCGGCAGGTGCTGCTGGTGGGTTACTTTTCCTTGCGTTCTTGAGCAAATTGGAAATTGGGATTTTCGCGGCTATAAGTGCCCTATTGAAGTTGCGCACCGCTATATTAGCTGTAGGTTTTGCATCTGCTACTTTGACACGATTGAACCCTATATTGCTTGGACTTTCAGCAGCTTCGATAGGGCTTACGCTCGCACTGAGCGGGACAGAAAAACAAACAACTTCTACTATTACCAAAAACGGTGAATGGCTTACCTCGCTCCGCGGTCAAATTGCCCTGTTTCGTGAAATCGGTGAAATCAGCACGCAAGTGCATAGCCGGTTGCTGGCGCAGGCTACTGCTAGACGCAATGAAATAGCAGAACAGCTTAGGACGGCGCAGGAAAATCTGAAACTCGCAAAGGTTCCGGAAATACGCGGATTGATTCGTCGGCAAGTTGTAAATACCGATAGGGTTAACGAGGCTAAAGCTGCGGTGTTGGGTCTCGAGGGTAATCTGCAGCGAGTTACAGTGGCCATATCTGCTTTAAATGGGCTGAATATCGTAGCTCCGGAGACGAAAGAGCTGGAAGAATCCTCCAAGAAGTGGGAAAGTTGGGCGAAAAGTGTCGAGGAGAGCGTTAACAAGTTCAAGGAAACTACGCAGCAAGTTGCGGCTGCCAAGCGAGGGACCTCAGCTCTAGCCTCGACGAGAGCTCTAATTCAGGCCCGCAACCTTTTAGCCAGTGCGCCGGAAGATAAAAAAGGCGTAGGGAGTGTGTTTGATGATTTAGCCGCCAAATTGAAAACTGCTGGATTTGAGGCTAGCACTTTGGAGCAGCAGCTGGCTGCAATGTTTTTGGAAATCTCCAAAGGAGAGGAAAAGTTAAGCAAATTGGAATCTCTGCCGCAAGATCTTGAGAGGGCTAATGCGGCAGTATCAAAACAGCTCTCTAAATTGGCCGTTCCTAATGTTTCGCCCTTACTAGCTACTACGCCGCAATTCGAAGTGAACCAGAACCGTACTGCGGCGGTAGAAGAGTTTAAAAAGTCCTTGGAAGAGCTTAACGGTCTTTTAGCGCTGCAAGGGTCTACATTGGTTGAGGTAAATCCAAAGGTGAGGGAGTTCATCGAGGCTTGGAATAAAAAGCAAGCCTTTGAGGAATCCAAAAAAAGCATAGAGCAGTTGCGTAGGTCTTTGGACTCATTGGAATCTAGCTTAGGGTCTGGGGCAGAGAAATCCGCTAGGGCACAATCCGAAAGCTTGCGGATTATTACCGAAGCCGAAAATCAAAAACTTATTACCACCCAACGCGGAGCAGAACTACGCGCTAAAGTGGATGATAAAGCACTGGCCGAGATGTTGGATAGGCAACAACGTTTCGGTATTAGCATACGCAGTCTACTACGCAGTGTTGAATCTACCATGACGCAGACCTTCTCGAGCCTATTTACACGTACCTCGGGAGGTTTCAAGAAAATGTTTAGTGACATTTTGCAATCTATGTTGGATTTTATTGTGCAAGTTGGCATCGTAAAACCTATTATGACAGCGCTGTTCGGCGAACTATTCACCGGCATAGCTAATACAGGTAAAGGCTTGCTTGGCGGCTTATTCAGTGTTTTAGGTAGTGTCTTGGCTAGCGCGCTTGGCGGCGGCGCATCGGCTGGGGCTGGAGCGTCTTCAGGCTCCCTGCCTGCAGTCACCTTTCATGCTGCTAGCGGAGGTTTAGTCGGAGCGAATAAATTAGGTCAAGTGAATGAAAATGGCTTCGAAGTCTTCCGGCAGAATAACAAAGATTTCCTGCTTACAGGAGGTTCCGGCGGTGAAGTCATCCCTAATAACAGGTTGGGCGGTACTAGCGTAACTAATAACACTTCCATCAATGTAGTGGTCTCAGGGAATAATACCTCAACATCGACGAATTCCGATACTAAAAATCGTGACGCCAAGGAGTTGGGTAGCTTGATTGAAGTCGGAGTTAAAACAATTCTAGCTAAAGAAGGTCGCCCTGGCGGCGTATTGTGGAAATTGATAAATGCCTAGTACATTTACTTTTAAACCTACGGTGGGGGCGCGAGGCGAAGTTAAGCATCGCACACGCAGCTCTCAATTTGGCGATGGTTATGTCCAGACTGTCGGCGACGGTATTAACACAAAAATCCAGAGTTGGTCTCTTTCCTTCGTAGGTAAAACCGCAGCATTAACTCCGGTAAAGGATTTCTTAGACGGCTTGCAGGGCCATACATCGTTCAACTGGACACCGCCACTAGGTATAACAGGGCTGTATTTAGCAGACGAGTATCAAATCACTGACATGGGCGCAGACGTGTTTCAGTTGGATGTAACCTTTAAGGAGGTGTTTGCGCCATGACCGTAACCGCGGACATTCAAAAATTAGATCCGGGCAGCTTCATTGAGTTGTTCGAACTAAACGCACTCAACATTGGCGGTAGCATTCTGCGATTCCATGCACATACTCAGGTGGGGCCGATATTCTGGCAGGGATTAGAGTATGCTCCATGGCCTATCGAGTCGGAAGGATTTATTCGCACGGGCGATAAATTAGCGACGCCTCTTATACGCGCCAGTAATCTGCAAGGCGCCTTGACAGCTTTAGTGTTAACCCTGGATGATTTGATAGGTGCGCGACTAATACGCCGGCGAACTATGGTAAAATACCTTGATGCCGTCAATTTTCCTGGCGGTAATCCATCTGCAGATCCTTTGCAAGAGCTTGCCCCTGAATTATGGTTCCTAGAGCGTAAAACTCAAGAGACTTCCTCGGTAATCGAATGGGAATTAGCTAGTGCTCTAGATTTTCAAGGCGTAAAACTGCCTAGGCGCCAAATACTAACTAATTTTTGCCAATGGATCGTAATCGGCGGCTATCGAGGACCTTACTGCGGCTATATAGGCCCCCCTGTAGCGCTGCCCGACGATACTCCGACTGCAGATCCCTTATTGGATGATTGTGGTGGTAGATTGTCTTCGTGTAAATTACGGTTTGGTGCAACAAATCCATTACCCTTTGGCAGTTTCCCTGCCGCGGATTTGGTACGGAGATAGCTAAATGGATGCCAACACTCTACAGCAGGCTTCAGCACATGCTTTTAAGGAGTTTCCTAGAGAGGCTTGCGGGCTTATAATCTCAGCCGGCTCCGGGGACTCTGAATTCTACTTTGCCTGCCATAATTTAGCCGAGACTCCCAGCGAACATTTCGTATTGGATCCACAGGACTATGCCGACGCTGAAGATATAGGTAAGATAGTCGGTATTGTGCACAGTCATCCTAATACCGCTGCAAGGCCCTCGCAGAGTGATTTAGTGGGGTGCGAAACTTCGGGATTGCCTTGGCATATACTTGCCGTCTTTAAGGATAGCGATCATCCCGAACCGCAGGTTGTAGCCGTCCATTCGTTTGAACCTACAGGGTATAAAGCGCCTTTAGTCGGCCGCTCATACGCCTTTGGTGTATTGGATTGCTACAGCATGATGCAAGACTATTATAGGGAGGAATTAGGCGTAACTTTGATTGATATACCGCGTCGAGATCTATGGTGGGAACATGGAGGTGATATGTACATGGAGAATTTCGAACGTGCCGGATTCGTGCCTATATCTGAGGCCGAGCAAAAAGGGGATTTAATCCTCATGCAGATTCGCGCACCGGTAATCAATCATGCAGGTATTTACATCGGTGAAGGCAAAATGCTACATCATCTGTATAACCGGCTATCCAGCATCGAGGTATATGGCGGTTATTGGAAGTACAATACACGCATGTACTTACGTCATAAAGAGCTAGGAGGCTAATATGTCCAACATGACATTGAGAACTATCAGGCTCTACGGAGTTTTAGGGGCTAGATTCGGACGCATGCATAAGCTCGCAATAAGTAGTCCTGCTGAGGCTGTTAGAGCTTTGTGCAGTCAGTACAAGGGTTTTGAAGCATTTTTATTGCAAGCTAAAGATAAAGGTATGGCTTTTGCAGTTTTCCACGGTAAGCACAATCTATCCGTATCCGAATTAAATAATAACCCAGGGAATAATGATATTCGGATTGCCCCCATACTGTGCGGTTCCAAGAACGCTGGTATTCTACAGATCATAGCTGGGGCAGTTTTAATCATTGTTGGGGCATTGCTTATTAAAACTGGGCCGGTTGCGACAGGACTTATCAGTACCGGCATAGCTATGATTTTTGGTGGCGTAATTCAATTACTGTCCCCGCTGCCTAAAGACAAACGTAAAGAAGATCGACCCCCCAGCTACGCTTTTGGAGGTCCGGTAAATACGACAGCGCAAGGCAATCCCGTCCCTGTGTTGTACGGTGAACTGATTATTGGAAGTGCAGTTGTAAGTGCGGGTATTATCAGCGAAGATATTTTTGTTCCTACACCCTTAGGTTTTGGCCCAGGTTTTGGTCCGGGAGGCGGTTTCAATGGCGGTATCGTCCGGGAGTAATAAAAATCTAATTACAGGTTCGGGGGGCGGCAAAGCTCCGTCCTCTGGTGCGCCGGTTGAAGGTCCGGATACGCTGCGTTCGACTGCGTACGCCCGGATTTTGGATCTTGTTAGTGAGGGTGAGATTGTAGGCCTAGTTAACGGCTTGGAGAGCGTATTTTTAGATCAAACTCCCTTAATGAATAGTGACGGATCATTTAATTTTAGGGACGTTACGGTCGATTCGCGTACAGGCACTCAGGATCAGGATCATATATCTAACTTCCCGGAGGTTGAAAGTGAGACTGCTGTTGGCCTTGAATTAACTAACAATGGTCCAGGTCTGACGGTCGATTTCACTCGATCATTTACAAACTTGTCCTTGTCGGCAGTTCGTATACGGCTTGCGGTGCCTGCATTAACCAAAGTTGATAAAAAAACAGGCAATACAGGAGGTCACAATATTGCTTACAAAATTGAATTGGCGACTAACGGAGGCGCTTTTGAAGTAGTGTTCAACGGAGCATTTAGGGGTAAGACCAATCAAAACTTCGAACGCAGCCACAGAATTGATTTACCTCCGACTACCGGGTCAGGCTGGGTATTGCGAATCCAAAGAATAACCCCTAACGAGAATTCGCAATTTACGCAGGATACAATGCTTGTACAATCCGTAGCTGAAATTGTTGATGTCAAATTACGTATGCCAAATAGTGCCTTGGTAGGTGTAATCGTAGATGCATCGCAATTTCAAAATATACCTACACGTGCATATCACATGAAGGGTCGTATTATTCGGGTCCCATCCAATTACAATCCGGTTACTCGTGTTTATACCGGAGTTTGGAATGGAACTTTTCAACTCGCTTACTCTAATAATCCCGCCTGGGTGTTTTTCGATTTAATAACACATCCCGTCTACGGTCTTGGTAATTTGTTGGATGAGGCTTTAGTAGATAAGTGGGCTCTATTCAATATTGGCCAGTACGCTGATGAAATGGTAGACGATGGTGTAGGTGGACTTGAACCTAGGTTTGTCGCCAATATCTATTTACAGACGGCCACTGAAGCTTTTAAGGTGATTCAAGATCTGGCATCTCTGTTCCGAGGTATTGCTTATTGGGCTGGCGGGCAAATAGTCGCTGTAGCGGATAAACCTGAAGACCCTGTATATTCCTACAGCAACAGTAATGTACTTCAGGGCGAATTTACTTATTCCGGTAGTTCAAGGAGAGCACGCCATACTGTGGCCTTGGTAAGTTGGAGCGATATTAAGCGTTTCGGTTCTCCGCAGATTCATTATGTAGCTGATCAGGAGGGTATAGCGCGCTACGGCGTCCAAGTAATTGAGGTGACCTCAATTGGGGGCATATCTCTAGGCGCGGCTGAGCGTATGGGGCGCTGGATTTTGCTTTCAGAGAAATTGGAAACTAACACTATTTCGTTCGAGACGGGGATGGACGGTGCCATCACTGCTCCGGGCAAAATAATTAAGGTGTTTGATAGTAATAGGACAGGAAGTCGTAGAAGTGGGCGCATAGCTGCGGCTACCTCTAGTAGTGTTACAATCGACAGCATGCCAATTCCGGCAGTAGTAATTGGTAACACGCTTACTGTTACGTTGCCTAGTGGAATCACGGCTAAAAGTACCGTGTCAGATGTGACTGGCAATGTGATTACAGTTACGCCCACTTTCCCTGGCGTGCCAATTGTAGATGCTATATGGGCCGTTGAAGATGCTCAAGTAGTGGGGCAGCTATTCAGGGTTTTGGAAGTTGAGGAAAAGGACTTTAATAGGTACCAAATCACGGCTCTAGAACATAATGCCTCGAAGTTTGCTGCTGGAGATTTTGGCCTCGATGTCCAAGTACCTCTGACAAGCTTTCTACCAAGTACTTCTATTCAACCTCCTGCAACTGTCACTGTCCAGGATTTCGTAAAGCTGGCAGACGGGCAAGCTATCAATGTACTAGAAACTCATTGGGAACCAGTTGCAAATGCAATTTTCTATACTGTCCAATGGCGGAGAGGTGACGATGATTGGACGCCGCCCAGAGTTGTCGAAGGCTTAACGGTCGATTTCGAAAATGTTTATCCCGGAATCTGGTCAGCTAAGGTTTGGGCTACCAGCGCTACAGGCATATCTTCATTGCCTAGAACTTCCGAATTGTTCGAGGTAGGGCAGCCTGAGTTTCCTGTGGTGGAGATACCTATTATTTATGATGATCCTCCGGCTAATACAGTGGGATCAATCATCATCAATGGATTAGTGTCCGAACAGTACAGTCTTCTGCTCGATGCCCAAGTAACTGCGGTTGAATTTCAAGATATTCCAATCGATAAAATCCTAATCATTTTCATAGTGCAAGGAGGGCAATTTACGATAAATTGGCCTTCCAATGTTGTCTTTGAAAGCGGTGAGCCTTATGTGCCAACCCAAGTCTTCGGACGCATAGATGCAATAGGTTTATCCACTTCGAATGGTGGTGTAGATTGGCTACTACGGTCTTCGATAGATGTGCAAGAAATTGGCGACAGCACTACGCCGGGCTCCGGTAATCCATTGCCTCCAAGTGGGCCACCTCCGGCACCTACCGTTATCGAATTGAGCGACATTACAGGTGAATGCTCGGCTGCCGGTAGTATCCCTTGTATACCCGCTGCCACAGCCAATGTAACCATAACCGGAGGTTCCCCGCCTTTTATTATCGGCTGGACGTTCATCAGCGGCGATACCATGATCATTGACGACTCCACATTTTTGAATCCTACGTTCTCTGCCCCGGCGACAGGAATCACTGCATTAGACTTGAATGCCAGGTTTAGACTTACTACCGTGGATGCAGGGAACATAGTAAATACCGCCCACATGAACGTACGACTGATACGTAAGGCTAACAATTTAACTATTACAGGCGGAGGCGTGGCTGGCGGCTTTTGTTTGGCCTTCTTACCTAGCCCCTGCATTCCCAGTACATCCGCAGGCGCCGGTGTAGTAGACGGAGCCCCTCCCTACGTGGTAGAATGGTCTTTTGTTTCAGGTAGTAGAGCTATTACCATTGACAATCCTAACGCCATAGATCCGACATTCTCCGGACCCTTAGGCAAGTTTACAGCCTCATGGTCTGCTACATGGAAAGTAAAAGTGACGGATGCTTCAGCAGCTTTCAGGGAACGTTTATGGACTATAAACCTTAACAGGGAGACGGATCAATGAGTAACTCAGCGGGCGTGAAAGCTTTCTTTGCCCAACTAGGGTCTGGGAGGTCTGATTCTTTTGCGGTTAGGCTGCAGAACGCTGAAACTGCAATTACGGCTGTAGGAGTGCAAGCCTCCGCACGTAATAGAACATTTGTCCAGCCCAACATGCCTGTTGAAGGCAGTGAAGAGGTGGGTGATCTGCTGATTAACGATATGTGGGTAGATACAGACGACAACAACAAATTGTATTCTTTCACGTCTGAAGGCTGGTTGCCTACTTCTGATGGACGTTTCGGCGTCCTCAATCGAGTATTCGTGCAAATTGCGGAGCCAGTTGCAGACCCTCAATTCCCTTTTAACGTCGGAGATTTGTGGTTCGATTCTGATGACGGCTTCAAGCAGCGTGCCTGGGATGGCTCTTCATGGGTGCTGGTAGCCGATACTCGAATAGAGGCTACAGCTACCGCGCTTACCGCTCTTGAGTCTGAGGTCTCCGTAATAGACGGGCAGGTGACGGCGCAAGCCAGCCAGATAACTTCCCTTGAAGCATCCGTAGGAACTAAGAATAGGGTGTTCGTACAGCCAAGCGCTCCGGCTGGCGGGCCGTTCGCGGTGGGTGACTTATGGATAGACACTGATGACGGCAATCGGACGTATGTGTGGAATGGCACTTCATGGGCGGATAGATCGGATACTCGGTTCGGGCTTAGGAACAGGATATTCAGTCAGACAACTCCCCCAGTGAATGACGGCACGCTTATAGTCAATGACCTGTGGATCGATACAGATGACGGTAATAAGCTCTACCAGTGGAACGGCTCGTCATGGGTTAATATATCCGACGGAAGGATTGACGCCAATACGGCTTCCATCAATAGCGAGGCCATAGCGCGAGCGGATCAGGACTCGGCGCTAGCCAGCCAGATCAATACCGTGTCCACCACGGTTGACGGCAACACGGCTACCATCAGCAGTCAGCAGACCAGCATCAACGGTCTAGAGGCCCGCGCATTTCTGAAGCTAGACGTTAACGGAAAAGTAGTCGGATACGAGATCAATAATGACGGGGTGACTAATAGCTTCACAGTTCTTGCGGATAATTTCAATATTGTATCCACAAGCGGAGTTGAGATATTTTCGGCCGCGCAGGTGACAAACTCTTCAGGATCTGTAGTTACTGGGGGCAGGATTAGCGGTGTGGCTGAAGTTGTGGTGGATCAATTTACCAGTGGTGAGGGAAGGGTAACGTTTGGCGATAGCCTCAATCCTCACTTCCAGCTAGCCGGGATATCCAATAATTTCTGGTCTACTGCATCCCTACGGCTTGGCGGTGGGGCAGGCGGGGCACCACATGAATTTCTTGGGGCTACCACGTTGGGGGGAACGACAACTTTATCTAGCCTGAACTCTGCTGGAGATCCTACCACGACTCTAAAGCTAACCTCTAGCGGAGCTACGATCAATAACAATACGCTGTGGCACTCTGGGAACTTCGCTACCAATCACGCGAACGGTAACGTCCCCACATGGAACGGAACAACGTGGGTGGCGCAAGCGATAACGATCCCACTTATCAGCATCCAGCAATCTGGGGCCGTTACTGGCAACGTGCCCACATGGAACGGAATAGCGTGGGAAGCGCAAGCGCCTGCTGGCAGCGGGCTAACTTTTACGCCAGTGCAGCAGGGCGGCGGTACACTACAGGGCACCAATAAGGTGTTTATTGGATGGGGTACAGACGGCAGTGGGCTGAGAGTCATGGTGGATGGCACTGATCTAGGGCCGATTGCACGTCTGGATGGGTCTCTTAACGGAGCGCAATTCACTGGCACTCTGGACGCTACGGCGGGATTCCGTAGAGGCAATGCTAACTCCCCCTTTAATCTCACAAGTCAGCCCCGTGTTTTCGTCCAGTCGGCCGATCCTGGTGCAGCGGCGGCTGATGGCGACCTTTGGTTCTGGTGACCTATGACATTCACAAGAAAATCAGGTGGCGCGAACGTAACTCTCACGACAATAAAGCGCCGTTCGGCAGGTGCGTGGGTCAGCCTGACCATCGGCAAGCGCCGAGCGTCGGGCGCATGGGTTGATATACTTCCATCTACTGGGGGAGTAACTCTGACAAATAAGAATCTAAGTGCGGCCAAGCAGTCCCCGGGAACGGCCTCAGTGGTGTTCAGGCTGGCCACTGGCGGCAAGCTGCGCCAGTCTTTAAATGGAGGGGCGTTCACGGAGATACCTCCGTTTACAGAGTGGCTAGATCCTGAGAGCACCATAGTTGCAGAAGGGTTTGACGCTATGGCCGCTATTCTGAGTAATCCAGATGGAGCTATTATGTCTGGCTCCTATGGGACTTGGCTTCAGCTTGGCGCTATCGGAGGATCAAGGGATTGGGGTGCTTCAGTAACTACGTCAACAAGTGGAGCCAGTAAGTTCGCTTCGGTGGTAATACAGATACAGATTCGGCGTAGGTCTGATCTAGCTGTAGTGGCTACAGCCAACGTTAACATCTC
>Ga0210041_1000825_pt1 | contig 31982 bp, 29 predicted proteins | sample CryGeymeta201503_FD_183973 | JGI IMG/M metagenome (GOLD analysis project Ga0210041, IMG submission 183973) | Groundwater microbial communities from Crystal Geyser aquifers in Utah, USA - Crystal Geyser metaG 2015-03 (SPAdes) (version 2) | ecosystem: Environmental > Aquatic > Deep subsurface >... | reverse complement strand
GCCATAAAACAGGCAGGTGCCAAAAATGCCCACATACAACAGCACGCGGCGCAACGCAGGCTTGTCTTTAACCGACTGCGAAGCCAGGGCCAGCATGGCCACCAGACCGCCCTCCCCATTGTTGTCGGCACGCAGCACCAGGCTGACGTACTTGACTGAAATGATGACGGTGAGGGTCCAAAAAAAGATCGACAACACGCCCATGACGTTGTCGGTGGTGAACGGCACATGACCCGAGCCAAAGACTTCTTTGACGGCGTACAGCACGCTGGTGCCGATGTCGCCGTAGACCACACCAATGGCACCCAGAACGAGTGCGCGAAGCGACGATTGAGAGGTTGCCAAAAGCCTTCCAGCGTCAACGAACCGCCGGACTCCGTGTCATGAGGGAACGCTATTTTGCGTCAGAAACACCGCTTATTCGATTTCCTGATCTTCCGGGTCGGTGGCTTCAAGTTCGTAGCTGGCCGCGAGCATGGCCAGGCGTCCGATCACGCCGTACATGTAGAAGCGGTTGGGCGCACTGACACCGGGTTTGATGCCGGGTTGCGGCAACTGAGTGCTGTGCTCGAACGCCAGCGGCACATAGCCCGCGCCTGGTGCATTGAGGTTTTCATCCATGGCGCGTCCGGCGTGCACGCGGTAGAAACCACCCACCACATAACGGTCCATCATGTAGATCACTGGTTCGGCCACAGCGTCATTGACGCGTTCTTGAGTCTGCACCCCTTCCTGCACCATGAAATCATGTGTAGACAAAGGTGTCTTACGGCCTTTTGAAAGCGTCTGGATGCGCTCTTGCAGCGCCTGCATGTCTTTGGCGTCGCGCACGGTGACGATACCCAGCTCATGGGTGCCGTGGTCGGCCTTGACCACCACAAAGGGTTTTTCCTTAATGCCGTACTCTTTGTATTTGCGCTTGACGCGCGACAGCACTACCTCCACCTGGTTTTGCAGGCACGCCAGGCCAGTGCTTTCATTCAGGTTGACGTTTTCGCAGCGGTCAAACAGCGGGTAAGTCAGCCACGGGTCTACCCCCAGCAGCTTGCCCAGGCGCTTGGCCACTTCTTCATAGCACCTGAAGTGCGTGCTCTTGCGCCGGGTCGACCAGCCCGCGTGCAGGGGGGGTAACAGGTATTGCTCGTAGATTTCTTCCAGAATGCCGGGCACACCCGCGCTCAGGTCGTTGTTGAGCAAAATGGTGCAAGGGTCAAAGTCTTTGAGCCCCAGGCGACGCTTGCCACGAATCACCGGCTCCAGCGTCAAAGTTTCACCGCTTTGCAGCTCGTAGGTGGTGTTTTTCTTGAGGGCCGGGTCAATCGAGCCCAGGCGCACATTGAGCCCAGCCATGTTGAAAATACGCTGCAATTGCGCCAGGTTGGCCAGGTAAAAACTGCTGGGCGTGCCGTTTTCCGGGATCACCAGCAGGTTGCGCGCCTCGGGGCAAATTTTTTCTATGGCCGCCATGGCCGCTTGCACCGCCAGAGGCAGCATTTGCGGTGTCAGGTTGTTCCAGCCGCTGGGAAACAGGTTGGTGTCGACCGGAGCCAGCTTGAAGCCGGCATTGCGCACATCCACCGAACTGTAAAACGGCGGCGTGTGCTCCATCCATTCCAGGCGAAACCAGCGCTCAATGGCCGGCATGGAGTCCAGAACCCGCTGCTCCAGCTCGTTGATGGGCCCGGTCAGGGCAGTGACGAGATGCGGAACCATAAATGCCTTTTTAAAAATTTCAGATAAACAACCGTGCCAGCGCTACTTGCCGCCTTCGGCAAGCCAGCGCAGCAGCACAGTGGCTGTTGCGGCGCTGATGCGTTCGTGGGCATCAATGTGCTCCAGGGGCTCACCCGTGCGGTACTTGACAACTTTTTCGGACAAACCAGCTTCATCGCCTTGGTACTTGGACATTTTGGCCGCCAAAAGTTCAAAACTTGGCGCTTCACCACGCGGGTTGACACCGTGGCAATTGACACAGCCGTATTCTGTGGCGAGTGGCGCGCTGGCTTGCGCGAGCGCAGTCATGCCCAGGCTGAGCGCCAGCACACATGCCGATTGCAATTTGATATACGCCATTTCCATCCCCTTTTAAACCTGAAAACCCTCAATTAACGTGAAACAACGCCCACAGCCGACAAGAATGGCGGGTTGAAACCCGCCCTACGCAGGGCACGCATGTTTCATGCTTTGGGGTGACCTTGTTGAACATGGACGTTAGGCAGCTTCGATTCTGCATCAGATGCGCACTTCGCCAGCGCCCAGCACCACATATTTCAACGAGGTCAGGCCTTCGATGCCGACCGGTCCACGGGCGTGAAACTTGTCGGTAGAGATGCCAATCTCTGCCCCCAGACCATATTCAAAGCCATCGGCAAAGCGGGTGCTGGCATTCACCATGACGCTGCTTGAATCCACCTCGCGCAGGAACTGCTGCGCATGCATGTGGTCACGGGTCAGAATGGCATCGGTGTGGTGCGACGAATACTGGTTGATGTGCGCAATGGCCTCGTCCACCCCAGCCACCACCTTGATGCTGATGATCGGCGCCAGGTACTCTTCATACCAATCTGCCTCTTGCGCTGACACCAAAACAGGTGCGTTATTTGCTACACTTTCAATAGCTACTTGCGCTTGATTAACAAGGGCTAGAGGCCAATTTTCCTTAAGAATTTGAAGTGCCTCGGCATCGCAGCGCATCTCCACCCCTTTGGTGGCGTAAATCTGGCCGATCTGCGGCAAAAACTGCGCCGCCACACCACGCGCCACCAGCAGGCTCTCGGTGGCGTTGCACGGGCTGTATTTGTTGGTTTTGGCGTTGTCGGCCACGCGCACCGCCATGGCCAGGTCGCACGGGTCGTCCACGTAGGTGTGGCAATTGCCGTCCAGGTGTTTGATGACCGGCACTTTGGCACCAGCGCTGATGCGCTCGATCAGCCCCTTGCCACCGCGCGGAATGATCACGTCCACATACTGCGGCATGGCAATCAGTTGCCCCACCACCGCGCGGTCGGTGGTTTGCACCAGTTGCACCGCGTGCTCAGGCAAACCGCTCATCAGCAGCGCCTGCTGCACCAGTTTGGCTAGCGCCTTGTTGGAGTCAATGGCCTCGGAACCACCGCGCAAAATACAGGCGTTGCCACTTTTGATGCTCAAGGACGCGGCCTCAATCGTCACGTTCGGGCGGCTCTCAAAGATCATGCCAAAGACGCCAATCGGCACGCGCATTTGCCCGACGCGAATGCCGCTCGGTTGTTCTTTCATGCCGATGATTTCGCCAATCACATCGGCCATAGCGGCCAACTGTTCGCAGCCTTGGGCGCAGGTTTCGATCACCTTGGGGGTCAATTTAAGCCGATCCACCAGCGGCGCTGCCAGACCGGCTTCGATCGCGCGTTGAATGTCTTTGGCGTTGTCAAGCTGCAGCGCGTCCACGTTGGCGCGCAGCAATTCAGCCAGTTTTTTTAACGCTTTGTTTTTAATAGCTGCAGACGCTTTAGCCATAAGGGCTGAGGCCTGTTTTGCCTGCAAGCCCAAGGTTTGTGCGAGGGTGCTGAGGTCAGATGTATTCATAGGGAAAAAGCTTTGGATTTCATTTTGAAAAGCCAATCGAACCGCTCTATAGCCTTGGCACGAGCGTTGTTCAAAACCAAGACCAAGCGAAGCATATATTCTGCATATTCATGTGCCAATGCATGTGCCAATGCATGGCGCACACTGCGTTGCAGAGCCCACGCCTGAGCCGTCATATAACCGTGCCACTCTAAAAGCTTGAGAATTTTCAAAAACGCTGCATCTCCGGCCGGCTCTCGCAAAACATCCGTTGCAAACTGCCGCAGCACATGATGACCCTTGGCGTCCTGCAATTTAACGTGAAACAACGCCCACAGCCGACAAAAATGGCGTGTCGTAGGGCCGACTTCAGTCGGCCATGGCGGGTTGAAACCCGCCCTACGCAGGGCACGCATGTTGCATACTTTGGGGTGTCCTTGTTGAACATGGACGTTAGTAAATCGCATCACAAATGGATTTAACAAGCGCAATAAATCTGCGACAGGTGAATCCATTTGCGCTTCAGTCAACTGCGCAGACCTCTCATTGAATGCCGTCATCCTGATGCTCGCGTGGCGTTCACATTGCGCAAACGCAACATCCAGGGGCAAGCTCATAGCCAAACTCCCTGCTCACGAGCCACATGGTAAATGGGCAAATTTAACCGGCCAGTGTTTACCACCACATCAATTTTTTGATCGCCAAGTTGTTGACAAAGATCGGCTGCCAAATGCATTTCACGCCCAAAGGCTTCTCTGGGCTCACATGCAGTCTCAATGTACAAATCAATATCCCCGCCGCGCTTGTTGTCGTCGACGCGCGAGCCAAAAAGCTGCGGGCGAACGCCAAAGTAGCGTAACGATGCCTCACGGATAACAAGGTGTTCTTCAGGTGTAAGGCGCATGACGGGTATTTTGGCAGAAATAGGATGCCCCCCGATCAACACCATCCACACCCAACAGACCCCTCAAACTGCATAAAGCCATCAAACACTTGACATAGCGCGCCCCCCGAGAATTCATCACGTAATCTGGGAGGATGCGCAACGATCGTGTTGAACACACCCATTTTGCGTTCATATAAAAAGGTAAAGAAATGGGTTTTCAATTCAAGACTTTAAGTTTGTCCGTGCTGGCTACTGCTGCATTGGTCGCTTGCGGGGGTGGTGGTGATGGTGATGGTGATGCGGGCGTTGCGCGAGCACCCGCCTAACCTGTTGCGCAAGGCGTCACCGCTACATTGGCCGCGCTGGGCAATCCACCTGCTGTCACGGCCGCCATCACCACCAGCACCGCCTATGACCTGGTGGCTGCCATTGGCGACACCTGGCGTTGCAAGGCAATAAATACGGATTAGAAAAACATCTCCCGCCATGGCGGAAAAATCTATATAAATTCGGAAAAACGAAACAAATCAATTGAAACTTCAATTCATCCTTTAATTTCGCCGAAACGAAACTATGTCAAGAAAACTCCCTAATCATGTGGCCTGTGCGAGCGCTGTAGTACGTACGCTGCCCGACCTTGGTAAGGTGGGTGAGAAACCAGCGGGCACAAAACCGCTTGCGCATTGACGATACTGCGGCGCTGTGCGGGGTGTCGGGTGACTTGTTGTCTCGGCTTGAAAACGGCAAATCTGTCACCACCGAAAAGCTCTTGGCCGTGCTGCAAAGCCTTGGCTTGCGCATGCTGATCGTGCCAGCGGGGGACGTGCCGTGGATTGAAGCTGCATTAAGTGAACACCGTGCCACCTTGGACGCACAAACACAACCCGACCCCTCGAAGCCCTGAGATGAACGACTACGCGCTGCACATTTATGCCGGTTTTGCGCTGGTGGGCACCTTGACGCTTGAGCCGCAAGCCAACACCTTCGCGCTAACCTATGACGCAGCCTGGCGCAAGCGTCCAGACCGTTTTGCACTGTCGCCGCATTTGCCCATGTCTGCGCCTGCGTCTTCAGCCACCATCAGGCGTTTTCTCGAAAACCTGCTACCAGAGGGACGCGCGCTGGACGTGGCCTCGGTGTACGCCAACATCCCAAAAAGCAACATCTTTGCGTTGGTGCGTTTTTTAGGTCAAGAGACCACGGGCGCGTTGAGCTTTTTGCCCTTTGGGCAAACACCACAAACCTTGGCACCAAGTCACAGAGCCATTCCACTGAACGAACTTCAGGAGCGCATCAACACACGCCAACAAGTGCCCTTCTCGGTTTGGGATGGCAAGGTTCGCATGTCGGTGGCGGGCTACCAAGACAAGTTGCTGGTGCAATGGGATCATGGGCAGATTTTTTTGGCGAATGGGTCGCTGGCCTCGACCCACATTCTCAAGCCCGAGCCGCTCAGCCCCAAGATGCCCTTCATGGTGGCCAACGAGCATTTTTGTATGCAACTGATGCGGCGCATCAGCCTAAGGCGCTACGCTCAAAACTGGGTGGCCGTGAATGAAATTGTGCGCGTACCTGCCCCGGTTCTGCTGATTCGACGCTTTGACCGCACGCCTGCGCCACAGGGTGTCGCACGGCATCACATCATCGATGCCTGCCAGGCGCTTGACATGAATGCAGATGCCAAATACGAGCGTAACTTTGGCAACGGCAAAGACGTGCAGCATATCCGCGACGGGGTCAGCTTTGCTCGCCTGCTGGCCGTGCGTGAGCGTTTGGAAGTGCCTGCTGTGGGGGTGCAAAAGTTGGTGTTCTGGGTCATCAGCACGCTCTTGCTGGGCAACAGCGATGCCCATGGCAAGAACATTTCTTTTTACATGCGCCAGGCCGGGCTGGAGGTGGCAGAGCTTTATGACTTGGTCAGCATGGTGCAATACGATCCCACAAGCCTTGAGCATGATCTGGCCATGGCCTTTGGCGATGAATTCAGCCTGAACGGCATAGGGGTCCATGCCTTGGCCGATTTTTGCGTCCGCTGCGGCATACCCCGCACCTTTTTTGCCAGAGAGCTCGCTGCCGTCTGCACGCTGGCAGGTGAACAAGCCAAGGAACAAGCTCTGGATGGTGTGTACCAAGGCGGCGAGCGCGACTTTGTGCGTGGCATCGCGGCGTTGGTGGAAGCGCGCGCCAAAGCTTTGCTGACATTGGCAACAGAAATCCCCAAATTCAGAAGCAACGCTTTTTAACCGAGATTGTTCATTGGGGTTTGAGATGATGGCGAACAGGTTTGTGAGGCAGTATGCAAGGCTGTGAGGCGTTCATAGCAGAGCTATGGACACCGAACAGACGCACAAAATGACCGCAAAGCGGCCGTCAGCACTCAAACAGGTGCGAAGCACCGCCCAATGGACAATCTCGGTTTAAACCAACCCGGCTATGATTCGCGCCCTTCTCGCAAGTTCTCCCGCCTCATGTCCTCCCCCTCCCCTAACGCTGGTCTGAACCTGGCCCAGCAAGAAGCTGTGAACTACATGCACGGCCCATGCCTGGTGCTGGCGGGGGCGGGTTCAGGCAAAACACGCGTCATCACGCACAAAATTGGTCGGCTGATACAAGCCGGGATGCCGGCCAAGCGCATTTTTGCCATCACCTTCACCAACAAGGCGGCCACCGAGATGCGCGAACGCGCCCGGGGGCTGATTGGTAAAGCTGCCAAAGACGCAGCCATTTGCACCTTTCACGCCCTGGGTGTGCGCCTGCTGCGCGAAGACGGCGCGGCGCTGGGGCTCAAACCCAACTTTTCCATTCTGGACAGCGACGACATCACCAGCATCCTCAAAGACGCTGGCGGCAGTGTGGATGCCGCCACCGCGCGCAGCTGGCAATGGACCATCAGCCTGTGGAAAAACCAGGGCTTGAACGCGGCAATGGCTGCGGCGCAGGCCAGCAACGACAGCGAGCGCATCATTGCCAAGGTGATGGCGCATTATGAAGAGCGCCTGGCCGCCTACCAGAGCGTGGACTTTGACGACCTGATCAGCCTGCCACTTAAATTGCTACAAAATCATGAGCACGTCAGGCAGAAATGGCAGGGGCTGGCAGGCCATATTCTTGTGGACGAATACCAGGACACCAACGCCACGCAATACGCGTTGTTGAAACTGCTGGTGGGCGGCAACCCGCCTAACCAGGCCAGATTTACCGCCGTGGGCGACGACGACCAGTCGATCTACGGCTGGCGCGGGGCCACGCTGGATAACCTGAAAAAACTGCCGGTCGACTTCCCCGCGCTCAAGGTCATCAAGCTGGAGCAAAACTACCGCTCCACCAGTGCCATTTTGCGCGCCGCCAACAACGTGATCGGCCCCAACCCCAAGCTCTATCCCAAAAATTTGTGGAGCGACCTGGGTGAAGGCGAGCCGGTGCGCGTGGTCGATGCCGACACCGAAGAGCACGAAGCCGAACGCACCGTGGCGCGCATCCAGAGCCTGCGCGCCAGCGGCCTGAACCAGCCAGGGCCGCAGTTCAAAGAGTTCAGAGACTTTGCCGTGCTGTACCGCGCCAACCATCAGGCCAAACCGTTTGAGAAAGCGCTGCGCAAAGCCGCCATTCCCTACAAGGTGTCCGGGGGAACGAGCTTTTTTGACCGCGCCGAGGTCAAGGACATGTGCGCCTGGTTTCGCCTGTGGATCAACAACAACGACGACCCGGCTTTTTTGCGCGCGGTGACCACACCCAAGCGCGGCATTGGCCACCAGACACTCAGCGCTCTGGGCGACTTTGCCCACAAGTACAAGGTCAGCATGTTCGAGGCGCTTTTTTCCAGCAGCCTTGGAGCCGTGATGTCTGGCAAAGCGCTGGGCAGCCTGCACGAGTTTGGCCGCGAGGTCAACGACCTGGAATTTCGCGCTCGCCATACGCTGGGGGCCGAAGCGGCCAAGACCTTTTTACTGGATTGGCTCAAGGCGATTGGCTTTGAGCAGTACCTGATGGACAGCGAAGACAGCGACAAAGTGGCCGCCGCGCGCTGGAGCAATGTGCTGGATTTTTGCGACTGGATGAGTGGCCGCTGCGGTGGCCAGGTGGAAGATGCCACCGGGGTCAACCAGGCCGGTGAGATCAAGTCGCTGCTGGAGGTGGCGCAAACCGTGTCGTTGCTCTCGACCATCAGTGAACGCGAAACCGATCAGAACGTGGTCACGCTCTCAACCCTGCACGCCGCCAAAGGCCTGGAGTGGCCGCATGTGATGCTGGTCGGCGTAACCGAGGGCATGCTGCCCTTCAAGCTGCGCGACAACCCCGAGGCCGATGCGGGCAACGCCAGTGCGGTGCAACGCGCCCAGGCACAAGAGGCCGCCAGCGAAACCCTCACCGCGCACCTGCAGGAAGAGCGCCGCCTGATGTATGTGGGCATCACCCGTGCGCAACGCAGCCTGGCCGTGAGCTGGACCAAAAAACGCAAAAAAGGCCGCGAGATGGTGGCCGCGCAACCGAGCCGTTTCATTGCTGAAATGGGGCTGGATCAGACCACGGTTAAAGAAGACCCGCGCGAGAAGCTGCGGGCGTTGCGGGCCGAATTTGCGCAGAAGGCAGCCGATGGTGCGGCGGCGCGGGCGCTGCTGCGTTAATCCACAGAGCAACGCAGCAGGTCACAAGGCACATTCAGTGGCTTTGTTGACGCACCAAATTCCGCAATAACCCGCGCAACTTGGCCGGTCGCACCGGCTTGGCCAACAGCACCAGGCCGGCTGATTGAACCTGTTGTGTAACCAGCGCATCGTTGTCGCCGCTGATGACACAGGCGGCAATGGAGCGCCCCGCCAGCGCACGCAAAGCACCAATCACCTCTACCCCGTTTTGCGCTTGTGCAATACGGAAGTCGCTAATGATCAGGTCTGGCCACACACCCCTTTGGCAATGTGCCAAAGCCGCTTGGGCATCGCTTGCAGCCGAGACCTTGCAGCCCCATGAAAGCAGCAATCCGGCCAGCGCCTCACGCCCCAGCGGGTCATCATCAATCACCAACACACACTGCCCTGCCAGTTCATCCGCCACCGGTTCGGTCTGTGCTTCAACCGGCGCTTGCATCGTCTGCAGGGATGCACTCGGAACCAAAAAAGTAAACCGCGCACCGCAGCCCAGCGCCGACTGCACCCGCACCGGCTGATCCAGCAGTCGGCTGCAGCGCTGCACAATGTTCAGGCCCATGCCCAAGCCTTTGGATCGGTCACGCTGCGGGTTATCCACCTGGTGAAACTCCTGAAAAATCTTCTCATGGTTTTCAGGGGCAATGCCGATGCCGCTGTCACGCACTTCAAGCCGGACAAACCCCGGGGTTCGGCTTGGCCGACACGCCACCAGCACACAGCCCTGGTCGGTGTAGCGCAGTGCGTTGCTGACCAGGTTTAGCAAGATACGGAGCAACAGCACCGGGTCGCTGCTGACCCATATGGGCGATGGCCGAATCCGCAAACGCAGCCCTTTGGCGGCCGCTACTTCGCCATAAGCACTGCGCAATTGTTCAAACAGGGGTTCAAGTGCAACTGTCTTGATCCGCACCTGGGTAGTGGCGGCCTCCAACCGGGACAAGTCAAACAAACCGTCGAGCATGTTTTGCATGTCCAGCACCGCCGCATTGGCGCAGGCCACCAGATGCCTGGCTTGCGGCTCTTGCGCCCAAGGGGTCAACTGCGACACAAACAAACCCAGGGCGTGCGCAGGTTGGCGCAGGTCATGGCTGGCAGCCGACAAGAAACGTGATTTGGCCAAAGCCACGGCCTCGGCCTGTTCTTTTTTCTCGCGCAATTGATCACGTTGTTCCAGATGCCGCCGTTCGGTCAAAGACAGATTGCGCAACACCAGCCAGCCCACGCACAGCATCAGCACAATCAAAAACGAAGCCGTCAAACCGTAGTACACCGTGAAACGCCTGATCTCCTTAAATTGCGCGTTGGCGCGCTGGTTTTCCACCAGGTAGGCATCTAGCACCAAGCGGTGAACAGGGGGGCGCAACTGCTGGCTGCTCTGCAGCAGGCGTTGCACTACCAGGCCAGTCAAAGCATTTGGCAAGGCGGCCAGATGAACATCTGTCGCATCGATAAACAACCTGGCGGCGGCCATGGCCGTGGCAAAACTTTCATGCTCGTGCATGACCTGGCCACTGTTCAAAGTCTGCAACAGTTGTACCTGGCTGACCAAAATGTTGTACTGGTTAAACGCTTCGGCCAGTGGCGCAGGCTTGCCAGGTTGCGCCTGCACCTCGCGCAACGCCAGTTGAAGGTTCGCCAACTGCAGTTCCAGCTTGTAAAAATCCCAGATCAAATTGTCGCGGCCACGCTCAGAGGCCAGGGTCACCTGGTCAATTTGTCGGTATTGAAACCAGCCTATGCCCGATACCGCCAGCATCACCGACAGGGCTGAGACCCACCAGTAAAAAGAAATCTTCACTCGACCACAATGTGCTGAAGCTGCCACACCGTGCGGCCCGAATACAACTCGATGTTGATCTCGGGGAAGTGGTCAAACGGGTACATCACCCGCACCGGACCGCGGCTGCGGATGGTGAGTGGTTTGCCATCGACACGGATCGCCAACACCGGGTCAAACCGGGTCACATCGTCCATTGGCACACTGGCCTCGTAGTTGTCCAGTGCAGACAGGCGTATGGTCTTGCCCCTGGATCCAACTGCATGCAGCAGGGCTTTGAGTGACGGCCCAGAAAAGGTCATGACGTTTTTTTCCCAAGGGGTTCGGGTGATCAACTCTTGCACCGGCAGCGCCTGAAGCATGGCCGCATCAAACACGGCGGTATTGCCCAGGTTATGCTGGCTGATCTGCCCACTAACGGTGAGCACCACCGGGCCTTTGGGCTTTGCCAAAACTTGTGCCCGAGACTCTGGCATGATCAAACTCAGAACCAGCAGCACCAGACTCCACTGCCCCAAAATCAAACGAATGCTTTTCATGTTGATACCTGTACCTTCCAACGCTGGCAAGTTTAGCGCTGAACAAAGCTTGTCTGCAGCTTGTAAAAAACCTCTTTTTACTCTATTTTTAATAGCTACTTGCACAATCAATCAGGGGGCTATAGCCAAAAATAGCATTGAAACATCAGCGCTACCACGCCACCCGGATTGGCAGACCTGCCGCGCCCTGTCAGCAGACAAAGAAGCACGCCTGCGCTGCTTTGACACCTGGGCCGCACAGGCTGCGCAGGCCGACCAGCCGCCAACCCACAGCGACACGTCAGCCTTGGCGTCCACCACGCCCCTGCAGGTCATCACCATGGCCGCGCCTGAGGCCCATAACTGCAAAAACCCACGCTTCTCGGAACTGTCACGCTATTGGGAGCTGGAGGCCGGCAGCGACTGCGGCACCTTTGGCATCCGTGGCTACCGACCCATTAGCCTGAGCTGGATTGGCTCGGACAGCGTCAACGAACTGCCCGATTCACCCACGCCAGGGCACACAGCCAGCACCGCGACATCCTTCAAAACCACCGAAATGCGCATCGGCTTGTCGGTGCGCACCAAGATTGCCCAGGGTTTGCTGACGCAGAGAGAGGCTTTCAAACGCGATTCACTGTGGTTTGCCTACAGCCAGCAATCCAACTGGCAGCTGTTCAGCGGCGATTTGTCGCGCCCTTTTCGCACCACCGACCACGAACCCGAGTTGATCTATATCTACCCTACCGACCTGGCGCTGCCCTGGGGCTGGCGTCTGCGTTATAGCGGCCTGAGCCTCAACCACCAGTCCAACGGCCAGCCGCTACCGCTGTCACGCAGCTGGAACCGGACCATGCTGCTGGCCGGTATGGAAAAAGGCAACGCCTTCCATGTGCAGGGCAAGCTGTGGTACCGGACACCTGACGGTGACGGCGTTGACGATAACCCCGACATCGCCGACCTGATCGGCCGCACCGAACTGACCGGCGTGTGGAATGTCAACCCCAACAACGCCCTGAGCGCCACCGTGCGCCACTCGCTGCGCGCCCAGGCCGGTGGTTCGGTCAAGCTCGAATGGCTACGCAAGCTCGGCGACAGCGGCTTTACCGGCAACAACAGCGGCCTGCGTTTTCACACCCAGCTGTTTACGGGTTACGGTGACAGCCTGATCGACTACAACCGCCGCCGCACGGTGCTGAGTGTGGGCCTGAGCTTGGTGGATTGGTAACCCGCAGCGTGCGGCTGTTGGCCTAGCGCACCAACTGATTGAGCTGAATGATCGGCAGAAACACCGCCCAAATCTATTGATCTAGCGCAAAGCAATGCTATTTTGGACATACAAATCACCCGAATGGGGGATACAAAACTCATAGCGATAACTATAGGATGCAGCGTCGACTTTAGATTTTCTGAATCCTCGACCGGAAATCTCAACCGGGATTACGCAAACGCAGCCAATTTTTAGAGTGATTTAACATGAAGTACCCTGCAGTCATTATTTGTTCAACGGTTCTCGCAGCTTGCGGTGGTGGTGGTGGTGGTGACGGTACAGTGCCGCCGCAACCCGCACCCGCACCTGTATCCGTATCCGCCACGCTGACAAGCGCCAATCAAGACGTTGTTGCGCAAGAGACCTCATCTACAGTAACTTTTCCAATAAGCAACACTGGACTCCTCATCGGTGCTGAGGTCGCAGATCAAAGACTATTGTTCACTTTTGCTAATGACCAAATCGCCAAACTGCCCGATTACATTGCCAGTTTGAAAGCTGGCAGCACTTTGGTTGGTGCCATTGAATCGCAAACCGTACCATGTGCTAACAGCGGTTCTTTGAACATTACAGGCACAGATGCAGACAATAACGGCGTCTTGTCTTCTGGTGATCGCTTGACGATAACGAGCAATGCTTGTAATGAAAATGGTAGTTTGATATCTGGTTCTCTGGATTTCAATGTAGGAAACGTCAGCGGCACTTTTGGCTCAACCAATTACAGCGCCGCCTTGACACTTGCCTTCGTTAATTTTTCTGTAGCCAGCGCTCAATACAGCGTCACGGCAAATGGAACTCTCTCTCTTTCGACAACTGCAAGCGGGGTAAACAGCTTAGACCAAACGTTATCAACTCCCTCGCTAGCGATGTCTGCCACCTTTGCCGGCGTCCCACAAACTATCAGTTTGTCCAGCTACAGCGCCACTGTTAGACGCCGTCCTGATCCAACTTACACTTTCACTACCAGCTACAGCCTGAGTGGGTCACTGACAAGTTCCTCACTATCCTCGCAGACTGTAGCTTTTTCAACACCATCGCCCATCATTTCCAGATATTTCGACCTCTATCCATCCACTGGCGTCTTGCTGATCACTGGTGCCAACAGTTCCAAGCTGCGTCTCACTGCACTATCCAACACTCAAGTCAGTCAGGAACTGGATTCCAATGGCGATGGCACTTACGAAAGCATTAAGACGGTGAACTGGAACACATTGTTGTAATGCACTCCAAACATCCAAGCTGGATACGATTTTGGGTTGTTACTCTTGGAATCGCCGCAACTTCAGCGCCTGCAGTTGCGGCGATTAACTGCTCTGAACAATCACGTTTTTTGCAATACGCCTACGTCAACAACACCAGTAACTGGCAAGAATTTGATTCGACAGGTCGTGAACTCGTGCGCGAATCGGGCAAACTCACGGGGCCACAGCTATCCGCTGCGCTGACGTGCAGTGGCTGGCGGCTTCAGGCTGAAGTGACACAACTTGATGGAGACCGGAGATATGACGGTCAAACGTCGTCTGGCGTAAACGTCCTGTCAAGCTCAGCGTTGCACCGGATAGATCGGCAATTACAAGCCAGTGTGAACGTGACTAAAGACTTGCAGGTGGGATTGCGCGTTTCCAACCATCGTACCTGGCGTGACATTGCTTCAGCAGGGGGTGCCTCAGGCTACCCAGAGCGATTTGAATGGACTCTGCTCTCAGTAGGCTCGCAATGGAGTAAACCCGTTTCTTTTGGCCAATTAACCTTAGGAGCTTGGGTTGGCACGCAACTGGATTCAAGCATGACTCTCAATTTACCAGGTCGGGATCAGACGACCCTTTTGCTGGGCAAGATTCATCAGGTCGAGTTACAGCTTGGATGGGAAGTGCCAGTCACCCCCTCATGGAGTTTGCACGCCAATGTGCGTTATCGCAAAATCGAAGTATCGCAAGGTGCCGACGGTATTGTCACGAAAAATGGCTTTCCCGTTGGGGTGGCCCATCAGCCACAAACACGACTGGTTGACATACCAGTGACGGTCAGCCTCAGCTACAGGTTCTAGCCATTTACCGCACCAGTTGGTTCAACTGAATGATCGGCAACAACACCGCCAGCACAATCAGCATCACCACCAGACCCATGGCCACAATCAGCAGCGGCTCCAGCAGCGTGGCCAGCTGCATGGCGCGGCGTTGCACTTCGGTGCTGAGTTGTTTGGCCGCGCGCTGCAGCATGGTGGGCAACTGGCCGGTTTGCTCGCCCAGGCGGGCGAACATGGCCAGCAAGGGCGGAAAGCGCTTCTTTTGCGCCAGCGCAGCGGCCAGCGGCGCGCCTTCGCGCACCAACACCAGCGCGTCTTGCGCATCACTGCGCATGGCGCGGTTAGACAGGGTCTCGGAGGCCGCTTGCAGTGCCTTGAGGATCGGCACGCCTGCGGCTGCCAGCATCGCCAGCGTGCTTGCAAAGCGCGCCGCGTTGTAGCTGCGTGACAAGCGTCCGAGGATTGGCAGGTTCAGCCACATGGCATCAAATTTTTGGCGAAATGAGTCGCTAGACCAAGCAATGCGTGCGCCAGCAGCTCCTGATAAAATAGCAAGAAACAACAGCCAACCGTAGCTGCGCAGCCCATCACTCAAGCCAATCATGAGCACCGTCAGCAAAGGCAGCGCGCGCTTGCTGCTGGTAAACACGTGCGCCACCTGCGGCACCACGTAGGTCACCAAAAACAGCACGATCACCACCGCCACCAGCGACACGATGGCCGGGTACAACGCTGCGCCGATCAGCTTGGATTTGAGCGCCTGCTGCTCTTCCAGGTCGTCGGCCAGGCGCTCCAGCACCAGCCCCAGATCGCCGCTTTGCTCACCAGCACCAATTACTGCAACAAAAATGTCAGAAAACTCGCGCGGGTGTTGCGCCAGCGCCTTGGCAAACGGCGCACCGGCGTTGACCTCGGCGCGCAGCGTGGCCACCAGCTCACGCTCGGGCGGCTTTTCGGCTTCGTCGGACAGGCTGGCCAGAGCGCGCTCCAGCGGCAAACCCGATGACACCAGCCCGGCGAGCTGGCGCGTCCAGATGGAAAGCGCCGTGGCGCCGAAAACGCGTTGTCTGCGCCGGCCTGAGTTGCCGCTGTGGCTGGCGGCGTTGGCTTGCGCGCTGACCGGCTCGACCTTGAGCGGCACCAGCGCCTGAGATCGCAACTGGGCGCGCGCTGCCTTGGCAGAGTCGGCCTCCAGCACGCCTTTGCGGGTGTCGCCGGTGGCGCTTAGAGCTTCAAAGGAATAGACGGGCATGAAAATATAAAAGGTCGATCTATTCCAGCGACAACACCAGCCGCTTGCCCAAAAAGCTGGCGGCACGGTCGAGTTGTTTCAGGCTGGGCCAGTGGCGAGGGTCTTCAAGACGCTGCGCTGCTGCCCATGAGGTTTGCAGTGCTCGCGCCATAGCTGCCAATGGGCGTTCACCGCGCGCTTCGCGCAAGAGCATGGCAGACTGCACTACCACGGTGGGGCGAGCCAAAAATTCTCCGGCAGATGGTTCAGGCACAGACTGGTTATGTTCCAGGCGATAAGCCATGATGCCAGAAAGCACTTCAGCCGCATTAAACGCCGCTTCTTCAAGCGTGTCACCTTCGGTGATGGCTTCCTCGAAGTCGACAAATTTAACCAGATAGCCACCAGAAGCTTGCGCAGTGACGGTGTACGGATAAGCCAGATTCATTTGAGTTTGACGCCAGTTTGACATTGAATCATGCGTGCACCTAATCCCGCGTGACGCGCAGCAGCTCTTCGCGCGAGGTGATGCCAGCGCGCACCAGCCGTTCGCCGTCTTCACGCATCAGCACCATGCCGGCAGCCTGGGCGGCAACGCGGACGTCGGCCTCGCTGGCTTTGGCGTGGATCTGGGCGCGGATGGCGTCGTTGGTGACCATCAATTCAAAGACACCGCTGCGGCCTTGGTAGCCGCTGTGGCCGCACAGGTCGCAGCCAACCGGGTGGTATTCGGATTTGCTGGGGAAATTGGTGTCAGAGCCCGAGTTTCTCTTCGCGAAATCGGGATCTGACCCCAATTTGTCAACCGGCTGGCAGCACTTTGGGCACAGCTTGCGCACCAGCCGCTGGGCCAGCACACCCAGCAACGAGCTGGACAGCAAGAATGGCTCGACACCCATGTCGGTCAGGCGCGTCACCGCGCTGGCGGCGTCGTTGGTGTGCAGCGTGGCCAGTACCAAGTGGCCGGTGAGTGAGGCCTGAATGGCGATCTGCGCGGTCTCGAAGTCGCGGATTTCACCGATCATGATGATGTCGGGGTCTTGCCGCAAGATGGCGCGCAAGGCCTTGGCAAAGTCGAGCTCTATTTTGGGGTTGACCTGCGTCTGGCCGACACCCGCCAGCTCGTATTCGATCGGGTCTTCCACCGTCATGATGTTGTTGTGCGCCGCGTCCAGGCGGCTCAAGGCGGCGTACAGCGTGGTGGTTTTGCCCGACCCAGTGGGGCCGGTGACCAGCACAATGCCGTGCGGTTGGGCTATCAGGCGCTCAAATTGTTGTAGCACTTCGCCCTGCATTCCCAAGGCTTCCAGGCTTAAACGGCCTTCAGATTTGTCGAGCAGGCGCAGCACCGCGCGCTCGCCATGGGCGCTGGGAATAGTGCTCACCCGAACGTCCACCGCGCGCGTGCCAATGCGCAAACTGATGCGGCCGTCTTGCGGCAGGCGGCGCTCGGCAATGTCGAGTTCGGCCATGATTTTCAGTCGGCTGATCAGCGCCGCATGCAAGGCCCGGTTGGGTTGCACCACTTCGCGCAGCGTGCCGTCAACGCGGAAACGCACGCTGGAATGGCGCTCGTAGGGCTCAATGTGAATGTCGCTGGCACCGTCGCGCGCGGCTTGCGTCAAGAGCGCGTTGAGCATGCGGATGATGGGTGCGTCGTCGGCCGTTTCCAGCAGGTCTTCAATGGCCGGCAGGTCTTGCATCATGCGGCTCAGGTCGGCATCGCTTTCGACCTCGCTGACCACCGCGGCGGCGCTGGATTCGCCCTGGGCATAAGCCATGCTAATGCGCTGAACCAGGCTGCTAGCGGGTTGCAGTTGTATCTGGCTGGTGGGGAATTTGCGTAATACCTCACTCAAAGCCGCGCCATTTGAATGCGGGTGCGCCAGCAGAGTCCAATGGTCAGCATCTTCTTCCAGCAGCAGCTGATGCGTGCGTGCAAAGGCGTAAGGCAAGGGGTATCGCATGGTGACTATCCGCTGGCCTCTCAATGTTCTGTGGTGATCAAGGGGGATACCAACGGCGCTGGCACGGCGCTGGCGCTGGCCGCTGGTTTGGAGGCGGGCGCTGGCGGCAAAGTAGGTGAGTCGTTGATTGGCACCAAGTTGTTGGGCACAGGCTGATTGGCCAGCAGGCCAGCGCTCATCAAGTCGTAACGATCCAGCGACAAACGGTCAGAGTCGCGCGCGTCACGCACCACCACCGGCCGCAAAAACACCATCAGGTTGGTTTTCTTGCGCGTGCGCGCTTCGCTCTTGAACAGGTTGCCAAACAAAGGCACGTCGCCCAGGCCGGGCACCTTTTCGGCATTACCCGAGTATTCGTCTTGCAGCAGGCCACCCAGCACCACGATGTTGCCGTCTTCAACCAACACGTTGGATTCGATCGTGCGTTTGTTGGTGGTGGGACCATTGACCGCATTCACTGTGGACGCCAGCACGCTGGAGACCTCCTGGTAAATGGCCAGCTTGACAGTGCCGTTTTCACTGATTTGCGGCTTGACCTTGAGCGTCAGGCCCACGTCCTTGCGTTCGATGGTCTGAAACGGGTTGACCGTGCCGTTGGTGTTGCTGCCGGTATTGGTGAACTGACCGGTGACAAAAGGCACTTGCTGACCAATGACGATCTTGGCTTCTTCGTTGTCCAGCGTCAGCAAATTCGGTGTGGACAACACGTTGCCGCTGCCTGAGTCTTCCAGAAATCGCGCCAGAAAACCCAGCACATAGACCCCGTTGGTGCGCCGTGCAGCACCAATGTTCAAGCCTCTTGCGGGAGAAACTACGCCATTGGCCCCGGCAGTAGCCAGGTTGATGATGTTCTTGCCACCGGCACCAAAATTGCTGCCCAGCAGGCCAATGATGCCGTCGCCCGCCTGACCCAGAGCACCCTGCCACTGGATGCCAAACTCTGCCGCCTTGTCAACGCTGACCTCGGCAATCAGACTCTCGACAAACACCTGGGCACGGCGCGCATCAAGCCTGTCGATCACTGCGCGCAGCTGGCGGTATTGCGGCTCAGGCGCGGTGATGATGAGTGAATTGGTGGCCGGATCAGCCTGGATTTGGCCACCGGTGGTGTTGCTCGCGACAGCCGCACCCGCTGCAGCGACGGGCGCAGGACTGGTGGCCACGTTGCCGCTGACCGCCGCGCGCAAGGTGACTGCCAGTTTGGTGGCATCGGCATTTTTCAGGTACACCACATGGATGTTGCCGGCTGCACCGTTGCTGCTGCCGGTCTCAGGCTGATCGAGTTTTTGAATCAGGGCGCGCGCCAGTGACAGCTGGGCACCGTTGGCGGCGCGCAGAATCAGCGCATTGGTTCGCGGTTCAGCCACCAGCGTGGTCTTGAACGCAGCATCGGCCGCACCCGCTGGTGCCGCCGTGTTGCTGACACCAATGAGCCTGAGCACCAAGGAGGCCAGGTCAGATGCAATAGCGTGCTGCACCGGGATCACCTCAACATCGGTCGCGTTGGCCACATCCAGCGCGGCGATGATGCTGGCCAGACGACGCAGGTTGTCGCCATAGTCAGTGATCACCAGCGAGTTGCTGCCGGGGTTGGCGTTGATGGTGTTGTTGGGGCTGATCAAAGGGCGCAGCACCGGCACCAGGTTGTTGGCCGACTCAAAATTGAGCTTGAAGATTTGCGTGGCGATCTGGTTGCCACCTGGCAGGTGGGCCGATGCCCCGTCCTGCACCGTGACCCCGGCGCTTTGCAGCTTGGCATCGGCCTCTGGCACCACCTTGTACAGCCCGCCGGACTCCACCAGGGTGTAGCCCTGCAGGCGCAGCGCGGCCACAAACTGGCCCAACGCTGCAGCACGACTGACCGGCTTGTCTGCCACCAGCGTCAGCGTGCCCTTGACACGTGGGTCCACCACCACGTTGCGCCCGGTGATGCTGGCAAAGGTGCGCGCCACGGCTTCAATTTCGGCTCCCTGGAAGTTCAGCGTGACCGCCTCAGAGGCTTTCACCTGGCCGCTTGATTGTGCCACAGCTTGCAAAGAAAAAAGGCCTGCAGCCCCCGCTATCATTGCGCAAACAGCTATTGAAATAATAGTGTTTTTAAAAGGTATAAAAAAATGACGTTGCATATGCTGACCCCAAGGCTTAACCAAACTGGATGATGGAGCGCGCACCGTTGCGCCGCCCGATGATGTTCAATAAATTCGACAGCGCCGCCTGGTGCTGTGGACTGCTGCTGGCCTCACCAGCAAAACGCAGCTTGCCGCCAACCCACGTGCCACGACCCGAGAGCTGCAACGGCCCTTGCAAAGTGACCAACGACAACTCGGGCACCGCACCACCGGTCAAGGTCAGGCGGTAGCTGCCCATGGGGCGCAGGGTAGACAGGCGCGAGGCCAGGTCTTGCGCGTCAAGCTGGGCCTGGCCCGCCAGCTGCAGTCGCCCGGCAGCCCAGGTGAGCGTGAGCCCCTGGGTGGACAGCGCCAGCTGGCCTTCAGGGGCCAGCGTGTTGAACGGTGTGCCCAGGCCGGAAAGCAGCTGCGCCGACCAGGTTGATGGCGTATCTGACACCTGCAACTGTGCGCCAGCCCAACGCGGCAGCAGCAGCAAATGCCAAGGCTGCGTCAGGCAGCAACTGGTCTGCAGTTGCAACGTCATACCACCCACACCGGGCTGCAGCGCCCAGAACAGCCGCGACGGCAAACGGGCTACCGCATCACTGCCCGCACCACCTGTCAGCGAGAGTTGTGCCGACCCCGACCAAAGCGTGCCACGTGCGTCCTCCAGCAGCACCTGGCTGTGGCTGGCCTGGCGTACGGCACTGGCCAGCCAGCGTGCCGGGGCAAACACCAGCAGACTCAACAACAGCCCCAGCAGCACACCACCCAGCGCCCAGCCCCAGGGTGTCTGCACGCTGGCGGCTGAACGCAGCCGCGACGGGCTGGCGTGCTGGAACGCTGAGAAGCGGTGTGAGGCCGTTAAAAAAGTCACAGCAGCGGTCTTGAGTGGTATCACTGGGGCAAGGGCAGCACCAGCGTGCCGTCCCAGTTGCCCGCCAGATTGCGCGTGAGGTGTGCTTCTGAGGGCACCAGATGCGTATTTTGCCGCGCAGCGGCCAGCCACTGAGCCAACGCCTCAGGAGCCACCCCTTTGAGGGTAACGATGGCGCGCTCCATTTGCAGCACCAGCTGCGCGCTGCTGCCCAGGGATTGCACCGAAGCTTCGAGGGCGCGGCGAGCCTCAACCGGGTTGATCACCGGCTGGGCGCGCAGGGCTTGCACCTGGGCTTGCAACTGCAGCATCTGCCGCATCTGGGCATCCAGCGCAAGGTGTTGCTGCGGCGCGGTTTTAAGCACCGCCAAGGCCGGAGCCAACGCCAGCCACCACCCCAGCGCCAGCGCCACAACCCCCAGGGCGAGCAACAACAAACGCTGCTCACGCCGCGAGACGCTGCGCCAACGCTGCTGCACATCAGTCCAGGCGCTCATGGTTGCACCCCGACAGACAGCAGCCACTGGTCGCCCTGCGCGCTGGCACGCAAGCCCGCAGCCTTGAGCTGGGCTGTTAGTGCGGCGGTATCGGCCACTGCAGGGCCTTTTAAACGCACTTCATTTGCTATATATTCAATAGCTATAGCCACATATTCTTTCTGGGCTACAGCCGCAAATGCAGCCAAAATATTTTCCATATCCATGTCCGTGCCCGACGCCGTGCCACTGGCACGCTGCAAGGCAGCCACCTCACGCGCCATCTGCAACGGTGCGTCGACCACCACCGGTACTTTGGGGAAAGTCTGCAGCAGTACCGTGCGCAGCGCTGCCCGCTGGGCGTTCAAGGCTGCCTGCTCGCGCCAAGCCCAGGCATTGAGCCCCACCAGGTTAACCAGCACCAGCGCCAACACGCTCAGGCGCGCCGCGCGCCACTGCGGCGCATGCCAACCACTGGCCAGCGCCTGGGTCACGCGGGCCCAACGTCGGTCACGGCTGGCGTGCGCCAGGTCAAACTGAGCCATATCCCAGGGCGACTGGGCAGCCTGCAACAGCCGTTCAGCGCGCGCTTGCAACGCCACAGGCCGTTTGAAAGCCGCTTCGGCCAGCGCCGCCACAGCCGGTTCGGCCAGCAACAAGGGGAAAGTCTGTCCTGCCATGCTGTCGTCTTCAGACGCTTTCAGCAAAGTCATCGCCGAGGCGTTCAACGCGCACACCAGCAGATTTGCAGGCTCCTCAGCCGCACTGGCCGTGTCCGCGTGCTGCGACCCAGAGGCAGCAGGCCGGCGTTGCAGGCCTGCAACCCACGGGTGGTCGGCATCGCCGCTGACCAGCACCGTGTCGGCCAGCGCTTGCGGTGTGAGCTCGGGCACGATACGCCCCACGGCCTGCCCGGCTTGCGCCAAGGCGTTCAAAGATGACTTGAGCCAGGTGCGGTCGCAGGCGGCCACCCACACCAGCGTCTCAGAGACCGCTTGCGGCTGCAACGCCAGGTGCAGTTGCGCCGGGTCGTCCAACAACTGGTCTTCCAGCACACCGTCGAGAATGCTGCGTAGCCGGGTATTGCCGCGCTCTGATGCCCAGCCGCGCGGCACACTGCCCGCAGGCAGCTTGACCTGATGCCAAGACAAGGCTTGCGCCGGAACCAACGCCACCACCTCACCGCGCGCCGTGGGCAACAAGGCCAGCGGCACGCAGGCATGAGCACTGACGGACAGGCCATCGTCACTGCTGAGTACATACTCAAACAGCGCCGCATCAGTGCCGGGCAGGGGTAAGGTAATGGTCAATGAGGTCATATTGCAACGGGTGATTCATTGTAGGGGCGACGACGCCGTGTTCAGCAGCTCGCGCTGGCGGCGCAATACCTTCACCTGCAAGCCATCTCGCTGCACCTCTGAGCGTTCTTGCAAGGTGGTTTGACCTACCCGCAATTGCCCGGTGATGCTGAAAAAGCGCGTGTTCACCGCGTGCTGAGCGGAGTCGAGTTGCAGATTCGGCTTGGCCAGGCGCTGCAGGGCATCGGCCAGGGTGTCAAAGGGCTTGGTGGCACGCGACTGCACCAGCTGACGCGCTTGCGCCAGTTCCAGCCCGGCCACACTGGCCAGCAACACCTCAGCCGAAGCGGTATTGAGGTTGACCGGCGTGCGCTGCGGCAACAGCGTCACAAAGGGTGTGATGGCTTGAAGTGTGCCCGTCGAGAGCCCCAGCCAGGCCAGATCAGCCACGGTTTGAGGCATTAGCCGTGCGTGGGTATCGGCCTTGCCCGGCGCCGCAGCGTGGCTTGCCGCAACACTGGCCAGCAGCAGCTGCCGGGTCATGCCGGTCAATTCGGTGTCGGGCAAATTCAGGTGCTTGAACAACCGGACCCAGGCCGCGTGGCTGGCCTCGTGCAGCTTGCCTTGGTCGATCAAATTAGTCACATTCAGGCGCGCCTGCAGGTCTTCGATGTGCCCCGCCAGAAAAGCTTCCTGGTCGGGATCAGTGTCATCTGACACCAGCGCCTGACCGCGCTCGGCGGCCAAAAAGCTCGACAGGCGCGCCGAAGCCAGGGGCACCGCCCAGGGTTCGGCCAAGTGGTCTGCGCCGCCTTGACGGGCATCTTCACGCAAAATCAGCCGCGCCCAGTCGAGCGCGCCGGTGAGTATCCAGGCCGACTGCACCCTGGTGCGCTGAGCGGCTTCAAGCTCGACACCGCGCCACTGTTGCCACAGCATGGCCGAGGCCAGCGTGGCCACCAGCACCACGGTCAGCATGGCCATCAAGAGCGCCGCTCCGCGTTGTGCTTGCCGCTTCATTGGCCACCGCCCAGCACCGGGCGCACCCAATCGCGCGTGATCGTGCCGCTGAGGGCCTGCCCTTGGGCCAGTGTCAACACCAGACGAACCCCATCCGGGGTCTGGCTGGCCGTGTTGGACGTGGGCGCTACCGGGCCGTTTGCGGCCGCCCCGGTGCTGGAGAGCGGATTGCTCCAGGCGTTACCCCGGTAATAAAAAATCTGCCAGCTGTCCAGCGCCACCGTGCGCACTTCACGCTGCCGATCCGCATCGCTGGGGGTTTGTGCCCAAGCCTGGGCTTTTTGCCAGGCCAACTCCAACTCGCTACGGTTGCGCAGCGCCGGAGATTGCCAGCGCAACCACTGCCCCACCCCGTGGTCACTGCGCCGCGACCAGGCCACCACGCGCAAACCTTCGTCACGGCCTCCACTGCTGTGGCGCAGAAGGCGCAGGGCACGACCATCCCAGTCCAGGTTGGGCAAGTTGGGCTGCTCGGCCAGTGCGTCCAGGTCGGCGCCCCACTGCCCCAGCGTGGCCTGCAAGGCCAGCACCTCGTCACTGCGCTGTTGCAGCTGAATTTGGGCACGGCTGACGCCGTCCAGCCCACGCCAGCTCAGCACCGCCATCAACGCCATCACACTGATGGCCACCAACAGCTCAATCAGGGTAAAGCCACGCGCCACAGTGCGCCCTGTGCAGTGCGCCATCAGTAGCGCCCCACCACCGTGCTGACGCGCCAAATCGGCACCTCAGCGTCCCGCACTTGGGCGTCGACCCGGCGAAAATTCGGGTTGGGTGTCGGGCGCACGGTCAGTACCACTGTCAGGATGCGCCCGGCTTGGGTGCAGTCGCTTGTGCTGTCGCCCACACCGGGCAGTTGGCGCGCCAGGCGCACGCTGACCAGCGCATTTTCTGCACACAACTGAGCCAGCAGCATGTCGGATTGACGTTGTGCATGGCGCGTCAACGCACCGGTGGCCTGCAGCCCGGCCATCAGGGCAATCGCCACCATGCTCAGCGCCACCAGCACCTCAATCAAGGTAAAACCATGCGTCTTTTGCCGCTGGCCAGCCCGACCCGAATCGAATGCACACGGGGTAACGAAGCTGCTCATGGCTCAACCTGCACGGCAAATGGTCGCACCCCGTCCGTGGCCAAATACACCCTGTTCCCAGGCTGGCTACGCGAAGCCAGCGTGACACTTTGCGGCTCGATGATCGGCTCTGGCCCCAGCAACAGAGCTGTGGAGGATGCACTGTTGGTGGTGTTGCGCGGCACGTCCACGCTGGCCTGGGTGTCGGCATCGAGCCAGTTTGTCGGCAGCTCGGCAGCGGAACCGGCTTCGGCCTGGGCTGCCAGTCCGTCAAAACGAAACCCTTGCTCGGTGGCTTGCCAGCGCACCGGCACACCCGTGAGTTGCGACTGGGCTCTGGCCGATTCCAGCAACGCCGACAAGCGCAGGGCTTCACGCTCCAACTGGCTTTGCGTGCCATCGCGCATGGCAAACCCTACCCCCGCAGAGGCCATGGCAATGATCGCCAGCACCACCAACAGCTCTAGCAAAGTAAATCCTGCCGCCCTGGTCGCACCGCTGCCGCGCAGACCCTGCCAACCTGCCAGGCGGGCGCTGCGATAAAACATCAGGGCTGCCAGCTGCCCACGTCGGCGTTCTTGCCTTCGCCACCGGGCTGGCCATCGGCCCCGTAGGACATGACATCCACATCACCCTTGATGCCAGGATTCAGGTACACATAGGGCGTGCCCCAAGGGTCTTTGGGCAACTGGTCGAGGTAGTTCTTCCAGTTGTTGGGCACGGGCGCAGTAGCTGGCTTGGTCAGCAGCGCCTGCAAGCCCTGCTCAGCCGTGGGGTAACGCAGGTTGTCAAGTTTGTAAAGCTTCAAGGCCTGCATCAGGTTGGTGACATCGGTTTTGGCTGCCGTCACCCGCGCATCGTCGGCGCGATCGAGCACATTAGGCACGATCAACGCCGCTAGCACGCCAATGATCAGCAGCACTACCATCAGTTCGATCAATGTGAAGCCGCGCTGGATGCGCGCCATGGCAAAGGCAAAGCTGTTTTTCATATGCAAACAAGGTGAAGTTGACGAAACAACTTGCGATGATAATCGCGCCCATGCAGAGCTTACGCATTAATTCTTCCTTCCAATCCTGGTGGACACGCCTGGTCACTTTTTCATTGGCCACCCTGGCAGCAGCCAGCGTTGGTTACTGGGTGCTGAAGTGGCCAACACCAGCCAGCCCGATGCGCGCGGCACTGCCAGGGCCCACCGCGCCCGCAGTCGACAGCGCCAAAGTGGCTCAATTGCTGGGAGCCAGCTCCGCCAGCGCCACCCTGACCCCCAATCCATCATCTAAATATAAATTGCTGGGGGTGATAGCAAGCGGCAGCAAAACCGGCAGCGCCCTGATCAGTATTGACGACCTTCCCGCCAGACCTTACCGGGTCGGTGAACGCCTGGCAGATGACCTGCTGCTGCAGGCCGTGCAAATCCACAGCGTCACGCTGGCGGTCGATATGCTAGGCGCGGGTTCGATCACACTGGCGTTGCCGCCGCTGCCAGGCGCAATCACCCCATGAGCCCCAAACCCCGCTACCAATTCCATGTGCAGGTGAAACCGCGCTACCTGGCAAAGCAGTCAGACCCGGCGCAAGGCCTTTATTTTTTTGCTTACACCATCACCATCCACAACACCGGCAGCATTGCGGCGCAGCTGATTTCTCGCAGCTGGAGCGTCAATGATGCCAATGGGCGTAACGAAAAAATAAAAGGCCTGGGCGTGGTCGGCCAGCAGCCCTTTTTGCAGCCCGATGAAAGCTTTGAATACACCAGCAGCACGCGCCTGCGCACCCCAACCGGCACCATGCACGGCAGTTATTTCTGCGTCGCCGAAGACGGTGAAAAATTTGATGTGGATGTGCCCATGTTTGTGCTGGATGCCCTGAGCGAAAGCGGTGGTGAGCGCACCCTGCACTGATGCCATGCCCCAAGCCGTTGACCTCTGCGAACTGCTCGACGAACTCCGCGCCCATTCTGGCCTGGTGCAGCGCCACCTGTGGCTGATCCGTATCGTCGGCTGGCTTCGCGGCAGCGCCAATTCGATCCCTGCTTCCCACGCGCGCCTGACGCTGCTACTTGATGCCCTGCAACAACGCCCGCAAACACGTGCCCATTTGCAAAAAGGCTGGCAGGCGCTGCTGGAAACCGTGGATGCCACCGCCCTGTTGGCCGACTACGGCTTTGCCTCGCGCAGTGCCTTTGTCAGCGAACTGGCCGAACGCCTGCGCCTGAAAATACTGCCCAGCACCCCCGAAACCACCGATGCCGCGACCTTGTTCGCTCTGGTGTTCAATGACCCATTTGACGCACGCTGGATCGGCGCGCTCGACAGCGCCCTGCTGCAGCGCTTGGCCGACCTGATGCATACCGCCCCCACGCCTGCGCAGGTTGAGCGCCAGGGGCTACCCACGCGCTGGCAGGCATCGCTGGTGGAGGCTGTCAACTTTTGCACCAGCCAGATTCGCGCTACCGGTTTTTCACCGGAACTGCGCCTGCGCATGAGCGCGCCAGCGCGCGATTCAGGGCCGTTTCACGCGCTGAGCATGCAACAGGAAGCACTGGCGGCTGCCTGGCTGGAAAGCCCCAATCTGCCCAACGCCGACTGTCAGCGCGCGCTGCGCCACTTTCACAACCAGCTTGACGATTGCCGCCACGCAGCGGCCTCGGTCTACACCCACCTGGAGGCCTACGGCATCTCGGTCAACCTGGTGTTTCAGTTGCGCCAGCTGCGTGAGCGCGTGCTGCGCATCCGTGCCTTGCTCGACTGCCTGTTTTCCACCACACCGCACCAGCACACGGCGCAGTTGATCGCCCACCTGATCACGGTCGGTCACCAGCGTCTGAGCATCCGCGCGCTGATAGCCGCCAACTCGTCCATGCTGGCGGCCAAGGTGGCCGAGCGCAGTTCGGAGACCGGCGAACACTACATCACCCGCACCCGCGCCGAGTACCGGCAGATGCTGCGCGATGCCGCTGGCGGTGGAGCGGTCATATCCATCACCACACTCTTGAAATTTGTGCTGCTGTCAGCGGGCTTGTCGGCATTCTGGAGCGGCTTTTTTTCTGGCATGAACTACGCCCTGAGCTTTGTGCTGATCCAGCTCTTGCACTGGACGGTGGCCACCAAGCAGCCCGCCATGACCGCACCGGCCATGGCCGCCAAACTAAAGGACTTGAGCCACCCCAACGCCGTTGAGCGCTTTGTCGACGAAGTGGCGCACCTGGTGCGTTCGCAAGTGGCCGCTATTTGTGGCAATCTGGCCTTGGTGGCACCGGCTGTGCTATTGATCAGCACCGCAATGTGGTTTGGCGTGGGCCGCCCGATGATCGATGCCGCATCGGCCGAGCACGTACTGCACGAACTGACCTTGCTTGGCCCGACTGCGCTGTTTGCCGCCTTCACCGGCATCCTGCTGTTTGCCAGCAGCATCATCGCCGGCTGGGTCGAAAACTGGTTTGTGTTGCAGCGGCTGGATTCAGCGCTGCGCTACAACCCCAAGATCACAGCGCGCCTGGGCTACGCACGCGCAGACCGTTGGGCCAGCTTCATGCGCCGCAACATCTCTGGTCTGGCATCCAACATCTCGTTGGGACTGATGCTGGGTTTGGTGCCCGCGTTTGCGGCGTTTTTTGGGCTGGGGCTGGAGGTGCGCCACGTGACCTTGTCTACCGGCATGCTCGCCGCCGCTGCGGCCAGTCTGCGCCTGGACATTTTTTACCAGCCAGCGTTCTGGTGGTGTGTGGCAGGCATTGCGCTGACCGGTCTGCTCAACGTAGGGGTGAGTTTTTACTTTGCCTTCCAGTTGGCGCTGCGTGCGCACAACGTCGGTGGCGTGCAGCGCAGCACCATTTACGCCGCGCTGCGTCAGCGCCTGCGCACGCAACTAAGCAGTTTTTTCTGGCCTGCCCCAACGCCTGAACCTGTAGCTGCCGTCAACCACACAAAACCAACCCAAGACGACACCCCCGATGGGCGAGTTTGATGTCATTGCACGTTACTTTGCTCGCCCTGCGCGCCACGCTGCTCTGGGTATTGGAGACGACTGCGCCCTGCTACAACCCAGCCCTGGCACACAACTGGCAATATCGACAGACATGCTGGTGCAGGGCCGCCACTTCTTTGCCGATGTCGACCCACGCACCCTGGGCCATAAAGCGCTGGCAGTGAACCTGAGCGACCTGGCCGCCTGCGGCGCCAAACCGTTGGCCTTCACGCTGGCTTTATCACTGCCAAATATCAACCAGGCTTGGCTGGCTGCGTTCGCAGACGGCCTTTTCGTCCTGGCCGACGCGCACGGCTGTGATCTGATCGGTGGCGACACCACGGGCGGGCCGCTGAACATCTGCATCACCGTGTTTGGCGAAGTGCCGGTGGTGGATGGCAAATCTCAGGCGTTGCTGCGCTCGGGTGCGCAGCCGGGCGACGACCTGTATGTGAGTGGCACGGTAGGTGATGCACGGCTGGCACTGGAGGGCTTGCGCGGCCAATTGAGCCTGCCAGCCGCAGTGCTGGCTGCCGCACGGGTACGGCTGGAAACCCCAACCCCGCGCGTGGCGCTGGGTCTGGCGCTGCGCGGTGTGGCCACGGCGGCCATTGATGTCAGCGACGGATTGCTAGGCGACCTCGCTCACCTTCTGGAACGCTCTCGCACAGGAGCCACCGTACAGGCCGACAATGCTATTGAATCAATAGCTGCATACACAGCATATACAAGGGCTACAAGCCAGTTTGTTATAAATTTATCAAAAGACCAGTGGCGCACCTTGGCGCTGGCTGGCGGCGACGATTACGAGCTGCTGTTCACCGCCCCACCGGCCCAGCGTGCGGCGGTCGAGGCGGCGGCGCTGGCAGCGCAAACCCCGGTGCGCCGCATCGGCCAGATCAAGCGCGAACCGGGTTTGACGCTGGTGGATGCACAAGGACAGACGCTGCCCAACCACTACCAGTCGTTTGACCACTTTGCCTGAGGCCAGACACCTGAGGGGTGCGCTATTTCAGTGTTTGGGTCGGCTTATTCCATTTCTAAATCATTTGCATCTAGGCGCAAAACCGCAGACAGTGCAAATGCATGGCAAGGTGAAGCAACAACGACACGGATGATTTAACGTGAAACAACGCCCACAGCCGACAAGAATGGCGTGTCGTAGGGCCGACTTCAGTCGGCCATGGCGGGTTGAAACCCGCCCTACGCAGGGCCCGCGTGTTTAATGCTTTGGGGTGTCCTTGTGGAACATGAACATGAACATGAACATGAACATGAACATGAACATAAACGTTAACGTAAACGTAAACGTAAACGTGAAACAACGCCCACAGCCGACAAGAATGGCGTGTCGTAGGGCCGACTTCAGTCGGCCATGGCGGGTTGAAACCCGCCCTACGCAGGGCCCGTGTGTTTAATGCTTTGGGGTGTCCTTGTGGAACATGGACGTTAGAAGCGGAATTAGCGGCTGATGCGTCAGTTCAGCACGCTCCACACCAGCCCCAGGCCAATGGCCCACAGGTCCATGCTGGGCGACGTGTCACCCGGCAAAAAAATGCCACCTTGCGTTTGCGCCTCTCGCTGTGCCTTCTGGCGGTCGCGCTCGACCATGATCAGCGCGTCTGCCAATTGCGGTGCGTTGACCACACCCACGTGGCTGGCGGCCTTGGCGTAACCCTGCAGCGCCTGCTCCACCGCTTTCGGATCCAGCAGCGAAAAGGCTGATCTGCAATGCGGGCAGGCATGGTCTTTGCGCAAATCCACCGGCGCGCCGCAGCTGGTGCAATAGATGACCGCCACGCGCCGAGCCATGTCGTCAATTTCGGGTTGGGTGAGTTGGCGCACAAAACCTTTTTCGATCATGAAGCTTGAAAAAGCGCTAAAGCGCCCATGCCGCTGCGCACAGCGGTAGGTGATGTAACGCCCGCTTTTAACCACGTCAAAGCCCTGCGCCAGCGCACGCTTGCAGCGCGGGCAGTCCAACTTTTGCGGCAAGGGTTGGCGTGCGGCATCACGGTGCGCATGCAGCAGTTTGAACAAGTCCACCACGGCTGCGGGCGAGAGTTTGAGGTTTTCCTTCGGGTCAAACCAGATGCCCTGGCAGGCAAAGCACAGGTCAAGCAACACATCGCCTTGGCTCACGCTCTGCAACGTGTGCTTCTCCATCAAGCTGTGGCAAGAGGGACAAGAAATGGGGGCGGACATGGCTTGGCGTTTAAGGGAAGATTCACGCCACTGCGACAGGCAACGGGGTCTTGGACGGCATGGGTTTGCCGGCACACAAACCACACAGCATCAGGGCCAGACGACCCAGCGCCTGCCAGGGCTCAAGCGGCCAATCGGGTTGTTTGAGGCCTTTAACAATGCCGTCCACCTGGTGTGCGCTTTGCAGCAGCTGCGCCAGCGCGGCATCGCTCAGGCGCGGCAACACATGCCCAAACAGGCGTTCTTTGTTGCCCCACACCCGCTGTTCGCGCAGCGCCATTGGCAGTGGCTTGCCCTGGCCCATGGCATCTTTGACGCGCTTGAGGGCGCGAATGTCCTCGGCCAGTGCGAAATGCACCAGCACCTCGGCTTCGCCCTCGGCCTGCAGACCGTCCAACATGCGTTGCACACGCGCGTGCTGCCCCGCCAACACCGCTTCACTGAGCTTGAACACATCAAAGCGGGCCACGTTAAGCACCGCACCCTCGATCTGCTCAAAACTGAGTTCTCCGGCCGGGTGCAACAGCGCCAGCTTCTGGATTTCCTGGTGCGCCGCCAGCAGGTTGCCCTCCACCCGGTCGGCAAAAAATTGCAGGGTGCGCTGGCCTTGCACACCGGCCACCACACGTTGACCTTGCAGCGCCAAACGTTGGGCGATCCATGTCGGCAAAGCAGCACGCTCCACCGGGCTCACTTCCAGCGTGATGCCACGCTCGAGCGCGGCAAACCAGGCGCTGGCTTTGGTCATTTTGTCGAGTCGGGGCAAGATCACCATAGTCAGGGTGCTGTCATTGCCAAGCGACTGCGCCACCAGTTGCTGCAGCGCGGTGCTGCCTTCTTTGCCCGGCTTGCCACTGGGAATACGCAGCTCAAGCATTTGCTTGTCGGCAAACAGGCTCAAACTGCCACCTGCGGCCAATACCTCGCTCCAGTCAAAGTGCGCCCCCGACACCGTGTGCGACGTACGCTCAGAAAAACCCTGCGCCCGCGCCGCAATGCGAATGGCATCCAGCGCCTCCTGAATCAGCAGCGGCTCGTCGCCAAACAGGGTGTAGAGGCTTTTGAGGCCTTTGCCCAAGTGGGCGCT
>Ga0210041_1000801_pt1 | contig 32872 bp, 26 predicted proteins | sample CryGeymeta201503_FD_183973 | JGI IMG/M metagenome (GOLD analysis project Ga0210041, IMG submission 183973) | Groundwater microbial communities from Crystal Geyser aquifers in Utah, USA - Crystal Geyser metaG 2015-03 (SPAdes) (version 2) | ecosystem: Environmental > Aquatic > Deep subsurface >... | reverse complement strand
ATGTTATAATTTCTCATAGAATTGAGTGGTTTTAATAGTTTTGTTATTAGACTAACGTTACTATTATACCGCTCTTTTCTATTTTAGCCCCTAGTTTGATTTGTCCGAAATGTGCGTGAACTTACCATTGCTTGACAAATTTAATATAATATGATATTATAATAACAAATAAAATAAGAACTTTAATAACAGTAGGAGAAACGCCATGCAAGACGTTAAAAATTTAATAGCATCAGATTTAGAATTCTTTAGTACCAATTTTGGCCTTATCACTGTTTTCGGATCAGCGGTTATGGCAAAAAAAGGGTTTATTAATACAACCCCAAGTGATATAGATATTATTATATCCCCATCAATAATTGATACTCGTGCCACTCAGTCATTTTTAAAGAAGATTGAATCATTCAATTTAAAAGTTGATTTACATATTTCCAGCGCTATAGCGGGAATTGGCATCTTTAAAAACGAGCCAATCTGGCAGGGAGATAGGTTTGAAAATTTTGCTACCTGGATAGAACAAAAGGTTGAGCCGAAAAATGTGGGCTCTGTAGAATCACTAAAAAATGGGATTGCACATCTTCTAAGAGGTATGAGATATTTTGAGAACGTAAAAATACCTCAAATTAATGACCTTGTTAGCGACGAGCCAATGATATCTAATAGTAGATACATAGGCTATAGGGATCTGCTACAAGTAGGTGGGTCATATGAGAATGGTTGTACCTTTGAATGGGCCCGATACGGTGGTGGATTTACTGGCAATACTATACCTGCAATTCTTGCAGCTCTACGTAAAGTTCATGGCTGGGGTATTTCTAATGATATAATAGAAAAACTAGACCAATGGATTACAACCTTAGAATCTGCCGACAAGATTCTTCAAGACCCAGGTATAATAGGCGTTGAGAATGGGGCCTGGTACGGTCCTCGCTGTAATTTTGCGGGGTTGCAAAAAATGATAGATGACAACACTTTGATTGATTGGGTGGTCAGTCAAACAAATTTAGTATAGTCATTGGGATTGATCGTTATTTAGATCAATCCCTTTTTTATTATCCATAATAGCTTAATCGCTGATCCAAAATGGTGATGCTATTATGGTAAATGAATATTTATGAAATTTATAACCAAACTTCAGAAGGATCTCAACAATAAAAAAACGTAAAAGAAGCAAAAGTATTTTATGACTCCCTTACAAAGGATAGTGAAAAACAGCTGCCAGTTTAAAATGGATTGAATTGTGTAGATCCATCAAGGAGGTTAAAGCAATTCTACGATATATCCCAATTGGCGGCTTAGTTGAGGCTAGTGCTATCAGAAAAATCCAAAAGCTACTAAACTAATTAAGCCACTTAAAGTCTAAGCCCCGACTTGTATGGGGCTTTTTTATACGACTAAAACCTAGTCACGCAACCCATAGAGACAACCCATAGAGTCATTGACAAATAATAGTGCTTACAATAATATCTAATTATTCGTGATGGAAAGCTGACCGATTCTGTCACCCCTTGGAGTTGTGAATGTGTTAGTTAGGGAAGTGAATTAAGGTTGCCATTAACTTATAGATTTGTTTTTAGTAGCGACAAGCGAAAAAAACACTAAAAGTGGGTTGAAATAAATCCTCGCAGACAATGCACTTTTAAATTCTATGAGTTAGTGGTTTTTTTTATGCTATGATTTAGATGTTGTTAAGAACTTGGAGTGCTTAATATTTATGGAGTCAGAATTAAAAATTCAAGGGAGAACAATAAAATATATTTTTAACAGACATAGACGTTTCAGGCGTTTACGTTTGACTATTCGTCGTGACACCACAGTTAGGGTGAGTGCTCCTCTATATATTAGTCAGAAAATGGTGCTGCATTTTATTAATGAACATGCCGATTGGATTTTGAAGAAACAGGATTATTTTAAAAATTTGCCGGCTCCAGTTTTAGATGATGGTTCGGAATATAAACAATATAAAGCTCAAGCCGAGGAACTAGTTAGAAATAGAATAGCAGTTTTAAATAAAAATTATGCTTTTAAATTCCGGCGTTTTAGTATTAGAAATCAATCAACTCGCTGGGGCAGTTGTTCTCGTTTAAAAAATCTTAATTTTAATTATCGTTTGATTTTTTTACCACCGGAGTTAAGTGATTATATAATTGTGCATGAGCTTTGTCACCTGGGTGAGATGAATCATTCTGCTAAATTTTGGCAGTTAGTGGCTAAAGAAAAACCGGGCTATCTGGCATTGAGAAGGGAATTAAAGAAAATAAACTTGAGTATTATTTAAAAAAAGACCCGTTCAAAATTAATGAACGGGTGCAGGGTTATGGCTTAAAAATTGTTTTTATTTCTTTGACGATTTTTTCGTCAACCTTCTTTTTAATATTCACATGATTTTTTTTGCGATGAAAAACATTTTTACGAAGGATTCATGAAAGCCTTCGAAAAATAGAGCTTGAACAATTTGTAGTGTTCTTTCCACCCTAGGATTACCTATTTGTTTAGGCAAAAGAACTTCTTTTAACTCTCGCAAATAACTTTCTAAACTATAATTTTTCGGCATCGCCGCCGACAACTTTACATCACCAAAATAACTGTTTGGCGTTTTTTTTAGCTCATGCAAGCAGTAATAATGAGCAGCGATTGTTTTATTAATATGCCCCTTTTTCGCTGTGTAGTAAACAGCACTTGTGTCATGAGTTGCTAAGCAACCATGGCATAATGGACATACAATCCTGGGAGGAGGCACAACAGCAAGAGTAATTTTTGAAAAATCTTCATTTGGATTTGGTCTAGTTTTTTTCATAGATCTTTCCTTGTTTGGTTGATGAATTGTGAATGAACGACTAGTTAGTTCAAATTATTTTTACACATAAATTTGCTCTTGTCAAGTTGAGTTTGAAGAGATATAGCTTTACTTTGTTAGGTTTTTATTCTATAAAAGAGCTAGTCTGTTGTCAGTTTCACTTTTAGCTTGGTAGCCTTTCATAAAAATGATAAAATAGTATTATGTCCAAACTTCTGAAGCCACAAAGTAGTTTTCGCCGGATTTGGCGACGTCGCCGACTTATTGCCGGCTTTATTTTGGCTATTGCGGTGTACCTCTGGGCGACCGGTTTTATGTTATGGGCCGGCTTGTTAGGTTTTTTAACTCTGCCATTTTTTAAAAGAAATAAAATATTAGTCGCTGGGGCTAAAGGAGAAAATGCTGTCAGTAAATTGTTGTTGAAAGAATTGGATAATTCTTGGTACTTAATTAATGACTGTATAGTTAACAAAGCTCAGATAGATCATATCTTAATTGGGCCAAAAGGAATCTTTGTTATTGAAACGAAAAACTATAAGGGAATCGTTTATGGTAATAGAGAGGACAAGAAATGGACTAAGACTAGAAACAGTCGTTTTAAAACATTCTATAACCCCATTAAACAGTCTAAAACTCATTCTTTTAAAGTAGCCGATTTACTTCGGGAAGGGCACTATGATTATTTTGCTTTTGCTTTGGTAGTTTTTGCTGGGCAACCTCTGGAATTGAATATCACAGTGGGAGATTTTCCGGTTTTGCGTATTGATCAGTTGAAAGATTACATATTAAGTCAGCCGGATAAGATGTTAAAAGTTCGAGCTAAAGAAGTAGCGGGGTATCTTATTAAAAGAATTAGGAGCTAAAGATATTTGGCATCATTACAATGTGGCGCAAAAAAAGAGACTAGAGTTATATCTAGTCTCCTTTATTTTTATTTGTAGTTTTCTCTTTTATTGAATTTCGTATTGCATTGTTACTGTTACCGTCACTTCTTGTGAACCGGGTTGAATACTTGGAGCGGCGGCACCACCGCCTACACCGTTAGAGTCCATTTCCATTGTAGCCATTGCTTTGTAATAAATTGGAGAATTAGAGCCTTCCTGAATACCTAGTAGTCGTCCAACTTTAAATTTACCTTCTTTAGCAATAGACTCAGCGTTAGTCGTGGCCTAGTTAATAGCCTCAGCGCGAGCCTGATCATGAGCCTGATCGGAATCATCAACAGTAAATGACAGTGAACCAACTTGATTAGCGCCATTAGTTACTACCCCTCCCATAATATCACCGATTTTACTAAAGTCTCTTATTTTTACGCTAACTGACTGACTAACAGTGTAACCGACGATTGAAGGTGGCGGGCAGACATCTGCTTTAGCAACACCATCATTACTAAACATAGGTGTCACACAACGATAACTTGTATAACGAGGATTAACATTATAATACTGAGTTTTTATATCTTTTTCATCAACTCCCTGGTCTTTGATAAAAGCTATGACCTTGTTAGTGTCATTGGTATTTTTAGTTTGCAGGGTAGTCACATCTCTGTCTCCTTCAGTAATTACCTGGAAGTCAAAAGTTGCGATATCAGGTACGGTTGTAATTTTTCCTTCACCGGTGACGGAAAAACTCCGGAAGGAAGAAGGTTCTATTACTTTACTATAAGCACTAACATAACTTAACGAAGCATAGCCAATAGCCAGTACCGCTACAGCAATCGCTCCAGCTAAGATATTTTTAATAGTTTGTGTCATAAATTATATTTTTTTAATTTTATTAAATTGTAAATAGATTATATCATAATAATGGTATTTGTTATAGGGCTATTTTTATCTTTTGTTGGGTTGACATATCCCAGATTTTTCCTTATAATACTATTATTCAATTTAATATACACCTCTAAGAATACCGGCGGATTATAATGCTCAATGTTAAGCAGGAGGTGGCCGTCGGGCTCGATAATCAATAAAATCGGGTTTAAATAGCTTTTTTTATTGCTCGGAGCGATTTTTCTGTCGCTGGATGCGTAGTATAAAAAGATATATATAATATGGGAAACAATAATAAAGAGGAAGAAAACAAAACAAACGATGTCGCTGCTAGCGATGAGTTTGAAAAATTATTAGCCAAAGATGATATTAAAATCCCTCAGGTCGGAGAGATTGTTAAGGGTGTAATTGTGACCGCTTCTAAGTCAGAAGTGAAGATGGATATCAATGGTGTTTTAATGGGTATTATTCGTGGCCCGGAACTTTATAATGAAGTAGAAGAATTTGCCAATTTAAAGTCAGGTGATGAAATTGAGGCAGCAGTTATTGATGCGGAAAATGAAAATGGTGAATTAGAATTGTCTTTTCGTTTGGTTGGTCAGGAAAAAGCTTGGGAAAAACTACATGCAGCGCTTAAAGATAAAACTACTATTAAGGTTAAGATTGTTGATGCTAATAAGGGTGGACTTTTGAGCCGTTACGGACAAATTGACGGTTTCTTGCCGGTTTCACAATTAGCGCCAGATAATTATCCCCGTATTGCCGGTGGTGATAAGAGTAGAATTTTAGAAAAATTAAAATCTTTTGTTGGTCAAGAATTTGAAGTGGCTGTTATTACTCTGAACGAAGAAGAAAATAAAATTATTTTCAGCGAAAAAGATGTTTGGAATAAAAAACAACGACCAGCTTTGGATAAATATCGCGTCGGTATGCCGGTTGATGGCAAGATTACGGCGATTACCAATTTTGGAGTTTTTGTTTCCTTCGGTGAAAATATTGAAGGTCTAATTCATATTTCGGAATTAGCTTGGCAGAGAATTGATTCTCCTAATGATATGTATCAGGTTGGTGATGATATTTCTGTAGAGATTATTTCCATTGATGGCGCCAAAGTTTTCTTGAGTGCTAAGAGATTATTAAAGGATCCTTGGTTAGAGGCGAGTGCCAAATATCAGATTGGACAGGTTGTTTCCGGAGAAATTTTAAAGATTAATCCTTTTGGACTTTTTGTTAAGCTGGATGAAGAAATTCATGGTTTGGCGCATGTTAGTCAATTAAATTTGGGTGCTAAAGATAAGTTGAGTGAATTATATCAGTCTGGTGAAATTAAGAATTTTGAAGTAGTTAGCATTTCTCCGAGTGAACATCGTTTGGGTTTGAAGTTAGCTTCAGACGGAGCTAAAGTTTCTAAGTCCGCTAAATCTTCTAAAGAAAAAAATACAAAGAGTGATGAGTCTGATAAAGAAGATAAGGAGAAAGTAAAGGTTGAGAAGAAGACCAAGGTTGATAAGTCGGAGAAGGCTACCAAGAAAGATAAATAAAAAAATAAAAATACCCAAAATTGGGTATTTTTATAATTGCCAAAAGAGATTTTTGTGTCTATAATTAAGATTATGAAGAAATTAATTAAAAATTTTTTTATATTTTTCGTAGTTTTTCTGCTACTGGCGGCTCTTTTTAGTTCTTTTTCCGGATCGGATGAAAAAATCGCGACGGTTGGTATTGAAAACATGATCAGTACTCTCAACGACGGGCAAGTTTCAAGCATTGTCGTCCGAGGAGATACTTTAGAGGTAACATTAAAAGATGATACTAGGGAAAATGTACGTAAGGAAACGGGAGAGTCATTATCTTCTTTACTAGCTAATTTTAATGTCGCTTCAGATAAGTTAGCGGATGTTAAGATTTCTGTTGCGGATGAAAGTGGCTGGGATTATTGGCTAACCACTATTGTACCTTTTGTTTTGCCGGTGGTCTTAATCGGTGTTTTTTTATTTTTTATGATGCGCGGTTTACAGAATGCTAATTCTCGCGCTATGAGTTTTGGCCAGTCTACTGCTAAAGATTTTCGTCCTGACGCTAAAAATCGGACAACCTTTAAAGATGTCGCCGGTTCTAAAGAAGCTAAAGAAGAATTGCAAGAGATTGTGGAATTTTTACGTTTTCCTAAAAAATTTCATGAGCTAGGTGCCAAAATTCCTCGTGGCGTTTTATTGTTAGGAGCGCCTGGTACCGGTAAAACTTTGCTGGCTCGTTCTGTGGCCGGAGAAGCGCAAGTGCCATTTTTCCATATGTCCGGTTCGGAATTCGTAGAAATGTTTGTCGGTGTGGGCGCTAGTCGCGTGCGTTCTTTATTTGATAAGGCTAAACATAATGCTCCTTGTATTTTGTTTATTGATGAAATTGATGCGGTTGGTCGTAAGCGTGGCGCTGGTTTAGGTGGTAGTCACGATGAACGTGAACAGACCTTAAATCAAATTTTGGTGGAGATGGATGGCTTTGAACCGACGCAAAATATTATAGTTATTGCTGCCACTAATCGCCCGGATGTTCTTGACCCGGCCTTGCTTCGTCCCGGCCGTTTTGATAGACGAGTAACGATTGATTTACCAGATTTAAATGACAGAGAAGCAATTCTAAAAGTTCATGTTCAGAAAAAACCTTTAGCTAAAGATGCTAATTTGCGCACTATTGCGGAACGGACGGCGGGATTTTCTGGTGCTGATTTAGCGAATCTGCTTAATGAGGCGGCTATTTTAGCAGCCCGAAATAGTAAGAAAGAAATAGTTAATGAAGATATGTTTGAAGCGATTGAAAAAGTTATGATTGGTCCGGAACGCCGTAGCCGAGTTATTACTGATAAAGAAAAACAAATTACCGCCTATCATGAAGCGGGGCATGCTTTAGTGGCGCATTATTTACCTAACGCTGATCCGGTTCACAAAATTTCCATTATTTCTCGCGGTAGCGCCGGGGGCTATACTTTGAAAGTCCCCGCGGAAGATCGTCACATGCATGCTAAGTCAGAATTTATTGATGAAATTGCCGTACTGCTCGCTGGTCACTTAGTAGAAAGAAAAATATATGGTGAAGTTACGACCGGAGCTACTTCTGATTTACGTCGGGCGACCGAAATAGCACGTCGCCTAGTAACTGATTATGGTATGAGTGATAATTTAGGTTCCCGTACTTACGGTGAAAAAGAAGAAATGATTTTCCTCGGTCGTGAAATTCATGAACAAAGAAATTACAGCGAAAAAGTAGCGGAAAGAATTGATGAAGAAATTTCTGGTTTTATTATGCAAGGAGAAGTAAAGGCAGTAGCAATCATTAACGAACAAAAAAATGCTCTAGAAAAAATTGTAGCAGTGTTATTAGACAAGGAAACTATTGAGCGTGAAGAGTTTGAGAAGATTGTTGGCGCTAAACCAGGGGCAAATCCCGACCCGGTATCCGCCGTTTAAGCAATTGACTAATAACAGCATTAAGTTATACTAAAATTAAATAATAAAAGATTTAAATTAATAATATGGCTAATCCTAAGAAACAGAAAACTCATGCCGCTACTCATCGCGGTCGTTCTCATTTAGCTTTGAAGAAGATAGTTTTAAATAAGTGCCCAAAATGCGGTAAAGCTCTTAAGCCGCACAATGCATGCCCAGCTTGTGGTTATTATAATGGCCATGAAGTCATTAAGATGAAGACTCGCGTCGCTAAGAAAAAATAATTTTAAAAATTTAAATTATGTCTAATCGGCATTTAGCGCGAACCATCGCTCTCCAGACTTTATTTGCTTGGGATTTTAACGGTCGGAAGGATGGTGATATTGAAAATTTAATTGCCGATAATTTTGCTAATTTTGCTCCAAATTTTGATGATGGGGGCTTTGTCAGGGCTTTAGTAATTGGTGTTAAGAATAATTTAGACGTAATCAATAAGCATATTATTAAATATGCGACGGAATGGCCTCTTGATCAAATTACAGCCGTTGATAGAAATATTTTGCGCCTAGGTATTTATGAGTTGTTGCATACGGCTATTCCGCCCCGTGTCGCTATTAATGAAGCCATTGAAGTCGCCAAAAGTTTTGGCGGTGATGCTTCTGGTAAATTTGTGAATGGTGTATTAGGTGCCCTCTACAATGACGAACCGGAAATTCAGAAGAGAGATAACAAAGAAGAAGCGGAGGCTCTCGCTCAAGCGAAGGTAACGGAAGGAGCTGCGGTTGCCTCCGCAGATGAAGATATTATAAAAGATAAAACTGGAGACGGTGTTCAGTAAAGCGCCGTCTTTTTATATTTTACATAATCAGTTATGACTAATAATACTTTTCTGAAGTTACAAAAAAATTTGGGTGTAACTTTTAAGAATGAAGATTTATTGCGCCAAGCTTTAGTACACCGTTCATATTTAAATGAACATCCCGATTTTCGTATTGGTCATAATGAGAGATTAGAATTCTTAGGTGATGCAGTTTTAGAAATTATCGTGACGGAATTTTTATATCTTAATTTTACCAGTACACCGGAAGGGGATTTAACTAATTGGCGCGCCTCTTTAGTTAATGCTCATTTGCTTTACGAGGTAGCTGACCAATTGGATGTGGAAGATTCTTTATATTTATCGCGCGGGGAAGCTCGTGATAAAAATAAAAAGTCTCGTCAGTTTATTTTGGCTAATGCCATGGAGGCAATTATCGGGGCCATTTATTTGGACCAGGGAATGGCAGTTGCTAAAAAGTTTGTCCTTAAAAATATTGTTTCTCGTTTAGATGATATTTTACGGGATCAGTCTTATTTAGATCCGAAGTCCTTGTTTCAAGAAAAGTCTCAGGAAAAAAAGGGTTTAACGCCACATTATAAAATTTTAGATGAGAAAGGCCCTGATCACGCCAAGTTATTTACAGTCGGACTTTATATTGGCGAAGAAAAAATAGCCGATGGTGATGGTTCTTCTAAACAGGAGGCGCAGGTTGATGCTGCCGCCAAAGGTTTGAAGAAAATGGGTTGGTAAAAGCTAGTTAGCAGAATATTTTAAAATTTCAATAAAATATTTATGGATATAAATAATCTTTTACAATTAGCGGCCGAGAAGAAGGCTTCTGATCTCCATCTTTTAGTTGGCCAGCAGCCTATTTTGAGAATAGACGGAGTATTGTCGGAAGCGGAGGGCTTACCCGTTTTGACTGCTCCTGATTTGCAATCTTTTGTGGAGGTTCTTTTAAATAAAGAACAAGCGGCGACATTTTTAAATAAACGTGATTTTGACCTTGGATATCAGGTGGGGGATTATCGTTATCGTATCAATTTTTCTTATGCTCAAAATAATATTGTGATTGTGGCCCGTGTGATCAGTAATTTATCTCCGACTTTAGAGGATCTAGGTATGCCGTCAGTAATACAGAAATTACTGGATTTACCTCAAGGTTTTATTTTGATTACTGGCCCGACTGGTTGCGGTAAGTCTACTACCTTGGCGGCCATGATAAATTATATTAATAAAACCCGTCGTTCTAATATTGTTACCTTAGAAGATCCAATTGAATATGTTTTTACTCCGGAGAAAAGTGTGGTTGTTCAGCGTCAACTCGGCACGGACATGATTAGTTTCGCGGCCGGGCTTAAACATATTTTACGTCAGGATCCTAATGTGATTATGTTAGGGGAAATGCGTGACTTAGAAAGTATCGCCGCCGCCGTCACTTTAGCGGAAACCGGTCATCTTGTGTTGGCGACTCTTCATACTTATAGTGCCGCGCAAACTATTGATCGTATTATAGATATTTTTCCGCCGTATCAACAGGGTCAAATTAAATCGCAATTGTCCAATGTTTTATCCGGTATTATTTCTCAGCGCTTATTGCCGCGTCTTAGTGGCGGACGCATTGCCGCTCGGGGTGTTTTAATTAATAATGCGGCGGTCGCTAACTTAATCAGAGAAGGAAAAATTGCTCAGATTAGTACGGCAATTGAGACCGGCTCTAATGTTGGGATGATTACTTTGGATAAGCATATTAAAGAATTATATCAGACCGGAGAGATTGATCGGGAAGTAGCACTTAATAACATGACTGATACTAATATGTTGGATGCTTAGTTGTAATATCTTACCTTGAGCTAAAATACCCAAAAACCTTAATAAAAATGGCCTAAAATAGGCCATTTTTTGCACATATTATCCCCCTTGACATAATTTTTAAAACAGCTATAATAAGTATCAGTTTTATTAGGGCTGTAGAAGCCGCAAAAATATGAAAAAAGAAGTAAGAAACCATATTAAAAAGCGATTCTAGTTAATCAGCCATTTTGCGATTACTTAGAACCGCTCAGCAGCGGTTTTTTTGTGCCCTAAGAAAAAGTCCCTTAACAATCAATGTTAGAGTAAAGAAAATAAAAATATAATTTAAGTTGGATGTCTTATCCTAATATCTCAATTTTTCGTCTGGGGTAGAGGGGCTGTAATAAGATATCAAAAACACGTTTTTAATTAAAAATAAAAGCGTGGGAAAATCTCAGTAAGAGTATATGGTGAATGCCTTGACATAAGAAGACGATGAAGGACGTAGCAGCCTGCGATAAGCCGCGGTGAGGTGGCAAGCAACCTTTGACCCGCGGATCTCCGAATGGGGAAACCCCTTCCGTTGAAGACGGAGGACGCCCAATCTTTAAGATAGGGCGGGAAGACCCGGTGAACTGAAACATCTTATTAGCCGGAGGAAAAGAAAATAATAATTATTCCCCAAGTAGTGGCGAGCGAAAGGGGAGAAGTCTAAACCCAAATAACTGAGAAATTAGTCCGGTTCGCCGGATTTATTTCAGAAGGTTCTGGAACCACATGTTTTTTCGGTGTTGCAAGACCTAAGACCTGTTGCCAGATCAACAGGACGAAGTAAAAAAAGATTACTCTTAGCAGAACGAGTTGGAAAGCTCGGCCAGAGACGGTGATAGCCCGGTACGCGAAAAGAGAAGTCACTTCGTTTTAGTGTTCTTAAGTAGGGCGGGACTCGTGAAATCCCGTTTGAAGCCAGGCCGACTATGGCCTAAGACTAAATACTTCTTATGATCGATAGTGAACTAGTACCATGAGGGAAAGGTGAAAAGCATCCCGATGAGGGAGGTGAAATAGTACCTGAAACCATATACTTACAAAGAGTCGGAGCCCCGCAAGGGGTGACGGCGTGCCTATTGAAGAATGAGCCAACGAGTTTGTTCTACGTGGCTAACATAATCTCCTTTGGAGAGCATGTATAGTGAAAGCGAGGGTTAATAGCCCGTTTGTGTATCGCTTTCGTGAGCACTAATTTATTAGTGCCCCGGGAGTGATACATTCGTCGCGTGGACAAGACCCGAAGCCGGGTGATCTAACCATGAGCAGGCTGAACTCCATCGAAAGATGGAAGGAGGGCCGAACCCATTAGCCGTGCAACACTATGGGATGACTTGTGGTTAGCGCAGAAATTGTAATCGAACTCGGCAATAGCTGGTTCTCCTCGAAATAGCTTTTGGGCTAGCCTCGGACGTTGACCGCAGGGGGTAGAGCACTGGATGAGGGCGGGTCGCAAGATACCGTCTTCAATCAAACTCCGAATACCTGTGGGTATAGTCCGGGAGTCAGACTGCGAGCGCTAAGGTCCGTTAGTCGAAAGGGAAACAGCCCGGATCACAATCTAAGGTCCCTAAATCTATGCTAAGTGTCAAAGGTGGTGTTGTGACTGCGACAGTTAGGAGGTTGGCTTAGAAGCAGCCATCCTTTAAAGATAGCGTAACAGCTCACTAATCAAGTCGTTTCGCGCCGAAAATTTATCGGGGCTAAGCATAGTACCGAAGATGTGAACTTTCTAATTTATTTTAGGGAGTGGTAGAGGAGCATTCCCTTCAGCGTTGAAGTCGTGTTGTGAGGCACGGTGGAGCGGAGGGAAGAGAGAATGTTGGCATGAGTAGCAAAAAGGCGGGTGACAACCCCGCCCATCGAAAACCTAAGGTTTCCTGGGCAACGCAAATCGCCCCAGGGTTAGTCGGTCCTAAGGTGCCGTCCATGTTGTGTGGGCGTTTAACCGATGGATGAGACGGTTAATATTCCGTCACTACTACTGTTTTCCGAAGGGGGGACGCAGTTCTCTAGTTTAAGCGTGCTATGGTATGTACGTTCCTGGCCTCAAGAAACGACCTTGGCAAATCCGGGTCACCAGTTTCAAGGAGCAGGGAGAAGAGAAAGTCGCAAGATGGACTCAATTTAAGCGTCAGAACTGACTAGAAAATCCTCTAGGGCTAAGGCAGTAGCAACCGTACCGTAAACCGACACAGGTAGGTGAGGCGAGAAGCCTCAGATGTACGAGAGAAACTTCGTTAAGGAACTCGGCAAAACAGCGGCCGTAATTTAGAGATAAGGCCTGCCCTCGCAAGAGGGCCGCAGCTAAAGAGCCCAAGGGACTGTTTACCAAAAACATAGCTCTCTGCTAACTCGTAAGAGGATGTATAGAGGGTGATGCCTGGCCAGTGTCCGAACGTTAAGAGGAGAGGTTAGTACTTCGGTGCGAAGCTTTGAATCCAAGCGCGGATGAACGCCGGCGATAACTATAATCGTCCTAAGGTTTTGTAATTTATTATTAGATTACAAAAGGACTGGGACGATTGTAAGTTGGTAAATAAAAATACGTTGCCTGGCTATAGTGAAAGCTATAGTTGTCATTAAATATTCAGTAAAATGCGTGAAAATCCTCAAAAGATTCAGGGTACTCGGAGTCGTCGACTCCAGTAAAAATCCTTGAGTACACGGGGCAAACGCGCAGGATTAAATAATCCTCAGAGACTTAAAAACTGAGACTCTACAATATGAAGATAAATCCTTATTGGGTAAGTGGATTTGTTGATGGTGAAGGAACATTTTATGTCGGAATTAATCGAAACGATACAATGAAAGTTAAATTTCAAGTATTGCCAGAATTTAGAATAGTTCAACATGAACGTGATATTAAGTTATTATATGCTTTAAAGAAATATTTTGGCGTCGGTGTCGTGAGAGTAAATCATGATACTCGCTATGAATTACGAGTTAGATCTTTAGAACATATTAATAAGTTTATTATCCCTCACTTTGATAAATATCAATTACTCACTCAAAAAAAATTTGATTTCATTAAGTTTAAAGAAATTATTAAATTAATGAATGAAAATAAACATTTATCACCGGAAGGTGTTAAGGAAATCATAATGATCGCTTCTAAAATGAACAGACAAGATAAGGTGGGTGCCCTGAAAATTTTAGAAGAATTAAATTCATATCATGAGTAAGATAAAGTCCATTCTTAATAGAAATATTAAGCGAGTGAAGAGCGAAATTCCTTGTCGGGTAAGTTCCGACCTGCACGAATGGCTTAACCACTTGGGCACTGTCTCAACGAAGTACTCGGTGAAATTGCAATGTGAGTAAAGATGCTCACTAACCATAGTTGGACGAAAAGACCCCGTGAAGCTTTACTACAACTTGATATTGAATTAGGACTATACTTGTTCAGAATAGGTGGGAGCCGCAAGGCAACAGTGAGATACCACTCTAGTCTATTTTTAATTCTAACCCCGAGATTCGGGGGACAGTGTCTGGTGGGTAGTTTGTCTGGGGCGGATGCCTCCCAAAAAGTAACGGAGGCGTTTACAAAGGTCAGCTATCCCGGAATGGAAACCCGGGAGATAGTGTAAAGGCACAAGCTGGCTTTACTGCGAGACCTACAAGTCAAGCAGTCGCGAAAGCGGAACTTAGTGATCCGACCATTCAATATAGGATGGTGGAAGCTCATCGGATAAAAGCTACTCCGGGGATAACAGGCTAGTCACGCCCAAGCGTCCACAGCGACGGCGTGGTTCGGCACCTCGATGTCGGCTCGTCGCATCCTGGGGGTGAAGAAGCTCCCAAGGGTTTGGCTGTTCGCCAATTAAAGCGGCACGCGAGCTGGGTTCAGACCGTCGTAAGACAGGTCGGTCTCCTATCCACTATGGTCGTGGAAACTTGAAGAGGCCCTTCCTTAGTACGAGAGGACCGGGAAGGACGAAGCTCTAGTGTGTCGGCTGTTCTACCAAGAGCATTGCCGGGTAGCTACCTTCGGTTAAGATAAGCACTGAAAGCATCTAAGTGCGAAGCTGTCTCTAAGATTAGGTTTCATAGACTGGTTAGAGAATATAACCTTGATAGGCCGTACGTGTAAGTCCAGTAATGGATTGAGCGGAGCGGTACTAATAAGTCGTTAGATTTTCCCACACTTTTATTTTTAAGAATTTTTAGATTTTTTACCTGACATTAACATAATATTGAACAATGACGCAAAAGACGCCATTGTTCTGGTGGTTGGAGCGAGGGGGTCACACCTGATCCCATTCCGAACTCAGAAGTTAAGCCCTTCAGCGCTGATGATACTTGGACATAAGTCCTGGGAAAGTAGGTCGCCGCCAGAACAATGGTGTTTTTTAATTGGAGAAAGTGCTCAGGCAATGTTATAATGTTTTTAAATATATGCCTTTAATTAAATCCATTTCCGGTATTCGCGGCACTATCGGTGGAGAGCCGGGAGAAAATTTGAGCCCCATAGATATTCTGAAGTTTACTTCGGCCTATGGGTTTTTTATTATCCAAAAAAATAATGGTGCTATTCAGTCTGATTCTATAGTAACGCGCCAAAAGATAATTATCGGTCGCGATGGTCGTGTGTCCGGAGAAATGGTAAAAGATTTAGTTGTCGGAGCTTTATTAAGCCAGGGCTTAAATGTTATTGATTTAGGCCTAGCAACCACTCCGACCGTAGAAATGGTTGTGATTCAAGAGAAGGCTCAAGGCGGTATTATTATCAGCGCTTCTCATAATCCGCAAGGTTGGAATGCTTTAAAATTTTTAAATGAAAAGGGGGAATTTTTATCCGCTGTTGACGCTTCACAAATTATTGAATTAGCGGAACAGGATGATAAACATAACATGCCGGCTGTTAGTGAGGACAAATTAGGTTTATATACTTTTAATCCCTCTCTAGCGCAAAATCATTTGAATTCTATTTTATTTTTAGAGCTAGTAGCCAGAGAATTAATTGCCAAGAAAAAATTTAAGGTAGTGGTAGATGGAATTAATTCGGTAGGAGGCGTAGTGGTCCCGGAATTACTGAGAGCGCTGGGGGTGGAGGATATTATAGAAATTAATTGTAAGCCTAATGGTTTATTCGCTCATAAGCCGGAGCCGATAGAAGAAAATCTACTCACTATTATGACTCAGGTGCGTGAAAGTAAGGCAAATTTAGGAATAGTGGTTGACCCCGATGTTGATCGTTTAGCTTTCATTGATGAAAATGGAGAATTTTTTGGTGAAGAATATACCTTGGTAGCGGTAGCTGGCTATGTTTTAAAGAATTTTTCTCTTGTTAATGCTAAATTTCCGGGACAATATTCTTTGGCTGCGGTTTCTAACTTGTCTTCATCGCGGGCTTTGCAATATATGGCTGATAAATATCAAGCAGGATATGTGGCTGCGGCTGTCGGAGAAGTTAATGTCGTATCAGTTATGAAAGAAACTAGAGCCGTGATTGGTGGTGAAGGAAATGGTGGTATTATTTATCCTCCGCTTCATTATGGTCGTGACGCTTTAGTTGGTTTAGCTTTATTTTTGAGTGCGCTGGCACTCAGTGGCAAGAAAATGTCAGAATTCCGTCAAGAATTTCCGAGTTATTTTATGGTTAAAGATAAAATAGAATTACCGGCTAATCTAGATATGATAGCTTTGTTGAAAAAAATAAAAAATTATTATCAAGGTTTGGAAGTGGTGGGAGTCAGTCAATTAGTTGTTACAGAAATAGACGGATTGAAGCTTGATTGGCCAGACTCCTGGTTACACTTGCGAGTTTCAAATACCGAACAGATTATGCGTATTTATGGTGAGGCCTCTAGTCGAGATAAGATTATTTCTAAAATTACAGGATTAAAATCAAAAATATTGGCTTATATTAAATAATATTTATTATTATTATTTAACTTGCTCTAAGATTTTTAAAATGTTAAAATATAAAAGGAATTCTTAAGAATTTCTTTTGTTTATTAGTTTATTTTAGCTGATTTTACGCTAAATATTGATATTTAAGATATGACTCGTATTATTATTTTGGCAGCCGGACGGGGAACACGTATGAATTCTGAATTGCCTAAGGCTCTAGTCCCTTTGAATGGACGACCGATGATAGAATATTTAATAGAGTCAGTGCAAAAAGCTAACATGGATCCTCATCCGATTATAGTGGTTTCTCCTGATAATGTGGAATTAATGAAAGAGACTCTCAAGGATTATTCTTTAGAATATGTTATTCAAGGGCAGGCTTTAGGAACCGGTCATGCTGTTAGTACTGTCCAACATCTACTAGATGAAACAACCCGTAATGTTTTAGTTCTTTATGGCGATCATCCCTTTTTAACTAGCGAGTCTTTACAAAAATGTTCTGAATTCAGTCCGGAATCTTTAGTTATGTTGAGCACAAAATTGGTTGATTTTAATGATTGGCGTCACAATTTTTATTACTGGGGTCGCATTATTCGTAATTCACCCGGTGACATTGCTCGTATTGTAGAATTTAAAGACGCTAGCGAAGATGAGTTGCGAGTCACGGAAGTAAATCCGGCTGTGATGTGTTTTAATGGGGCTTGGCTGAAAAAGAATTTGTCTCGTTTGGATAATAATAATAGCCAGGGAGAATATTATTTAACTGATCTTGTAAAAATGGCTTTTAATGAAGGTCACCCCGTTCATGCTATTGATATTAAGGCTTCGGAAGCAATGGGTATTAATAGTTTGGCAGAGTTAAAAATAGCCGAAGAACTTTTGTCTAAAGATAATTAAAATAATTAAAGCTAGCTTCGTTATTTGGGAACTATGTTATATATTGCTGATTTACATATTCATTCCCGTTACTCTCGTGCTTGTTCTCCGCAATTAACCCTTGCTAATATTGAAGCGACTTGTCGCCTGAAGGGAGTAGATATAATTGCTACCGGTGATTTTACTCATCCCACCTGGTTTAAGGAAATTAATAATGAGTTGGAGGAGATTTCATCCGGCGCTGGCTTATATAAATTGAAAAAAGCGTTGGACGCTAAGGTAAAATTTATTCTTAGCACGGAACTTTCGTTAGTGTATAAAGATGCTGGTCAAGTCCGTCGTATCCATTTAGTTGTTCATGCTCCTAATTTGTCGGCCGCCGCAAAAATCAATAAGTACTTAGATAAAAATTTTAATATTCGTTCCGATGGTCGCCCGATTTTAGGTATTAGCGCTCCGGAATTAGTGAAGCTTGTCTTGCGCGTTGATTCGCGCTTTTTAATTTATCCGGCTCATATTTGGACGCCTTGGTTTTCGGTCTTTGGTTCAAAATCTGGTTTTGATAGTTTAGAAGAATGCTTTCATGATCAGACGGAACATATTTATGCTTTTGAGACCGGTTTATCTAGTGATCCCACTATGAATTGGCGGGTATCGTCCTTAGATAGACTAAGTATGCTGTCTAATTCTGACGCACATAGTCTACCTAATATCGCCCGTGAAGCGAATGTAATGGAAATTGCGGGGGAACCGACTTACCAGAAGATTTATGATAATTTAAAAAAGCGCCGTGGACTCAAGATGACGATTGAGTTTTATCCGGAAGAGGGTATGTATCATTTAGACGGTCACCGTGATTGTTCTTTTGATTGTGAACCGTCACTTACTAAAAAATATAAAAATATCTGTCCGGTTTGTAAAAAACCTTTAGTGATTGGTGTTTTAAATAGAGTAGAAGATTTAGCAGATAGGAAGCCAGGTTTCCATCCTAAAAATGCGGTGCCCTATAAAAAAATTGTAGAATTAGATAAGATTATAGCAGAAGCCTTAGGAATTAAAAGTCGTAATTCTTTCACCGTTCAAAAACAATATCATGCCCTGATTAAAGAATTTGGCAGTGAGTTATTTATTTTGTTAGACTTGGATTTAAATAAATTATCTTCAACAGTTGACCATAGAATTATTGAGGGTATAAAACGTATGCGGGCGGGAGAGTTAATAATTAAACCGGGCTTTGACGGACAATATGGACAGATTAATATTTTTTCCGAAAGAGAGCAGACTCATTAAATAAAAGTCTTTAGCTTAAAACAAATATATGTCTAAAACTAAAGAATCAGTAATTAGTGTTTTAACTATTATCGCTTTTTTAGCACTAACGGTCATTGCTTCTATTTTGTATAGCGGTGATGCAGAACAGAAAGCTAAGTTAGAAAATAATTTTGTTTGGCAAAAAGTTAAGTGGACTTTTGATATTGTTTTATCCGCCTTGCCTAATTTTATTAATCACCAGGCTGAACAAAACCAGAACGCCGGTATTTATGTGGACGTTCCCGCTGGTAATAGTTTAGATGATTCTAACAGCGAATATGCCTCTGCTCTTAATATTGATTCTACAGTCAAGGTCTCATCTGGCTCGTGGTCTGATTTTATGTCACTTCTTAAAGCGGAATGGAATAGGAAGGCGACCGAGGGGGAAGAGATTGTTGTTAGTGATGTTATAATGACGGATTTACAGGATAATTTAAATTTAAATAAAGAAGATAGCCAGATTTTTAAAATATTAGATTGGCGTAAAACTGAGGCCGGAGCAGAAATAGTTTATACGAGTAAAAATGGTGAGGAATATAAACTATCATTACCACTCAAGATATTGGGTAATTAGTCATTAATTAAGAAATAAAACGTATATTCTATAATAATTTTGACTATTATTACATAAAAATAAAAGACTTCTTTTGTATAGATTAGGACTACTTGCTAAAAATAATTTAAGAAAAATTAAGCAAAAATTTACTATTTTTTAGCAGTTTTTTGAAGGGCTTTATGCTATAATGTATAGTAAGCTACTAGGGCTTAGTCACTGAGATTGAGTGGCTTATTACATTAATTAATTTTCTTAAAGATAATTTTATGAAAGCTAAAACAGAGAAAGAAAAAAAGAGTGTAGCGGAACGTGGTGCGGATAAAACCGGAAGAGCGGATGCGGCTTCTAATGCGATTGAACAAATCCGGACTCGCTTCGGAGAGGGAGCGATTATGAAATTTGGTGATGTCCCTAACACTAATGTTGATGCTATTTCAACCGGTTGTTTGTCTTTAGATATTGCCACCGGCGTCGGTGGTGTGCCTCGTGGTAGAATAATTGAAATTTATGGCCCGGAATCTTCCGGTAAAACTACTTTAGCGCAACATATTGTCGCGGAAGTACAAAAATTAGGAGGTATTGCCGCTTTTGTGGATGCGGAACATGCTTTAGATCCGGAATATGCTAAGAAGATTGGTGTGAATATTAAAGAGATGCTTTTGTCTCAACCGGATAGCGGTGAGCAGGCCTTAGAAATAGTAGAAACTTTGGTTCGTTCCAATGCTGTGGATGTTATTGTCATAGATAGTGTCGCTGCTTTAGTCCCGCAAAAAGAATTAGAAGGGGAAATGGGTGATTCTCACATGGGTTTACAAGCCAGATTAATGAGTCAGGCTTTACGTAAATTAACTGCCATTATTGCCAAGACCAAGACCGTAGTTATTTTTATTAATCAGATTAGAAATAAAATTGGCGTTTTCTTTGGAAACCCGGAAACTACAACCGGTGGTAATGCTTTAAAATTTTATTGTTCGGTACGTATTGAAGTCAGAAAGGCGGCTCAAATTAAGCAGGGTGATAAAATAATTGGTAATCGCGTTAAAGTTAAAGTCGTTAAAAACAAAGTAGCCGCTCCTTTTCGTACCTGTGAATTTGATATCATGTATAATGAAGGAATATCAGTATCGGGGGATTTGATTGATTTGGGTGTAGAAAGCGGAGCTGTCTCTAAGAGTGGTAATACTTATACTTTTAGAGAAGTAAAGTTGGGTACTGGTCGTGAAACTGCTAAGAAGACTATTAAGGATGATAAAAAACTGGGCGCGGAAATTCGTAAATCAATTTTGGCAGCCTTAAAAAGTAAGGATATAGAAGAAAATAAATAATTTAATTAATAAATTGCTCCACTCTATCGGTGGGGCGATTTTTTACGAACAAACTTATGCCTAAGACTTTTGTCTTGTCGGTAGGAGGTTCTCTGCTGGTCACTAAAGAGGGTGTTAATCTTAAATTCTTGCGGGCCTTCCATTCTTTTGTTAGCGCGCAAGTTAAGAAGGGAAATAAATTTTATCTTGTGGTTGGCGGAGGGATAACGGCACGAAATTATATTAAAGCGGCTTTAGCGGCTGCTCCAGTTAAAGCGGCTGATCGTGATTGGGTTGGTATTCGGGCGACACGTCTTAACGCGCAATTATTGCAAGTAGTGTTTGGTTCCTTGGCTTATAAGGATATCATTACTAATCCTTATAAATTAATAAAAATAAAAGCGCCGGTTATTTTTAGTGGCGGCTATAAGCCGGGATGTTCTACTGATCATGTTGCCGTCTTGATTGCTAAACACAATAAGATTGATACGGTTATTAATCTATCTAATATTGACTATGCTTATGACAAGGACCCGTGTCATCATAGTGATGCTAAAAAATTAGTTAATGTTTCTTGGCCGACTTTTCGCAAGATAGTGGGGAGCCGTTGGCAGCCAGGCTTGAATGTGCCTTTTGATCCGGTTGCATCCCGGGAAGCAGCTAAATATAAAATTAAAGTCATAATATTGAACGGGCAAAAATTAAAAAATTTATCTGATTGCTTAGAGGGGCAGTCTTTTAAGGGAACGACAATTAATTAGATATCCTCTTGACTTACTATTTATTATTTTGCTATCATTAAAAATTATGAACAAACAGAGCTTACAAATTAATAAGTCCCGCTCTCTCGTCTCGATTATTTGGTTTAATATCGGGTCGGCTTTTGTTTGTAATAATAGGATTTAAAAAAAATCACTAAGCACAAATAAAAGACCGGGCCCAAAAAGCTCGGTCTTTTTTGAGGGGTTTGTAGTTCTTTTCAAAACACATATTAACTAACCAATTTAAAGGAGTAGTCATGCAAAAAGTTAAAGAAGTAGCACGGGATTTAAATAAAATTCCCGCATTCTCAGCCGTTGTGCCATCAGTTTTTAAAGTAGCTGATAAATTTACAGAAGATAATCCAGAGGTAAAAATTGTTAAGTTGAGTAAAGATTTTATTCGTTTATTTGGTGACAAAGTAGAAACGTCAGCAGTAAACAGTTTTACTATTTATGGTCATCTTCTTGCTCTACCTATTAAAGACATAGCAGTTTTTAATAGGCTTAGTAAAATAGAAAAAGCTATATCACCACTCGGCGCAGTATATAATTTGCTGGAACAGCAACCATGTTGTGAAGAAGGAGATCTGGTGAACGGAGAAGAAGCAAATGTTTTCTATGCCAGAGATATTTTCGGTAAAATTCAGGCCATTACTTTACATGGCACTAATGACGGGTGGAAAGTTCTTGTTTTTTCAACTGATGATTTTAAACCTTGGGAAATAGGTTGTAAGATACATCTATTGGAACCTTTAGTCTCTCTTGTATCATCACAAGCCGTTTCACGTAAGTCTTCTCGTAGATTGGGGCATGTGCCTATCAGCGCCATTAATTATGCTTAGTTAATAATCATTTCGTGCGAGGCCATTTATAATTTAAATGGTCTTTTTTTATAAAAAAACACCGATAGAAATCGGTGTTTTGGTTTGACGGTTAATTTATTTTTTCATTAAACTTTTTATCTTGTCTTGAACTTTATTTAATACTGTAGTGATATCAGCTCGACCATCAACAGTAATTAATTTTTTTTGCGTATGATAATATTCTAAGAGAGGAGCTGTTTGAGCGCGATAAACTTTAAAGCGATTTTTAATAGTACTAAGTTTGTCATCGGAACGCCCAGAAGTTTTTCCGCGTTTAATAATTCTTTGAATAGCTAAAGTTTCACTGAGACGTAGATTTATAACTGTCGTTAAAGTGGTTTTATTTTTTTTAAAAAATTTAGTTAAGCTGCGGGCTTGTTTTAGATTACGAGGATAGCCGTCAAAAATTAGTCCTTGAGAAATATTTTTTTCGGCTTGTATTTCTACCATTTCTATAACTAAGGAATCCGGTACTAATTTACCACTGTCTTGATATTTTTTAATTTTTTCACCGAAACGGACACTATCTCTGGCTTGCCTTAAAATATCGCCGCTGGATAAATGCGCCAGATTATATTTCTTGGTTAGTAGTTCTGCTTGCGTACCTTTGCCGGCGCCGGGCGGTCCAAAGATTATAAGATTAAGCATTTGATTGTTAAGTATTGATTATAGTTGTGCCCCGTGTAGGATTTGAACCTACGACCGTCTCCTTAAGAGGGAGCTGCTCTACCAACTGAGCTAACGAGGCTTATTTACAAGTGGCTGGGGCGAGAATCGAACCCGCGACCTTAGCGTTATGAGTGCTACGCTCTAACCGACTGAGCTACCCAGCCTCTCGGTCGAACTTATTTCGACCATATGTGCGCCCGGCAGGACTCGAACCTGCAACCCCTTGGTTCGAAGCCAAGTACTCTATCCATTGAGCTACGGGCGCCAATAAAACATCCTTCATAAGGATGGGCTCTGTCCTGAGGTGCTTTTTTAGCGATTTCCTTTCAAGGCTTGTTTTAGATGATAACCAGTCTTGAACTTGGCAACCTTCACGGCCGGAATAGTAATCCTTTCGCTCGGTCGCTGTGGGTTCACACCGCCACGAGAATAGCGCACCCGAGAGAGAAAGGTGCCAAAACCGGCAATCGTGACCTCGCGATCGCCTTTAAGCTCTTCAATGACTGTGTCTGTGAAGACGTCAATCATTTTTTCTGCCTGCTTTTTATTCAGGCCCTCGACATCATGATAAATTTTGTCGATGAGTTGCGCTTTATTCATATGATTATATTATTATAATCTTAGCAAACTGTTATAATAATAACTGATAAACAAATTTTAGTCAAAAAAATTGTTAATATTAGCGGTTTCCTCTTAACGGGCAAATTCTGTGACGCGAGTCTCTCTAATAACGTTAATTTTGATTTCTCCGGGATACTTCAACTCGCCTTCTATCTTTTTAGCAATATTACGAGCTAATTCGTGCGCTTCTAAGTCATTAATATGTTCCGGTTGGACAAAGACGCGAACTTCACGACCGGCTTGAATGGCATAAACCTTTTCAATCCCGTCAAAACTCTGGGCAATCTTTTCTAATTCTTCTAAACGTTGAACATAATTTTCATAACTATCTCGGCGAGCACCAGGTCGAGCAGAAGAAATAGCATCAGCTACTTTAACAATAACGGAAACTAATGTGGCGGGATGATCGTCGTGGTGAGTGGCAATCGGAGCGATTATTTCCTCCGGTAAATTATATTTTTTAGCGATATCACGTCCAATTTCAGTATGAGTACCCTGTACTTCATGATCAACAGCTTTTCCAATGTCGTGAAGTAATGCCCCTTTCTTAGCGACGGTGACATCAGCCCCCAGCTCTTCCGCTAAAATAGCGGCGATATGAGCAACTTCAATAGAGTGTCGTAGAGTGTTTTGACCATAACTAGTACGGTATTTTAGACGACCGAGAATAGATACTAATTTAGGATCAAAGCCGGTAATGCCGACTTCGTACATCGCCTCTTCACCCGCTTTTTTGATATCTAGAGAGATATCTTTTTTCGCATTATCAACAGCTTCCTCTACTTTAGTAGGGTGAATGCGGCCATCTTTAATCAAATAATCCAAGGCTTTTTTGGCAATATGTCGGCGAATTAAAGAAAAACCGGAAACGGTAATAGCGTTAGGAGTATCATCAACGATGATTTCTACTCCGGTCATTTGTTCAATAGCCTTAATGTTACGTCCTTCACGACCGATAATACGTCCTTTCATTTCGTCGTTTGGCAAATCAACTGTTGTGGTCGTTTGTTCTACGGTATAATTGGAAACCATACGTTGCATAGCGAGAGCCATGATATCTTTAGCCTTTTCTTCCAGAGTTTCTTCACCGTTAGCTTCCATTTTATTAACGCGAGTCATTAAATCTTCTTCACATTTTTCTTCAACATTTTTTAGAAGCATGTCTTTAGCATCTTCGCGACTTAAGCTAGACATTTGTTCTAACTTGGCTTCTTGTTCAACTTTAATATTTTTTATTTTTTCTTTTATTTCTTGGACTTCAGTAACTTTATCGTAAAGTTTTTGCTGTTTATCTTGTAATTCTAGAAGTTTTTGTGAAAACGCATTTTCTCTCTGTTCCAAACGTTTCTGCAAGTCATTCATATCACGACGTCGACTGGACTCTTCAATCTTAGACTCTTCAATGATTTTAAGCGCTTTATCCTGCGCTTTAAGAAGCAAATCTTTTTCCTTGATTTTAGCTTCACCAATTAATTTGTCGGCTTTTTCTGTCGCATTATTTATTTTATCGCCGGCAGATTTTTGGTAGAAGAAATAACCAATAAAAAAACCACCTATCGCTAAAACAGCATACAAGACATAACTTAGGTAATCCATATTTGTATTTGTTGTTTGGGGGAATTGGTGATTAGTGGAGATATTAAATTTTGAAAGACTAAAACGTCTGCCTTTAGGCAGAATTTATTTCAAGGACCTTCTGTTTATGATTTTTTGTTTAATTTTAGCTGAAAAATCAGACAGGGCATAGTAATGGTGGTGAAAATAAATTTTTTAGGTTGGCTAAAAATCGCTTATTCTTTCTTAATTCCCGAAAACAACGTTTAATTAATAATTTATAATTTTACTTTAGCATTAACTTGGCTCTTTGTAAAGACGATAAATATAGGTTGACGAAAGGCTAAAAATAACGTAATATTAAAAAATAATATTGTAGATATCTTTTATTTTAGCTAAATTTCATGAACTTAACAGAACTAGCCAGAATTCTAAGAATTAATCCTCAAGAGCTGCGCGATTTATTGCCGCAGCTTGGTTTTGCTATTGGGCAGAAGGCTATTAAAGTTGATAATAATACGGCCAAGAAGATTATTAAAAACTGGTCGTTTTTGCGACGAGAATGGGAACAGAAAAAATTGCTGGCCGAAAAAGAAAAGCAAGATGAGGTTTTGCCTAAAGAAAAAAAGACCGTGGCTGTTCCTCCGGTAATTACAGTACGTGCCTATGCCGAATTAGTTGGTATTCCGGTTAACCGTGTTCTCATGGAACTTATAAAAAATGGTGTTTTTACTTCTATTAATGAGAAAATTGATTTTGATACGGCCAGTATTATTGGCGCTAACTTAAATTTAGATATTCAGCCGGCTGAAGCCGTTAAAGAGATAGATAAGCCGGAAGATAAGAAATTGGAAGAAATTTTAGCCGAAGAAAAACCGGCTGATATGAAAGATAGGCCGCCAGTTATTGTCGTTATGGGTCATGTTGACCATGGTAAGACTAAATTATTGGATTCTATTCGGAGTACTGATGTAGTGGCCGGAGAATCCGGGGGAATTACTCAGCATATTGGTGCTTATCAGGTTGTTCGTAAAGATCGTCTCTTAACTTTTATTGATACCCCTGGTCATGAGGCTTTTACCGCTATGCGTAGTCGTGGCGCAAAAGTGGCGGATATTGCTATTTTGGTGGTTGCCGCCGATGATGGCGTTAAACCGCAAACAGTGGAAGCTTTTCGCATCATTGAAGCATCTAAAATTCCTTATTTAGTCGCCATGAATAAGATTGATAAGCCGGCGGCTGATTTAAATCACACCAAACAAGAACTTTCCAGTCAACTAAACATTATTCCGGAAGATTGGGGTGGTAAAACTATTTGCGTTCCGATTTCCGCTAAAGAGGGAACGGGTATTGAAGAATTATTGGACATGGTGTTACTAGTGGCTGAAACTGAAAGCAGGAGCTTAAAAGCTAATCCGAAGGCGGCGGCGGCCGGCACGGTAGTTGAATCCAATATGGATAAAGCGGCCGGCCCGGTGGCTACTATTTTAGTGCAAAATGGTACTCTTCGCGTTGGCGATCAGCTTTGTTTTAATAATATTATTTACGGTAAAGTTAAGTCTTTAAAAAATTATAAGGGTGAAGAAGTGAAAGAAGCTGGCCCCTCCGATCCGGTTAAGATTTTAGGCTTAAAGATTTCTCCGGCTGTCGGTGATATTTTACACGTCGGCGAAGGTGAAAAAATCAAGATTAGAAATATTAAAACTAGCCTAAAAATACCTTTGGTAGTTTCTAGTAGTTTGTCTGGTGCCGAAGAAAAAAAGGAAGATAAAATTCCTCGCATTAATGTTCTTGTTAAAGCTGATTTCTTGGGTTCCGCTGAGGCCGTGGAAGAATCTTTGTTAAAACTTAATAATGATAAGGTTAAAGTTCGTATTATTAGCAAGGGCTTGGGTTATATTACTGAAGGAGATGTGAAGCGCGCAGAAGATACTGGTGCTAAAATTCTCGGTTTTAACGTTAAGATGTCTCCAACTCTGGAAGTATTGGCGCGAGAAAAGAAAATAACAGTTCAGATTTTTTCAGTGATCTATGATCTTATAAAATTTGTTAAAGAAGAGATGCAACTTTTGGTTAAGCCGGAGATTAATCGTGTAGATCTCGGTCGTCTTAAAGTTTTAGCTATTTTTCGAACGGAAAACGATGCTCAGATTGTAGGTGGTAAAGTTTTAGACGGTATCCTTAAAAATGATAGTCTTATTGAAATAAAAAGAGGGGATGATTTTATTGGTTCCGGTCGCCTGGTTCGTCTGCAATCAGGTAAACAGGACGTGACCACGGTAGAACAGGATTCCGAGGCTGGTTTGAGGTATGAAGGGAAGCCAGTGATTGAAGTCGGCGATATTTTAAATGTTTATCGTGAAGAGAAAGTTGTAGACAAGGTTTAATTATAACAATTTAGCCTATGTCTAAAATTCCTCGCATTAATGAATTAATTTTATCGGAACTGGCGAATGCCGTTAGTCGTGAGATTGCTTTACCTGATGCTTTAATAACGATTAGTTATGTAGAATGTAGTCCGGATTTAAAACAGGCTAAAGTGGGTTTTTCCGTTTTGCCTGATCGTCTAGCCGGAACGGCTTTACGTCATTTAAAATCCTCTACTAGTCAATTAATAGGACTACTACGGGCTCGGATAAAATTACGAAAATTACCTCATTTGATTTGGGAGTTTGATGCTACGGAGAGAGAGGCGGAAAAAATTGAACGTTTGATTATGAACTTAGACGATGAAGACCAGATTATTGCTGACGAATAAAAATAGAATAAGAGTGCCATAATTGTAATAGAAGAATAGTCCGGCCTGGCTGGACTTTTTGGTTTTTTTGTTATAAGATATCGGGTTATCAGATTTTATGAATTTATCAGAAAAATTTAATTTGGCTTATACGAAGATGAAGGCCGCGCGGAAGATATTGATTGTCGGTCATATATCGCCTGATGCTGATGCCTTAGCTTCTGTGGGGGCTATTATAGAGATTATGCATAATATTGGCTCAGCCGATATTTATGCCTATGCTGACGGGAAGCCACAGGATGATTTTAATTTTATTCCTAACGAAAAGTTAATATCAAGCCTGCCCCCCGCTGACCTAAATATCTTTGATGTGATTGTAATTTTAGATTGCGGTTCTTTAGTGAGAACAGCCTTAGCGACAGAAATTAGAGAGCTATCAAGGGTAGGGGGAGCTGATGACCCCGATGCTACTAAACCTTATATTATAGAATTTGATCATCATCAACCGCAGGAGACTTATGCTGATTTAGAAATTCGTTTGCCCGATAAAGCTTCCACCACGGAAATTATTTATGGTTTTTTGCGGGCTAATGATTTGGAAATTACTAAGCCTCTGGCTAATTGTATTTTTATTGGCCTAGTAACCGATACCGGACATTTTTTTCATACTAATTCTTCTCCAAACGCTTTGGCCGTCGCTTCGGAAATGTTATTATTTGGTGCCTTCTTACCGACTATCACTAATCATACGGTAAATAATAAAAGTTTTTTAACTTTAAAAATTTGGGGACGAGTTCTAGATAATATGTTTTTTAATCCCGATACCGGTTTATTGGTTTCCGCCTTAAGCGCTAAAGAATTAAAAACCTTGATGCTTGAGACAGATGAACTTAAAGCTAGCACTGATTTATTTGGCGATATTGTTTCTTTTTTGAGCACTCTACAAGGTGTGCGAGTCGCCTTATTATTACGCGAGGAAGGTGATAGAGTAAAGGGAAGTTTGCGGACCGGTGCTAATAATGTTGATGTGGCTGAGATTGCTAGAAGTTTTGGCGGTGGCGGACACAAAAAAGCCGCCGGTTTTTCACTGGCGGGCTCATTAGTTAAAACAACAGTTGGTTGGAATGTTAAATAGAATTAGATGAGCGAAGTTTTTTGTTTTGCCACTCTTTAATTTTTTTATGGTCGCCGGATATTAATACTTTAGGAACAGAGTATTTTTTATTTTTTACTTTAAAAACTTCCGGCCTTGTGTATTGGGGATATTCTAATAATCCGTCCGTTGAATGAGATTCTTCTATAATACTATCTTTATTCCCCAGGACGCCAGGCAAGAGGCGAGTAATAGAATCAATAATAGTCAGGGCCGGTAACTCGCCGCCGGTTAGTACATAGTCGCCAATAGATATTTCCTCATCAATAAAATTAGTGATTCTAGCATCTACCCCTTCATAGCGCCCGCAGACAAAAATAATTTCCTCCAGCTTACTATATTTTTGCGCCTTGGATTGGTCCCATTTTTTACCGCTAGCCGATAAAAGAATAATTTTTCTTTTGTTGGGCTTTATTTTTTTGTCTAATTTTTTAATACTGCTTAGAGCCTGATAGAGCGGTTCTATTTTCATGAGCATGCCGGCGCCACCGCCGTAAGGAGTATCATCCACAGTTTTGTGTTTATCGTTAGTCCAATCCCGTAAGTTATGAATTTCAAATTTGACGATTTTTTTGGTTTGAGCGCGCTTTAAAATCCCCTCGTTTAAGTAAGAGCCAAAGATATCGGGAAAAATTGTGAGCAAGTGGAATTTCATAATTTATTTATTTCCTTTGATTTGTTTAGCTTTTAGATAGGTGCTTATAACCGTTAGAGATTTAATTTCTTGTGCTGTGAGATGTTTTTTGGCTGCGTCTGTAATTGAATCTATAATCAGAAGTGCTTCTTGGGATGAGCTTACTTTACCGCTTTTTTGGAATTTTTGTATAAATTCCTCCACAACACCAAAAAGTTTTGAGCCAGGATTTTTAATATTTTCTTTTAATGCTTCTTTTTGTGTCTCAATTTCTTTCTCAACAAATCTACTGTATGAGTTTTTATTAGTTATTTGTTGTAAATCTAATTTACTAAACGGAGTATACCAGTATGATTGTAATAAATTTTCCAGTACTTGCACATTTTTTTCACTAACGTCATATTTAAGCACTATATTTAACACTTCTTCAAGTTTCCCGTTAGTTAATTTTTTTATACTTTCTTCGTCGTATGAATTTAATATTTCTTGGATTTCTGTGAGTTTTTTGTCTGCGTCTTCTTTTAATTTATCTATTTTTTGTTCTCTGATTTCTTCCAGATCTTCTAGGCTATTTCCGGAAATACCGGCGACTCCTGACGGTGTTCCGTCGACTGAAAAAATCTCTGTGCCCCCATGTTTGTTGGGCCAAACTACAAATGCTGTGCCATGAGCATCACCAATAGTTGCCGACTTACCGCTTGCTAAGAAGCCCGAGAGAATTCCCGATAAGAAGCCGGCTTCTCGGAGGGTAGCACTAGCTAGGACGGCAAAATCAGCGCATACTCCCGCGTATAATTTTCCCTGAAGACTCTCGTCTGGAGTTTTTTCTTTTAGTTCATCTATACGGGTAGACATTATCTCAAATCGTTCATCGGGTAAGGTCCCCCTTTTTATAGGCATTACTTCGCCATTTTTCATGTCATAATAAGAAATTGTCCGAATGAACTTTTCAATATCAATTACTTGTTCTTTTGGAGTTTGATTTTTTATACTTTCCAAAAATAGTTTTATATCATCTGATAATCCCGTAATTGGCTCTATCATGATACTCCCGTTTTCTTTTATAAATTTTTCTTTAAATTTCTGATATTCTCCGTCCGTAATATTATTGATTTCGCGGGGAATTTCACTTCTTTGAACGGAATATATAATTTCGCTTGCCTCGTTTGTGTCTGCTATTATTCCTTCTCTCATCGGTGATATATCAGGAATAAGATGTATTTCTTCTTCTTCTTTTTTTACGCCCTTTACTCTTTCCAAAATAATTTCCGATGATATAGGTTTAGGTAGTTTTATCTTTCTGCCTACCTTGGGCAGGGTAATAGTTATTTCTTTAGCATCATCAAGTTCAGTCTTGTCAATAGAAAATTCATATAATTTATCCCAATTTGCTCCATTACATTTTCCTAAGACGCCAGTAACAACCAATTCATTGATAGGTTCGCGAAATTTCATAACTTCAACATTTTGTCCCTCTCCTTCGGGGTCGCCACCAGTCATGGTCTCTGGCGTATCAGGATCAAGATAATCTTCTGGGGATGGATTTCTTTTTATATCTTCATTTTTATTAAATCCCAAATAACCAGAAAAACCTCTCCAAGTGGAATCTTTTTCTTTTTTTGATATGCTTCTAAATATTTTTCGCGTTAATTTTTTGTAGATAAATTGAGAATCTTTTTTAGCGGCCATTGTGTCTAAAAAAGTTTTTGGACTTTCTGTTATAGTTTTATTTATAAAAGTTATGAACTTACTTGATGTTTGTATGCCTCTTTTAAGTTTTTCCTTTAAAGACAGTTTACGTTCCTTAGAAAGCAGTGATTTGTTTCCTAGATATTCATTAATTTGTTGCAACAATTCGTTAGGATTAAATTCTACGTTATCTAAGTTTTCATTTCTTTTTGATTGTAGCTCTATTTTTTTATTTTCTTTTTCTTTATTTCTATTTAACTGCCATGCAAAAGTAGTATAGTCACCGGCTAGGCCCATGGAGATGGAGCCTTTATACACTCCTTCTTTAATAAATTCATCACGCATTTGCCAGGCTCTGTCTGAGTCCAGTCCGGCTAGGCCTATGGCGATGGAGCCTTTATCTGCCCCTTCTTTAATAAATTCATCACGCATTTGCCAGGCTCTGTCTGAGTCCAGTCCGGCTAGACCTAGGGCGATGGAGCCTTTATCTGCCCCTTCTTTAATAAATTCATCACGCATTTGCCAGGCTCTGTCTGAGTCCAGTCCGGCTAGACCTAGGGCGATGGAGCCTTTATCTGCCCCTTCTTTAATAAATTCATCACGCATTTGCCAGGCTCTGTCTGAGTCCAGTCCGGCTAGGCCTCGGGCGATGTAGACTTTATCTGCCCCTTCTTTAATAAATTCATCACGCATTTGCCAGGCTCTGTTTGAGTCCAGTCCGACTAGGCTCATGGAGATGGAGCCTTTATACACTCCTTCTTTAATAAATTCATCACGCATTTGCCAGGCTCTGTCTGAGTCCAGTCCGGCTAGGCCCATGGAGATGGAGCCTTTATTTACCCCTTCTTTAATAAATTCATCACGCATTTGCCAGGCTCTGTCTGAGTCCAGTCCGGCTAGGCCTCGGGCGATGTAGACTTTATCTGCCCCTTCTTTAATAAGTTTATCTAATTTGTCTAGTATTTTTTCTTCTGACAGATACTTTTCGGCCCTTTCATTTTTTTCAGGATTTTCAGATTCAAGTTTCTCGAGTTTAGATTCTATTGCCGAGTAGATTTGGTTTGGATTGAGAGTATGAAGAAGATTTAGAAGATTGAGTTTGCGGTCAACTACTTTTGATTCTTTTGAATTGAAGGTTTCTTTATTTCTATTTAACTGCCATGCAAAAGTAGTATAGTCACCGGCTAGGCCTCGGGCGATGTAGCCTTTATCTGCTCCTTCTTCAATAAATTTATCACGCATTTGCCAGGCTCTGTCTGAGTCCAGTCCGGCTAGGCCCATGGAGATGTAGCCTTTATCTGCTCCTTCTTCAATAAATTTATCACGCATTTGCCAGGCTCTGTCTGAGTCCAGTCCGGCTAGGCCCATGGAGATGGAGCCTTTACCTACTCCTTCTTTAATAAATTCATCACGCATTTGCCAGGCTCTGTCTGAGTCCAGTCCGGCTAGACCTAGGGCGATGGAGCCTTTACCTGCTTCTTCTTTAATAAATTCATCACGCATTTTCCAGGCTCTGTCTGAGTCCAGTCCGGCTAGGCCTCGGGCGATGTAGCCTTTACCTGCTCCTTCTTTAATAAGTTTATCACGCATTTTCCAGGCTCTGTCTGAGTCCAGTCC